>Ga0307417_10001302_pt1 | contig 10413 bp, 7 predicted proteins | sample SalMarWE160210MG_2_FD_202514 | JGI IMG/M metagenome (GOLD analysis project Ga0307417, IMG submission 202514) | Salt marsh sediment microbial communities from the Plum Island Ecosystem LTER, Massachusetts, United States - WE1602-10 | ecosystem: Environmental > Aquatic > Marine > Intertidal zone >...
GCCGGCGGCGCTCGAAGCGCAGGCGGCTGCCGGTGCGCCCGACGCGGTCACGCTGCTCAGGTTTCTCGACCGCTTCGAACGGTTTCCGTTCTTCGATGACATCGTTGCCGTGCTGCCCGATGCGCGGGCCCGCGCACGCGCGCGGGACTATCGGCCGCTGCTGGACACGCTTCTCGATCCGGACGGCCTCGATGCAGCCGCTCGCCCCAAGGGGCTGCTGCCGTTCCATCGCGACGCAGCCACGGTCCGCACCGCGTTCGAAGAGCAACTCGTCGAGGCGGCGGCACTCGTTCGCGACAAGGGCGGGCGCTGCCGCGCGCACTTCACGGTGTCCCCCGAACATCAGTTGGGTTTCGAGGCTCTGCTCGACGCGGCGCGCCGGCGTGCGGGCGACGTCCGCTATGAGGTCAGCTTCTCGGTGCAGCAGCCTTCCAGCGACACGCTTGCCATTGGCGAAGACGGCCTGCCGTTCCATCTGTCGAGCGGTGAGCTGCTGTTCCGCCCGGCGGGACACGGCGCGCTGATCGGCAACCTGAACGCGCTCGGTGCGGATCTGGTGCTGATCAAGAACATCGACAACGTGGTCCCCGACCGGCTCAAGGGACCGACGCTCGCCTGGAGCCGCGTCCTGATCGGGTTGCTCGCCGACACGGAGGACCAGACCCACGAGTGGGTGCGGAGGTTGCGGGCGTCCGACCACGCGGAGGTCGTCACGGAAGCCGCGCTGTTCCTGGAACGGCGGTTCGACGCGCGAATTCCGGCCGATGCGACCACGCCCACCCGTCGCGACGCCGCGCTTCGGCTGCTCGCGCGCCCGATTCGGGTCTGCGGCATGGTGCCCAACACGGGCGAACCGGGCGGGGGCCCCTATTTCACGCGCGACGCGAGCCACGCACCCGCCCCGCAGATCGTCGAAGGCGCCCAGGTGCGCATGGACGATGCGGACCAGGCCCGGATCTTTCGGGAGGCGACGCACTTCAATCCCGTATTCATGGCCTGCGCGCTGCGCGACGACGCCGGCCGGCCGTTCGACCTGCGGGCGTTCGTCGATCCATCCGCGGCCATCGTGACGCGGAAGAGCGCCGAGGGCCGGCCGCTCAAGGCCCTCGAGCGGCCCGGGCTCTGGAACGGAGCGATGGCGGGGTGGAATTCGATCTTCGTCGAGGTTCCGATCCAGGTCTTCAACCCGGTGAAGACCGTGCTGGACCTGCTCAGAGCCGAGCACCAGCCCGCCTGACAACTCTCAAACCTCAAGGGGCCGAAGGCGTTGGAGGGCCAACTCCGGCCATGCTATCATCCTCCGCCGGATGTGAAGTTCCCGCTATTGTAAGGAGATCCTCTTGAAGCGCCCTCGACTGTTCGTCCTCGCTGCGGCCGCCGTGTTTGCGTGCGTGACCGCACACACCGTGCTGGCTGCCGAAGACACCGACGCCGAAATGGCCAAGCTCGAGCGGGTCGTGGCCCGCGATTCGAGCAAGGTCGACAACCTGTTCCGCCTCGGAGTCCTCTATCTCGACCATGATCGCGCCGAAGACGCGAGCCGCGTGCTGTCACGCGCCGTGGTCGTGAGCCCGAAGAACGTCAAGGTGCTCGTCAATCTGGGCGTCGCCTACGACGCGCTCGGTCAGCCCACGCGAGCCCAGACGTATTACAAGAAGGCGCTCGAGATCAGCCCCGATGATCCCGTGGCGAAGTGCCGGCTGGCGAGCTCCGTCTACGCGGAATCGCGTTACGCGGATGCGGTCGACCTGCTTCGACAGGTGATCAAGGAGCATCCCGACGCGCATTGCGGCTTCTTCACGCTCGGGGTCGCGTTTGCGGACGCGGGCATCTATGGCGACGCGATCCGCATGTGGAAGAAAGTCGTCGAGCTGGCGCCTGATTCGCCCGAGGCGATGAGCGCCAAAGAGAGCATCGAAGTGCTCGAGAAGTTCGTCCTCAAGAAGGAATAGGTTTCCCTCCGGCCGCCGGTCCGCTGCGGGCGGCGGACCTTCCAGCCGAGCGGCCATGATCTATCTCGACTACAACGCATCGACCCCCGTGCGTCCTGAGGCGGCGGACGCCATGCTGCGCTCCATGCGTGAGCTGCACGCGAACCCGTCGAGCCTGCACCGCGACGGCCAGCGCGCGCGCGCGGCGATCGAAGGAGCCCGCGAGCACGTGGCGGCGCTCGTCCACGCGATCCCGGCCGAAGTCGTGTTCGTGAGCGGTGGGACCGAAGGCGACCATGCGGCGCTGCTGGGCCTCGCATGGGCGCGCGAGGCGCGCGGCCGGCGCGTCGCGATTTCCGCGGTCGAGCATCATGCGGTCCATGGCGCCGCCGCCGTGCTCGCCCGCCTGGGCTACGTGGTGGACCATCTGCCAGTCGACGCGGAAGGCCGCGTGGCGCCTGCCGCAATCGACGCACTGTCCGCCGACACGACGGTCGTGTCGGTGATGCTCGCGAACAACGAGTCCGGCGTGATCCAGCCGGTGGCCGAGATCGTAGCCCGCGCGCACGCACGCGGCATGGCCGTGCACTGCGACGCGGTGCAGGCGGCGGGGAAAATTGTTGTCGATTTCGCGGCCCTCGGCGTCGACGTCCTCGTGATCTCGGCGCACAAGTTCGGGGGACCCAAGGGAGCGGGGGCGATGATCGTCCGCTCGGGAACGCCGATCGAGCCACTTTTCCGCGGCACCGGCCACGAGCGCGGACGCCGCGGCGGCACCGAGGGCACTCCGGGGATCATCGGGCTCGGGGTGGCGGCGGACTTCGCTGCACGCGAGCTCGACGCGGAGGCAACCCGCCTTGGCGGGATGCGCGACCGGTTCGAAGCCGCGCTTTCGCGGGTCACGCCGGATGTGGTCGTTCACGGTCGTGGCGCCGCACGCCTGCCCAACACGGTGCTCGCTTCGTTTCCCGGCGCGCGCAGCGATCATCTGCTGATGGCGCTGGACGCGCGTGGCGTGGCGGTCTCGGCGGGCGCCGCCTGCGCGAGCGGCGCGGTGGAGCCTTCGCCGGTGCTCGAGGCGATGGGCGTGCCGCGCGACGTGGCGATTTGCGCGCTGCGGTTCTCGCTCGGCCGGACGACGACCGACGAAGACGTCGGCGGGGCCATCCATGCGCTCGCCCAGACGCTGCGCGCCGCGCGCGCGGCCACCACGGGGGCGGCATGATCGTGCCCGGCGGCGCCCGTCCCGGGCGCGTGCTCGCCGCGATGAGTGGCGGCGTCGATTCGGGTGTGGCGGCGGCGCTCATGGCCGAGGCCGGCCACGACGTGACCGGGGTCACGCTCAAGCTCTGGTGCTACGGTTCGTCGCCGGTGAGTCCCCGGGCCTGCTGCACGCTCGACGCGATCGACGACGCGCGCTCGGTGGCGCGGCGCATGGACTTTCCGCACTTCGTGGTCGAGGCCGAGGAAATTTTCCGCACGCGGGTGCTGCAGCCGTTTCTCGACGACTACACGAGCGGACGCACGCCGTATCCGTGCGCGCTCTGCAACCAGCACCTCAAGTTCGGCGACCTGGTCACGCGCATGGAGGTTTTGGGCGCCGATGCTCTGGCGACCGGACACTACGCGAGGGTCGCTGCGCTCCCCGACGGCAGCCACGCGCTGCGCCGCGCGGTGGACGCCGACAAGGATCAGTCGTATGCGCTGGCGCTGATCCCGTACGACGTGCTCGGCCGCGTGCGGTTTCCGCTCGGCGATCTGACGAAGGACGCCGTGCGTGAACACGGACGCCGCCTCGGACTCACCCTCTGGGACAAGCCCGAGAGCCAGGACCTCTGCTTCGTGCCGGACGGCGACTACGCAGGGTTCATGGTCAAGAATCTGGGGGAGACGCGCGGCAGTGCGTCCGGGCCGTTCCTCGACCGCGCCGGGGCGCGGCTCGGCACGCACCGGGGCATCATCCACTACACGATCGGCCAGCGTCGTGGACTCGGGCTTTCCGCGGCCGAGCCGCTCTACGTGCTCGAGATCGACGCGGCGCGGAACGCCGTGATCGTGGGGCCGCGCGCGGCACTCGGTGCCCCTGGGTTCACGTCGGCGCCCGTCAACTGGCTGCTGCCCGCACCGCCCGGCGCGGGGACGCGCGCCAAGGTGAAAGTGCGCTATCACCACGAGCCCGCCGCGGCGACGCTGCACCCGATCGAAGCGGGCGCGGTGGAGGTGCAGTTCGACGTGCCGCAGCCTGCGGTGACGCCGGGGCAGCTCGCAGTCTTCTACGACGGGGATCGCGTGCTGGGCGGTGCGACCATACGCCACGCGCTCCGAGGCGGTCATGCCCCCGCGCGGGTGGGTGTGGAATCCGGGGCGCTGCCGGCATGATAGAAGAGCGGCCGCGGCTCCGAACCCGCACGCTCGATCGTTGTCTCGCCTGCGGAAGCACCGCGCTGCGCGCTCTCGCGATGCGCTACGAATTTCGCGGCACGTTTCCCGCGGCGCACTGCCCGCGTTGCGGCATGCGCTTTCTCTCCGTTCAGCCCACCGCGTCCTCGCTCGCCGAGTTGTATGCATCGACCTACTTCGAGAGCGATTTCCGCTGCGGACGCAGTGAGAGCCATTCCTTTTCCGAGGACGCGTTTCGCGTCGAAAACGCGGGCCTGCTCGATGCTTTCGCCGGGCTCACGGCTCCCGGCGACCTGCTCGAGGTCGGCTGCGCCGGCGGATGGCTGCTGAAGCACGCGATCGAACGGGGCTGGCGCGCCACGGGGGTCGAGCTGTCCGTGGAGGCCGTGGCTCACGCGCGAGGGCTGGGGCTCACCGTGCATCACGGCGAGCTGGCCGACGCGCGGCTGCCGTCCGCCGCGTTCGATCTGGTCTACATGGGCGACGTGCTCGAACACGTGCCGGACTGCCGGGCGGTGCTCGTCGAAACGGCGCGGGTGCTGCGGCCGGGGGGACTGCTATATCTGCGTGGTCCGATCACCACGAACTCGCTGGCGCGGCATCTCGCGCTCGCCATCTACGGCGCCCTTGGGCGGACGATCGTGCTGCGCGAGCCTCCGTATCACCTGTGGGAGTTCACGCCGGCCTCGCTGCGCCGCCTGGCGAGGGCATCGGGCTTCGAGAGGGTCACCCTGCGCGAGAGCAAGATCCCACCCGGGCACGCGCACGGGAAGAAGAGCAGGCCCCAGCGGCTCGTGATGGGAGTCATCGATGCGGTCAATCTGCCGATCACGCGGGCATTCAACGCGTTCGGCGATCGGGTGGTGATGGTTGCGAAGAAGGGCGGGCAGCGCTGAGCCGCGTCGCTCACCCGCGCGGGCCTGCTCCCCGTCGTACGATCCACTGCTTTCTGTCCGGGATGGCTAAAGCTCCGGCCCATAGCGGCCGAAAATGATGCGGGGCCGCACCGGGCGGCCGTTCATCTCGACGAGGAGCGCGACCTCATGGACGAAGCCGATCGCCTCATCGAGCGTCTCGAGGCGCTGCGCCAGCGCGGCACCGGCTTCGAGGCGCTGCTCGACGCGGCCGTCACGGGGCTCCACCTCCTGGACCCGCGTTTCCACTGGACCGGTATCTACGAACTGTTTCCCGACGAAGTCCTGCGTCTCGGGCCGTTCGTGGGTTCGCCCACCGATCACGTGTTCATCGGCGTCGGCCAGGGCGTGTGCGGCACCGCAGTGGCGGAAAAGCGCAACCTGAACATCCCGGACGTGCGCAAGATCTCCAATTATCTCGCCTGCAGCACCGAAACGCGCTCGGAACTCGTCGTGCTGATCCGACTGGGCGATACGATCTTCGCCCAGATCGACATCGACAGCCACGAGGTGGCGGCATTCGACGACAGCGCCGTGGGGATGGTTCAGCGCGTTGCGGACTGGCTCGCCGCGGCGTATGCCGATCGGGCGCAACGGGCCGCGTCCTGACGCCGAGGCACCGTTGGACTCCTCTCGCCCGGATGACTTGCCCGGCTCGATGACCGCGCGAGATCTGCTCCGCGGGGCGGACCGTCTCGAGCAGGTCGTCGAGTCCACACTCGCGGAGATCGCGCGCCTCACGCATGCCCCGTACGTCCTCCTTCTGACCGGGGAGGGCGTCGCGCCCGCCGGCGAATTCTGGTTTCCTCAACTCGACCAGATTCCGGAGGCCCAGCGTTCGGCGATCCGCAAGCAGGCCGGCTCGGAGATGTCGGCGAGCGAGTCCGTCGCCCCCGCGCTCGGCACGATGCCGCCTGCCACGCTGTTTCGGCTCGAAGCGGCCGGCCGGGTGCGCGGCATGCTCGCGTGGACCTCACCGGCCGGGCAGGCGCGGACGCCGGTCGAGGGCGCCCTCGCGCCGTGGCTCGACCTTCTCGCCCTGCGGCTGGCCCACGAAGAAGAGATCGTCCACGGGTTGCACACGCGCTCCCAGTACGAGCGCTGGTTCCGCACACTCGATGAACAACTGCGTGTCCTCGACCGGGAACGGCAGAAGTTCGCGGCGATCGTTCACCGGTTCGATGCCAGCGTGTTCGTCACGGACACGGCTCGCCGGATTCGCTGGACCAACAGCGTGATGGGCGCGACCCCGCCGCCGGGGCCCGAAGGCTCGAGCTGGGTGGGCCAGGGCTGCCAGTCCGCCTGTAGCGGATACGGCGCGTCCGACGGCAGCGAAGAATGCAGTCACTGCCCGGTCCGTGAAGCGCTCGAACTGAACCAGGTCACGCATCGCGAATACCGCCATGGTGAAGCCGGCGACGAGCGCAGCCATTACCTGAGCGCGCTGCCGATCAAGGGGCCGGACGGCCGTGCCTACGAAGTCATGGTGATGATCCAGGACCTGAGCGACCTGGAAATCCTGCGCAAGTCGGAATCGCGCTACCGCCTGCTGTTCGAACGCAGCGCCAAGGCCATCCTGATGATCGATCCGGTGTCACGACGGATCCTGCTCGCGAACCCGATGGCGTGCCACATGACCGGCTACACGCGTGAGACGCTGGTTCGCCTGCGACTCGAAGACCTGCACCACCCCGACGAGTGGCTTCGCCTGCAGCCGGCGTACGCCCGTGCGTTCGGCGAAGGGGCGCTCGGCGCCCAGCCCTGCCGCGTGATGAGCAGCGATGGCGCCTACCGTGAGGCTGTCCTGTCCGGAACCCGCTATGACATGGGCGGGCAGGAAGTCGTGATGATCGACTTCGAGGACGTCACCGAAAACGTTCGCGTCCGCGAAGCGCTCATGCGAGCGGAGGCGCGTCTGCAGACCGTCGTCGCGAACTCTCCGCTCGTCCTCTTCAGCATCGACCGAAACGGCGTCTTCACCCTGTCCGAGGGCCGGGGACTCGACAGTCTCGGACTCGAGCCCGGCCAGGTGGTCGGGCAATCGGTCTACGAGGTCTATCGCGACCACCCCGCGGTCCTGCTCTCGATCCAGCGCGCCCTCACGGGCAAGGCATTCACCGAGACGATTCCCGTGGGAAGCAGCGTGTTCGAGACGCACTACATGCCGACGTTCGACGAGGACCAGCGCGTCAGCGGTCTGATCGGCGTCGCGACCGACGTGACCGAGCGGCGAACGCTCGAGGCGCAACTGCGGCATGCCCAGCGCATGGAGGCGATCGGGCGGCTCGCTGGCGGCGTGGCGCATGATTTCAACAACCTGCTCGCGGCCATCCTCGGGCACGGTGAACTCATGATGAACGAGTTGCCGGAGGCGCATCCCCTGCGCCGCAATGCCGAGGAGATCCAGAAAGCCGGTGTCCGCGGCGCTCTGCTCACGCGTCAGCTCCTCGCGTTCAGCCGCAAGGAAGTGCTGTCGCCGAGCGTGGTCGACATCAATGCGATCATGCTCGCGCTCGAGGAGCTGCTGCACCGGCTGATCGGCGAAGACATCGACCTGATCATGATCCCGGCCATGGTGCCGGTGCGATCTCGCGGCGACCGCAGCCAGTTCGAGCAGATCATCATGAACCTGGCGCTCAATGCGCGCGACGCGATGCCGCAGGGTGGGCGGCTGAGCATCGAAATCGGCCTCGTGGATCTCGACGAATCCTACGCACGCCAGCACGCCCGTGTGCGCCCGGGCCGCTATGCCGTGATTGCGGTATCGGACAGCGGAGTCGGCATGGACTCTGAAACGCTCGCCCATGCGTTCGAGCCCTTCTACACGACGAAGGAGCAGGGCAAGGGAACCGGTCTCGGTCTCTCGACCGTCTATGGGATCGCGGAACAGAGCGGCGGACACGTGTGGGTCTACAGCGAGCCGGGCATTGGCACGACGTTCAAGGTGTATCTGCCGGAGACGTCCGCAGAGATCGAGGAATCACAGGAGCCGGTCGGCGTGCCGCAGCCCGCGCGCGGCGTCGAAACGATCCTCCTGGTCGAGGACGAAGACACCGTGCGCTCCCTCGGCCGGGAGGTGCTGGCCGGGAGAGGTTATCGAGTGCTCGAGGGTTCCGATGGGGTGGATGCAATGCGCGTGGCCGCGGCGTTCCAGGGACCGATCGACCTGCTGGTGACGGACGTCGTGATGCCGCGCATGGGCGGGGGCGAACTCGCCGAAAAGCTCACGGCGCTGAGGCCGAGCATGCGCGTCCTCTATGTGTCCGGCTACACCGATGACTCGGTGATCCGGCACGGTGTGCGCGAGCGCGGCGCCGCGTTCCTGCAGAAGCCGTTCTCGCTCGATGCGTTTTCCCGCAAGGTCCGCGAAGTTCTGGACGCGCCGCCTGGCGAATCCATGAACCGCAAAGCCAGCTAGTCGCTCCGCGCGGGACCGTGAAGACGACCCCGCGAGCCATGGCTGCGGCGTTCGCGAGCCGCGAGCCGTGCGGGTTCGCTTGCGATCGCCGAGGGGTCGGGCTAGCTTCCCCGCCCCATGCATACGCTCCCCGATCTTGCGGTTCCGGCCGTCGAAGCGCGCGCGCTCACCCGGACGTTCAACGCCGGCCGTGACCGCCGTCCGGTCACCGCGCTCGCCGGCATCGACCTGCGTATCGAGCGCGGCGAGATCTTCGGGTTGCTCGGCCCCAACGGTGCCGGCAAGACGACCTGCATCAAGATTCTCAACACGTTGCTCTACCCGAGCGGGGGCGAGGCGCGGGTCGCCGGCTTCGACGTCGTGCGTCAGGACCAGGAGGTTCGCAGGCGGATCGCCCTGGTGTCTGGCGGTGAGACGAGCGGCTACGGGATCCTGACCGTCCGCGAGTGCCTGTGGATGTTCTCGCAGTTCTACGGCGTGCCCGCCGATGTCGCATGGCCGCGCGTCGACGCCCTCATCGAAGTGGCCGGGCTCTCCGAGCACGCCCACGCCCGCCTCAACCGGCTCTCGACCGGTCAGCGTCAGCGCATGAACTTCGCCCGCGGCTTCGTGAGCGATCCCGAGGTTCTGTTTCTCGACGAACCCACCCTGGGCATGGACGTGAACGCTGCCCGCGATCTGCGCCGTTACGTCGCGCGCTGGGTCCGGGACCGCGAAGGCCGCACGGTGCTCCTCACCACGCACTACATGGCCGAGGCCGAAGAGCTCTGCGACCGGATCGCGATCATCGACCGCGGTCGCGTGCTGGCATGCGACAGCCCGCAGGGGCTCCGCCGTCGCGTACAGGGCGGCAGCCACGTCGAGCTCGAGGTGGGGGCGGCGACCGCGCGCCCCGACCTGTCCGAGATCGCGGGGCTCCCGGGCGCGTGGGGCGCGCCGCATCCGGAACGCGGCACGATGACGCTCAAGTTCCACCTGCCCGAGGGTCGGCCGCTCGTCGAGGTGCTGAGAGCCCTCGAGGCGCACGCCGTGCAGGTGCAGGGGGTCGCCACGCGCGAGACCACGCTCGAAGACGTGTTCATCGCGATCGTCGGCCGCGGGCTCGACGACGAGGCGGGGACATGAGCGGCGCCGGCGCCTGGGTGGCACTGAACGCGCGCGCCGCGTGGGCGCGCGCCTACGTGCGCGTGGTCGCCGCGGTGCGCGAGCCCATGTGGGCCGTCACCGATGGCGTGCTGCCCTCGCTGGCGATGGCCGCCTACGTCATGCTCTACCGCGCGCTCGGGGCGCCGCGCGACTTCGAAGCGATCGCCGTGCTCGGCGGGATTCTGTCGATCTACTGGATCAACGTCCTGTGGTCGATGGGGGCGCAACTCTACTGGGAGAAGCAGCAGGGCCAGTTGCAGCTGTACTTCGCCGCGCCCTGCGATCGCATGTCGATCCTCTCGGGCATGGCGTTCGGCGGCGTGCTGATGACCACCCCGCGGGCACTGATCAGCATCGCGATCGGGTTCGGCGTGCTCGGCGTGCGGATCGAACCGTTTCACCCCGGCATGCTGCTGCTCGTGTTCGTGCTGACGATGATCACGCTCTATTCGCTCGGCATGATCCTCGCCTCGTTGTTCCTGCTTCACGGGCGCGAGGCGTGGCACTACTGCAGCGCGCTTCAGGAACCCATGTACTTTCTTTCCGGGCTCTATTTCCCGCTGCGTTCGCTGGGGGCGTTCGGCGCGATCGTGACCGGCGCGCT
>Ga0307417_10001303_pt1 | contig 10412 bp, 8 predicted proteins | sample SalMarWE160210MG_2_FD_202514 | JGI IMG/M metagenome (GOLD analysis project Ga0307417, IMG submission 202514) | Salt marsh sediment microbial communities from the Plum Island Ecosystem LTER, Massachusetts, United States - WE1602-10 | ecosystem: Environmental > Aquatic > Marine > Intertidal zone >...
TCAAACTACCTGACCATTCGCCCCGGCGCCCGCTATTTCCACTCGATCCGCCTGTTGCAGCGGGTCAAGGAGATCGATCCCGGAATGTTCACCAAGTCCGGCATCATGGTGGGCCTTGGCGAGGAGCGGAACGAGGTTCTCCAACTCATGGACGATCTCAGGTCCGCCGACGTCGATTTCCTGACTATCGGTCAATACCTGCAGCCAACCCGCAAGCATGCGAAAATCGAACGCTTTGTCACCCCCGACGAATTCAGGGCCTATGAGACCATCGCCTATTCCAAGGGCTTTCTCATGGTCTCGTCGAGCCCCCTGACCCGTTCCTCGCACCATGCCGGCGAGGATTTCGCCAAGCTGCGTGCCGCCCGCCAGGCCAAGCCCGGCGCCTGATGCCCAGCCTCAGTTTCGAACGCCACGTCCCGCACAGGCCCGAGGACATGCTGTCGCTTATCGCCGACGTCGAAAGCTATCCCGACTTCGTGCCCAATTGCGACGCCATGCGGGTCAGGCGCGATCCGGCCCGGCCCGAGACCTGCGACGCCCGGATGCGTATCCGCTTCGGACCGATTGCCCAGGCCTATACAAGCCGGGTAACCCGCGATGAAGCCGCCGGAACCGTCGCCGCCCACGCGCTCGACGGTCCGTTCTCGCATCTTCGCAGCCTCTGGCGGATCACCCCCGAAGGCGAGGGGAGCAAGGTCACCTTCGAGATCGATTTCGGCTTTTCCAACCGCCTGATCGCCGCCGCCGCCGAACGGGCCTTTGCGGCCAAGCAGACCGAGATCATGGACGCCTTCATGGCCGAGGCGAAACGGCGGTTTGGCCGGTAGGACGCCGTCGCCCCAGGTCATGTCACGTTTTGACGGACTCAAAACGCATGATCCTGGTCCCTGAGTGGTCGCCTGTTCGAAGCGGAAAAGCGGTCTCCACTTTTCCTGAACATGCTCTAGGCCTTCATCGCCTCGAGCAGCATTTCGAGCGCCGTTTCGACGCTCTTCTCGCGCACCTGGTCGCGGCCGATGTCGCCGAAGAACATGCAGTGCGTGAGGACCCTGCGCCCCGAGGCAAGGCCGAACCAGACAAGCCCGACCGGTTTGCCCGGCGTGCCGCCGCCCGGTCCGGCGATGCCGGTGACCGCCACGGCATAGGCCGCCCCGGACCGTTCCCAGGCGCCGACCGCCATTTCGGTCACCGTGCGTTCCGAAACCGCGCCATGCTGCCTCAACGTCGCTTCGGCAACCCCGATCATCTGCTCCTTGGCGTCGTTGGCATAGCTGACATAGCCGCCATAAAACGCCTCCGAAGAACCGGGAACCGAGGTGAGGGCGCCGGCGATCAGGCCCCCCGTGCAGCTTTCGGCGGTCGCGACCGTCGCCCCGCGCTCGATCAGCCCGGTGATGACCTCATGGGCCAGCTCGCCGATTTTGTCTGGCATGGCAATCATTTACCCACCCGGAACCTCGATCGTCGCCGTCGCGAAAGTCATAAGCCCTTCCCGCCGTCCGACAAAGCCCATCCGTTCCGACGTCGTCGCCTTGACCGAGACGCGGCTGACGTCGATGCCCGCGATTGTCGCGATGCTCTGGCGCATCGCCATCACATGCGGGCCGATTTTCGGCTGTTCGGCAACCACGGTGACGTCGAGCCCCACGATCCGCCCGGCCCGCGCCGCAACTCGCTTGGCGGCGAAACCGAGGAATGTCGCCGAAGCCGCCCCCTGCCACGTCGCGTCGCCCGGCGGGAAATGGGTGCCGATATCGCCCTCGGCCAGCGCCCCGAGCAGCGCATCGGTCAACACATGCAACACCGCGTCGGCATCCGAATGTCCTTCCAGACGGGCGGAATGCGGGATGGCGACGCCGCCAAGCATCACCGTGTCGCCAGCAACGAACCTGTGGATATCCATGCCGCTGCCGACCCGCGTCTCCATGCCCCTTGCCCCCAGGATTTGCTCGGCCCGGGCGAAATCGCCGGGCAGGGTGATCTTGATATTGTCGAAACTGCCCTCGGACAGGGCCACGTCGATCCCCGCCCATTCGGCGATCGCCGTATCGTCGGTATACCCGTCGGTCAGCGCCTGGACCCGCCGATGGGCGGCCAGGATCGGCCGGTAGCGGAACCCCTGCGGCGTCTGGGCGGCGAAAAGCTGGGTGCGGTCCTCCGTGCCCCCAACCGTCCGTCCGTCGCTCGATCGCTTGATCGTGTCGATCACCTGCGTCGCCGGCAGCACCGCATCCGCCGCCGCAAGACCGTCGATCACCCCGTCGATGACGAATACCGGCACCAGCGGCCGCGCCCCGTCATGGATCAGTACCAGGTCCGGGCCGATCTCCTCGAGCGCCTCGAGCCCGGCCAGCACCGACAATTGCCGCGTCGCCCCGCCGCTGACCGGGGGCAGGAGGCGCGGGTCGTCGAATCTGACGTGCTCGGCATAGATCGCGGCGTGATCCGCCCCGATGACCGCCAGCACATGGTTGATGCGCCCATCGGCAAGGAACGCCGCAACGGTCCGCGCCAGGACGGACGTCCCGGCCAGAGGCAGATATTGCTTGGGCAGCGCGCTTGCCGCGCCACCGGCGCGTTCCCCGCGCCCGGCGGCAACGATCAATGCGGCAATACCTTTTTCGGCGGCCATTCCTGTTCCTCGTCACAGGTTCGCCTGCTCATGCCCCATGCGCGAGGCCGCCGCAAGAGGCGCAGGAGCCGCGCGAAAACCCTGATCGCAAAAGTCGGTTGCACCGGTCAGGCATTTGACTATTGTACAGGCACTTTTCCGCCTTTGATGCCAAAAAGAGCAGAACTACGGTGCATCCACAGCCAAATCCGACCATTGCTGCCCATCAATTGCGCAGCCGGGCCTTGCTCGCGCCCATGGCCGGCATCACCGACGACGCCTTCCGCCGCCGCGCCGAAGCCTTCGGCGCCGGTTGGACTGTCAGCGAAATGATCGCCAGCGCTGCCCTGGGCACCGGCCACCGCGAAATGCTGCGCAAGATCGGCAAAGCGGGCAGGACGGGCGGGACCGGCACGATCGCCGCCGACCTGCCGCATGTCGTCCAGCTTGCCGGCTGCGAGGCCAGGTGGATGCGCCGAGGCGCCGAAATCGCCGCCGACGCCGGCGCCGATGTCGTCGATATCAATTTCGGCTGTCCCTCCAAAAGGGTCACCAATGGCTTTGCCGGCTCCGCCCTGATGCGGGTACCGGACCAGGCCCTGCGCCTGTTCGACGCCGTCGCCAACGCCACCGCCCTGCCGGTAACCGTCAAGATGCGCCTCGGCTGGAACGACGAGAGCCTCAATGCCGCCGATTTGGCGCGTCGCTGCGTCGATGCCGGGGCAAGAATGATTGTCGTGCATGCCAGGACCCGGCAGCAATTCTACAAGGGCGACGCCCGCTGGAGCCTGGTGCGCCCGGTGGTCGAAGCGGTCGATGTGCCCGTCGTCGTCAACGGAGATATCGCCGATCTCGTTTCGGCGCGTATGGCGCTCGCCCAGTCCGGCGCGGCGGCGGTGATGATCGGCCGCGGTGCCCAGGGTCGCCCGTGGATCGTCGGCCAGATCGGCGACCTGCTTGCCGGCCGGACGCCGCGCCCCGCGCCGAGCGGAACCGCTCTGGCCGAACATGTCGCCGCCCACTACCGGGACATGCTCGTCGGCTACGGCACCGAACTCGGCGTCCGCGTCGCCCGCAAGCATCTCAACTGGTATGCCCAGGCCCATCCGGCCGCCAAAACCGGGACGACCGATCGGGCGCTGGTCACCGAGACCGATCCGGGCCGGGTTATAAGCCTGATCCATCGCCGCTTCGCCGAGCCCGGGGAGCTGGCCGCGTGACCCCGCAAAAAAAGGGCATGAACTGGACGATCCTGCAATCGCTCCCCCAGCCCATCCTGGTTTGCAGCCGCGACAACCGGATTCTGGTCGCCAATTACTCGGCCGAGGCCTTTTTCGGCATTTCCTCCTCGGTCCTGACCCGGCAGCGGCTCGACGATCTGATCGCCTTCGGCTCCCCGGTGCTCTCGCTCGCCCGAACCGTTCTCGACCGCCGCGCGCCAATGACCGAATATCGCATGCGTATCGGCTCATCGCGCTTCGGCGAAGACCGCACCGTCGACGTCTTCGCCGCCCCCATTGCCGATTCCGAGGACGAGGCGGTCCTGCTGTTCCAGGAACGCACCATCGCCGACACCATCGACCGGCAACTGGTCTCGCGCGGCGCCGCCCGCTCGGTGACCGGGCTCGCCTCGATGCTCGCCCACGAGATCAAGAACCCGCTTTCCGGCATTCGCGGCGCGGCGCAATTGCTCGAGCAATCGGTGGGCAGCGACGAGGTGCCCCTGGCCCGGCTCATCCGCGAGGAGACCGACCGGATCGTCGCCCTGCTCGACCGGGTCGACGTCTTCGGCGACGACCGGCCGCTGGACCGCCAGCCCATCAACATCCATGTCGTGCTCGAACGGGTCAGACTGCTCGCCAAAAGCGGCATCGCCCGCAACATCGCCTTCGTCGAGGACTACGATCCCTCGCTGCCACCGGTGTCCGGCAACCGGGACCAGCTCATCCAGGTCTTCCTGAATCTGATCAAGAACGCCGCGGAAGTTCTTGAAAAGACGAACAATGCTGAAATCAGGATTTCGACGGCCTTCCGCCCCGGCATCCGTATCAGCGTCGCCGGCAGCTCCGGCCGCATCTCGCTGCCGCTTGAAATCACCATCGAGGACAACGGCCCGGGCGTACCCGCCGACATGATCCCGTTTCTTTTCGATCCCTTCGTGACCTCCAAGACCCACGGCTCGGGCCTCGGCCTGGCGCTTGTGGCCAAGATCATCGGCGACCATGGCGGTGTCATCGACGCCGACAGCCGCCCGGGACGCACACGCTTCCGCGTGCTGTTGCCGGTCGTCGACCGCAAGATGGCCGCCGAAGGCCCCGAGCAGGAAGACACAATAGCCCCATGAGTACGCAGACAATTATGCTGGCGGACGACGACGCCGCGATCCGCATGGTTCTCAACCAGGCGCTGACCCGCGCCGGATACGATGTCCGCCCGACCGGCAATCTCTCGACCATGTGGAACTGGGTATCGCGCGGGGAAGGCGACCTGCTGATCACCGATGTCGGCATGCCCGACGGCAACGCCTTCGAGATCATGCCCAAGATCAAGAAGATGCGCCCCGAACTGCCGATCGTCGTCATGAGCGCCCAGAACACCTTCATGACCGCCATTCGCGCCTCCGAGGCCGGGGCCTATGAATATCTGCCCAAGCCCTTCGACATCTCCGAGGTGCTGTCGGTGGTCTCCCGGGCGCTTTCGGAGGTCAAAAGGCCGCCCAGCGACGGGCCGAAACCCGAAGAGACCGAGAACATGCCGCTGGTTGGCCGTTCGCCGGCCATGCAGGAAATCTACCGCGCGCTCGCCCGGCTGATGCAGACTGACCTGACGGTGATGATCAGCGGCGAAAGCGGGACCGGCAAGGAGCTTGTCGCCCGCGCCCTGCACAATTTCGGCAAGCGCCGCAACGGCCCCTTCGTCGCCATCAACATGGCCGCCATCCCCCGCGATCTGATCGAGGCCGAGCTCTTCGGCCACGAAAAGGGGGCCTTCACCGGCGCCACCAGCCGCTCCTCGGGCCGTTTCGAACAGGCCGAGGGGGGAACTCTGTTTCTCGACGAGATCGGCGACATGCCCATGGACGCCCAGACCCGTCTGCTACGCGTCTTGCAGGAAGGCGAATACACCATGGTCGGCGGCCGCACCCCGATCAAGACCAATGTCCGCATTGTCGCCGCCACCCATCGCGATCTGGGGCAGATGATCCGCCAGGGCATGTTCCGCGAGGATCTTTACTACCGCCTCAACGTCGTGCCCTTGCGCCTGCCGCCCCTGCGCGAACGCCTCGACGACATCCCGGATCTGGTCGCCCATTTCATGCGCGAGGGCGCCGAACGCGGCGATAGCGCCAAATCGATCGCCCCCGAGGCCATCCGCCTGATGCAGCAGCATGCCTGGCCCGGCAATATCCGTGAACTCGAAAACCTCGTCCAGCGCCTGAGCGCGCTTTATTCCGAGGATACCCTGACCGCCGAGATCGTCGAGAACGAGCTCAATCTCAGCGAACGCCCCGCCGGCCTGACGGGTGGCACCGCCGATCTCGGCAATGCCGTCGAGGAACACATTGCCCGCGAACTGCGCGATGCCGATCCGCAACTGCCGCCCGCCGGCCTCTACCAGCGCGTGCTCGACCAGGTGGAATCGCCGCTTATCGCCATGACCCTCAATGCCTGCGGCGGCAACCAGATCAAGGCCGCCGAACTGCTCGGGCTCAACCGCAACACCCTGCGCAAGAAGATCCGGGCCCACGGCATCGAGATCGTCAAGCAATCGCGGCGCGGCTGATCGCTGGAGTTTTGCACCTTTCGACGCCTACAAAAACGGAGCCCGGGTCATTGAATGGTCGCTTTTCCGAACCGAAAAAGTGGGGACCACTTTTCCTGGAAACGCTCCCAAAGCCCGGATATGTGGCCTATTTGCCATGTGTTTCTTTTTTGCAACATCCGGCTTGATTGCGACGGATAAATGCGCCAGATTCGCCCCTTGCGCGTGCCCACCGCGCGTGAGCCGACGATAGGCGTGTGACATGGACGACACATCAGCTCCTCAGACGCTGCCGATCCTGCCGCCCGGCAATACACCCGCCGGCACGACCCGGCCGCGGCTGACCAGCATCGGCATCCTGCGCTATCTCGGCGTCATCATTGTCTTCGCCGCCGTCGTCGTCGCCTCCGGCTCGTTCCTCATCGTGACCGGCGCCACCGAAATCCAGCCCTCGCCCGAGGTCTGGACCGTCATCTGGATCGTCAACGCGGTCCTCTTGCTGCTGGTCATCGCCATGGTCTTCACCGAAGTGGTGATGCTGGTCCGGGCCCGCATTCGCAAACAGGCCGGCGCCCGCCTGCAGACCCGCATGGTGACCATGTTCGCCGTCGTCGCAGCGGTTCCCGCCTTCATCGTCGCCGTAGTCGCCACCATTGCCCTCGATCAGGGCCTCGACCAGTGGTTTTCCGAGCGCACCCGCTCGATGGTCGAAAGCTCGCGCCTCGTCGCCCGCTCCTACATGGACGAGCATGCCCAGGTGCTGCGCGACGACATCATCTGGGTCGCCTCCGAGCTTGAAGGGGCCCACGACCTGTTCGAGACCGATCGCGACCGCTACCAGAGCGTTTTGACCTCCCTAGCGGTCACCCGTTCGCTGCCTTACGCCTCGTTGATTTCCGGCAGTCTCAAGGTGCTGATGAAGGCCCAGATCAACACGCCGGTCGCGCCGCCGAAACTGCCGGACGATCTGGTGACCGGCGTAGGGGAGGGGGCGCCGACCCTGATCGCCCCGGGCCGCACCAATTTCGTCGGCGCCGTGGTCAAGCTCCGCGGCTACAAGGACACCTATTTGTTCGTCGCCCGCCCCGTCGATCCCGAAGTGCTCGAATATATGCGCCTGACCGACGACAACATCACCCAGTATCGCCAATATGCCTCCAGCCGGCTGGTCTTCCAGATCACCTTCGCCATCATGTATATCGGCGTCGCCCTGGTCCTGCTCCTGGCCGCGCTGTGGATCGGCATTGCCCTTGCCAGCCGCTTCGTCTCGCCGATCCGCAACCTGATGATCGCCTCGAACCGCGTGTCGCAGGGCGATCTCAACGTCCAGGTACCGGTCAGCGAAGCCCGGGGCGATCTCGAGGACCTGTCGTCGCGTTTCAACCGCATGACCGAACAATTGCGCAACCAGCGCCGGGCCCTTTTGCACGCCAACGAGACCAACGAGAAACGCCGCCAGTTCACCGAGGCGGTGCTCGAAGGCGTTTCCTCCGGCGTCGTCGGCGTCGATCCTTTCGGCCAGATGACCCTGGTCAACGCCACCGCCTGCCGCATGTTCGGCAAGTCCGAGAACGATCTGATCGGCCAGGAACTCGTCGGCGTCATCCCCGAACTGGCGCCGCTGCTGCAAAGAACGCGCAAGGCGCGGCGCGGCCAGGTCCAGGAGCATATCAGCCTCGGCCCGGCCGCCGAGGCGCGCACCTACCAGGTTCGCCTGACCCGCGAGGGCAGCGTCACCGAATCCAAGGGTTTCGTCGTCACCCTCGACGACATCTCCGATCTCGTCACCGCCCAGCGCAACTCCGCCTGGGCCGATGTCGCCCGCCGCATCGCCCACGAGATCAAGAACCCCTTGACCCCCATCCAGCTTTCCGCCGAGCGCCTGCGCCGCAGATACGGCAAAAGGCTGCAAGACGACTTCGAGGTGTTCGACAAATGCGTCTCGACAATCGTGCGGCAGGTCGGGGATATCGGCAAGATGGTGGACGAATTCTCGTCCTTCGCCCGGATGCCATCGGCCAATCCGGCCGTCGCCGATCTGTCCGACACCATCCGCCAGGCCGTGTTCCTCGAAAGCGTGCGCCAGCCGGAAATCGAGATGACCGCCGACCTGCCGGAAACCCCGATTTATGCCTGGTTCGACGGGAGACTGATCTCCCAGGCACTCACAAATTTGATTAAGAATGCAGTGGAAGCCATTGAAAGCACAGGGGTTGTTGATGTGAACAACCCACGAGTCGTCGTCAACGCTCATATCGAGGGCGATTTTGCCCGCATCAAGGTCAGCGACAATGGCAAGGGCTGGCCGGCCAAGGATCGGCAAAAGCTGCTTGAACCTTATGTCACCACGCGCGAGAAAGGCACCGGCCTTGGCCTGGCCATCGTCACCCGGATTATCGAGCAACACGGTGGTACGGTGGAACTGCTCGATTCGGATGCCGACGCCAGGGGCCGGGTAGGGGCCTGCTTCAGCTTCACCTTGCCGCTCGGCCCGAAGGCGGACGGCAGCGAACCCGCCGATCAGGACGAAACCGCGTCCGCGAACGACCAGAACGGAGACGATGTGATCAACGAAGACGCCATACGCAAGGCACTTGCGGTGAAGTAATGGCATTGGACATTCTCATCATCGACGACGAGGTCGACATCCGCGAATTGATCGCCGGCATTCTCGAGGACGAAGGTCACGAGACCCGCCAGGCTCATGACGCCGATTCCGCTCTGTCCGAAATCGCCCGCCGCCGCCCCACGCTGGTCTTTCTCGACATCTGGATGCAGGGGTCGCGCCTCGACGGCCTGCAATTGCTCGACGAAATCCGCAGCCAGCACCCCGATCTGCCTGTGGTGATGATCTCCGGTCACGGCAATGTGGAAACCGCGGTCGCCGCCATCAAGCGCGGCGCCTACGACTATATCGAGAAGCCCTTCAAGATCGACCGGCTCCTGCTCGTCACCCAGCGCGCCGTCGAATCGAGCCGCCTGCGCAGCGAGAACGCCGAACTCAAACAGCGCTCGATTTCGCCGGTCAACGATCTGGTCGGGACATCGGCCTGCGCCGTGCAGGCCCGCGCCGTCATCGACAAGTCGGGCCCGACCAATTCGCGCCTGTTCATCTCCGGTCCCGCTGGCTCGGGCAAGGGCCTTTGCGCCCGCCTGATCCACGCCCGCAGCACCCGGGCGGGATCGCCCTTCGTCGAAATCAACGCCTCGCTCTATGCCCCCGACGACGTCGCCGCCGCTCTTTTCGGGCGCGAGAACCGCGACAAGGCCGGGGTCGTGCGCACCGAGGTCGGCGCCCTCGAACAGGCCCATGGCGGCACGCTGCACATTTCCGAGGTCGGCATGCTGCCTCCCGAGGCCCAGAGCGCCTTGTTGCGCACGCTTGTCGGCAACAGCTTCTCGCGGATCGGCGGCCAGGTGAGCGTGCCGATCGACGTGCGCATCGTCGCCTCGAGCTCGCAGAACATCGCCGCCCTGGTCGAAAGCGGCCAGTTCCGCTCCGACCTGTTCCATCGTCTGTCCGTGGTGCCGATCAAGCTGTCCCCCTTGCGCGAACGGCGCGAGGACGTGCCGGCCCTTGTCGGCGTTTTCATCGAACAGGTCAGCCGGGCCCATGGCCTGCCGCGCCTTGCCATCGGCGAGGACGCCGTCGCCGTGCTGCAGGCCCAGGACTGGCCGGGCAATGCCCGCCAATTGCGCAATTCCATCGAGCGCCTGCTGATCCTGATGCGCGACCAGACCCCGGACGACGGCATCATCACCGCCACCATGCTGCCGCCCGATATCGGCGAGGTGCTGCCCACCATAGGCGATGCCGACGCCTCGGCGCATCTGATGAGCCTGTCGCTGCGCGACGCCCGCGAGATCTTCGAACGCCAGTATATCGTCGCCCAGCTCGAGCGCTTTGGCGGCAATGTCTCCAAGACCGCCGAATTCGTCGGCATGGAGCGCAGTGCCCTGCATCGCAAAATCAAGTCGCTTGGCCTTAACGCCCGTGATAATGACGCCGACGAACAAGCGGGGTCCTGAGCCGTCA
>Ga0307417_10001304_pt1 | contig 10407 bp, 8 predicted proteins | sample SalMarWE160210MG_2_FD_202514 | JGI IMG/M metagenome (GOLD analysis project Ga0307417, IMG submission 202514) | Salt marsh sediment microbial communities from the Plum Island Ecosystem LTER, Massachusetts, United States - WE1602-10 | ecosystem: Environmental > Aquatic > Marine > Intertidal zone >...
CGGGATCCTGACCTTCTTCTCGTGCCAGGCGGGGAATCAGGTCCGAACGCGGATCAAGGAACATGAGTCGCAGATGCGCCCCTTGAGACATGCGACGGGTGATGACCTCCTCCACTCCCCCCAGCCCCCGGTTTCGAAAGTCGAAATCAATCCGATGTAAGACCGCCCGTCCGGCAAAGAAAAGGTTCTGTGGTGAATTGTGGATTGCCCAGTTGTAATACCCGGCAAAGCCTTTGCGCACCGGCGAAACCAGGCGAATGCCAACGGATTGCAGCGGGCTCTGGTAAAGTTTCTCGTAAACCTGGTCAGCCACGAGGTGTGCGGTTTCGCCCTGCTCGAGTCGGCTGAGCACAGTTTCTTCAAACACGGCCACGATGCCAGCGATGATCAGCGCCAGCCCGATGTCTGAAAGTAATTTACCGATCGGGCCGGTTAATCCAAGCAGGGAAAGTACAGCCCCGGCAAAGATAAGCAGGATCGAAAAGACAACCCGCAGCACTTTGTTAACGGTCATTTTGTTTTCTTTATCCACGTTCCCCTCCAAGCTTGGAATTCTTTTCTTCGCGGTTGGATTGCAACGCGATCGCTTCTTTTTAACCCACGCCTATCGTGAAAGGGTTCACAAGATAGAGTATAGCACCGTTAGAAATTGTGCGCTATGCATCCTTTTTCTAACCGGTTACGGCGCGACCCGTTTCAAAACTACATTCTGGGCTGGGAGTTGGGGAATGGGGATCGTCAGTTGCAGTGAGTTTTCACTACACTGATATTGGATGGTCGTTGATGATTGGGAAGTGCTGAACAACAGGATGCTTGGATCAATTTGCTGGTCGAAAGACTGCCCATTGGCATCTGCCGTGATGGTTAAATCCCCCGGATTGAAGTTGCTGATGGTCAGCTTGCCGCTGCTCTCATCGGCCAGATAATCCGCACTGGCGGATCCGCTCACGATGATATTTGCGTTGACCGGGAAAAAGCTGACCGATATTTTGGTTTTCAATTCAAGCTGGTCTGCCACGACCGTCAAATTTCCGTCCGGGCTAAAGGAATAGCGCACGGTACCAGAGGAACTGACTTCACCAACATTGCCGAACTGGCTGAGTGCCTGGTTTAGGAGCGTTTGCACGTAATTATTGAAATCTTGTATTTGCCATTTGCCCACCAGACAGTCAGCGCCAGGCGAAGGATTGGACGCTGCTGGCAGGGGAGTGGCCGTCGCAGTTGGCTGCGGGGTGGGGATCGAGGCTTTGAAGCCAAGATTGCAGGCACCCAATAAAAATGCGCCAATCAACACGGCTACTGATAAAATCTTTTTCGTATTCATTAAAGGATTCCTTTCCATAACCAATAAGACATTATTATAAATCACCCGGTCCCAAACTGACGGTCGCCCGCATCGCCCAGGCCCGGTACGATGTAGCCGTGTTCGTTTAGATGGTCGTCGATTGCAGCCAGATGAATGGGGATGTCCGGGTGATGTTTCTGCATATTATCGATCCCTTCCGGTGCACCGATCAACCCGACAAATTTAATTTTATTCACACCCCAGCGTTTCATCACGTCCGCTGTGGCTACAGCCGATCCGCCGGTTGCCAACATTGGGTCCAGGATCAGACATACGGATACCGTCGGTTCAATCGGCAGCTTGTTATAGTATTCGACCGGCTTGAGCGTACGCTCGTCTCGGTATAACCCGATATGCCAAACCTCGGCGCTGGGCATCAATTCCCAAATGCCTTCCACCATGCCCAAGCCTGCTCTCAGGATCGGGACCAATCCGATTTTCTCCCTCAATTCAGCTCCGATAACCTGTGTCAACGGTGTCTCGACCTGACGGGAAACGGTCAGCAGGTCAGCCGTAGCTTCGTATACCAGCAATGCGGCTATCTCGCGCACCAATTCGCGGAATTTCTTGGGATTGGTATTTTTGTCGCGTAAACGCGTCAACTTGTGTGCGACCAGCGGATGGGGGGATGCGTAAACGTTGGGCATAGATCCTCCTCGAGACAGGGCGATATCCTATAGTATAGCATCCTGACGGCTATGGTATGATTGCCAGCGCTTCTCATTTCAGGTGATGTTTTCGATGAAAAAAGATATCCTGGTGATCTCCTCGATCATTCTGCTTTCTACCCTGCTTGGTCTGTCAGTCTTGACTTATGGACAGGCCTGGTACGGGGATTTTTCGTCTTATATCATGCAGGCGCGTAGTATCCTGAGTGGCACGATGAACGAATTCCTGGTTCATAATGCCTTCACCGTGGATCATTCAACCCTGTTGGTGGGACCGGTAGCCTATCCATGGGGCTACCCGACCCTGCTGGCTCCGGCGTATGCTCTCTATGGTATGAAGCCTATCTATCTCAAGCTGCCCAATATTGTACTTTTCGCTCTGTTTTTGGCCTGTTTTTTTGTGCTGTTGCGCAGACGGTTGGATTTGCTTGATTCGGCACTGCTGACCGCTGTGGCAGGTTTTAGCCCGGCCTTTGTTACCTTTCTCGATCAGATCCTGTCCGACATCCCCTTTTTGCTCTTTTCGACCCTGTCCCTGCTGCTGATCGATTTGGTTGTTGAACCAAACCGCCCACGCAAACAGCTTTGGATATGGAATGTAATTTTAGGCGCAGCCATTTTTTGGGCCTTCTTTACCCGGACGAATGGGATACTGTTGCTGCCGGTGTTAGCGATCTACCAGTTCTTCAATTATTTTCAGCCGGAGCGGGACTGGATTGCTTTGAAAAAGAATCTTGGGTTGCTGATCCTCCCTTATGCGACCTTTGGCATCCTGGCGGCAGGCGCGCTGTTAATTTTCCCCGGCGGACAGGCTTCGTACTTCTCCCATTATGCCTTATTAGATATGGCTCAGTTATCATCGAACCTTCATTATTATTCAACGCTGATGGGCGACTTCTTTGCCGGATTGCCGGCTTCTCAGGCCATTTATTATGTCGCAGTTGCCTTCTTTGTACTTGGTGCTTTGGCTACTTTCAGGCGCGAATATCATTTCGTTAGTTATATTGTCCTGTCGTTGTTGCTCTTCGTTACCTGGCCTGAGCCGCAGGGATTGCGCTTCATCTTCCCGCTGATCCCGTTATTCCTGTATTTTTCGTACCGGGGTATGAAGTGGAGCCTGACAAAACTTTCGGTGGGCTACCAGCCCCTCGGGAAGGGATTCGTCTACGGCTGGTGGGGATTGATCGCACTGCTATTCCTGGTTTCTTCTGTGCAGACCGCTTACACCAACTTAGCTGACCAGCGCGCCATCAACGGTCCCTTCGACCCCTATAGTAACGCCATGTTCGAATTCGTCCGTCAGGAAACCCCGGCGGAAAGTGTGATCGTCTTTTTCAAGCCTCGCGTTATGCAAATGCTGACCAGTCGGGACTCCTTGCTGATCGACCGCTGCAACCTACTTGGCCAGGGCGATTACGTGGTCATCAACACAAAGCGCGACGAGAAATACGGGCAGGTTAACCCGAATGAATTGCCGGCTTGTAATCCAGACTTGGCTTCAGAGCCGGTATTCTCGAACCGACGATTTGTGGTCTATCAGGTGCTGAAGTAAGGTTTGTATCGGGTGAGCAGTCTGTTCGTTAAAGTTTATAAATATTCAAAGGAGTTCACTCTATGGAATATCGCCGGCTCGGCAGCGCAGGGGTAAAAATTTCTGCGATTGGATTGGGGACCAATCGCTTTGGGGGCGAGCGGGTTTCGGAAGACGAAGTCAGGAATATTATCGATGCAGCACTCGATTTGGGGATAAATTTCATCGACACCGCCGATGTTTATACTGGCGGGCAGTCCGAGATTTCTTTGGGCAAGGCGCTCAAAGGGCGCTGGGACAGGGTCGTCCTGGCAACCAAGTTTTTTATGACCACGGGGGAGGGCCCCAACGACCGTGGCGCCTCGCGTTATCACCTGATGAATGCGGTCGAAGCCAGCCTCACCCGCTTGGCAAGCGACCACATTGACTTATACTACCTCCACCGCTGGGACGAGGAAACGCCGATCGAAGAAACCCTGCGCGGCCTGGATGACCTGATCCGCGCCGGTAAGCTGCGCTACATTGGCGCTAGCCAGTTCGCCGCCTGGCAACTGGCGCACGCCAACTTACTGGCGGAAGTGCGTGGCTGGACGGCCTTTACGGTTTTGCAGTCCCACTATCATATGTTCGAACGTACTGCCGAGAGTGAAATTCTCCCTTACTGCCGGACCCAGCAGGTTGGTTTTGTACCCTATTTTCCGCTTGCGGGCGGCTTTTTAACCGGCAAGTACAGCCGTGGGACACCGGCTCCGCAAGGTTCACGTGGCGAATCAAGCAGCTATGTGCAGGGTTATATGACCGAGGCAAATTTTGACAAACTGGAAAAGCTGGAAGCCTGGGCGGAGGATCAGGGTCACAGCATGGCCGAACTGGCCGAAGCCTGGCTGCTGGCGCAACCTGCGGTTTGCTCCGTCATCTCTGGTGCGACGCGTGTCGAGCACGTGCAGGCCAATGCCAGGGCGGCTGATTGGCAACTCTCCGCGGACGATTTAAGCCAGGTCAACAGCATCCTGTAAGCCCGAAGCGACCTATTCACCCTCCTGAAATTAGAATCTCATCCAATAATCATGATGTTTGACCCGTGACATCCTCCTCGACATTTTGTACACTAAAAGTGTCAAGGAGGATGTTATGCGGATTACGGGTCTCCATATCCTTCTCACCTACCAATGCACCTTCGAGTGCGACCATTGTTTTGTTTGGGGCAGCCCCTGGCAAAAAGGGACGCTGACGATCGCAAAGATCGAACAAATCCTCACGCAGGCCAGGGAGCTTGGCACGATCGAATGGATTTTTTTCGAGGGCGGTGAGCCGTTCTTGTATTATCCCCTGCTGGTACGCGGGGTGCGGCTGGCGACCGAAGCGGGGTTTCAGGTCGGTGTAGTGACGAATGGGTACTGGGCCAATACCGTCGAGGATGCCGAGGAGTGGCTGCGCCCTTTGGCCGGCCGCATCCAGGACTTGTCCCTCAGCAGTGACCTGTATCATTGCGGGGAAGGGTTGAGCGATTGTACGCAGGATGCGGTCGTGGCCGCTAAATGGCTGGGCATCCCTGCCGATGTCATCCGGGTGGCACAACCGGAAGATTCTGCAGAAACAGGTGTTGGCCAACTCCCTGAGGGAGTCTCGGGCGTCATGTATCGCGGGCGGGCAGCCGTCAAGCTGACGCCGCGTGCGCCCCGGCATGCCTGGGAGAGTTTCGATCAGTGCCCGAACGAAGATCTGCGTGAGCCGGGGCGTGTCCATCTCGACCCGCTCGGTAATTTGCATATCTGCCAGGGCATCTCGCTCGGCAATCTCTTCCAAACCTCGCTCAAGCAGATTGGTGAGGCCTATCATCCAGACGAACATCCAATTTGTGGACCGTTGCTGGCTGGTGGACCGGCTGCACTGGTGACCGAATACAACCTGCCGCATGACTCGGACTACGCCGATGCCTGCCACCTGTGCTATGAAATGCGCCTGGCCTTACGGGAGCGCTTCCCCGAGATCCTGGTTCCTGACCAAATGTATGGCGTTGATGCATGAATGGGAATGATTTTGTAGCCTGGTTGTTGCGCTCGCGGTTGCACGGACTGTTGAGTGGCGGTATGTTATTGATCACATTCACGGGCCGCAAGACAGGCAGGCAGTACACCACACCGGTCGGGTATTACCGTGAGGGTGACGTGCTGTGGGTCATTACCAGTCGGGACCGGACCTGGTGGCGCAACCTGCGCGGCGGGGCGGAGGTGACCTTGCGCCTGCGCGGCCGCAATGTGCAGGCTCATGCCGAAACGCTGGAGGATGGATCGGCAGTAGCCAGGCAGATCGGGGACTATATCCACCACCTCCCGCAATCCAGACGGGCCCTGGGAGTGCGTCTGGAAAACGGTGAGCCGCATCCGGAAGACGCGGCTCGCCTGGCACAGGAACGGTTGTTCGTCAAGCTAAGTCTCAGGAACGGAGCCGCAGCGTAACGATCTCATGCCCGTGGGCGCTAAAATCAACACCCCCATCCTTGGCCGCCCTCAGGGCGGCCAATTTTTCTTCCGCCAGATTGACCCGCTCCACCTTTTTGAAGGGCTTCCAAGGCTTGAGATTGACCAAAATCTGCTCATCGCTCAGGTTGTAACCGCGCACGATCCAGCCGCGGCCATCTTCCGCCTGTTTGACTGTGCTGACCACGAAGGCCGGGTGGTCGATGCTGACGAAGGCTCCGCTGGGGGGCAACGTCCCCTCGTGGAGGCTAACCCCGACCGCGCGCAAGGGAACCTCGAAGGCATAAGCCTGCGCAAAGGCGTTCTGCCAATCGCCGCTGTGTGGGATCAGGCTGTATTCGAAACGCCATTTGCCGGGCATTTGCGCGCCGGGGGTGGCCATAAACGGACCGGCATGTCCATTTCGGGTGGTAAAGTCGTCGCGGGAAAGCCAGCCGACGCAGCGCAGCAGCGTCAGGGCGATCTCGCTGCCAGTTTGGGTCTTCAGCGCTTCGACTTCGGGCAGGCCGCGGTTAGCGACGGTCAGCCCGTGCTCCCCGGCAGACAGGCTGGTAAAAACACGCTGCGGCATTTCCGGGCGCGGCTGCTCCGCCCAGGTTTCGTCGAAATCCGGGACGCCGATCGGGCGGCGGATCACTTCGAAGTGGCCGTCGTGATCGGCCTGTTCGACTGTGAAGGGCGCGGCGAAATGGACGCGCAGGCGGTGATCCCTGGCACGGTTGTCAACCTCGGTCTCGAAATCTATACGTGGGACACCGGGATAGAGCGTGGCGCGCGTGACGATCTCGATTGGCAGGCTGTCTTTGGAACGCTGTTGGCGGTCTTCAGACAGCTCACTTGGGATATGCATTTCGAGCGTCAGTTCCAGCACCTGATGGGTGGGATTGTGGTGCACGCGCAAGCGTTTTAATCGGGCCTCGATCAGGGCGTCGGTGGGGGGCGGGCAGTAGTTGTATTCGTCGCCGCAGTCTCCGCCGTCCACAAAGCGGTTCTGAGCCTGGTACACGACCCGGCTGCGTTTGTCGGTCAGCTTCAGGCTGGCGTCTTGCTGCGCCTCCACGATCAAGAACTCATTTTCGATGCGGTAAGGCCGCTTGTCGCCCGGTTCGGATTTCAAGCGTTCCATCAGGCGCTGCCCCAGGGGATTTTGTGCCAGATGGCCGAGGACTGGCATCAGGGCACGCGCGAACGGATTGAGCCTGGTGGGTGCGCTCGTCTTGGTCTCCAATGCGCGAACGTAGAAAGTACGGTAGCCCAGACCGGGAACTGCGCGGGCGGTGAACAAGGCCCGGGTGGTTTCAAGCGTGCGAGCCCGCACGGTATAGCTGCTGATGCTCTCGTCGGCCAGCAGGGTTTGGACCTGGGCGCTGCCCTCATTCCAGGCTTTGAGATCTGGTTCGCCTTCACGCATCAACACCTCGAGCGCTACGCTGACGCCATTTCTTTCCACACGCAAGCCTTGCAGCCCCATCCCTGCCACCCGCCCTCCGTGCACCATGCCGAAAGCCTCGATGAACCCGTTCCTGTCAAGCGACATGTTAATCAGGTCCTGTGACCCCAGTCCGAGGACCTGGTGTGGGATGACCTGCCCGGCCTCGTCCGTGAGCTCAAAGGCGTTGACCTCCTGCGGTAAAACCAATTCGGCAGTAACCGGATCCGTGCGTGCGAAGGACGACGGGTTGAAGACCACCACGGCAGCGACCACGTCTGCGCTGGACCGGGTATCAATCACCCTGCTCAAAGCTTCCAGGCTTTGACGGGTGAGCTCCTGCCCGAGTTGATCGACCTGGTCGAAGCGCGGGCGCATTTCATCGTGAACCTGGTCGATCGAGCAACCGCAGATCGAGTCGTGGGGATGATTTTCCATCAGCAGCCGCCAGGCCTGGCGCAGGAGGGGGGCCGGATTTTCGATCCGGTCACCTGGGAAATGGCCGCTTGGCGGCGTCTTGGTTTGTGGGTTGGTTGCTCCTACAATCAATTCTGCAAGAGTGCTGAAGGGTTCAGCCCACTTTTCCAGCAAGGTTTCGCAGGCGCGGTTGCGTTGTTTGATCCACATGCGCGTGGACAGCACGCCCGGCAGCAGGTGCGCATGCCGGGATGAGCGCAGCTCGCCCTCGACTACCGGCAAATCAGCGCTACGGATGGCAGGCTGGATGGCTTTGAGGTAACGCGGCAGGGTCGAATGCAGGACACGCGTTCCCTTGAGGTGGGCATCCGCGTAAGTGATGGCTACGGCGGTGTCGGGCGGTGGCTCCATGTGGTCATTGCCCAACATGATCAGGAAATCCGAGGTGGCAGAATGCTCCGCCAGTGCCTCCCCCAGGGTCGCGATCTCGGTCAGGAATTTTTGCGGATCGCTGGTCGTCAGGCCAGCGCCGTTGGCGTAGCTGTTACGCAGGTAAGCCATCAGTACGCGCGAACCGTCCGGGGCCTGCCACCAGAATTCGCAGGGCTGCGCGTCGAGTCCGCGCCAGAGACAGGCGGAATCGATCCCAAAGCCGCGCAGGATTTGCGGGATCTGCCCGATATGACCGAACGAATCGGGCATGTATCCGACGTTCATTTTGGCGCCAAACCTGCGCGCGCTACGCTCCCCCTGAAGCAGGTTGCGGAGGTGCGCTTCCGGGCTGACCAAGAACATATCCGGCAGGATGTGCCAGGGGCCGATCAGGATGCGTCCGCGGCGGATATGCTCGCGTAGAACGGGCTCCTTTTCTGGCCGCATAGCCAGGTAATCGTCCAGGACGATGGTCTGCCCGTCGAGCATGAAAAATTTGAAATTTTTATCTTTTTCCAGAATATCCAGTAAGTGGTCGACCAGGTGGACCAGCTTCAAACGGAACTGCTGAAAGCTCAGGTACCACTCGCGGTCCCAGTGAGTGTGTGATATGACGTGTAAAGTTCGCATACTTTAGTCGGTTTTCTCCCTTAGATAAGCCATAAAATCCAGGTCGCCCGGCGAGTGGCCGTAGGCTGTCAGCGCAACGGCGGCTTCAGCGCGGTACTGGGTACCATGATTGACCAGATGCAGCAGGATCTGCCAGAGCGGCGTTTCAAAGGCCACGTCTTTGGTGGTCTTGTATTTTATTTTTTGATTCAAGTCTTCATCCTTGAGCTCATCGAGGTAAGCGCGCATGGACTTCTCTTCAGCAGTCCAGCGCGAGACGAGTACATCCAGCGAGGGGATATCGGCTTCGCCCATCAGCTTGCCAGGCGAGATGCCTTCCTGGCAGCGCATGCGCCAGATGACCTCGGCGGCCAGCACGTGCACCAGTGCGCCGCGCAGGCTTTTGTAGCTCAACCCTTCCATTTTGGCTACGAAATGCTCGGGATTCGCAGTTGCGGCCACCTCCAAAAGACGATGGGTAGCCCAGTAGTTGTAGTCGAAAAGCGTCAGAAATTCGTTTTTGTTCAAGTGAGACTCACTTTCTCGTCCGTAAGGGTGCGAGCTTCAGCCAGAGCCGCTGCGCGGATCGTGATCGGAAACCGGCCGTGAATCGGGCTGATACGCGCACCCAGTGCGGTCGAACGCCAGGTGACCCAGGCCAGCGGGCGGGCGAATCCTGTCAGTTCAACGGCTTTCTCCAGTTCTGCCAAGGTATCATCGTCCCAGCCGCCGAACAGGCCGTACAAGAACATGTAGACCGGGAATGAAGGCAGGATGCCAATGAAGAAGATCAGCACGCTGGTCATCTGATCTCCCTGCCAGAGGATACCGGCCAGCCAGTAGAGCAGGCCGTAGTGGACGGCGGCGGCCAAGAGCGGCGCAACTGCGGATTGCCAGACGAAGAAGCGCTGCGGGAAGCACAGGCGGTGGTCGATGAAGTAGGCCACGATACCCTTGCTGCCCAGCCCGACAAAGTAGGCAATGATCAGGGCCGTGACCTGGAAGCGCTCCAGCAGGAGAAGCGCCAGCGTTACACGAATGATCTGCTCGCCGAACACCAGCGCCGATTTAAGATACGGGCGGTTCGAGCCAAGCTGGACGTTGTCACCGACCCAGGATGGATATTGTATCGCACCCCAGATGGCCAGCGGGACCACATACAAGGCGGCGCGCTGGAATTCGACCCCCGATGCGCCGATGATAAAGCGTGGTGCGACCGCCAGCAGTACTGCGCCGAGGAAGGCGCTGGTCAGGCCGCCCCACTTATACATCATCACGCTGTAATACTGGCTCAATAATTTGCGCCCGTGCGAGATCGCTTCCGAAATGGCCGGCATGGCCCCGTCGTAGAGCGTGTTGACCACGTTGAAGGAAAAGACAAAGTTTTGCGCCAGTCCCCAGTTGCCCCAGATCTCGGCGTAATTGATCAACCTGGATTGCGTGATCCATATTTCGCCAGCTTGCCCGGCAGCCCAGGCGGCCGAGCCCAGCATTTC
>Ga0307417_10001305_pt1 | contig 10404 bp, 6 predicted proteins | sample SalMarWE160210MG_2_FD_202514 | JGI IMG/M metagenome (GOLD analysis project Ga0307417, IMG submission 202514) | Salt marsh sediment microbial communities from the Plum Island Ecosystem LTER, Massachusetts, United States - WE1602-10 | ecosystem: Environmental > Aquatic > Marine > Intertidal zone >...
CGCCTCCCCAGCCAGATCCTCTTCATCGGGATCCAGTGTCAAAATCCCTGGCTCCTCCTGCCCTGCGGAAAGAACGCGCTCCAGGTTTTCCATAAAACTGGGACGCGATGCACGCCTTTGAGTTCCAGGAACCGCTGACCCGGGCTTTTTCTTTTTCCCCAGCACACTGATAATCACTACAACAAGTGTAAGGACTATATATACGATATTGCTAACATCAACATCCATCATTCAGTGACGATCAAACAATAATAGTTTTGTTAAACAGTTAAAATTACAAAAAATAGCCAATTTTCGTACTTTTGGTGCTAAATGAAATATTCCTTTCAAAACACTGCTCTATCAATCCTTCTGCTGGTTTCAGCAGCCATTGCCCCATCGTGTGAAACCAACCGCGGTCAGATCATACCATATGTGAAAGTATATGTTGACCTTGATCTGTATGCGGAATTGGGAAATATGGGAGTTGGCGCCACCAAAATCATCCCGAATGAAGGTTACAGGGGAATTGTTCTATACAAGGAAGCAGATATGGTCTTCCATGCCTATGATATGACCTGCACCCGGTTTCCCGAACATGATAAAGCAGTGGTGGAGCATAAAGATTTCGTAGGTATTTTTGAGTGCCCTGAATGCGGCTCCACCTATGTATTGGCCAATGGAGCATATCCCAGTTCGGGTCCTGCCGAATATCCACTGGTTGAGTATCATACAGCCATACAGGGGAATATACTCCTCATAACCAACTAGGCTCGATGTTATGCGTTACTCGCTGAAATTCGTTTCTTGAAACGAATTATAGGCTTCGTACACGCAAACATCTCGCTGGGGGCATGTTGATGTGAAATAGTATTCGGCCCGGAACCTGCGAGCTTAATACCTGTAGTGGTCGGGCTTGTATGGCCCTTCAACCTTCACTCCCAGGTATTTAGCCTGTTCCGGCGTAAGGGTGGTCAGCTTGACGCCCAGTTGCCCGAGGTGCAGCCGGGCTACCTCTTCATCAAGATGCTTGGGCAGCATATAGACACCGATCTCATACTTGTTCTCCCAGAGATCAAGCTGGGCCAGCGTCTGATTAGAAAATGAATTACTCATTACAAATGAAGGGTGTCCTGTGGCACAACCAAGATTGACGAGACGGCCTTCCGCCAGCAAGAAAATAGCATGTCCATCCTCATACAGATATTTATCCACCTGCGGTTTAATATTGGTCTTGCGGATACCTCTCCACGACTCCAGTCGGGCTACCTGTATTTCATTGTCGAAATGTCCTATATTGCAAACGATGGACTGATCTTTCATGGCAGACATGTGTTCTGCTGTGATTACATCCTTGTTCCCTGTGGTGGTTACAAATATATTTCCCTGCCTGATCGCTTCCTCCATGGTATTCACCTCAAATCCTTCCATAGCAGCCTGCAATGCACAGATAGGATCAATTTCGGTCACGATCACCCTTGCTCCGTACGATTTCATCGAGTGTGCACAACCCTTGCCGACGTCTCCATATCCGGCAACCACAACAACCTTACCGGCTACCATCACATCTGTTGCTCTTTTGATCCCGTCTGCAAGAGACTCACGGCATCCATAAAGATTGTCAAACTTTGACTTGGTTACCGAATCGTTCACATTGATAGCCGGGAAGAGTAGTTTACCCTGTTCCTTCATCTGGTAAAGACGGTGTACACCCGTGGTGGTCTCCTCAGAAACTCCCTTTATATCAGCAGCGACCCTGTGCCATTTGCCCGGATCTTCTGCCAGGATCCCTTTCAGTGTGGAGTAAATTACCTCCTCTTCGTGGCTTGTAGCCTTTACGTCAAGCATGCCGGCATCATTTTCCGCTTCAAATCCCTTGTGGATCAGCAACGTGGCGTCCCCTCCATCATCTACAATCAATTGCGGGCCCTTCCCATCCGGAAAACTCAAAGCCTGGGCCGTGCACCACCAGTACTCCTCAAGAGTTTCGCCTTTCCATGCAAATACGGGTATGCCGGCAGCAGCGATAGCGGCAGCTGCATGATCCTGTGTACTGAAGATATTGCAGCTGGCCCAGCGTACATCAGCCCCCAGTTCCACCAGTGTTTCAATGAGTACGGCAGTTTGGATGGTCATGTGCAGAGATCCGGTGATCCTGGCACCCTGCAGCGGTTTACGCTCAGCATGTTTGCGTCTTATTGACATCAGTCCGGGCATCTCTTTCTCAGCAATTTCAATCTCTTTTCTCCCAAATTCAGCCAGGCTGATATCAGCTATCTTATAAGGCTGTGTCTCCTTATATGTCATCGTTTCCATTTTCTTTATTTTGGTTTGCAAAAATACACTTTTATATAGATATATGCTAACGCCTAACTGAGGCTTTACCATTGAGAAACTGAGGGTGTGCGCCCGAAACACCAACGGTACATCGGGCCCAGTATCCGGCAACTCTGCTTATTCAACAATCCATGGCCTGGAAAGGTTTATATCAGCTCCGGTCCTGAGAGGAGCCCCCGGGTAAAGACAGGGGTGAAATGATTGGCGAAAAGTCCCCCCCCGATTATGAGCCGGCTCAATCCTCCTCTTCATCGCTGCGATCGACAAATCCCTGTCCCCACAATTCCCAATGGAAGGTTACCGCCAGAAAGATCACAACTGCAATGAACTGTTTTGTCATAATAATCCCTGAACGGTGATCCTGTCGATCTGAAGTTGCTGCTTTAACGCGTCCAGACCTGAAAATTTCATCTCGTCCCGTATCCGCTTTACAAAATGGATCACTATCTCTTCATCATAAAAATCGCCGCTGACACCGAACATATGGGCCTCGATGGTCTTTACGGCCATGGCGCTGTCAATTGTCGGGCGAAACCCAATATTCAACATCCCGTTATGCGTTTCCCCCCGCATTTGTATCCTGACAGCATAGACACCATTCATTGGAATCAGCTTATTTGGATCGTGCGGATGAATATTGGCAGTGGGAAATCCAATTTTCCTGCCTATATGATTCCCTTCCACTATGACCCCTGAGAGATAGTAGTGATAACCCAGCATTAATCCAGCGCTCACAAGGTCACCCTTTAGTATGGCTTCCCGGATCCTGGTGGAACTTACAGAACCGTGTTCTGCATTAAATTCGGGAAGCTTTTCGATCCTGAACCGGTTCTTTTCGGCACACATTCTCAATCCTTCAGGGTCTCCTTTACGGTCCTTTCCGAACTTATTGTCATAGCCAACCAGCAATACCTCAACCCCCAGTTTTTCCACCAGGTATTGCTGCACAAAATCACATGCCGTCAGTGAAGCAATCTCCCTGTTGAATGGAACAAAGATCAGGTGATCGATCCCCTGCCGTTCCATCTCCCTGATCTTCTCCTGCCGGGTATGAAGCAATTTAAAATTGTGAAGCTCTTTGTTCAGAACGATGCGGGGATGAGGCCAGAGTGTCACTACCACCGACTCGCCCCTGTGCTTTTTTGCCAGGGCCTTCAGTTGATCAAGAATAAACTGGTGTCCCAGGTGTACACCATCAAATATGCCGATGGTCACGACAGGTTTTTTCAGGGAAAACAGATCATCTATTTGGGATACTTTCATATACCGGGATCGAATTGGGCCCTAAATTAACCCTAAGCTCTTTATACTCCAATTCAATTAACACTTTTTATCTCATTGAAAATGGGAACAGTATTTTATCAACCAAAAACATGTAACTTTAGTGTGCCTATGGACCATATTCCACTGCTAATAAAGAATGATCCCTGGTTGGAGCCATACCGGAACGCCATAGTCGGGCGGATGGAGAAAACACTGATCAGAGAAAAAGAGTTGTCAGGCGATGGAACGTTGCAATCCTTTGCAAGCGGACATCTCTGGTTTGGACTGCACAATCAGGAAAATGGCTGGGTCATGCGGGAGTGGGCTCCCAACGCAACCGAGATATTTCTGACCGGCACTTTTAATGGCTGGCAGATTGATGAGGCATACCGTTTTAAACAGCTGGAACATGGCAATTGGGAAATCAACCTGAAGGAGGGAACCATTGCACACGGGGACAGGTACAAACTTCTGATCCGGTGGAATGGCGGAGAAGGGAGCAGGATCCCGGCCTGGTGCAACAGAGTGGTTCAGGATCCCGAAACAAAGGCTTTTGATGCTCAGATCTGGATCCCTGACCGGCCCTATAAATGGAAAAATAACCCTCCGGATCTTAAAGATTTCCAGCCCCTGATCTATGAAGCCCATATCGGTATGGCCACTGAAGATCACAAAGTGGGAAGTTACTCAGAGTTCAGGAAAAAAGTGCTTCCGCATGTCATCCGGGGAGGTTATAACACACTTCAATTGATGGCCATCCAGGAGCACCCCTATTATGGTTCATTTGGTTATCATGTCTCCAATTTTTTTGCGTCAAGTTCAAGGTTCGGCACTCCCGGGGAATTGAAGGAACTTATCGACGAAGCACATGGACATGGAATGGCGGTGATCATGGATATCGTTCATTCCCACGCGGTTAAAAATGAAAACGAAGGCCTTGGATTGCTGGATGGTGATCCGGCACAGTTTTTCCATAGAGGCCACAGGAGAGAACATGTTGCCTGGGATTCATTATGTTTTGATTATGGTAAAAATGAGGTAACCCATTTTCTGCTCTCCAACGTAAATTACTGGCTGACCGAATTTCGTTTCGATGGTTTCAGGTTCGATGGAGTAACCAGTATGTTATATTTTGATCACGGTCTTGGAAGGGATTTCACCAGCTACGATTACTATTTTGATGGTGGGCAGGATGAAGATGCCATCACCTACCTCTCGCTCGCCAATAAGATGATCCAGGAGATCAGGCCGGGAGCACTTTCCATTGCAGAGGATATGAGCGGATATCCCGGACTGGCCGTTCCGGTTGAAAATGGAGGCGTAGGATTCAATTACAGGCTGGCCATGGGAACACCTGATTACTGGATCAAAACCATAAAGGAGAAATCCGATGAAGCCTGGAATGTCTCACAGATTTATCATGAGCTTACCTCCAAACGGGCAGACGAAAAAACGGTGGGATATGCTGAATCGCACGACCAGGCACTGGTGGGTGACAAGACTATTATTTTCCGGTTGATCGATAAGGAGATGTACTGGCACATGAACAAGAGCTCTCAGAACCTGGTTGTGGACCGCGGGATCGCCCTGCACAAGATGATCCGGTTGATCACCGCTGCAACGGCAGGTAATGGTTACCTCAATTTCATGGGCAACGAGTTTGGTCATCCTGAATGGATCGACTTCCCAAGGGAGGGAAATGGTTGGTCGTACCAGTATGCCAGGCGCCAGTGGAGCCTTGTGAAGAACAAGGAGCTGAGGTACCACCAGTTAAATGATTTTGATATGGAAATGATCCACATGGTTTCCAGATTCGGTATTTATAATGCATTCTGCAACCATGTGAAGACAGACCAGGCCGACCTGGTCATTGCATTCGAACGTAAAGGGTTACTTTTTGTATTCAACTTTCATCCGGTCACCTCCTATACCGATTACGGCCTGGCTGTGGATGCAGGAAAATACACAACTCTGCTCTGTACCGATCAGGCTGAGTTTGGAGGTTTTAACAGGTTTGACTCCGGAATGGTTCACCGGACAGTCGTGGAGCGCTCTTTCGGGTTCAAACAGAACCTGAAGCTCTACCTGCCTTCCAGAACGGGAATTGTGCTGGAGCGAAAGGATATTCCCCGAGTCAGGTAAAACCCTCTTTCATCCTTATTGGACACGCGGGACCGATCACCCTAGATCCACCTTACAAGTGGAAAATCCATGCGATGCGGAATGTTTTCGTGCTTGGGAAAAATCCTGAAACCAACTTCAAATACGCCTGTTTCGTCCACTGACTGTTCAAATGTATACTCTGCCACTGAACCATCTACCCGGGTACATTTAAACTCCACTTTTCCCCTGAATAATTGTGATTCACCATCTTCACTGCTCTTGGTCATCACCATCTCAACACCAATCTCCTCTGATGAAAGTCCATCCAGGTCAAGCAGGACCTTCCCGGTATATGTATTTCCCATCACGAACTCCTCTCGGGTAACATCAGGAAAATCATACTCCAGCACCTTTATGTTTTTCCAGTGTTCCAGCACCTTGTTTTTCCAGAGTGCCAGTTCCTTGGGCAATAAGTTGTCCTTCTCCTTCAGCATGTTGGATCGCTCATAAAGCTTCATATAGTAACGGTCGATATAGTCTCTGAGCATCCTGTTCATGGTAAATTCAGGCGCCACATGTGCAATGGTATTTTTGATCATCTCAACCCACGCCTCAGGAACCCCCTCATTGTTCCGGTCGTAATATTTTTCAATGATATCGGTCTCCAGCAGCGTATAAATTCGTTCCGCATCCAGCTCATCCTGTAACCCCTGGTTCTCAAAAGAACGTTGTATTGGCAACATCCACCCTGCATCCTCACGATACCCTTCAGCCCACCAGCCGTCCAGCACACTGAAATGCATAGTTCCGTTCATTACAGCTTTTTCACCACTGGTACCGGAAGCTTCCAGCGGACGGGTGGGCGTATTAAGCCATATATCAACCCCCCGCACAAGCCGCTTGGCCAATTGTATGTCATAATTTTGCAGGAATACTATTTTACCAATAAACTCAGGCTTTTTAGATATTCCAACGATCATCTTGATAAGGTCCTGCCCGGGTATATCCCTGGGATGTGCCTTTCCTGCAAAAATAAACTGAACTGGTTTCGCTGGATTGTTCACAATTTTCGATAACCTGTCCAGGTCACTGAATATAAGATGTGCACGTTTATAGGTTGCAAATCTCCGCGCAAATCCAATGGTCAGGGCACTCTTGTTCAGGGCCGTGGAGATCTCCAGCATCTGGCCCGGATTATCCATCATCCTGGCGGTAGCCTCCATAAGTCTCTCCTTGATATACTTGATCAGCGCTTTACGTTCCTTTGATTTCAGATCCCAGATTTCACTGCTGGGAACCTGCTTGATCGAGTCCCACATTGTCCGGTCCTCCTGGCGCAGGTAACAATCCTCTCCGAATGTTTTTTCATAAAGCATTTTCCAATCAGAACCAAGCCAGGTAGGGAGGTGCACCCCGTTAGTTACGTAGCCAATATGCAGTTCCTCAGTCATATAGCCTGGCCATAAACCGGTAAACATCTCTCTTGACACCGCTCCGTGAAGCTTGCTTACACCGTTCACCTCCTGGGACAGTTTGACAGCCAGCACACTCATGGAGAACTTTTCGTTCTTCTGATTGGGACGGAACCGTCCCAGGTTTATAAACTGGTTCCAGGTGATTTTGAGCCGCTCCGGATAATGGGCCACATAAGACCTGAGCAGGTCCTCCTCGAAGGAGTCGTGGCCAGCCGGAACCGGAGTATGGGTTGTGAACAGGCTGGATGCTCTCACCAATTCCACCGCCTCAGGGAAAGTCATGTTCCTGTCCTGAATATACTCTCTTAAACGCTCCAGGCTTGTAAATGCAGCATGCCCCTCATTACAGTGGAAAAGATCGGGTTTCAGTCCGATGCTCCTGAGGGCCCGTATGCCACCGATCCCCAGCAGGATCTCCTGTTTCAACCGGTTGTCATTATCCCCTCCATAGAGGCTATGGGTGATTTCCCTGTCTCCCTCCTGGTTGACTTCATAATCCGTGTCGAGCAGGTAGAGTGGAATCCTCCCTACCTGGACCTTCCATATCCTGGCAGACAGGGTTCTCCCGGGAAGCACAATGTGCAGTTCCTTCCATTTTCCTTCCCCATCTCTCACTGGTGTCACCGGCAGCTTTGAAAAATGTTGAGCATCATTCATGGCAACCTGTTCACCACCGGCAGATATAATCTGCCTGAAATATCCGTACCGGTAAAGCAATCCGATCCCTACCAGGGGTATATTATAATCACTGGCTTCCTTCAGGTAGTCCCCTGCCAGCAGGCCCAGTCCGCCTGAGAACGTCTTCAATGAATTGTGGATCCCGTATTCCATACTGAAGTAGGAGATGAAGGGCATTCCCTTTTTAGGTTCTTCGGCCATATAATCCTTAAATGTGCCGTGAACTTTCTCGAGCCTTTCAATGAATTGTGGGTCGTTCTCCAGTTTTTTCAGGGTATCATAGGAGAGTTGTTCCAGAAGTTCCACAGGGTTTTCATTAAACTCAGCCCACAATTTAGGATCGATGGAAGCAAACATGTCGGTGGCTTCCTGGTTCCAGGACCACCACAGGTTGTGCGAAAGCACCTCCAGAGGTTTGAGTTTCTCGGGAATATTCTGCTGAACCAGGACGCGTCGCCATAATGGATGTATGTCAACCAGGACCTGTTCTGTTTCAGGAAGCTTTTCAATCCGTTCTTTTTCAAAGTAAACAATCTCCTTCCCTTCGGCACCCTTTAATGCGTGATCATAGGCCTGCCAGTAATGATTGATCAGATTCTTCCACAGTGCTATCCGGGAAATGGCGTAAGCGGCCTTACGCAACTCCTCCCGGTCCTGATTATCAAATCCGCACCAGCTGTAAATGGCTTGACTGATCCCTTCCGCCACCTGCTGATCATTGAAATCGTCACGGGAGATCACAGTGATCCCGGGTATCTCCTTTTTATATTCGTTGGTCACCCAGAGGCCGAATCCCGTGAGCGAGGTGGTGACTGTGGGAACACTGAATGCCAGGCTTTCCAGCGGAGTATACCCCCAAGGCTCATAATAGGAGGCGAATACAGTCAGATCAAGCCCGATCAATATATCGTAATATTTCAGATTGAAGATCCCGTCATCCCCATTCAGGTAAGAGGGAACGAAGATTACTTTCACCTTGTCCTCAAGTGTATTATTAAGCCCGTTGCTCTGGATCCTGTTCAGGATCAAGTCGTTCTCCGCGTAATGGAGGTTGTGTGTAAGGTGCCGGTGTTTAATCTCTATGTCTTTGGATTCATTGAGCGCCTCCAGCAAAACCTTACGGGGGCCATAATGGTTGGCCGGAATCAACACAAACGCTACAGCTTTTCCCGGGCACTTGCTGTTCTTGTTCAAATTTCCAAGTGCATCAATAAAAAGATCTATGCCCTTGTTCCTGAATTCATATCTGCCACTGGTAGCCAGCAGCAGGGTATTTTCGGGCAGTTTGTCTCCCGTCAGCGCAGAGGCCACCTGTAACATTTTCTTCCTGGCAGCCGATCTTTTCTTCTCAAACTGGTCTTTCCCGGGGACAAAGTTGTCTTCGAATCCATTTGGCAATACTTCATCCACTGCTCTCTCATGAAACCGCAAACACTCCTTTGCCGTTAACTCGCTTACCGTAGTAAAAGCATCAGCAAGGGTTGCAGCTTTCTTCTCAAGAGAATGTTTGGAAGTCACATTCAGCTCCCTGGCTTTCTGGTCACCATTCATTTGATCCAGCTGACTGTACAGGGTCTGGTAGTTACCGGCGACGGAACGACCCACTGTAGTGGCGTGGGTGGTGAATACAGTTCCGATTGTGGGTTGATTTTTCTCAATGTAAAGAAGTCCGGCACCGGTTTGCCACTCATGAAAATGAGCCACAAGGTTCCCTTTCTCAAGGTCATAATATCTGGAGAAACTATCAATGGCCTGACCAGCTGCATAACCAAACAGGGCAGGTTCAATATAGTCCCATTGCCCGCTTATGGAATCCAGTTTACAAAACTCCCACAAATTTTTAAATATCTCATCTTTCCGCTGAATATAGGTTGTGAAGTCCAGTACCACCGCAATGGGGCGGCTCGCAATTTTCCAGCGCCCGATCCGGACCCGCAGCCCCTCCCTGGCAGCGCTTTCCCTCCAATCCGAAAAAAGGGTTTGATCCTCCTCGAATTCCGGGTGCGCCACATTTTCTCTCCAGACATCCGGGCCAATGGTAATATACTGATCAGCCATCTCTTTCACAACAGAGTCGGCCTTGGTGGAAATGACTGTGTGGATTCCCCCAATTTTATTGCATACTTCCCAACTAACCTCAAATAAAAAATCAGGTTTTTTCATTATTCAAATATGTTTCTGATGTTAACTTTTCTTACCTGTTGGACTTTTTCTGGCAACAGCTTTTGTTTGTGTCCCGGCACTTTTTTTAGTTGCAGCCGGCTGCTTTTTTACCGTGGCCTTTTTTTCAGCAGTTGCCTTACCTTTGGAAGTGCCCCTGGTTTTTGAAGGTGTTTTGGGTGCAGCAGTTCTACTTGGGGCTGGCTTTTGTTTTGTGGCAAAAAGCTTCTCCAGCTTCTCCAGTTGCTCATCCTTCTCCTTAATGATCTTGCTCAGACGTGCTATATCATCATCTGTATTGGAATCAACTGCTGCATTAACCCTGATTTCAAAGTCACTGAGAACATTCATATAATTGATAAATGCCTCATAGGGTGTGTCATAAGGATTAAAATAAGAATGGACTTCC
>Ga0307417_10001306_pt1 | contig 10397 bp, 6 predicted proteins | sample SalMarWE160210MG_2_FD_202514 | JGI IMG/M metagenome (GOLD analysis project Ga0307417, IMG submission 202514) | Salt marsh sediment microbial communities from the Plum Island Ecosystem LTER, Massachusetts, United States - WE1602-10 | ecosystem: Environmental > Aquatic > Marine > Intertidal zone >...
AGGGTCGCCTTGTGCGTCGTCGATATCCGGTAGAGCACCCCCAGGACCGTGTCCTGCCCCTCACCGGTATGGTGACAGTCGCATTTCCCCGAACCGTCCCTCCCTCGCTTATGGAAGCGCAGACGATGGCCCCGAAGCTGGCCCAGGGTCAGGAGGCGGGCGCCCGGCAGGCGTTCGCCCAGCCGGGTGGGATGCAGATTCGATCCGTACGCAAAATAGGCGAGATGCGCGCTCATGGCGGTGGGCTGTTCCCCTCGCTTGGGTTGCTGCGCTTGGCCAGATCTATGGCGAGCGCCAGGGCCGCCCTGAAGCTGCCCACATGGGCCCGTCCCGTCCCCGCCAGGTCCAGGGCGGTGCCATGGTCCACCGAGGTGCGGATGATCGGAAGGCCCAGGGTGACGTTGACGGCGCGGCCGAAGCCTACGTACTTGAGTACCGGAAGCCCCTGGTCATGGTACATGGCAAGGACCGCATCCGCACCTTCCAGGCGTTGGGGGGTGAACGCCGTATCGGCGGGCAGGGGCCCCGCCAGCGCCAGCCCCTGGGCCCGCAGGCGGTTTAGCGTGGGGGCGATCACCTGGATCTCCTCCTGCCCCAGGTGGCCGGCCTCACCCGCGTGGGGGTTGAGGCCGCACACCAGGATCCTGGGCGTGTCGATCCCGAAACGGGATCTCAGCGAGCGCTCCAGTACCCGAATCGCCCTCTCCAGGCGTTCGCGTGTGATATGTGGGCTGACCTCGGACAAGGGCAGGTGGGTGGTCACCAGGGCCACCCTGAGGTCCCCGGCAGTGAGCAGCATCACCGGATCACCGCCGGTCTGTTCGGCCAGGAACTCGGTATGGCCGCGGAAAGGGATGCCGGCCTCGTTGATCACGCTCTTTTGCACGGGGCCGGTCACCATGGCGCTGAACGCCCCTTGGGTACAGCCCCGTGCGGCCAGGCGCAGGGTCTCCAGCACATAGGTCGCATTGCGGGGGTCGGGATGGCCGCAGACCGCCGATACGCCCAGGGGCACAGCCAGGATGGGTAGTCGACCCGGTACGTGTCCGCAGGCCGGGGCCAAGGGGTCGAATCGCATCCACTCCATGGCGAGCCCCAGCCGCCGTGCCCGCTCCTGCATCAGCTTGGGATCGGCCACCACCACCAGCTCGGCGTCGTGGTGATCCTGCACCAGCGCGAGGGCGAGGTCAGGCCCCACGCCCGCGGGCTCACCCGGGGTGATGGCAATGCGAGGCAGGTCCATGTATGCGGCTAGTGCAGCGTTCCCTTAGGCGATTGCCGGAACATACACATACCAGATTGCGCAGGTTTCTCGTTCATCTTCAAGGCGTGGCGATGGGCGCATAGTCGAACTATGCAACGGTTGCCACAACGCCGAAGACGGACGAAAAGACCAGCAGGCTGGTATGTGTGTGTTGACAGAAATCGCCTTGGTTCGTGCGTTATATCAGTGATGTATGGTCATTCCTGACAAGGTGCGTAAGCGCAGGAATACTTGACAGTATTTCAAGCTTGTGCAACGCAGTCAGGGGTGACCAGACGCGCTGAGGTGGTGTCCGAATCTAGGGAACGCTGTACTACTAGCTTTCCTGGGCCGTGTCCTCGTCCAGGCGATACTCCACATAGCTCTCATCGCGCAGACGGCGTTCCCAGAGCTCGGTCTGCTCCTCGATCTTGCGGGCACGTAGGATCTGGCGCGCCTGGGCGCGCAACACCTCATCCGTACCATCGTAATCGCGCCGGGCCAGGACCTCCATGATATGCCAGCCATAGGGGCTGCGAAACGGCTCACTGATCTGTCCCGGCTGCAGGCTGCCCATGACCTCTTCGAATTCCGGCACCAACTCGCCTGGGTTGGACCAGCCCAGGTCTCCCCCATCCACGGCGCTGGCGGTATCGTCCGAGTTGGAACGGGCGAGCACGGCGAAATCCGCGCCATTGAGTATCCTCTGGCGTAGGCTGTTGAGCGTTGCCCTCGCCTTGTCGTCATCCACCACGGCGGAGGTCTTGATGAGGATATGCCGGGCGTGGGTCTGCTGGATGACCTGGCGGGCCTGGCCGCGTCGGTCTTCGAGCTTGATGATGTGGAAGCCGCTGGGGCTGCGAATCGGCTCGCTGATATCGCCCACATCCAGCCTGGCGATGTCACGGGTAAATATAGACGGGAGCTGATTGGCCTTGCGCCATCCCAGGTCGCCCCCCTCCAACGCCGTCTGGCCATCGGACTCGCTGGTCGCGATCCGGGCGAAGTTCTCCCCCTCCAGGAGTCGTTCCCGGATCTCCGTGGCCTTGTCCTGGGCCGCCTTCACCTCGTCGGGGGTGGCGCCCTCGGGGAGTGCGATCAGGATATGGCCGATCCGGTACTCCACGTCGCTGTTGAGCGCACCGCCCTGGCTGGCAATGAAGTCCTCCACCTCCTGGTCAGAGACACGGACCTTGCGGTCTATGACCCGCTCGTGCAGCTTGTCGATGATCACCTCGTTGCGGACCTGCTCGCGGAACTCGGCGTAATCGATGCCACTGTTCACCAGCCGATCGCGGAATTCCTCCAGGGACAGGTTGTTGCGCCGCGCGATCTTGCGCATGGTCTCGTTGAGCGTGGGGTCATCGATGCGGATGCCACGGCGCTCGGCCATCTGCAGCTGCAGGCGTTCCAGGACCATCCGCTCAAGGACCTGACGCCTGAGCAGCTCGGCCGGGGGCATCAGGCCAGGCTTGGCGGAAAGCTTGCGCAACACCGTCTGCACGCGCCGGTCGAGCTCGCTCTGGGTGACCACATCGTTGTCCACCACCGCCACGATACGGTCCATGGGCACGCCGTCCTGGGCGGCCCGGCCCTGGATCGCGGTCAGGGCCATGCTCAGGGACAGCAGCGCCACCCGCAAAGCAACCCACGGTATTCCAACGCGGGGGGCGGTCTGTGTAGGCCAGCTAGGTGTGTTCATCGACCTTTAATTTGGGTTGAGGCGTTTTGGTTTCAAGTTTCTTTAAGGACCCGCGTGCGGGTACGGCGGTCCATGGGGCGGTCAGTCCTCATAGCCCAGTATATTCTGTTCAAGGGTCTTGCCGATGCTGGGACCCACCTTGGTCAGGCCCTTGAACACCACTTGGAACTCTATGGTCTTGTTGAATTCCGCCTCCACGTTGCTGATGAACCGCCGCGCCAGCAGTCGCGCCTTCCAGCAGCAGGTATCATACTCGATGCCAGCGGTGATATTGGTGTTGCGGGAGTTGCGGATGTCATAGTTCCAGCGCCCCACGGCCAGCCATTGTGGGCTCAGCGGCCAGGCGAAGGAGACGTCGGTCTGCTCCAGCTCGCCCTTCTGGTAGCTGTAGCCCAGGTTGAACACCCGATTGACCTGGGGGTTGTAGCGTGTGCGCAGCGAGGAGCGCTCGTGTCGCCCGGCATGGACATCCCAGCTCGTGGTGGCGCGGGCGTCCCAGCCGCTCTTTAGCGCCATGCTGAGCTCACCGACCACCGGGGAGCTGTTGCTGGTCGCGATCGCTTCCCCAGGCAGCGTCACCTTGCGGTCTCGAAAATAGAGGGTCTGACCGATGCTGGTGGTTAACCGCTCCTCCCCGGTCCGGTTCTCGATCCAGCGGCTGGTCAGGGCTGTGGTCAGTTGATTGGCGTCGCCTATGCGATCGGCCCCCACGAAGCGGTTGTCCCGAAACAGCTGCGAGAAGGTGAACTCGGACAGCACGGTGTCGAACACCGAGATGTTCTCCTGATTATCGAAGGGCACATAGAGATAGTACAGACGCGGCTCCAGGGTCTGGGTGGTGCGCCCCTCACCCAACTCCCGCTCGAAGACCAGGCCGCTGTCGAAACTGACGATCGGCAGGGTCCGTGTCGGATTGGGTTTGAAGCCGGCCTCGGTGTCTTTGAGGTCATAGTTCGTGACCCGCAGCTTCGCCGAGGGTATGGCGAACATCCAGGAGCGCACAAAGGGCCAGTCCACCCCAAACAGGGTGTCCAGGCGATTCCCGGTGGTGCTGTCGGAGCGGGTGAAATGGACCCATTCCCCACGGAAGCTGTAGCCCAGGCCAAAGCGCCGGTTCGCCAGGCCGGCATTGGCCAGGAACTGGGGCAGGCGCTTGTAGGGCCGGTTCTGAGGCGCGATCGTGGGATCGATGGTCTTGAAATGCTGCACCCGGCTCAGCAGGCCCCAGAACCCGCTAGTGTAGTTGAAGTCCACGCGCTGCTGCAGGTGTGAGAGGCTGGTCTCGTCCAACGAGGCACCCAGGTCCTCCAGGTACTCGCTGTCGGAGACGTCGTCGTACCGGATGCTGCTGCGCCAGTGCGGGGTCAGCGTGGTGTCGTCCCGGAACTTGACCAGATAGCGGTTCTGGTGGTTGTCTTTGTCCTTGAGGTATTCCAGGTCCAGGGTCCCCCTGTCGGGGGGGAACAGATAACGGATATTGCCTCGCCACTGGACCCCGCGCTGGGAGAGATAGCGCGGTGCGATCTCGGCATCGTAGTTGGGGGCCAGGTTGAAGTAATAGGGGACGATGAGTTCGGTCCCCGAGTTATCCGTGACACCGAACTTGGGGGCCAGAAAACCGGACTTGCGCCGGTTGTCTATGGGGAACTGCAGCCAGGGTGAATACAGCACCGGCACGTCTTTGACGCGCAACACCGCATGTCTTGCGTTGCCCACCCCTTCTTTTCGGTCCAGGGTGACCTTCTTGCTTGACAGCAGCCACGCGTCGTCGCCGGGACTACAAGTGGTGTAGCTGGCGTCATACAGCTTGTACAGGTCTGGCGACTCGCGCTCGATACGCGAGGCCTGCCCGCGGGCGTGGCGGGGCCCGTAACGGTAACGCGCCCCGGAGAACGAGCCCCGCCGGGTTGCGGTGTCCAGCTCGGCCTGGGCGCTCTCGATGGTGAGACCATCGGCGCTGTATTCCACCTTGCCGGTGGCCCGGATGCGGTTCTTGACCTCGAAGTATTGCAAGCGCTCCGCCTTCAGGCGCTGCTCTCCGTAGACCAGGTTCACATTGCCCGTGAACAGGCCCTCGCCTGTAGTGTCGCTGAACTGTCCAAGATCGGCATCCACCTTTATGGGGGGATGCTCGGGTACCGGGCCCGCCGCCTCGAAGGCCTCATAGCGGGGGGTGTGGCACAGCGCCCAATCCTCCTCGTCGGCCCGCGCCCCGTGCGAAGCCCACAATAACAGCGACAACACCCAAACTATTAGGATACTTCCAATCACTAAACCTACCATTCGGGGTTAGAGCAGGGCAGGCCCGCTGAAACCAGGGTCAGAAAACGGGATCAGATGGTGCCCGGCCGCTCCCTAGCTCCCTAGCTCCCTAGTATGGGGGTTTCGCTGTCCAACGAAGGCGCGGCAATGTTAGCTGATTTTGTGCCCAGCGAATATATTGGGCCCGTTCGGGCGGGCCGCAGGCTGCGTGTCAGGGACCCCGGGCGTGGGCCTAGGGTAACGAAATAAGGTGATATAAACCAAGCGCTTGAATTCGTGCGCAGGACTCGCTGGCAGACCCCCGCGTAGGGGGTTTCCTACACGGGGTCTCGATAAGCGCCTACCCCCATTGCCTGGATGTGCCGATACGATATCGTCTTGCGTTCTGGCATGCTGGACTCGTGATCCGGGCCGCGAGGTATCTCCACTGGGGATTGCGGTAGACCTGCCGCCCCTGTAGCGCAGGAAGCGTGCCTCTCGTACGGGCCGGGTCGCACTGGGGCGTCAGGATCACGGCCAGGGGTAGGACGCACCGGTCCGCAAGGGACCCGCGGAGGATTCAAGGACCGGTAGACAGGGAGCACGGGACGCAGCCGTATCGGACTCAGGGACGAGCCGTCAGGGACAACCCCATTCAGGGATCAAGCCAAGGACTCGACGTTTTAGTTTATCTCCACACGGAAGCTACGGGCCTGGCACAGGGAATGTGCCGGGCCTTTTTTTTGTGTCTTGCAATCCCGCTCGTCGCCTTGTTGCCCCGCTTTGTGCGCCTGATCAACCAGCTCCGGCTGGTGTGGTTCACTGGGCGCGGCAACGGGGTATAATACCTCCACTGCATAAACCGACTTGGGACCCCCGCGCGGGGACCCACAACACCAGGGTGGAGCCGGTAATCGTTATTCCTCGCCGAGATAGGGCGCGGCCCCGTACAGGGGGGGGTGCCCCCCAGCTCCGTGCGCACGCCCGGGTCTCCAAGATGCGCCCTCCGGGACCTGCCGCAGCCAACAGGCCTGGGGCGGGATGACCAACGGGGAGGCCCTCAAGAACCCCTATCTGGAGAAGCGGCTGTTCGCCAACCGCGCCTGGGTGGCCGCTGGGGTGATCGTTACGCTGATGTTCGTGTCACTGGGCCGGCTGGCCTATCTGCAGATCATCCACCACAATCATTTCGCCACCCTGTCCAAGGACAACCGGGTGCGCCTGGTCGCGGTCCCCCCGCCGCGGGGGCTGATTTACGATCGCAACGGCGTGCTGTTGGCCGAGAACCTGCCCAGCTACCAATTGGAGATCATCCCGTCCCAGGTCACGGACATGGATGTGACCCTGGCCCGGCTCGGCGAGCTGATCGCGCTGGACGAGGGCGACATCAAACGGTTCAGGATCGAGCTCAGGCGTAAGCAGTCCTTCCAAAGCATCCCCCTACGGTTTAACCTCACCGATGTAGAGGTGGCGCGCTTTGCGGTCAACAGACATCGTTTCCCGGGCGTGGATATCAACGCCCGGCTTGGGCGCCACTATCCGCTGGGCCAGCGCGGGGTCCATGCCCTGGGCTATGTGGGGCGGATCAACGCGCGTGAGCTCAGCCGCCTGGACGGGAACAACTACAACGGCACCAACCACATCGGCAAGCTCGGCGTGGAGCGTTACTACGAGGATATTCTCCATGGTCAGGTGGGCTTCCAGCACGTGGAGATCAATGCCCAGGGCCGGGTGTTGAGGGTATTGGACGAACAGTCGCCGGTGCCGGGCAAGGACCTGGTACTGAGTCTGGACGCCCATCTCCAGCAGGTAGCCGAGGAGTCCCTGGGGGCGTCCACGGGCGCCGTGGTGGTCATGGAGCCGGCCACCGGCGAGGTGCTCGCCCTAGTGAGTATGCCTACCTATGATCCCAACCTGTTCGTCAATGGGATCAGTGTGCGCGACTACAAGGCGCTTCGTGACCACTCCGAGCAGCCCTTGTTCAACCGGGCGCTGACCGGCCAGTACCCCCCCGGCTCGACCATCAAGCCCTTTGTGGCCCTGGCGGGTCTGGAGTACGGCGCCACCTGGGCGGAGAAGAAGATGTGGGCGGGTGGCTATTACACCTTGCCCAACAGCTCACACCGGTACCGGGACTGGAAGCGGGGCGGTCACGGCGAGGTGGACATGATGAAGGCCATCACCCAGTCCTGTGACGTGTATTTCTATGATCTTTCCCATAAGGTGGGGATCGATCATCTGCATGAGTTCCTGGCACGGTTCGGTCTGGGCAGGCGCACGGGCCTAGACGCCACCGGGGAGGCGGCCGGCCTGCTGCCGTCGCGGGAATGGAAGCAACGGGCGTACGGACAGGTCTGGTTCCCAGGCGAGACCGTCATCGCCGGCATCGGCCAGGGCTATATGCTCACCACGCCGGTGCAGCTGGCCGCTGCCACCGCGACCATGGCGATGCATGGGACAAAGGTCAGGCCTCGGTTGTTGCATGCCCTACGGGACCAGGAGAGCGGGGCATTCACGCCGGCATCGATCGCGCTAGAGGAGCCGGTCCGTCTGAGTGACCCGTTGTATTGGGACCAGGTGGTGCAGGCGATGATCGATGTGGTGCACAAAGGCAACGGCACCGCCCGGCGTATCGGCAAGGACGCGCCCTATGTCATCGCGGGCAAGACCGGGACCGCCCAGGTATTCGGCTTGAAGCAGGATGAGCGCTATGATGAGGAAACGCTCGACAAGAAGCTCCGTGACCATGCCCTGTTCGTGGCCTTCGCCCCGGCCCATGCCCCGCAGATCGCGGTGGCCGTGGTCGTGGAGAACGGCGGGCATGGTGGCTCGGCGGCGGCGCCCATTGCTCGCCAGGTGATGGATTATTACCTGCTGGGCAAGACCTGAGCATGGCGGTGCGAGGTTTCGATCAGACCGCCCGCCATGGCGTGGACAACGCCCTGCTGCAGGCTGTCCACCTGGATACGGTGCTGCTGGGCAGCATCGCGGTGCTGGTCGTCCTGGGCCTGGTGGTGCTCTACAGCGCCGGGGGCGCGGACAGTACCCTGATGCTGCGCCAGGGGGTGCGGCTGGGGGTCGGTGTCCTGGTCCTGCTGGTGCTGGCGCAGATCTCCGCCGACAGCCTGAGGCAATGGTCCCCCTGGTGCTATGCGCTCGGTCTGACCTTGCTGGTGTGGGTGATGCTGGCAGGGGTGATCGGCAAGGGCGCGCAGCGCTGGCTGGACCTGGGCGTGCTCCGCTTTCAGCCCTCGGAGATGATGAAACTGGCCGTGCCCATGATGGTGGCCTGGTATTTCTCCGAGAAACATCTGCCCCCCACCCCCCGGCAGCTGCTCACGGCGGTGGTGATGGTGATGCTGCCGGCGGGACTGGTGGCCGAACAGCCGGATCTGGGCACAGCCCTGTTGGTGGCCTGCGCGGGCCTGTTCGTGATCTTCCTGGCCGGGATCAGCTGGCGCGTGATCCTGGCCCTGGTGGCGTTTGCAGTGGCGTGTACGCCGGTGTTGTGGCATTTTATGCACGACTACCAGCGCCAACGTGTATTGACCCTGCTGGATCCGGAGAGTGATCCGCTGGGCACCGGTTACCATATCATCCAGTCCAAGATCGCCATCGGATCGGGCGGGCTCTATGGCAAGGGATGGCTGAACGGTACCCAGTCGCAACTGGACTTTCTGCCGGAACGCTCGACGGACTTCATCTTTGCGGTATTCGGGGAGGAGTTCGGCTTCCTGGGGGGGGTGGCCTTGCTGATCCTTTATGTCGCAATCGTAATGCGCGGGCTGTATATCGCCGCGCGGGCCCAGGATACCTATTCGCGTCTGCTGGCAGGCAGCCTGAGCCTGTCGTTTTTTGTGTATTTTTTTGTCAATATTGGCATGGTATCCGGGGTGTTGCCGGTGGTGGGTGTGCCCCTGCCCCTGGTCAGCTACGGGGGGACCTCCGTGGTCACCTTGATGGCGGCATTCGGGATCTTGATGTCTATCCACTCCCACAGGCGTTTGTTGACACGTTGAACATGACCGATCCCACTATGACGATCAGACGGCCCAAGACCCTGATGGGGACCCTGCTGCTGGCGTGCATCGGGTCCCTGACGGTCGTCCCGTCCTATGCGGACGACTCCTATGCGCAGCGCTCGGAGGTGCGCCGTTTCATGGATGAGCTGGCGACAGAGCACGCCTTCGACAGGGCCTATCTGGAGCGGCTGTTCGCGGGCGTGCAGCGCCAGAGTCATGTGCTGGAGGCTATGGCCCGGCCCGCCGAGGGCAAGCCCTGGTTCGAGTACCGCAAGATCTTTCTCACCCCGGAACGCATCGACAAGGGGGTGGCGTTCTGGCGTGAGAACACGCCCATCCTGCAAAAGGCGGAGCAGACCTATGGGGTCCCGGCGCAGATCATCGTGGCTATCATCGGTGTGGAGACCCTCTATGGACGGCGTATGGGGCGCTATCCGGTGCTGGACAGCCTGACCACCCTGAGCTTTGACTATCCGCCCCGGGCGAGGTTCTTTCGCAGCGAGCTGGAGCAGTTGTTGCTGCTGGCGAGGGAGGAGTCCCTGGATGCCGTCACGCTGAAGGGCTCATATGCCGGGGCCATGGGTAGGGCCCAGTTCATACCCAGCAGCTATCGACGCTTCGCGGTGGATTTCGACGATGATGGCGTACGCGACCTGTGGAACAGCAACGCCGATGCCATCGGCAGCGTCGCCAACTACTTCAGACGCCACGGCTGGAGCGCCGGTGAGCAGGTGGCCTTGCCCGCACGGGTCACCGGCCGGGCCTACCGAGCACTGGTGGAGAAGGGGATTAAGCCGAGCATCAAACCGGTGGTACTGGGCGCCCATGGGGTGACACCCCAGCGCGGGCAACTGGACGGCGCCGAGGTCGCGCTGATGGAGTTCGAGCTGGAGGATGCCAAGCAGTACTGGATCGGCTTGAACAATTTTTATGTGATCACCCGCTACAACCACAGTCCCCTGTACGCCATGGCGGTCTATCAATTGAGCGCTCGCATCAAGGCGGTCTACGAGGGGCAAGAAGGCTAGTCCCGCTGCGTTGATATGCGCGAGATCCTCGTCGGCCTGGGCCTGGGGTGTGCCTTGGTGTTGCTTGGCGCCTGTGGTGGGCAGGCGCCCCTGCGCGGTGAGGCGCAGGACGGCCCGGGCGAGAGGGCGGTGGATGATCAGACCCCCGATGTCCTGCCCAG
>Ga0307417_10001308_pt1 | contig 10393 bp, 8 predicted proteins | sample SalMarWE160210MG_2_FD_202514 | JGI IMG/M metagenome (GOLD analysis project Ga0307417, IMG submission 202514) | Salt marsh sediment microbial communities from the Plum Island Ecosystem LTER, Massachusetts, United States - WE1602-10 | ecosystem: Environmental > Aquatic > Marine > Intertidal zone >...
CAGTTCGTCGATTTCATCTACCCCGCCTTCGATCAGATCGTGTCCGAGCTGGCCAAGTTCCGGTACCGTTCCGCCGGCCAGTTCCCGGCTCCGGTCGTCATCCGCGCCCCGTCGGGAGGAGGCATCAAGGGAGGCATGTATCACTCGCAGAGCCCGGAGGCGCACTTCGTTCATACCGCGGGGCTTACGGTGGTGATGCCGTCCACCCCTGCGGACGGGAAAGGGCTTCTCGCCTCGGCGATGCGGAGCCCGGACCCGGTGATCTTTCTCGAGCCCAAGGCGCTGTACCGGACCGCGAAAGGCGAGGTGCCCGAAGGAGAGTACGATGTTCCCCTGGGGAAGGCTCGCACCGTCCGGGAGGGGACGGATGTCTCCGTCATCACCTACGGGGCGATGGTTCCGGTGGCGGAAGGAGCCGCAGCGGAGGCGGAGAAGGAGGGGGTGAGCGTCGAGATCACCGACCTTCGTACCCTCTGGCCGCTCGACGTGGAGGCGGTCGACCGGTCCGTGCAAAAGACCGGGAGGGCGGTGGTTCTCCACGAAGCGCCCCGGACCTGCGGGTTCGGGGCCGAGCTGGCGGCGCTTGTCCAGGAGAGGTCGTTCCTTCACCTCAAGGCGCCCGTCGCTCGCGTTACGGGCTTCGACACGCCTTTCCCGTATGCTCTCGAGAGGGAATACCTGCCGGACGCCCGCCGGGCGCTCTATGCGGTCCGCACCGCGATAAACTTCTGAATCCGGGGTCCGGACGGGGCGGGCCCGCCGGGGTTGACGAGGCCACCGACAGACCCCCAGGAGGAACGAGATGGCAGTCGCACCCTCGCACCGATTACTGGTCGACGGAAAGAGGATCGAAGACGACGAGACGATGCCGGTCATCGACAAGTACACGGGTGAGACGATTGCAACCGTCCCCGTGGCGTCGAAAAAAACGGTCGAGAAAGCCATCGCCGCGGCCCACGCGGCGTTCCCCTCCTATTCGCGGCTGCCTGCCCACAGGCGTTTCCGGATTCTCGAGAAAACGAGCCGGCTGCTTGCGAAACATCAGGACGAGATCGCCTCGATCATCTGCCGGGAGGCGGGGAAAGCGTGGAAATACTCCTTCGGGGAAGTGACGCGGGCGATCGAGACGTTCCAGTTCTCCGCCGAAGAGGCCAAGCGTGTCCACGGCGAGACCATCCCCATGGACGCAAGCGTCGCCGGGGAGGGCAGGGTGGGGTACTATCTTCGCTGCCCGATCGGGGTGCTCTCCGCCATCACACCGTTCAACTTCCCGCTGAACCTGGTCGCCCACAAGGTGGGTCCGGCGCTGGCGGCGGGGTGCACGCTCGTCCTCAAGCCGGCGTCCACCACGCCGCTCACGGCGATCCGGCTCGGTGAGATCCTCGAGGAGGCGGGCCTTCCTCCCGGGGCCATGAACGTCGTCGTCGGGCCCGGAGGCACGGTGGGCGAATGGATGACCACGGACCCGCGGGTCGCGAAGATCTCCTTTACGGGAAGCCCCCCGGTGGGAGAGTCGATCATCCGGAAGGCGGGCCTGAAGAAGGTCACGATGGAGCTCGGGAACAACTCGGGAACGATCATCGAGCCGGACGCCAACCTCGGCGCGGCGATCCCCCGATGCGCGGTCAGCGCCTTCGCCAACTCCGGCCAGGTCTGTATCTCCCTGCAGCGGCTGTATGTGCACAGATCGATCGCCAGGGAGTTCACGAAGCGGTTCGTGGAGACCACGGCTGCCCTCAAGGTGGGGAACCCGCTGGACAAGGATTGCGAGGTCGGCCCGATGATCGACGAGGCCGAGGCGATCCGGGCGGAAAATTGGATCCGCGAAGCGGTGGCCGAGGGGGCCAAAGTGCTGGTCGGCGGAAAGCGCGATGGGAGGATCCTGTATCCCACGGTCCTGGTCGACGCGCGGCCGGAGATGAAGGTCATGTGCCAGGAGGCGTTCGCCCCCCTCGTCTCGATCTACGAGTACGATACCTTCGAGGACGCGGTGGCGATGGTCGAGGACTCCCCGTACGGGCTGCAGGCCGGAGTCTACACGAACGACCTCCGGAAGGCGATGTACGCGATCGACCGGATCAACGTGGGTGGCGTGATGATAAACGACACCTCCATCTTCCGGGTGGACCACATGCCTTACGGCGGCAACAAGCTGAGCGGTCTCGGACGGGAAGGGGTCCGGTTCGCCGTCGAGGAGATGACCAGCATCAAGATGGTGGTGATAAAACCGTAGGAGGGGGTTTTCCGGGTGGAGTTCGAGCTACGGCTTCCCGACATCGGCGAGGGGATAGCGGAAGGGGAAATCGTCCGCTGGCTGGTGGCCGAAGGAACACCGATAAAGGAAGACGACCTCCTGGTCGAGATTCTGACCGACAAGGCGGCGATGGAGATGCCCTCCCCCGTGACCGGCGTCCTGGCGAGGATCGTGGCGCAGCCGGGACAGGTCGTCCCGGTCGGGGCGGTCCTCGCCTTCCTCGAAGTCGCTCCCGCAGATTCCCTTGCGTCCCCCGAACCATCTTCCCCGGGAGGGGATGTCCTTGCCGTCCCCGCGGTCCGCCGTCTGGCCAGGGATCTCGGGGTGGACATCTCGGCCATATCCGGGACGGGCCCGCAAGGGCGTGTGACCGAGGAGGATGTCCGTCAGGCCGCCCCCGCCGACCCTTCCTCCGGCTCGGCTGCGGAGGAACGGATCCCCTTCCGGGGAAAGCGCCGAATGGCCGCAAAGAAAATGGTCCTTTCCAAGTCGACGATTCCCCATGCGCTTCTGGTCGACGAGGCGGACGCCACGAACCTTCTCTCGATACGGGAGGCCATGCGGGAAATCGGGGCGAAGGAAGGGGTGAAGATCACGATCCTGCCGTTCATCGTCCAGGCGGTCGTCACGGCGCTGCGCACCCATCCGGCGATGAATGCGTCTCTCGACGAGGCCCGCGGCGAGATCGTGAGAAAGAAGCGGTACGACATCGGTGTGGCCGTGGACATGGAAGACGGGCTCGTCGTGCCGGTCCTGCGCGACGCAGGGGAAAAAACGATCGTGGAGCTCGCCCGGGAGATCGAGCGGCTTTCGGAGAGGGCACGCAACGGCACGCTTCCTCCGTCCGATCTTTCCGGGAGCACCTTCACGGTAACGAGCATCGGATCGATCGGGGGGCTGTTCAGCTATCCCGTAATCAACGTCCCCGAGGCGGCGATCCTGGGCATTCACAAGATCGTACGGCGCCCCGTCGTCCGGGAGGGAAAAATCGTCCCCCGTGACATGGTGTACGCAAGCCTTTCGTTCGATCACCGGCTGATCGACGGAGGGACTGCCACCCGGTTCATGAACGACGTGATCCTGCAGATCGAAACGATTTCACTTTCGTGAGGGATGCCGATGAGAACGTTCGACCTTGTGGTAATCGGAGCGGGTCCGGGAGGCTACGTGGCCGCGATACGGGCGGCGCAGCTTGGCCTGCGCGTGGCGGTTGTGGAGAGGGACAGGCCGGGAGGCGTATGCGTGAACTGGGGGTGCATCCCTTCCAAGGCGATCCTCAAAAGCGCCGACCTGTACCGGCAGATGCTGAACGCCGCGGACTACGGAATCACCGTGAAGGGACTTTCGGTCGACTACAGGCAGGTCATCCGGCGCAGCCGGAAGGTGGCCGAACGAATGTCGAAGGGGGTCTCTTTCCTTTTCCGGAAGAACGGGATCGAGATGATCGCGGCGAACGCCGTGATTTCGTCTCCCACGACGGTCAAGGCCGGCAGCGAGGAGATCGGGGCGGAGAATATCCTGGTGTCCGTGGGGACGGCGGTGCGGGGGCTGCCCGGGATCGAGCCGGACGGCAGGACCGTTCTGACGAGCGACGACGCGCTCGCGCAGGAGGAGATGCCCGGTTCGGTCGTCGTCCTGGGCGGCGGTGCGGTGGGGGTGGAATTCGCCTACCTCTATCGGGCATTCGGCGCCGACGTGGCGGTGGTCGAGATGGAGGACCAGCTTCTACCCAGAACGGATCAGGATGTGGCGAAAGAGCTGGAGAAGTCGTTCCGGAAGCAGGGGATCCGGGTGCTCACCTCCGCTCCGGCGAAGGCGCTGGACAAGGCGGCGGGGACGTTGACCGTCACCCGGAAGGGCAAGGAGGAGAAACTTTCCGCGGAGAAATTCCTCGTCGCGGTGGGGAGGAAGCCGCTTACGGACGGGCTCGGGCTCGAGGCGTGCGGCGTGAAGCTCGTGAAAGGGTATATCGATGTGGACGATTCCTTCCGCACGGCCTGTCCGACCGTCTACGCGATCGGGGACGTCATCGGCGGGATGCTCCTGGCCCACGAGGCGTCCGCGGAAGGGGTGGCGGCGGTGGAGATCATCGCGGGGCTTACGGTGCGTCCCCCCGATCGTGACCGGATTCCGGCCTGCATCTTCTGCCAGCCCGAGGTGGCCACGGTGGGGCTCTCGGAGGAGGAGGCGAAGAAGAGGGGAATCCCGGTAAAGGTGTCGAAGTTCCCGTTCACGGCGCTGGGGCGTGCGGTGGCGTCGGGGCATACGGAGGGATTCGTGAAGATGGTGGCCGAGGAACGCTACGGTGAGGTCGTCGGGTGCCATATAATAGGACACGGCGCGTCGGACATCATCGCCGAGCTTGGCCTGGCGCGCACGCTCGAGGCGACGTACCACGAGATCGGGAAAACCGTGCATGCCCATCCTACCCTGCCGGAGGCGATCCGGGAGGCAGCACTGATGCTGGGCGGCGAGGCGATCGATATCTGACGTTTCCAGCGGAGGGGCCATGACCGAGCAGAAGGAGCGGGAACTCTATTTCTGGCTTCGCCTTATCCGGGAGTTCGAGGACCGTATCTCCGCCCTCGACAAGCAGGGGAGGATCCAGGGCGGAGTCTACTCCGGGAAGGGACAGGAAGCCGTCGTAGTGGGGGCCTGCCACGCCCTGCGGCCCGATGACTGGATCTTCCCGCTGCACCGCGACCTGGGCGCCTTCCTCGTAAAGGGGGCCGACCCGAACCGGCTGATGGCGCAGATCTTCGGCAAACGAGACGGCTTCTCCAGGGGGAAGGACTCCTTTCTCCACGGGGGAGATTTCTCCCACTGCATTTTCGGCTCCACCTCGATGCTGGGCTCCACTCTCCCCGTCGCCGCGGGGACGGCGTACAAGTTCCGGTGCAAGAGGGAGGACCGGGTGGCGGTCGCCTTCTTCGGCGATGGGGCGAGCAGCCGGGGGGACGTGCACGAGGCGATGAATTTCGCCGCGGTCTACAAGCTTCCCGTCGTGTTCCTCTGCGAGAACAACTTCTATGCGTACTCCACGCCCAACGAATTGCAGTTCGCTGTAGAGGACGTGGCGTCCCGGGCGGCCGGCTACGGTTTCAAGGGGGAGGTCTGTTCGGGGAACGACCTCCACTCCGTGATGGGGGCGGCCCGAAAGGCGATCGACAGGGCACGGGGGGGGGAGGGGCCGACCCTCCTCGAGTGCAAGACGTACCGCTACCACGGGCATTCCGAGCACGACAGGGCTACCTACCGGAGTGAGGAGGAGTTGATCACCTGGGAGAGCCGGGATCCGATCGAGCGGTGGGAAGTCTACCTCGAGAAAAGGAAGTACGACATCTCCGCGATCAAGGAGGATGTGGGGGGGAGAGTGAGGAAGATCGTCGATGACGCGGTGGCGTTCGCCGAGGCAAGCCCGGCGCCGGAAGGGCCGGAGGCGATGGAAGATCTGTATGCCACTCCGATCATGGAGGGATAACCGATGCCGGTGACCTATATCCAGGCGATCAACCAGGCGATGCACGAGGAGATGGAAAGGGATGAAAACGTGATGCTCCTCGGGGAGGACGTGGGAATCCTCGGCGGCGCGTTCAAGGCCACGGAGGGACTCCTGGAGAAGTTCGGCTCCGAGCGGGTAGTGGACACGCCCATCTCGGAAACCCTCATCGTGGGGGCAGGGGTGGGGCTCGCGATCCAGGGGATGCGCCCGGTCCTGGAGATGCAGTTCATCGATTTCATCTCGTGCGGGTTCGACCAGATCGTCAACATGGCCGCGACGCTGCGGTACCGGCACGGCGGGCAGACTTCCTGCCCCATCGTGGTCCGGGGACCTTGCGGCGCCGGCGTCCACGGGGGACTGTATCACTCCCAGAACCCGGAGGCGTGGTTCTTTCACGTGCCGGGGCTGAAGGTCGTGGCGCCCGCCACCGCTTACGACGCGAAGGGGCTGCTGAAGGCCGCCATCCGGGACGACGATCCCGTGATCTACCTCGAGCACAAGTTCCTTTACCGGCGGATCAAGGAGGACATTCCCGGCCCCGAGGAGGACTACATCGTCCCGATCGGAAAGGCGGCCCTCCGGAAGGAGGGGAAAGATCTCACCGTGATCACCTACGGTTCGCCGGTGCACGCGGTAATGAAGGCGGCGCGGGACATGGCGTCGGAGGTCGACATCGAGGTGATCGACCTGCGGACCCTGCTCCCCTACGACTGGAAGACGATCCGGGAATCGGTGACGAAAACCGGCAAGGCGCTCATCATCCACGAAGCGCGTCTCACCGGCGGGATCGGAGGGGAGATCTCGGCGCGCATTGCCGAGGACCTGTTCGAGTATCTCGACGGTCCGGTGATGCGGCTGGCCTCGAAGGACACGCACAACGCCTTCGCGGGTCCCATGGAGGAGTACATCATCCCCAACCAGGAGAAGGTAAGGGAAGCGGTACGAAAGCTCGCGGCGTACTGAGTGGGCGGGGACAATCCTCTCTTCCGTCCCGGAGAGGAATCAGGAATGTCCCCGGCGAGGGTAAGAGAGTCCCGCCGATAAGCGGAAGGGGGAATGGAAGATGCGCCTAGACGTCGTCATGCCCCAGCTCGGGGAGAGCGTGGTCGAGGGGGTCGTGGTCAAGTGGCTGGTGAAGGCGGGGGACACCGTGGCCAAGGACCAGCCGCTCCTCGAAATCTCCACCGACAAGGTGGACGCCGAGATCCCTTCCCCCGTCGGGGGAAAGGTCGTGGAAATTCTCGCAAAGGAAGGGGATACGGTCCCCATACAGGAAATCCTCTGCCGGATCGAGACAGGGAAGGAGGGCGAGGCCCCGCCACCCGAGAAACCCCCCGAAAAATGGGACGAGGAAGAGGAGGGGTTTCCGGGGGCCATGTCCCGCAAGACGGGTCCCCCCATTCCTGCGGCGCCCCGCGAGGAACCGACGAAAGAGGAACCCGGGCGCGCGCCGCCCCCGCCGGCCAAGGAAGGGCCCAGGGTGCGCATCTCCCCGGTGGTGGCGAAGATGGCCGCGGAGCACAAGTTGGACATCTCCCGGATACGGGGGACGGGAATCGACGGGCGCGTGACGAAGAAGGACGTGGAGGAGTTCCTTGCCCACGGCGATAAGGAAGCCGCCCCGGCACCGCCGGCGAAGGCAAAGTCCGCTCCCGCCCCGCCGGCGAAGGCAAAGCCCTCCCCTCCCGCGGCTCCCCCGCCCGGCGAGAAGATCACCCCGGAGGGGGATCAGGTAATCCCGTTCACCCCGATCCGGAAGTTGATCGCCGAGCACATGGTCATGAGCAAGCGGACCTCACCGCACGTCCACACCTTCGCCGAAGTGGACATGCACAAGGTGGTTGCGTTCCGGGCCGAGAAAAAAAAGGAGGGGGTTTCCCTCACCTACCTGCCCTTTATCATCTGGGCGGCGATCGAGGCCATCCGGGAGTTCCCCGTCCTGAATGCCCAGGTGGTCGGCGAGACTACGGTCCTCAAGAAGGAGATCCACATCGGGGTCGCCGTGGACACGGAACGGGGGCTGATCGTCCCTGTCCTCCGCAATGCCGACGAGAAGTCGCTGATTGGCCTGGCAAAGGCCGTCGAGGACCTCGGGGCGAGAGCCGCAGCGAAGAAGATCCATCCGGACGAGTTGTCCGGCGGGACCTTCAGCGTCACCAACCCGGGGCAAAAAGGAAATCTTATCGGGACGCCGATCATCAACCAGCCCCAGGTCGGCATCCTTCGGATGGGGCAGATTGTCAAGCGCCCGGTGGTGGTCGAGGCGGGCGGAGAGGACGCGATTGTCATCCGACCGATGATGTTTCTGTGCCTTGGCTACGACCACCGGATCGTCGACGGGGTGACCGGCAACAGCTTCCTCTTCCGCGTGCGGGAAATTCTCGAGGCGGGGGAGTTCCATCTCTAGGGCGCACGTCGTGGAGACCCTCTGGCTCGGCTGCGTGGAATACCGGCGAGCGCTCGAGCTGCAACTTTCCCGCGTCGACCGCAGGGCGCGGGGGGAGACGCCGGACACGCTCCTCCTGCTCACGCACCCCCACGTCTACACCTTCGGTCGGACCGGAAAGCAGGCCAACCTGCTGGTTTCCGAGGAGGATCTCGCGCGGGCGGGAATCCCCGTCGAGCGGGTCGCCCGGGGGGGCGACGTGACGTACCACGGTCCCGGTCAGCTCGTCGGGTATCCCATCGTTCTCCTCGCGCGGCCGGACGTGCACCGGTTCGTAAGGTGTCTCGAGTCCGCGCTGATCGAGGCTCTTGCCGTTTTCGGCGTTCCCTCCCGCCAGATTGAGGGATTGACAGGCGTGTGGGTGGGAGAAAAGAAGATCGCCTCCATCGGCGTGGGGGTAAAAAGGTGGATTACCTACCACGGCTTCGCCCTGAATGTGACAACGGATCTGTCGTACTTCGGGCGGATCCATCTTTGCGGTCTGAAGGGCCGCGAGGCGACCTCGTTGGCGGAGGTCACGGGGAAGGCCGTTCCGATGGATGAGGTTCGCGGTTGGGTGGCCGAATCATGTACGCGCCACCTGAAGGGATTCTCGTGAGCGGCGCGATTCCCCGGGAGCGTCCTCCCTGGCTCAAGGTCCGCGCTCCTTCCGGGAATATGGTTTCCCGCGTGGAGGAGGTTCTCCGGAAAAACGGCCTGGTTACCGTGTGCCGGGAAGCGCGGTGCCCCAACGTCGGGGAGTGCTGGGGGGAGGGAACGGCGACCGTCCTCATCCTGGGGGAAGTCTGTTCCCGGGCATGCGCGTTCTGTAACGTCGCATCCGGACACCCGGATCCGCCCGACAATGCCGAGCCGGCCCGCCTCGCGGCGGCTGCCGCGGAACTCGCGTGGCGCCACCTGGTCGTAACCTCGGTCACGAGGGACGATCTCCCCGACGGGGGAGCGGTCCAGTTCGCCCGGGTTGTGGAGGAGTTGCGGAAGCTTCCACGACCCCCGTCCGTCGAGCTTCTCGTGCCGGATTTTGCGGGAGATCGGGACGCCCTGGCGAAGGTGGTCCGTGCCCGGCCGGACATCCTCGCCCACAACGTGGAGACCGTACCGAGCCTCTATTCCCGGGTGCGTCCCCGGGCGTCCTACGATAGATCTCTTGCGCTTCTGTCCCGGGCGCACGCGACCGCTCCCGGCCTCGCATTGAAATCCGGGCTGATGGTCGGGTTCGGGGAGACGGAAAGAGAGGTGGTTGCCGTGATGGAGGACCTATACCGGACCGGGTGCCGGTCGGTCACCGTGGGACAGTACCTTCCTCCGTCCCGAAGCCACGCCCCCGTGAGCAAGTATTATTCCGTCGAGGAGTTCGGGAAACTGGGCGATGCGGCGCACCGGATCGGATTCGCCCGGGTCGCCTCCGGCCCGCTGGTGCGCAGCTCCTACAAGGCGGCCGGGGAACCGTGAGCGGGAGAAGAGAATGATAAACGAGCGGGAGATCCTCCACCTCGACATGGACGCCTTCTACGCGTCCGTCGAGGTCCTGGACGATGCTTCCCTGCGCGGCAAGCCGGTCATCGTCGGGGGCGGGATGAAGCGGGGAGTGGTCGCCGCCGCCTCCTACGAGGCGCGCAAGTTCGGCGTCCACTCCTCCATCCCGATGGCGAAAGCGAGGCGGCTCTGCGCCCACGGCGTCTTTCTCCCCGTGCGCATGGAGCGGTACAAGGAGGTCTCGGACCGGGTCTTCGGGATCTTCCGCCGCTATACTCCGCTGGTCGAACCGGTCTCCCTCGACGAGGCGTTCCTCGACATCACCGCGTCCGTGCGGCTCTTCGGCCCACCGGAGGAGATCGCCCGGAAGATCCGGGCCGAGGTCCGGGCGGAAACGGGGCTCACGGTCTCGGCAGGGGTCGCCTCCTCGAAGTTCGTAGCGAAGATCGCCTCCGACATGAACAAGCCCGACGGGCTGACCGTCGTCCCCCGCGGGAAGGAGCAGGAGTTTCTGGGGCCGCTTCAGGTTGGGAGGCTCTGGGGGGTGGGGGAGGCGACCCGGAGCGCCCTCGCGGAAATGGGGGTCCAGACGATTGGAGACCTCGCGGGGGTCCCCGAGGAAGCGGTCGTCCGGAAGCTCGGAAAGCACGGTGCCCACCTGCACCGGCTCGCGCACGGGATCGACGACCGGGAGGTGGAGCCGGAGCGGGAGATC
>Ga0307417_10001309_pt1 | contig 10390 bp, 9 predicted proteins | sample SalMarWE160210MG_2_FD_202514 | JGI IMG/M metagenome (GOLD analysis project Ga0307417, IMG submission 202514) | Salt marsh sediment microbial communities from the Plum Island Ecosystem LTER, Massachusetts, United States - WE1602-10 | ecosystem: Environmental > Aquatic > Marine > Intertidal zone >...
ACGCGGCGGGCAAGGCGGAGCGTGTCCGGATGAAAGCGGTATCGCCGGCGACGGACTTCTCCTTCGACTTCCGCGACCTGGACCTGCGGCGCATGGAGTGAGAGCGGCTACGCGCTGGTTTCAGTCGCCATCGATGGTTGTCACTCCTCGGCGGTCTCCAGGCGGCGCAATTCCTCGATGAAGCTGCGGCGGCCGCCGGTGAGCCGGAGCGCCTTCCAGACGGGCCACAGCCGTCGCACGCGCTTCGCGAACTCGTCGCGGTAGTACTCCTCGTCGAGGAAACCCTGCTGGTACTGGAAGTGCATGTTGTCCCAGTGCGCCTGCTGGGCGATGTGCCACTGCCGAAGCCGCGTATGCTCCTCCGGTGTCAGTTTTTCCAGCGCCGCCAGGTCCTCCGGGTAACCCGCCGCCACGGCCTTGTGGATGATGCCGCCGATCTCCGACGAGGCGGCCCGCACCAGCATGGCCTGCAGCGCGTCCGAGCGCACCTGGTAGGTCTGTGCCAGCGCGAGGCGCTGCGACACCTCGAGCGAGTGCGTGTTCTGCCGTACCTGCGCCGCCAGGTACACCAGCGTCGCGATGACGCCGATGGCGCCAAGGAATTCGCCAAGGGCCCCGAGTTCCATGATGGTCATGTCCGTGATCTCCGCCGTTGTGCCTGCACGGCGCCATTATCGCGCACTCCCGGCGGCGCGTAGAATCAAGGATCATGGGCAGATCCATAATCTATATCGGCCTGGTGCTGGTCGCCGTCGGCGTCCTGCTGCGCTATGCGCCGTGGGCCGTGAGCTGGTTCGGCAAGTTGCCGGGCGACATCCGTTACCAGAGCGGCAACACGCGCGTGTTCATACCGATCACGTCGATGATCATCGTCAGCGTCGTGCTCACAGTGCTCGTCAATCTCTTTCGGCGCTGATCGCCTTCAGAATATCCACCAGCCGCCGCTATCGAGATCCTTCTCGCAGCCCTTGAGCTGGGCGCCCCACTCGCGAGCGCGATAGTCTACCCTGCGCGCCGTGTCTTTGAGTTGCCGGTTGTGCTTCCAGGTCCCTCTCTTCCAGCCGCCCTGGCCCTCGTGATAGGCGAGGTACTGGTTGTAGGGGTCCCACTTGGAAATGCCGTCGATCCTGGACGACTGGTCGGTGTACCAGCCGACGAAATCGATTGCGTCACCGAAGTCGTCGCGGTCAGCGAACCGGTGACCGGTTTCGCGCTTGTACTTGTCCCAGGTGCTCTCGAGCGCCTGCGCGTAGCCGTATGCGTCGGAGGGACGCTTCCACGGGATAAAACCCAGTAGTTTTGTGCGGGGGGGCTTGGCGTCAAATTTGAACGTCGACTCCTGGTGGATGATCGCGAGCTGCACGTGGATCGGAGTACCCCAGCGCTTCTCCGATTTCTTCGCTTCTTTGTACCACTTGCCCTTTTCCTTGAAGATCGCGCAGATGTTCTCGACATTGGTCGGGGGGGTCGTACCGCAGGCCGCGAACAGTACAAACCCGGCCAGCAGCAGCGTGGCCAGTCGACGATCAGTCATCGTCGGTGATGATGACTCGTGCGGTGGATACCAGGTCGACATACTCCTGCTGCGCGGAGCGGCTGCCGAGGTGGACGAAGAACGACTCCTGGACCTCCGGCAGACTGTCGTCGATCAGCGGGATTAGCAATGTCGCCGTATCGCCGCCGTCGGTGAACACCCGGGCCGGTGTTTCGGTCGCGATGTAGTCTTCGCCGGCCACGGCGGACTTGTCGCTCGTCCACCAGAAGACCGGTGTTTCTGACGCGCGCGTACGCCGGACGGTAACGCTTGCGACGCCGTCGTGTTCCGATACGCGGACCTCCGACACGGTGAAGCCGAAGGCAGGACCCGGTGCTGTAGCGACTGCCTCGTCATGCGCGGCGGCAGACGGCGTTGCCGTTTCCGCAGCGGGCGCGAGCGTCCCGGTCATCCCGGTGGGCGCCGGAACCTCGATCTCCTCGATCGGCGTCGGTTCCGTACTCGCAGCCTCGGGGAGCGTCGTTGCGGGCGGCGCAGGTACGGGCGCCGCGGCTGTCGGCGTCACGCGGCCGGGCGTAACAGTCCCGATGCGCGCATCGATGTAGGGGACGACGATGTCCATCCACCCTGCGACGTCCCGCTCGGGCTGTCCGAAGTAATACCAGGCACTCAGGCCCAGCAGGACCAGGAGCAGGAAGGGCAGGAGTATGCGCCGCGGGCTGCGCTCCTTCGGAGCCATCGGCTCCGTCGCCCGAAGCTCGGGCACCGTGGGCGGCGGCGGAAGCTCGGCAGCCGGTGAGGGCTCGGCGCGCGCGGGCACGTCGTCCGCCGGTGGCAACACTTCCATACCCGTGACACCGAATTCACGCAGGAAATTCGCGATAGTCGGTGTGCGCTCATCGGCGCGCAGCGAAAGGCCACGACAGAGTGCCTGCCACTGGCGATCCGACAATGACGGGATTCGCGGCGGTTCGGATCCGGCCTCGCGATCGTCGGCACGAGCCTGGAAATCGAAGGGATGCCGGCCTGACAGCATCTCGTAGGTCAGGCAGGCGAGGCCGAAGACGTCGTCGCGGACGTCGGGGTGCTCCGAACCGTCGCCGGCGGCCAGGCCCCTCGAGGGCATCTGCTGCGTCAGGATCGGTGCGATATCGAGCAGTTTGACCGTGTGGTCGAATGTGATGAAAACGTTGCCGGAGGTTACCTCGCCGTGCACTGCCGAGTTTGCGTGCAGGAAATCCAGCGCCGCACCGACGGCACGCACGACGGGAAGGACGTCATCGAGTGGCAGTTTGCCGCCGTCGGCGAGAATCGATCTGAGCGAGGTGCCCTGAAGGAGCTCCATGGCGAGGAACGTGCAGCGTGCGTCGCGGCCGAACTCGAACACGCGGACGATATTCGGGTGGGGAGACGTCTCCAGGGGACCGTAGCCCCAGCCGAGCTGCTCGAAGAGCTCCTCGTCCAGCAGGCTCCGTTGCGGGAGGATCTGGATCGCCACGCGCCGCTCGCCGCCGGTATCCCGGCGCCGGCCGCCGCCGGCCGCGTGGATCTCGCCGAGCCGGCCGTGTCCGATGCGCTCCTGCAGGAGGTAGCGGCCGCCGACCAGGCCTTCTCCCGGCTGGAAAGGGCGGACATTGCGGACAGCATCTGCCGGGATCATATCGGGCAAGTCTACGCTACCGGGACGCCCTTTTGGGATTCGCCTTGCTTGCGGAAACGTCACAATTGCCATTGCAACTGTCCTATGATGCCGGGATGGCGCGCAGACGATACGGCCGGTCCCGGTGGCGGCGCTGGATCTGGCGCGTCGCGATCGTACTCAGCTTCGCGCTCGTGCTGCCGCTCCGCTGGCTCGAGCCTCCGACGACCGCGTTCATGTTATTGGACGACAGCGGCCGCAAACCGCTCTCGCACGAGTGGGTGGATTGGAACCGGCTCGGTTCGGCGGCGGCGCTTGCGGTCGTCGCCGCCGAAGACCAGAGGTTCGCGGACCACTTCGGCTTCGACGTCGGGTCGATACGCGATTCGATCACCGACGCGGAGGACGGCGGGCGCCTCCGCGGCGCATCGACCATCTCGCAGCAGACGGTGAAGAACCTGTATCTTTGGCCGGGCCGCAGCTTCCTGCGCAAGGGGCTCGAGGCCTGGTTTACGATCGTCGCCGAGATCTGCCTGCCCAAGCGGCGCATCCTGGAGATCTACCTGAACGTCGCCGAGTTCGGCCCGGGCATCTACGGTGTCGGCGCGGCGAGCGGCCACTACTTCGGCAAGCCGCCGTCGCGCCTGACCGATGCACAGGTGGCGCTGCTTGCGGCCGTCCTGCCGAATCCGCGCCGACTGCACGCGGACCGGCCGTCCCGGTACGTGCTGGAGCGGCAGCGCTGGATCCTCGCGCAGATGCGCCGCCTGCACCGTGAGGAATGGCTCAGGCGGCTGTAACATCCGCGCTCAGTTGTTAGGTGCACCGTCCGAGATCCACTGACGGATTGTGTCGATCGTGGCCTGGTCCAGGAACGGACCGCCCTGCGGCATCTGGCCGCCGGTGATCCCGGGGCCACCTTCCAGCTTACGGATCAGGTAGCTGTCGTCCGGGTTGCCGGGCTCGACGCGGAGCAGTCCCGATTGTTGGATGCTGGTGACATTCACCAGCGCCGCGTAACTGCTGGCGGCACTGGACAGGTTCATGCCGCTCGGCAAGTTGCCGCTCGTCGGACCGGTATGGCAGACCGAACAGATCGGACCGAATACCTGCGCCTGGATATCGGCGAAGCTGACCGGCACCGCGTTGTCCACGGTCACGTCGACGGTGGCCGACACTCCGACATTACCGGCCAGGTCCTCCGCCTCGGCCGTCAGGGTGACGGTGCCGTTCGCCGAAGACGTCGTGTCCCAGCTGACCGAATACGGCGCCGTCGTGTCGCTTCCGATCAATGCGTCATCGGCCAGGAAACGGACCTGGGCCACGCCCTGATCGTCGCTGGCATCGGCCTCGAGCGTCACGGTCCCGGCGACGTTCGCCCCGGGTGAGGCAAGCGTCACCGTCGGCGCCAGATCGTCGAAGGAGGCGGCATCGGGCGGCACGATCTGGCCGCGTAGCTCGCCGTCCGGGTTCGCCGGCGTTGCGACCAGTGCATACAGACGGCCGGCGCGGTAGGCGGAGAAATCCACCGCGGCGAGCGGTTCGCTCATGGCGGACCACTGCGATACGAGCGCCGGCGTCTGCTGCAAGGCAAGGATCTCGTCCCCGTTCGTTCCCACGCCGCCGACGCGGATACCCGCCCCGGTCGCGTCGTCGGCGCCCGTGGTATTGACGAACGCAACGAAGCGCCGCGAGTGCAAATCCGTCGTCGTCGCGACGTAGCCGCCGGCGCCGGTCACGACCGGGGGCACGACCTGGTCGCCGCTGAGTTCACCGAGCACGACCTGTACTCCGCGCGGGGCGAGCTGGCCGCGTATCTCTCCGTCCGGGTTCGCCGGCGTATGCAAGTTGACGTACAGACGTCCCTCCAGGTAATCGGCGAGGCCCGCGGCATCGAGCTGTGCCTCTGTCACCGACCAGTGCCCGGCGTCGCCGGCGTCCTGCGCGAGCGGGACGAGTACACCGCCGCTCTGCCCCGCATATCCGCTGTGGACGTGCGAGGCGGTGGCGTCGTCCGCGCCGCTCGTGTGGAGATGGACGGTGATCACGCCGCTGTCGCGGTCGACAGTCGAGGCGGCGGTGCCGCTCGCGGCGCTGGCGATGGCCGGGACTTCCTGGTCGCCGCCCAGCGCGCTGAAGAGCACCTCGATCGGCGGCGGCGCGAGCTGGCCGCGGATCTCGCCGCCGGGGTTGGCGGGCGTGTGCACGTTCACATACAGGCGGCCGGCCTCGAACGCGGTGAGCTGATCCGCCGTGAGTGCGACGCCGTCCGCCGACCAGTGCGAGACATTGCCCGCATCCTGCACCAGCGGTATCGCGATGCCGCCGCTCACGCCGGCATAGGCGTCGTGCAGGTGCGCGGCGGTCGCGTCGTCGGCGCCCGTCGTGTTCGCGTGCGCGACGAGCGTCATCGCGGCCGGGTCGACGGTCACCGCGAACGTACCGTCTGCGGTCGTGCTCACCGGTGTTACGACCTGGCTCCCTTCGAGCCGGCCGGCCGCGAACAGGATTCCATCGGGGATGATCTGACCGCGGACCTCGCCGCCGGTATGGGCCGGTGTGTGCACGTTGACGTAGGTGGCGCCGGCTAGCAACGCGTCCATCTGCGCGGCGTCGAGCGCCTGGTTTTCGACGGACCAGTGTGCCGGATTCGTGCCGTCCTGCATGAGGCCGATCTGGATCGGGCCGTTCACGCCACCGTAAGCTCCGTGCAGGTGCGATCCCGTGGCATCGTCGAGGCCCGACGTGTTGACGTGCAGTGTCATCGACGACGCCCCTTCGTCGAGCGTCAGCGCAGCGAAAGCCGTGGCGCCGGTGTCGATTGCCGGCACTTCCTGTTCACCCGTCAGATCGGTGTAAAGGACGACGATACCGTCCGGCAGGATCTGGCCACGGACCTCACCGTCGGGATGGGCGGGACTGTGCACGTTGACATAGAGCCGGCCCGCGGCGAAGGCATCGAGGCCCGCCGCGTTGAGCACGCCGTCTTCGACGAACCAGTGACCCGGGTCGGTCGCATCCTGGTCCAGCGGGACGAGCACCGCACCCGTATCTCCGGCGTACGCATCGTGCACGTGTGCCTGGGTAGCGTCGTCGAGGCCGGTCACCTGTGCCTCGACGACGAGTGCGCCGCTCGCCTGGTTTAACGTCACGGCCGCCGAGCCGCCAGCGGGGCTGTCGACGCGCGGCACGGAGGCGAGTCCGTCGAGCATCGTGAATCGCAGGATAAAATCCTCGGGCAGTATCTGGCCGCGGAGCTCGCCGCCAGGCGCTGCCGCCGTGTGGACGTTCACGTACAGGGCACCTGCGAGCAGGCGCTCGATCGCCGCAGCGTCGAGACTCGTGCCGGCGGGCACCGTGAACTGCCCGGGATCTGCGGCATCCTGATCGAGCGGGACGAGCACGCCGCCGTTAGTCCCGGCGAAGGCGTCATGGATGTGCGCCGCCGTCGGAGTGATACCGCTGGCCGTCAGCGCGCCCGAAACCTCGCCGCTGACGAGATCTACCGTGAGGTCGGCCTGCGCCGATCCCTGTGATGTTACAGGCGGCACTTCTTCCGCGCCGCTCAGGGTCACGGCGAATTGGACCGAATTGCGGACGGTCACCGTAATATCGGCCGATTGCGCCGTGTTGCCGGCCGCGTCCACGGCTTCTGCATGCACCGTGTGATCGCCGTCGGTCTCGGCGCCAGTATCCCAGTCGATGCTGTACGGTGCCGCGGCAGCGCTGCCGAGTAGAACGCCATCGACGAAGAAGCGGACTTCCGTGACGCCTGTGTTGTCGCTGGCCGTTGCACTCAGCGTTACGATGCGATTGAGTGTGGAGCCCGGCGGCACCGCGACTGCGGAGACAGTCGGCGCCGTCGTATCGGGTGGCGGTTGCTGCGGCGGTCGATTGCCGCCGTTACCCGAACTGCCACATGCCGCGACGAGTGCTGTCGCCAGCACGATTAAAACTCTGGATGATCTCGGGGCGCTCTTCATGGATCCCTTCCTGACGGTGGTGTTGTATTCGTACTGCTCGATGGAGCAGTCGTCTTTTTCAGTGGGTAGGCGAGGGGCAGGAAAAGGTTCAACCGGTGCCGGCACCGTCGGTTCGAATTCCGGTAAAGTGGGCAGGGATACTATGGGCGGACAGATCCGGTGACACATCGCCGCAGAATCCATCGCGACCGTCGTACACATCCGGTACTCGCTGTAATGCGGGTCCTCGGAGTGCTTGCCGCTGTCGTAGTGTCTCAGTCCTGTGCGTTGGCGGGCGAACTATCCGGGATCGCGACACTGACGAGCCAGTACATCTATCGCGGCCTTGCATCCTCCGACGGGAGTCCCGCATTGCAGGCCGGGTTGGACTACGAAACCGAATCGGGATTCTTCGCCGGTGCCTGGACGAGCACGGTCGATCTGCCCAGCTCCGATGGCAGCCGGGATGCGGAACTGGATTACTACGCCGGTTATCACTACGCGCCGGATACGCCGTTTTCCGTAGCGGTCTCGCTGGCGCGCTACACGTATCCCGGCAGTGACGCCGACCGCTCTTACGACTACACGGAGGCACTCGTCGCCTTGACGTTTCACAAACGCTATTCGATCGAATACGGGTACAGCGACGACATCTATGGACGGGATGCGATCGGACGTCATCTCGAACTACGTGCGGATTGGCCCCTCGAGAGCGCCTGGGTGATCAACGCCGGCGCAGGTCTCAGTGACCTGGAAGATCTGGGTGCCTCGCGGTTTGCGTACTGGGACGTCGGTGCATCGGCACGCTTCTCGCGGCTGACTGTGGATCTACGCTGGTATGACAATCAGATGCCCGGCGGCTACTTCGCTTACCTTTCGGCAGGATCGCAGCTCGTCGTCAGCCTGTCGGCCTCATTCTGATCCTGCACCAGCTGACTGTGTAGCGATCGCCTGGTCGCGGCATCCGTAGCGCTGCAGCAGTTCCGCGAGCGCACGGCACGCGTTAACCGACGCGCCCGAACCGGCGCGGCTGTCGATCAGCAGCCGGCCGACCTCGCCGCGACTCAGGTCCGGCCGTTTCGCCAGCAGCAATGCGACGATGCCGGAGACGTGTGCCGCCGAGAGCGAGCTGCCCGACTCGTAATCGAAGCCGCCTCCCGGTGTCGGTACCAGTATCTCGTCCCCGGGCGCGACGACTGTTGCACCGTCAGACGGAGCGGCACCGGCCACGATGACTCCCGGGACGCCGGCCGGGAATCCGGTTTGTGAGGAACCCGGTGCCGCCGCGACGACGACTATCCCGCGCGAAAGTGCGACGTCGAGCAGCCGTGCGAGGAGTTCGTCAGGCGGTCCGCCGAGGCTGAGATTGATGATCTCCGTATGCGAATCGACCGCGTAGGCCAGCGCTTTCGCAAGCGTGAAGCTGTCGCAGACGGCGCGCGCGCGGCCGTCCGTATACCAGCAGGCCTTCAGGACCGTTAGACTCGCCGAGGGTGCCACACCGACCATGCCGACACCGTTATCTGCTGCGGCGCCGATGATGCCTGCGACCGCCGTGCCGTGCGCATCGGCGTCGAATTCGGCTTCTCCGGAACCGACGAAATCGACGTGCACTTTGATCTGCGATTCGAGCTCCGGATGCCGGATGTCGGCGCCCGTGTCGATGATCGTCACGCTCGCACCGCTGCCCATGGACCAGACATGCGCCTGCTCGAGCTCGAGCGTGTCCACACTGTGCTGCAACTTCGCATACGGATCCGCCGGTGCCGCGTCCGCCGTTCCGGAAACCTGGAATAGGTTCAGGAGCTGGGCGGATTCAACTTCGGGCCGTGCCCGCAGGCGCTGGAGCAACGGTTGTACGGCGACGCCTTTACCGACGGCGAATACGAGGCAATGCACGTTGAGCGGAACGATAGGCCATTCGTCGACCACGCGCAGGTCGAAATCCCGGGCGACCCGCTCGGCCGCCCGTTTGACGTTTATCGAGACGAGATAGGTCGACGATCTGCGGTTGTAGCCGGGTCGCGGGGGACCGGCACGGGCCGCATTGCTCAGACCGGGATCGGCGAACGTAACCAGTATCCGCGATCCGTCCGCATCGCTCGCCAGCGCCGCGGCCGGTAACGCGACGAGCGTGAGAAGCAGAAGCAGCCAGGTCGGTCTCATTTCTCCTCGTTGCCGCTCACTGGCTGCACGAACAGTACCCCGGGCGCCCGGTACAACGCGGTTACAATCGCTGCACGATCCGTGGGGGCGGTGACCTCGGCGAAACGCAGAGTGTAAACGCCACGTGCGGAAGGTCCCGACGCGATGCTCAGATGCGTACTCTCGAGAAGCGCAGAAATTGCCCCGGCGTCGAGCGTCGGGTCGAATACGATGCGAACGTAGTGTCCCTCGGGCAGGATCTGCGGTTCCGTGAGCGTCGTAAATTCCGGCCCGGTTCCTTTCAGCTGTGGCCAGAATGCGATCAGCGCGACCAATACCGCCGTCTGCACTACGAAGGCGACCCGCCACGGATTGCCGAACCAATCGCGCAGCCTGGCCAGCAGGATGTTGCCGGCCGTCTCGCCGTCGACCAGCGCGTCGATCCGCGCATTGATGCGCCGCATGTCGGGCACAGGGGATGCGTCGGGACCGTCCGCCGGCACGATCGCGGAGCGCAGTGTTTCGAGCTGCGCCAGCTCGCGCCTGCAGATGACACAATTCGTCGCGTGTTCGCGCACGGCTTCGCGTTCACCCGGATCGAGCGAATCATTGACCAGCCAGGGCAGCAACTCGGCGGCCGTGTTGTGGGACATCATTTCAGGCGCGGTCACGTTCATCCTCCTTCACGTCGCCGGCCAGTATCGGGAGCAGGTGCTTCAGTCTGCGCCGGGCGTGGAACATGCGTGTTTTTACGGTGTTGACCGGGCAATCGGCGATCTCCGCGATCTCCCGATACGAGAAGCCGCAGAAATACGTCAGCTCCAGAACCTGCCGGTGGTCCGCGCTGAGTCTGGCGAGTCCGGCGCGCAGCAGGTCCGTGTCCCGGGGAGAGCCGGCCGCTACCGCGTCGGCGTCCGCGCTCCGGTCCAGCGGTGCCTGGTAGCGTCCTTCCTTGCGGATTGCGCTCATGGCTTTGCGGTATGCGATGCCGAATATCCAGCTCGACACGGCAGACTGGCCGCGAAACCTGCGTGCGTCTTTCCAGACGACAAACATGACGTCGTCGAGGATCTCTTCGGCGAAACCCGGATTCGGGAGCAGTCGCCGCAGATACCCGTGCAGACGCGGATGATAGCGCCGATACAATTC
>Ga0307417_10001310_pt1 | contig 10388 bp, 8 predicted proteins | sample SalMarWE160210MG_2_FD_202514 | JGI IMG/M metagenome (GOLD analysis project Ga0307417, IMG submission 202514) | Salt marsh sediment microbial communities from the Plum Island Ecosystem LTER, Massachusetts, United States - WE1602-10 | ecosystem: Environmental > Aquatic > Marine > Intertidal zone >...
AAGCTTAAGCATGTTATGAGAAAAATCTGCTGCATAGATATTTTTCACTCCAATTTTTTTTGCCGCTATTGAAACGTCACCAGTTCCGCAGGCAACGTCGAGTAATATTGCTCGAGAATTTATATCGGTTAGTTTTAAAGCTTTTTTTCTCCAGTAATAGTCGACACCGAAACTCAATAAGTGATTAAGGAAATCGTAGTCCCCGGCAATAGATTCAAAGATTCTCCTGACCTGATTTTTCTTGTCACTCATTTTTATCTTTCAATTTTATGTTTTCATAATGGAATTCTTCCTGCCCAATGTATCTTTGCCACCAATTGAAAATATATTTACCGGACCAGACAGAAAAAATCATAAATAAAGCTCCGCCAACCAAATCTATAACATAATGATACCAGAGATACACAGTTGAAAAGATAAGCAATGTGCCGATGGGGATGAAGAAATATTTTGATCGGCTTTTAAGTTTAACTGAAAGATACATTACAAGCAAAGTGATCATTGTGTGGCCGCTTGGAAATACATCTCGCTGCACTATTGCTGCGGGGTTTGGAGTCCCGGGAGGGATAGATTCTCCAATGTTTACGAAATTCCTTAAATAATTTGTTAGCCAGATACCCGGAAGTTGTACATTCATCAAATTAAAATTGTGAACTGTAAATCTTGGGCCAACTCCGGGAAATGCAAAGTAACCTATGTAAGAAAGATAGAATCCATAAATGATAGAAAAGATTGCATATTCAAATACAACACGTTCTTTATTTCTCAGAAGAAACAGGCAAAGCATTATAGGAAGCAAATAAAAAATTCCATAAATGATCTGAAGTAATTCAGTTAATAGGGGAAATGCAATCTTTTGTAGAACTTCTGTCGGGTTTGCACCAAAGATCCAGTAGTCTAGTTTTATAAAAAGCCAATCATAATCCTGTGGTCTGATGGGATGGATCATGAAATATAATTCTTTAAATGTTAGCAGTACGAGAGGTGCAATGTACCAATAGTGGAATATTGTAACGATCTTGCTGTTATACTTTTCTTCAAGAAATGTTATAATCATTATTAATGATATAACACCCATATTGATTATAATTAATTGATCCCAGACAGGAATTTTCTCAAGAAAAATCAGGTTGACGATGCTCAACATTATAAAAAAGATTATAATGACAAGGTCAAATGCCTTCATTTTAGTTATAAAAGCTCTGAAATTTTCCATATTTGGTAAAATCACCTGTTAACTTGTTAGGCTAAATTATTTTTATATTCGCGGGCAAATTCTGCAAGTCGTAGAAAATCATCCAGATCAAGTTGCTCTGCGCGCAGAGAAAGATCAATGCCGGAGTCTGCAAAATTTAATTCCTTAAATATACTATTACTCAACGAATTTTTTAAGGTTTTTCTTCTATTGCCAAAAGAAGCTTTTACTATATTAATAAAACTTTGTTTCTCCTTGTCTGAAATTTTCAATCCCTTAAATTGAATATGAATAACCGCTGAATCTACTTTTGGCTTTGGATAGAACACGTTAGGTGACACTTTGAAGCAATATTTTACTTCAGCAAAATATTTAAGAATAACGGATAATATTCCATAGTCTTTAGTTCCTTTGGAAGAGGACATCCTTTTAGCAACTTCGTGCTGTACCATTAGCACGGAATCTTGTACGGTATCATTATATTTAATAAGCTGGAAAAGGATAGAAGAGGTGAGATTATACGGGATATTTCCGACAATCCGTAGTCTTTTGTCCCTATTCAGTCCTACTAATTGACTAAGATTGAGATTAAGGAAATCATCCACAATTAGTCCAAGACCCGGAAATTTTTCACTCAGATCATCAGCTACTCTTTTATCAATTTCTACCGCGGTCAGTGAAGTTACTTTTTCAAATAATTTGGCTGTTAACGCCCCCTGTCCAGGTCCGATTTCAACTATCTGATCTTCAGGTTTTGGATCAATTTCTCTCACAATTTTATTGAGAATGTTCTGATCCAAAAGATAATTCTGACCAAATCTTTTAAGGGGTTTTAGTTTTTGCATAGACACTAATTTAAGAAAATAATCTATCCGGTATAACAGGAAAAAGCTCAGTGAGCATTAAAAGAATTGTGACTCGATTTTCTGTAACTCTTCAGATAGCCTTGACCATTCGGCCATTTTATAATTGAGTTCTTCTTTCACTTTATTATATTCAGAAGTAACATCCCTAACAGTTACCGGGTCGGAATAAATTTTCTCATCTGCAAGTTTATTTTCCAGTTCAGTTTCTTTTACTTCCAAACCCGATATTTGCTTTTCAAGTTCCCCGATTTTTTGAATAATCTCTTTTGTCGCTCTGAATCTTTTCTGTCTTAGTTCAGCCTCGATACGTTTTTGTTCTTTCCTTGAAACATTGTCCTGTGCATGAATATTCTTTGCGGACACATTTTCGCGACTAGTAAGTTCTTCAGCCCTTTTTGACAAATAATAATCGAGCCCGCCGTCATACATTTTTAACGAACCTTTCCTGATATCGACTACTTTATTGACTACTGGTTTAAGAAAATCTATATCATGGGAAACGAGAATTAGCGATCCGGTAAAATCAATAAGTGCCTGTTGAAGAATTTCTTTTGAAGACATATCAAGGTGATTTGTCGGTTCATCCAATATTATAAAATTTGCTTTTGTTAAAAGAATTTTTGCCAGTGCAACCCGGCTTTTTTCACCCCCGGAAAGAACTCCGACTTTCTTAAACACATCATCGCCGCTGAAAAGGAAAGAACCAAGCAATGACCGCAGCTGACCGACAGTCTTGTTCTCGGCTATTCCTTCAATTGTCTCAATGATATCCAGATCAGGCGCCAGATTATCAGCCACATCCTGAGCATAATATGAAATAATTGTATTATGGCCTATAACTCTTTCGCCTCTGTCAAAATTAATTACTCCTGAAATTATTTTTGCCAGCGTGGTTTTACCAGCTCCGTTTGGTCCGACAAAGGCTATTTTATCTCCTCTCACAACAGTGAAGTCAAGGTTTTCGAACACAATATTTTTCCCGTATGATTTAGCAATTGATTTTAATTCAATATTTATTTTGCCGCTGTGAGGTGGAGAAGGAAATTTAATATAAATATCATCTTTACTGTCGGGCAATTCAATGAGCAGAATTTTCTCTAATTGCTTAACTCTGCTTTGAACTTGTTTTGCTTTAGTCGCTTTATACCTGAAACGCTCGATAAATCTTTCTGTTTCCCTTATTTTCTTTTGTTGTAGCTGGTATTGATTTTCTAGCTGCTCATCCCTTGCAGCTTTAAATTTTAGATAGGCATCGTAATCGCCCCTGAAAGTATTAAATTTTCCAAGAAAAATTTCGAGAGTCTTATCAGTTACTTCATTAACAAAATGTTTGTCATGCGAAACAATTAATAGAGCTCCGCTGTAAGCTTTGAGGAAGCTGATAAGCCATTCTAGTGAATCAAAATCAAGATGGTTTGTAGGTTCATCAAGCAGTAAAATATCATTTTGTGAGATCAGGATTTTGGCAAGTGCAATTCTCATTTGCCAGCCGCCTGAAAATTCATTTGTCAGTTTTTCAAAATCGTTTTCTTCAAAACCCAACCCGATCAATATTTTTTCTACTCTGGCTTCAGCGCTGTATGAGTCTAATTCTTCAAGTCGATGATGAACATCGCCAAGCTGATGGATCAGATCATTGTGGGCGTCTTCTGATAAGGTAGTATTGGATAACTTGTTGGTTATCTCTTTTTCTTTCTTTTGAAGGTAGATAATATCGGTAAGAGCCGACTTTGCCTCGTCAAGTAGTTTATTACCGGAATGAGTTACATTGTCCTGTGGTAAATATCCTATTGAAATATCTTTTTGTTTTAGTACTTTACCGGATTCTGGTTGCAATTCGCCTTTTATTATCTTTAAAAGAGATGATTTCCCTGTGCCGTTTGCGCCTACAAGTGAAATTTTGTCACCGGAATTAATTTTAAAATTAACTTCCTGGAAAAGATATTTTCCATTAAATTGAAGTGAAATTTGGGAGAGATCGATCATCTATTTAGCCGGAAAGATTAAAAAATCATTTACGCAAAACAGCAACTTTGCCAGCGGTTACGTTATTTCCTTCAGTATCGTAGGCTACTACCAAATATATACCACTTGCTACCAGGTTGCCTGAATCATCCCTGCCGTCCCAGTAGGCTACTCTTCCGCCCGGTGATGTAAATTGCCGAACCAGTTTACCAGATATAGTAAGAATCTTTATATCCGAATCTTTTACGAGTCCTTCAATAGTTAGAAGCTTTCCGCTATTGTCTATTTTAAAAGGATTGGGGTAGAAGAATAAGTCTGAAAAAGATTCCAATGGTTTTTCAGCCGGTGTTTTAAAGGAAGTGATTCCAGAATTGGTACCGGCATAGACTGTTCCTGTATTTTGGTCAATAGCCAGGCTTGTTATTTCATCTGAAAGGAGAGAACTGTTTTTTGTATCGTAAGTGCCGAGCAACTCAGAACCATCTGAATTCACCAGCAGCAAGCCGGCATTTGTACCAACCCATTTTTGATTCAACGCATCTACGGCAATACAATTAATAGTCTGCTGTCTTAATTTATATACTGAGCTGATATTTACTGAACCAAGGCCAGTTGAAGAGATTGTATTCAAGTTTGTAAGAATATTTACACCGGTGCTTGTTCCGACCCAAAGATCACCACGTTTGTCAACTACAAGTGCATTTATGTTATTGCTATTAAGGCCGTTATACGAATTTAAATAACCATAGATATCGTCGCTGGTATTCGTCAAAGTCCCGTTTTCATTATAATAATATAAACCGGCTTTTTTTGAATCTAATACATCATACCATTTGGTATCATTTTGATCAATTACAAGATTATAATGCTGGTCCAAACTTATCCCGGTTTCAGAGCGCACAGAAATATTGTACCATATATTATTATGCGTTAATACAGTTAAAGCTTTGCTATTACCAGGGGCATAATTTAAAATCCATAAATTATTTTTTGAATCTATTCCCAAACCTGTTATAACAAGAAATTTAGGATCGCTGGGGATTCCAACCATTCCGGTTCCGGTCGTATCATATGAAGTAAATTGATTATCCGAAACCTTTGTGAAACCACTTCCCCAGTTTCCGAGATATATTGAATTGTCCGGTGCAGCGTAAACTACGCGATAACCGTTTGAAGGCAACTGCGGAGCGGAGTTTTTGTTATAATTGGTCCAGTTTGTTCCATCAAATTTATAAAACCCTACACCTGTTGCATCAGTCCCGCTGGCAGACCATAAGTTACCATTGTTATCAATTGTCATTGAGGGAAATTGATTAGCTTCCGGACCGTTGGGGAATAAATATTGAGATTGAGATGGGACGAAAATTCCCTTATTACTTCCAGCAACTATTCCCAGACTGCTGGACAATCCTAATTTTAGAAGTTGATTCGAAGAAATGGCTATCTGTGTAACAATACTATTTTTGTAAGAATAGATCGTATTATTTGTCAGGATTAATAATGAATCCGCAGAGACCATAATATCTTTAATGCTAACATTATTGAATTGTGAAATATACGAGGACCAGTTAGTACCATTAAATACTGAAAGGCCAGCATTAGTTGCTGCAATTATATTGCCGTTCGATTTTACTACCTTAATTACATTATTAGAAGGCAGACCGTTTGCAGTTGTGTAGACACCCCATGATTCAGGGGCAGAAAGATTTGTGGCGCCTTGTTTTTGGATTGCCACCCCATTGGGTGTACAAATATAAAATAACTCATTTCTAAATGAGCTGTTGATCTTAGTGTTTGACGTAAAGTTGCCAAGTTTAACGAAAGTGTCAAAGAAGACAAGATTATTTGCATCAATAAGTGATACGCCAAAATCGTGGGATACAATAATCGTATCCCCTGAAACTTGCATATCATTTATTGTTTTGCTGGATCTTCCTGAATTATAAATATCAAGTATGGTTTTGAAGCTTTTATTTGAAGGGTCATAGACACTAATGGTTCCATCCGAGCTACCGAACCAGATTTTTCCGGCATTATCAAGTGCAATTGCAGAGAGAGAAATACTGTTAAGTCCATCAGCTTTATTTATCGTAGTAAATGTGCTATTCGAATTGTCATAAAAAAACCCTCCACCAGTTGTTGCAGCCCAAATGCCTGTAGAGCTTAATTTAATGTCCGTAATATTTTTCATGTCAGTATAGTTTCTGAAGTTGGTTGCCTGTTGTGGGAAAGTGTTAATAAATGAAACGGCAATAAAAAGAAATGCAAATGATGTTCTAATCATTCAAGTTGTCCTGATAATAATATTTGGTAAGGGATCCATTTTCCTTATAGCTAATATAAAAAAACCTTTAAAACTATAATAACCATTAAATTAGCCTAAGAAAAATACAGTTTGAAAACTTGATCTAGGATTTTATTTCTCTAATTAAGTTGGCCATATCCAGAGCAGTGTTAGCGGCATCTCTGCCTTTATTTCCGTGTTTTCCCCCTGACCTTTCAACTGCTTGTTCAATGGAATCAGTAGTAAGAACGCCAAAGATAACCGGTAAACTATATTTCAGAGAAACCTGCAAAATTCCGTTACTTGCTGCTCCTGCTACGTAATCAAAATGGGGGGTGTCTCCCCTTATAACTGCACCAAGGCATATTATTGCATCATATTTTTTCAAGGATGCCAGTCTATCTGCAGTCAATGGGATTTCAAATGCACCGGGAATTTTTACAAGATCAATATTTTCTTCATCAACATTATTTTCTTTTAAACAAGATAATGCACCTTCAAGCAATTTTTGGCCGATAAATTCATTAAACAGGCTCAGGACAATTGCGATTCTAAGATTTTTGCCTGAACTTTTTCCTTTAAGAATTTCCATAATTGATTTTATGTTTTATGCAGTTGATCTTGCAAGATGTTTTTTCATTGCGTCCAGCGCGGCAATTGTAGTATAATATTTACCAAAATTAGCATCATCATTTTTCTGACCACCGTGGTAATCTGAACCGCCTGATTCAAGTAAATAATATTCGCTGACAATTCCTTTATAGAATTTTATTTTTTGCGGCGTATGAGATGGGTGATAAACTTCAATTCCATCTACCCCAGATTCAATTAATTCTTTTAACATATCCTCCTGCATAAATCCCGGGTGAGCGATAAATGATAAACCTCCTGCGTCGGTAATTATTTTATAAGCGCTTTCAGGAGAAAGGTGAACCTTCTTTTCGTAAGCAGGGCATCCGTTTCCTATATATTTATTAAATGCTTCATAATAACTTGAGACCAATCCTCTTTTCACCATTGCTTGTGCTATGTGCGGTCTTCCTATAGCGGAATTTTTTGACACTGAAATGATATCATCGAATGTCAAATGTAATCCCAGGCTTTCTAATTTTTTTACAATTCTTTCAGCACGTTTAACTCTTTCTTCACGAAAGAAACTTAAATACCTGGCAAATTCTTTATTAGTATGGTCGAAAAAATATCCAAGGATGTGAACTTCCTTACCGTTATGTTCTGAACTTATTTCAACGCCGGGAATAACTTCAATGCCTAACTCTTTGCCTAAAACAGTCGCTTCTTCAATTGCATTGGTTGAATCGTGATCTGTTATGCTGATAGCATCTAAACCTTTTTGTTTTGCTTTGTTTACAATTTCAGATGTCGAATAAAAACCATCTGAATGAGTTGTGTGCATATGTAGATCTACTTTTCCGTCCATTAATTTCAGTGGTTTAATTCTTTGAATTTTTCATAGTTTTTAATTCTTAATTTTTGTCCCTCAATTTCGATTAGTCCTTTTTTGGAAAAGGAATGGATTGTCCGTGATATTGTTTCGCGGGAAGTACCTGCCATATTAGCAAGTTCCTGCTGCGTTGGTAACCGTTCGATTTCAATAGCTCCTTCTTTAACAATCCCATATTCGTCAACAAGTTGAATTAGTACCGATGCTACTTTCCCTTCTGCAGCTTTTAATGATAGCGATTTAATCTTTAGACTTGAAGCCCGCAACTGTTTTGTCAGGTCATTTAATACTGCAATTGAATATTCAGGTTTACTCTTAAATAAATTCATTAAATCGGTTCTTGTAATAATGTACACTTCAGAATTTTCTTCTGCTACAATATTTACAGAAGGTGGCTTTCCATCCATTATAGCTGTATCACCCCAGAATTCTGATTCCTTTAAAATGTCCAGTGTTACTTCATTACCTTCGTTGCTCATTTTGGTGAGCCTTAATTTACCGCTAAGTACTATTATCAGTGCAGAGTCTGACTGATTCTGAAACAGTATAACTGAATCCTTATTAAAATTTTTTTTACTGCCAAGCTTTGCAATCTCAGATAAAACTTTGTCTTCGAGGGTGGCGAAAACCGGAATATTTTTCAAAAAGCCCTCATTTTCCAGCATAAAATATGCCTTTTAAGAAATTAACATAAAAAGTAATATAGTTTTGAGACCCTTGAAAGTCAAATAAAACAGCTTGCGGGTTGGAAGGAGGAGTAAAAACTGACTTCCTTCAAAAGTCCAAAATTGTAAGGACTAAATTTTCATCAAGGTAAAAATATAAATAAATTTACCTTTACCGATTAAATATTTAGAATTGCTGACCTATCAACAACTGAATGAAGAAGTACTTGGTCATAAATAAGAATCACCTAATTGCCGCAATTATTTCTATTCTGCCAATTATTTTTGCTTACTTGCTATTTCCTGGCTTTATGGGAGATGATGCTTTTATCCACCTTGGATTTATTAAAGGTTTAATCAGTACAGGTAAGTTTTCGTACGCTGGTAACATTACATATGGCACTACATCTCCAATGTGGGTTATTCTGGGTTTTACATTTTCTAAAGTATTTTCAAATCCGGAAATTTCTATAAGAATCCTTTGTGCAATTTTTACCTTTTTAACCGTTTATATTTTTTGTTTAACTTTATTTGATGAAAACATAAATAAGGAAATTACTTTTGCGGCTTTGTTGTCGTTGATTCTCAATCCATTCCTTTTAAAATGGGCTACAAGTGGAATGGAAGCTACTGCAGCAGCAAGTGCTCTACTTGTTGTTTACAAGTTGAATAAAAAGGAATTATCAAAATCTTCATCTTTATTAATCGGGACTCTTTTCGGACTTTCAATATTATTACGTCCTGAGTTTGCAGCCTTTTTTGTTTTGATTTTAGTTTTTAATTATTTCTTTTCTCCTACCTCAAGAAAACGACTATTTTATATTGTCCTTCCGTGCCTCATAATTATTTTTTCGTGGTTATATTATGCATATAACCAGTTCGGAACCATAATTCCAAATACTTATGTTGCGAAAGCCGGAGGAGGTATAATTAAATTTGAATATCAGACTTTTGTGAGGGATTTAAGGGTATTAATTGCCGGCAATCTCCCTGAATTTTTTTTATTGGGAATTTTAATCATTTATGTTTCAATACTCTTAAAAAGGAATAGAAATTCTAAATTTATCCTAAAAAAGTATTTCAATTTTATTAAATCAAATAAAATTTTACTTATTCCGGTTTGGTCTATTGGCTTTTATGGATTTTATATCATGAAAGATGTAACTATAATTTCAAGATATTCCTTAATGCTGGTTCCACTTATAATTCTTTTCGGAGCTGTTGCATTTAACTTTTTCTCCAGGAATTTTTCAGCTAAGGCAATAAGACTGATTTTATCACTTTATATGATTTCTATTTTTATCGCTTATGGTTATATAACTTTTAAGATTGTAATGCCTTCAAATAATAATTTTGCAACGGGGTTTCAACAGACCTATCGGGAAATTGCAACAATAATCAGGAATAATTCGGAAAGAAGAAATGTATCGGTTGCGACTTCTGATGTTGGCATAATAGGGTGTTACTCAGGTGCACGAATCGATGATTTTGGCGGGTTGGTTGATCATTCAAGATTTAACTATGATTCAAATAAAGAGTATGTGTCCAGCAAGAGACCGGATTTTATCATATTAAGGGAGGAATCAAACATAAATGATATTCTTCCTGAGAATGCGGGGTACAAGATTCTTTACCAGAAAAAAATCCCTGGTTTTGCTATTAATGACCCGACTCCCAGGATAGTTTCTCTTTATAAAATAGCATATAACAAAAATTGAAGTCCGAAATTTGAAATAATAGTGATATTTAGCTCCTAATTCAGATTAAAATAGCAGAAAACTTGATTTATTAAGCAATGTAATACAGTTAAATCAGGCCGTTTTCAGCATCATTACATTGCTTTTTTAGACCCTTGTGGCTATTTTTAATGTCTTAAAAATTTTATCAAATTCTGGAGTAGAATAAATTATGGCAATGATGGCTAAGATGCGCAGTTTAGCGCCTGCCTTCA
>Ga0307417_10001312_pt1 | contig 10387 bp, 6 predicted proteins | sample SalMarWE160210MG_2_FD_202514 | JGI IMG/M metagenome (GOLD analysis project Ga0307417, IMG submission 202514) | Salt marsh sediment microbial communities from the Plum Island Ecosystem LTER, Massachusetts, United States - WE1602-10 | ecosystem: Environmental > Aquatic > Marine > Intertidal zone >...
CCAGCAGACCGCCTCTCTGGTGGCTGATATGGATAACGACGGGATCAAGGAATTTTTCATTACCGAACGGACCCATGCCCCCTCGGTGGTGGCATACAAATACAACGGAAAGGGGTGGGACCGCTACGTCATTGATGAGGAACCATTGCGGATCGAAGCAGGCTCCACTGCCTATGACATTGACGGAGATGGTGACCAGGATATTGTCTTCGGGGGGGAGAGCCAGTCCAACCAGGTGTGGTGGTGGGAAAATCCCTTTCCGGATATCCGGCCGGACAAACCCTGGAAGAGACACCTGATCAAAAACTCGGGTGCCAACAAGCACCATGACCAGCTTTTTGGTGATTTTGACGGGGACGGAGTGATGGAGCTGGTCTTCTGGAACCAGTCGGCAGGGAAGCTTTTCCTCGCTGAGATACCTGAGGATCCAGCCAGATATGAAGGCGAGTGGCCCATGAAGGTCATTTACAGATATTATATGGACAGCGAAATGGAACAAACAGGACAGGAGGGATATCCTGCATGGAAAGCGACCAATGAACAGGAGGGTCTCTTTGCCACAGACATCGATGGCGATGGGGTAACGGATATTATTGGAGGCGGACGCTGGTTCAAATATGATGGTGAAGGCGGTTTTATAGAGAATATCATTGATGCCAGTTATACCTTCACACGTTCACTGGCCGGCCAGTTCATTGAAGGGGGACGGCCCGAGGTGATCCTGCTGGCCGGTGACGGACATGCACCCATGTACCTGTATGAATATGATGAAAAGGGTACCTGGAAGAAAACCATGCTCATCCAGCAGGTGATTGATGGGCATACGATCGATGTACTGGATTTCAACGGAGATGGCCACCTGGATATTTTCAGCGGCGAAATGGGACTGAATGGAGGGAATCCCAACGCAAAGATCCGTATTATGCTGGGAGACGGGAAGGGGCATTTTATACACCATGTGGTCGCAACCGGGTTTGGTACCCATGAAAGCAAGATCTTTGACATGGACGGGGACGGGGATTATGATATCATGTCCAAACCCTATACCTGGAATGCTCCGCGGTTGGACCTGTTCATTAATGAATCAGAATAGTATGAAAAAAAAGATCTTACAGATCACATGCAGGCTGATCATCTTCCTGCTACCGCTTTCAGCGCTGTTATCAGGATGTCATTCGCTCCCGGAAAAACCCAATATCGTATTTATACTTGCCGATGATATGGGCCATTCGGATCCGGGTTGTTTCGGATCGGAAATCATCAGGACCCCCCATATAGATGCCCTGGCCGGATCCGGGCTCAGATTCACCAATTTCTATAATACCGGAAGATGCTGGCCCACACGTACCTGCCTGCTTTCGGGATACTATCCGCACCAGGTCCTCTCAGATCCCGTTTACGGCGTAGATTACGAAAATTCAACAATTGAACCGGCTACCGGCAGGTGGTTCCCCTCCATTCTGGAGGAACATGGCTACCACAGTTACCACACAGGCAAATGGCATATATTCAGGAACGTACCTGAACATATAGAGATGACCTATTCGGAGGTAGGGTTCGAACACTCTTACCGTACCGAAGATGGAAGGCACCTGCGGCCCCGTCACCTGTGGGAAGACGGATATGAGATACCGGTGCCGGAGGAGGGTTCAGGGTATCAGGCATCCGTGGCCATTGTAGATCACGCCATTCAATATATCCGGGAACACAAACAAAAATACGGGGATGAACCCTTTTTCGAGTATATCGCGTTCATCTCGCCCCACTTCCCGCTCCAGGCTATGCAGGAGGATATTGATGAATACCGGAACAAATTCAGTATGGGCTGGGATGAGATCCGCAGGTTAAGGAAAGAAAACAGAAAAGAGCTGGGTTTTAATGATCAACCGTTACATGCACTTGAACCGGAAAGGTTCGCACCCTGGAACCTCACTCCTGAAGAGCTGATTACCCAGATCGATCCGGCAGAGACGGGCCGGGCCATTCCATGGGACAATCTGACTGCAGATCAACAGCAGTTCCAGGCTACGAAAATGGCCATTCATGCTGCCATGATCACACGGATGGACCGTGAGATCGGACGTTTTCTGAATATGCTGGAAGAGCTGGGATATTCCGATAACACGATTATTTTTTTCTGCTCCGACAATGGTGCCAGTACAGAGATCATGAACAGGGCCGACAAACATACCATCGGATCGGTTCCTGGGTCGGCTGACTCCTATCTTTGCCTGGGGCCAGGATGGTCATCAGCATCAAATACACCTTTCAGATTGCACAAAACATGGGTGCATGAAGGCGGGATCGCCACTCCCCTGGTGGTCCACTGGCCAGAAGGCATCAAAGGGAGCGGCGATTTCAGGAATATGCCCGCCCATATGATCGATATGGCCCCTACCATACTGGAACTGGCAGGAGTGGATCCTGCTGAACTGAACGGCAGGTTCGAGGCCCCGGGAATCAGCCTGGTTCCTTTCCTCAGCCGGGATATCATCACCGACAGGCCACCTATCTTCTTCCACCATGAAAAGAAAAAGGCACTCAGAAATGGTAACTGGAAGATCACCACCATTGAGGAAGGCGGAGAGTGGGAACTGTATGATCTTTCAGTGGACAGGGGGGAGACCAATAATCTTGCGGAAAAATACCCTGACAGGCTGAAGGAAATGGCATCGCTCTGGGAAGTGGAGAGAAACCGCATTATTGAACAGACAGGTGGAACCGATACAATCAGTCAACTGGAATGATGGATTCAAAGGAGCGACTCATAGCAGCCATTCGGGGTGAAGTCCCGGACCGGCTTCCCGTTACTACACACCATTTGATGCCCTCCTTCCTTAAAAGTCATTTGAACGGGGCCTCTGATCGGGAATTCTTTGACCGTTTTGGCCTGGATCCCATTCAATGGATCATTGCCTATGCCGCCAGTGAATCCGCCGGCGAATACCATGATCCGGGTCATACTGAACTGGGATTCCTGGAGGCCAGGCGGGTATGTTCGGACCAATGGAGATTCCGCGTGGAAAAAGTTGGAAACAGACAGTTCGATACCTCCCGGTTCACCATCATCACACCTGAAAAAGAACTTTCCATGGTGTTGCAATCAGACCTTCATACCACCTGGGTAGCTGAACACCTGATCAAGGAAAAGAACGATATCGATATTATTGCCAGGTATATGACCCACCCCATTTGCGATGTGACAGCCGTGAACAGAGTTGCTGATGAGGCCGGAAGCCGGGCATTGGTGAGAGGACATATTGCCTGTTTTGACGGTTTCGGACAGCCGGGATGCTGGCAGGACTTCTCCTGCCTGTACGGTTCAACCAACCTGATCATGGCTGCCATGGAAGATCCCCCATGGGTGCATACCTTCCTGGAAGTGCTGCGGGACCGGAAAGAGGTATATATCAATTCGCTTTCGGGCGCCCGGTATGATATCATTGAGCTTGGAGGAGGGGATGCTTCGACCACTGTTATTTCCCCTGATATTTTCAATGAATTTGTGGCACCGTACGATGCACGGCTGATCGACTCGGCCCACCGGGCCGGACAGAAAATCGTATACCATACCTGTGGGGGAATGATGCCCATCCTGGAGGACATCGCTGCAATGCACCCCGATGCCATGGAGACCTTTACCCCGTCAGGAATGGGAGGGGATGCAAGGCTCTCCGAAGCAAAAAAAAGGATCGGGGACAAGGTGTGCATGATAGGCGGTTTCGACCAGTTCCACTTTTTCACCGGATGCAAAGAGAATGAGACGCGGCGGGAAGTCAGGCGCTGCTTCCATGAGGCAGGTGCCGGAGGAGGTTATATCCTCTCACCTTCCGATCATTTCTTTGAAGCCGACCTTGCCCTGATCGCGGCTTTTGCTGATGAGGCCCGGAAATGCAGGTATGAATAGGATATGGCCAGCTTATTTATAGAGTGGCCCATAGGCTTCACAGGCTCTGTAGTCCGCTCCTTCCCTGTCCATGCCGAAGGCTGACCAGGAACTGGGCCTGAATACCTGCTCATCAGGCACATTGTGCATACAGACCGGGATCCGGAGCATAGCTGCCAGCGCCATTAGCCTGGATCCCAGGTGACCATATGAAAAAGCGCCGTGGTTGGCTCCCCAGCTGGCCATTACCGAATAGACATCTCTGAAGTTTCCTTCACCTGTCAGGCGGGGTACGAACCAGGTGGTGGGCCAGGTGGGATTGGTTCGTTCGGTGAGGGTGTGATGCACCTCTTCAGGAAGGTCGATGGTGTATCCCTCTGCAATTTGAAGTGCCGGGCCCAATCCCTTGATAATATTGATCCGGCTCATGGTAATGGGCATTCCTCCCCGGGTATTGAATGTGGAAGAGAAGCCGCCTCCCCGAAAGTAACCGACATCGGCCGCTCCCCAGGTGGTGCTGTCAAGACATTTCTGAGCCTCCTCAGCGGTTATATCGTACCACGGTTTCATTGCCGGCTTGCCATGAATGGTCTGCTCCCCGGAACCATCCAATGCAGAAGGACCTGAATTGATGAGGTGGAGAAATCCATTTTTCGCCTCACCTGTCAGTTCGAATCCGGTAACCCGTTTCACCGCATCCGGACTCCAGTAGGTGCGTACATCGCTGAACACCTGGGCAGCTCCAGTCAACAGGTGACCGAACAGCATGGAAATCCCGTTCAGGTTGTCGTTCTCAGTGGCCAGCATGTAAGGCTGGCGAATTCCGTTCCAGTCAAAGGATGAGCAAAGCACGGCCTCCATAAAATCCCCATTGGGAAAGTGGTCGGTCCACTGCCTCTGTCCCTGGAACCCTGCAGCAATGGCATTGTGTCCCAGGGCTTCTTCTCCATAACCCAGCTCCTTTAGTTTCGGATTTCCCACCATGAGGTCGCGTCCGATGAGGGCCATTTTTGCCACAAAATCCCACTCTTCGGCTTTCTTTTCGGAAGACTTCTGAAGTTCAGGAGGATTGTAGTCTTTACCCTCCCTGCAGTTCTTCCTGATCCATTCCCGGGCAAGGGAAAGTTCTGCCGGGTCATAGATTTCCTCTTCGATCCTCCTGGTAAATTCCGACATGTCTATATATTCACATCGCATCCCCAGGTACTCTTCAAAGAAACCGGCATCTACGATGGATCCGGCAATCCCCATGGAAACGCTTCCCATGGAGAGGTAGGATTTTCCTCTCATGGTAGCCACTGCAAGTCCGGCCTGGACGAATGTGAGTATCTTCTCTTTGACATCCTCCGGAATGGTGGAGTCGTCCGAATCCTGAACATCCTTTCCATAGATGCCAAATGCCGGCAATCCTTTCTGGGCATGACCTGCAAGAGCAGCGGCCAGATATACTGCGCCCGGGCGCTCGGTTCCGTTGAATCCCCAGATGGCCTTGGGCAGCAATGGATCCATATCAATGGTTTCACTCCCATAACACCAGCACGGGGTCACCGTCAGGCTCACCCCCACTCCTGACCGGGCAAATTTATCGGCAGTGGCAGCAGCCTCTGCCACACCCCCGATGCAGCTGTCGGCTATAACGCACTCCACCCTTGATCCATCGGCATGCTTCAGTTGCGACTCTATTAAGGTGGCAGCGCTCCGTGCCATGTTCATGGTTTGTTCCTCAAGCGATTCCCGAATGCCTTTCTGGCGTCCATCAATGGCGGGCCTGATCCCCACTTTAGGGGCTTCTCCGATTAATCTTCCTTTACTCATGGTGTTCTTATCTTTTTAGTGTTAAATATTTCCTGTATCGTTCCTGCGTCAGCTCCTGGATCCCTGCGGGACGGTATTTTATTACCCTGCAGGACTTTCTCACCAGGTCCCTGCCGGCCTGCAGGTTCTGAATCTTTCCCATGGCAATACCCTGGATAATAACATTGCCCATAGCCGCCCCTTCAACCGGACCGGAAATGACCTCCCGTTCACAGATCGTTGCGATGCGTTGACACAGATAATCGGATTGGCTTCCTCCTCCTACAACATGCAGCACCCCGATCGATTTTCCTGAAAGCTGTTCAAGTTGTTCAATCTGATACCTGAATGAGAAACAGAGGCTATCATATGCACAGCGGATATAGTCACTGAACCGATCCGGCAACTGCTGACCTGATTTGACAAAGTACCTGTCAAAGGCCTCCTTCATATTTTCCGGGTTGTAAAATCCGGGATCATCAGGATCAATCACCTGTCTGGCATCACCCTCTTCCCGAACCATCTCTTCCATCTGTGCAAACGAAATGTCTGCTCTCAACGCTCTCTTCAATCCCTGGAGCAACCATAGTCCCACAATATTTTTCAGGCACCGGTAACTGTCTCCATAGCCCCGTTCATTGGTTATTCCCAGCCTGAACGCCTCTTCGCTGATCAGTGGCCGCACAGATTCTATGCCAACAATACACCAGGTGCCGGCCGAAATATAGGCGTAATTGGGATTTTCCACAGGGATGGCAGCCACCACACAGGCCGTATCGTGTCCGCAAACAGCCACGCACTCAAGCCGGTTACCATCAATCTCCGGCAGCAACACGGATCCCAGTTTTGTACCGGGTAGAATAACCTCACCCAGTTTTCCCATATTCAGATCCAGATTCTCCAGGATCCTGCTATCCCACTCTTTGCCTTCCACGCCCAGCATCTGGGAAGTGGAGGAGATGGTCAATTCGTTAACCATCCTGCCGGAGAGCAGATAATTGATAAAACAGGGGATAAAGAGGATCTGCGAACACCTTTGAATGGAGCTGCTTCCTTTTAAGGAGAGTAACTGGAAAAGGGTATTGAAAATGTAGAAATTGATCCCGGTACGGGAAAAAGTCTCCTGGTCCGGCATGATTCTCCTCCATTGTTCCTGCATCCCTTCGGTGCGCTTATCTCTGTATGCCACCGCGGCATCCACCAGATCGCCATTCCTGTCCAGGAGCACAAAATCGGCTCCCCACGAGTCTACCCCAATACTTTCAGGCTGTTTACCTGAAGTCTCCATGATGCCCGAAATTCCCCGAACGATCTCACCGGTGATGTATTCCATATCCCAGGTATCACGGCCATCCCGAACCCTGATCTCATTATCGATCCTGTGAACCTCCTCAAGTAACAGTTCATTCTTTTCGATCACTGCAAGCATAATACGGATACTTCCGGCACCCATATCCACAGCAATGGCACAGAAATCATTCTCCTTTTTCATCCCGGGCAATCTGGCAGGTATTGAATTTCGTTCAATTTAAACAATTTACCCGTAACAGGATCATGGTATCCGGCCTGCTTGCGCGACTGGGGCTTATAGGCTCTTCAGCAGCAACTCTTCAGCCTCCAGTGACCACAAACCCTCGTGACGGTCGCAGATATCAGCCAGTTCCCCCAGCAGGGGATTGGTCCTGCCGAGTTCCCGGAAATCCGAGATGGCGGTCAGTGGCATATCCAGGTGTGTGTAGATCAGCTTCTTTCCCCCCGGGATCCGGGGAAGGTTCAGAGTGGCTTCCGGCACTGCGTTGAGTCCCCCGATATGTGTGATCAGGCCTGCTGTATCCATCCCATTCTCCATCATCTCCAGTGACTCCCTGATGTCATCTGTATTTCCTCCGCTGGTTCCCACGATATGGGTAAATGCATAATGCACATTATAAAAATTGAGCCTTGCACTCAGTTTTGGATCGGCGGGACCTGCAAAAAAGTTGAGGCATCCGTCAAATGCAAGGAGCTGATCCGCAAGCTCAATGACAGTCCCGACCGGGGCAAAAACAAATACGTCATTATAACCCTCTCCCCCATTGATGCTCTTCAGATGCCTGCCTGGATCACTGAGATTACCAGTATTTACATAATGCAGTTCGATCCCTCTCTTTTCAGCTTGTTCAGGGGTGTAAAGATGTGCCGCACGGTCGAGTCTTTCCTGGTCAAGATCGGTAACCACCAGCAGGGAAGGCCTTTTATCCTCCCTGTTCAGTACATAGCTTATGGCGGCAAGACCCATGGGTCCGACACCAGCCAGGATGGCCATTTTGCCATTGTCCACAATCTCCATATCATGGATATAGGTGCCCGGTTTGATATGGTAATTGGCATGCATGGCCCCGATAACACAGGAGAACGGTTCGGCCATGGAAGCCGGGTAATATCCCGGCCCTTTATAGACCAGCAGGCATCCCATCTCCATGACCTCTTCTGGAATAATTACATAGGTGGCGTCCCCTCCCAGATACCGGTAGGAGTATCCCGGTGCTCCAAGCAGCCCAACAGGTCCCCCCTCGTAATGGAGCGCCGGCTGGATGGCAAACTTGTCGCCCGCTTTAAACTGTTTGCTCCACCTGGAACCCACCTCTATTATTTCGCCGGCAAATTCATGCCCTACAATGACCGGATTATCTTTAATATCATTGGGAACACGTTTATGATCCGTGCCCTGTATGGCTGCTTTATATGATGACATGCAGAGACTGTCACTGACCACCTTCGCGAGGATTTCAGCCTCACTGATGGGAGGCAACTCGAACTCCTCTATCCTGAGATCTTCCTTCCCATATAACCTTACCGCTTTTGTCTTCATCTGAATTGTCTACTTATTTATATAATCCATTAATTGTGAGGGATCTTCGATTCGTTCCCCCATTCCCTTTACTGGTTCATCGGCCAGCCGGCCATATCCCCATAATACTCCCAACGGTTCCATCCCCGCAGCCTGTGCAGTATAGATATCGTTATCAGAATCACCCACAAAAAGGATATTTTCGGGCAGGACCCCCCACCCTTTTGCAATCTCTATCGCCGCCGCGGGATCCGGTTTACGGGGTACCTCTTCGCGCTGTCCGAGTACGGGATCAAATGGCCACCCGGACAGATAGAAATCACATACCTCCTTTGTGAGATGGTGGGGTTTATTTGAAAGAACAGAGATCCTGATCCCCCTGGCTACCAGCTCATCGAGCAGTTCGGGGATGCCCCCGTACACCCTGCTCTGGTTGTGGAGGTTATCCGCATAGATCTCCTTGAACTCTTTCACATAGAGCATCAGTTGCTTATGCGAAACGGGTTCCCCGTGCGCCAGTTCTATCAGTTTTACTGCACCGTTCCCGATCCACTTCAGGTAATACTCCAGGCCATGTTCAGGTAATCCGTGCCTGGCAAACATTGCATTCGCGGACCCGGCAATATCTTCTATGGTGTGTATCAGCGTCCCGTCCAGATCAAAAATAATTCCCTCTGTCTTCATACTATCCTATTAACTTAACATCACCTGGCCACCGGTAACCGGTATGGCCTGTCCCGTTTCGTACTCCTGGTCGATCACATATTGAATGGCCTTCACGACATCCTCCACTCTGCAACCGCGACCGGCGGGCACCATCGATTCATAATGACGTTTCACGTCCCCGACTGTTTTTGCGCCAGGCACTTTCCCGGCTTTCAGGTACTGGATAAAGAGTCCGTTCTCAGGATCGGACCACAACGGTCCCTCAAAGAAATTGCCCGGGCAGACGGCATTCACCTTGATCCGGTCCCCTATCAGCTCCAGGGCAAATGACTGGGTCAGGCCTATCCCGGCGAACTTGCTGCCGGCATAGGCAAAATTCTTTCTGCTCCCTTCGAGTCCCGACTTGGAATTGATCTGGATAATGTCACCAAAGTTACCGGTGGAATAACGATTCTGTATCTTCATAACAGGCACCACTGCCCTTACACTGTTAAAATATCCATAGTAATTGACCCGGGTTACAAAATCGAATGCATCCTTTTCCAGTTCTTCGATTGAGCCCGCCTTTAATACTCCTGCATTGCTGATCAACACATCGATGCCAGTGAACTCAAGTATGGCCTCGTACACCGCATTCTCCATGGACTCCGGGCTGGTAACATCAGCTTTTATGAACCAGGCCCTGTTTGGGGCCGGTTGCCTGTTCAACTCACCGGCAAGCCTGGCTCCCTCCTTTTGATTGATGTCCATTATCACCACATTGGCACCCTCATTGAACAGTTGCCTGGCAATTCCCTCACCATATCCCATGGCCCCGCCGGTAATGGCCACCACCCTGTTATACAGCTTATTTCGGACCTGTGGAGAAGCAACCGGTTCGGACAGACCAGCTCCGCGGATCTTCTTTCGAACGGTGGCCAGCTTCTGTTCGACCTCCGATTGACTGGAGGAGATCCCGAGCAGTCCGGTCCCCTCAATAAAAATATACTCACCGATCGCACCAGTGGAGGAAGAGATCTGCTGCAGAACCGTATCCGGCTCCCCTGAGAAAACAGAAATGTTACTATCAAGCCGAAGGGCGATCCTCCCGGGATCCTTCTCAGTGAGCTGATCGAGCGGAACAAAACTACCGCATTTCAGCAAGTTTTCCGACATGATCATCCGGATTGCCGGGACCAGTTTAAGTATTGTCTCTTTTGTGTGATCCATAC
>Ga0307417_10001313_pt1 | contig 10386 bp, 5 predicted proteins | sample SalMarWE160210MG_2_FD_202514 | JGI IMG/M metagenome (GOLD analysis project Ga0307417, IMG submission 202514) | Salt marsh sediment microbial communities from the Plum Island Ecosystem LTER, Massachusetts, United States - WE1602-10 | ecosystem: Environmental > Aquatic > Marine > Intertidal zone >...
GTGGAAGCTTCTCTCGGGCGCCTCGGCACCGACCACGTCGACGCGTTCCTGCTGCACCGCCCGGATTACCTCATGGACCCGGACGAAGTCGCCGCTGCGCTGACGTCACTGGTCGCCTCCGGCAAGGTGTGCCACGTCGGAGTCAGCAACTTCTCGCCGTCGCAGGTCGAACTCCTCGCGGCGTCCCTGTCCATGCCGCTCGCCGTCAACCAGGTCGAGATCAACATCCACAACATCGGCGCGCTCACCGACGGCACGCTCGATCAGTGCCTGCGACTCGGCATCACGCCGCAGGCCTGGTGTCCGGTCGCGGGCGTCGCTTATCCCGCCTGGGGCAATACCTTCGACGCGGAAGACGAGGCGCGCATTCGGGTCGAACTCGACCGGCAGGCCGCCGCCTACGGCGTCGAGGACTCGCAGTTGATCCTCGCCTGGCTGCTCGCGCATCCGGCCGGTATCTGCCCGATCATCGGCTCGACGAACCCGGGCCGGATCGAGGCGGCACCGCGGGCGCTCGACGTCGACTACCGGCGCGAGGACTGGTATCGCCTGCTGGAGGCGCGCGACGGCAGGGCGGTCGCCTGAACGGTCTGCATGATGACGGAGGCTCCGGTACAGGTGAGGATTCGCGAAGGCGTCGATCAGGATGTTTTCAGGGACGAGATCGTGCCGGCCGGCGAGCCTGTGCTCCTCAAGGGCCTGGTGTCGGACTGGCCCGCCGTGCGCGCGGGCCGGGACTCCCCGGAGGCGATGGCCGACTACCTGCTCGGCTTCGACTCCGGGCAGGCGATCGAGACGATACTCGGCACGCCGGAGATCGGCGGCAGGTTCTTCTACAACGACGACATGAGCGGTCTCAACTTCACGCGCAAGCCGCGGAAGCTCGCGGAATCGCTGCGCGAACTCCTCGAGTTCGGGGAGCGCGACGAACCACCGTCCATCTACGTGCAGTCCGTCCCGGTCGACGCTTTCCTGCCGGGCTTCGCGCGCGACAATTCGCTTGCCTGCGTCGGCGCGAATGCGCCGCCTCGAATCTGGATTGGCAATCGGGTGACGGTTCAGACCCACTTCGACCTGAAGGAGAATGTCGCCTGCGTGGTCGCCGGCAGGCGCCGCTTCACGGTGTTTCCACCCAGTCAGACGCCGAACCTGTATCCCGGCCCCTTCGAATTGACGCTGTCCGGGCCCCCGGTCAGCATGGTGAGGTTCGATGCGCCGGATCTCGAGCGCTATCCGCGCTTCCGCGAAGCGCTGGCGCAGGCACGTTACGCGGACCTCGAACCGGGCGACGCGCTCTACATACCCTATTTCTGGTGGCACCACGTACAGGCACATGACGGCTTGAACGTGCTCGTCAATTACTGGTGGAACGACGCGAACGCCGACCTGGGTTCGCCTTTCGACGCGATGCTGCATGCGATCCTGTCCGTGCGCGATCTGCCGGAGCGGCAGCGCGCGGCATGGCAGACGATGTTCGAACACTACGTGTTCGGCGCCGGCGGTGACGCCACGGCGCATCTGCCCGCGACCGCGCGCGGCATCCTGGGCGAGCACGACAAAGAGACGCGCAAGACCATTCGCAAGATCCTGCTCGCCGTGCTGGCCCGGCAGGCGGGTCTGCGCCCGCCCGGCGGAGGCTGAGCTGCTAGCGGGTAGCTTCCGCCGCGCAACAGTGGTCGATGTAGTCCTGCTGTAACGGCACGCCCTTCGCCGTCTTCGCGATCGCCTCGCGCATTCTGGTCAAGACATCGGCCAGCTCGGTGTCGCTCATCGAGTTCACGAGTTCGTCGAAGCCTGTCGGCCAGATGCCCTGGCCCAGCAACACCGCGACCCAGCTGGTGATGGAGAACAGGTCGTCTTCGTAGCGGAAGAAGCGCCCCCGGCCGGCGAACAGCGCGGTCTTGTGCTCGAGAGAGTCGGGGATCGCCATGTTCCGGCAAGCATTCCAGAAGTCGGAGTCGTCGCGTTCGGTGGCGTGGTAGTGCAGGATCAGGAAGTCGCGCACCTGGTCGTACGTGGCACCGATGATCCGGTTGTATTCGTCGATCTCGATTGGATCAAATCGCTTGTCGGGAAACAGCGCCAGGAGCTTGGAGATGCCCATCTGCACGAGGTGTATCGCCGTAGACTCGAGCGGTTCGAGGAAGCCCGCGGCCAGGCCGAGCGAGACGCAGTTCTTCGACCAGAATTCACGGCGCCTGCCCGTCGTAAACGACAACAGGCGCGGTTCGGCCAGCGGCTCGCCGTCGAGATTATCCAGCAAAATCGCTGTTGCCTCGTCGTCGCTCATCGCTCCGGCGGCATAGACGTGGCCGTTGCCGGTGCGATGCTGCAGTGGGATGCGCCATTGCCACCCCGCGCGCCGCGCCGTCGATCGTGTGTAGGGTTCGGGTGCGCGGTCGCGGGCCGAGGGTACGGTGATGGCGCGGTTGCAGGGCAGCCAGTGCGACCAGTCTTCGTAGCCGACGCCGAGTGCATCACCGATCAGGAGGCCGCGGAATCCCGAACAGTCGATGAACAGGTCGCCCTGGATGCGCCTGCCGTCCTCGAGTGCAATCGCGCGGATAAAGCCGTCCTCCCCGCGCCGCTCGACCTCGACCACCCTGCCCTCGGTTCGCGTTGTGCCGCGGCGTTCCGCGTATTCCCGGAGATAGCTCGCGACCAGCGTCGCGTCGAAGTGATAGGCGTAGGCCCAGTGGTCCAGAGGGAACTGCGAACCCTTCGGCACGCCGAAACGGCCCTGGCGGGCCGCGACCGCGGTGAGCGCATACGCTTCGATGGTGTCCGACTGTCCGAGTGAATGGGATTTCAGGAAGAACTGGTGAAACGGCACGCCTTCGATATCGGCGCCGTATTTCCCGAACGGGTGAATGTAGCGATGGCCTGTCCGCGTCCAGTCGACGAATTCGATGCCGAGCTTGAAGGTGCCCTGCGTGCGCCGTATGAAGTCGTTCTCGTCGATGCGCAACATGTCCACGAGATTCCGGATCGGCGGAATCGTAGCCTCGCCGACGCCGACCGTGCCGATCTCCTCGGACTCGACGAGTTCGATCGTCGTGTAGCCATTGCGCAGGAAGCGGGAAAGCGCGGCCGCCGCCATCCAGCCGGCCGTGCCGCCGCCCACGATCACGATCCTGCCGATGCGCTGCTCGTCCATCGCGCAGTTACCGCGACGCCGGCGTACGGAGCAAGGCGGCGAGAAGGGCTGCGACTTTCGGTAGCTTCGACATCGTACTGCTAGCCGGCGCAATTCTGCCGGATGAATTCGCGATGGTCGGTCATGTAGTCGGCGGAATTGGCCACCGCCTGCCGGATCTGATCCAGGCGTTGCCGGGTCTCGTCGAGGCTCAGCAGGTCGGCGACAGGATCGTAGCTCCGCGGCGCGCCGTATTGACCGGTGAGCACCGCGAACCAGCTCGTATCGTTGAACAATTCGTCGTTCTCGCGGAAAGTGCGTCCATTGTCCCTGTACAGTCGGATCTTCTCGTCGAGGCGTTCCGGGATGTCCATGTTGCGGCAATAGTCCCAGAATGGCGAGTCGTCCCGCTCGCTCGCCTTGTAGTGCAGGATCAAAAAATCGCGGATGTATTCGGTCTCCTCGATGAGCACCCGGTTGTAGCGGTCGATGTGCACTTGCGAGAAGTTGCGGTCCGGGAAGTTCGACAGGAGGCGAGCGATACCCGTCTGGATCATCCAGATACTGGTCGACTCCAAAGGCTCCATGAAACCGGACGACAGGCCGATAGCCACACAGTTTTTGTCCCAGTACTTGCAGCGATGACCGGTCGTGAAGCGCACCTGCCGCGGTTCAGCCAGCGCTTCGCCGTCGAGATTTGCCAGCAGCTTGGCGGTCGCCTCGTCATCGCTGATGAAGTTGCTGCAATAGACGTAGCCATTGCCGATCCTGTGCTGCAATGGAATGCGCCATTGCCAGCCGGCTTTTTGCGCCGTCGAGCGTGTGTATGGCGTGAGTTCCGGGACGCCTTCGCAGGGCACGACCATGGCACGGTCGCAGGGTAGCCATGCGGACCAGTCGGCGAAACCGGCCTTCAGGGTCTGTTCGATCAACAGCCCGCGGAACCCCGAACAGTCAATGAAAAGTTCGCCGCCGACGCGATCGCCGTCTTCGAGCTCGACGGCCTCGATAAAGCCGTCCTCGCCACGCTGAACGACGTTGACGATGCGACCTTCACGGCGCACGACGCCGTTCTCTTCCGCCAGACTGCGCAGATACAGTGAATAGAGTCCGGCGTCGAAGTGGAAGGCGTAGGTGATGCGCGAGAGCGGCGAATTGCCGGCATCGAAGGGCCGCATGAACTTGTTCCGCTTCGCGGCCGTCGCCATCAGTGAATAGTCGGCGACGTCCGCCGCAAACCCGGCGAGTTTCAGCCTCAGCCAGAATGCGTGGAAGGACAGTCCCTCCATATCGATGCCGTAGCTGCCGAATGGATGCATGTAGCGATGGCCGAGGCGGGTCCAGTCGACGAACTCGATGCCGAGTTTGAAACTGCCCTTCGTGCGTCGGACGAATTCGTCCTCGTCGAGACCGAGCATCCGGTTGTAGGTATTGATCTGAGGAATGGTGGCCTCGCCGACGCCGACGATGCCGATCGCGTCCGATTCGACGAGCGTGATGTCTGCGTAGTCGCGGCCGAGCACCTTCGCCAGCGCCGCAGCGGTCATCCAGCCGGCTGTGCCGCCGCCGACGATGACGATGCTCTTGATTCTGTTATCCATCCAGCGACGATTCCATGAGGCCCGACAGATAGTCGGCATGGGTCGGCATCTTACCTAATTCGGCGATCATGACGGCACGCACGCGCTCCACGAAAGATTGCAACTCGCCGGCGCGTATGCCGTCCGCGATGGGATTGTATTGACGTGGTCGCACGCCCTGTTCGTCGAACAGATTGATCCAGCTCGCCTCCTCGAACGGCTCCTCGTCGTAGAGCACCATCCGGCCACGCGCTTCGTAGAGCCTCAGCCGGTATTCGAGCGACTCGGGGATCGCCATCTCGCGGCAGGCATCCCAGAGCGGCTCGCCGCGCCGGCCGTTCAGCTTGTAGTGCAACATCGCGAAATCGCGGGCGTGATCGAGTTGCAGCGCGGTCTGACGGTTGTATTCCGCCGCCTCGGCCGTCGCGCAGGCGGCGCCGGGGAGCAATTGCAGCAGGCGGTCGATGCCCGCGCGCAGTATGTGCAGGTCGCTCATCCCGACGGGGTCGATGCACGCGGCGGCGGCCCCCAGCGCGATACAGTTCGCCTCCCACGGCTTCTCGCGCCGGCGCGGGCGGAGTGCCGTTACGCTCGCGTCCCCGAGCTCATCCTCGCCCGCCGCGGTGCGCAGGCACTCAAGGGCCTGGCTCTCGTTCATAGCCTCGCCACGATAGCAGGTGGCGAACATCGACTTGCCCTGCAGGGGCAGATGGCGCGTCCAGCCGGCGGCGTGCGCCTCGGCGTGGCTGTAGGGCGGCGGCGGTACCCGGGTCTCGACGGTAGTCGACACGACACGGTCGCAGGGCAGCCAGTCCGACCAGTCCCGCCAAACGGCGCCGTCACGTGCGAGCCGTGCTTGGGCACCGCTGCAGTCGAGGAACAGTTCGCCGTCGATGCGTTGCTGGTCCGCGGCGATCAACGCAAGCAAGGAGCCGTCATCGGCGCGTTCGGCGTGCGAGTAGCGTCCCGCGATTCGCCCGACGCCCGCCGCCTCGGCGCGGGCGCGCATCGAGGCAGCGAGCTTGCGGCAATCGAGATGCAGGCCGTAGCGACAGGTCGACAACACGCTTTCCGCGTTCTTGTCGGGACGGGCGAAACGCCCGGCCTGGGCGGCCAGCGCCGCCAGCGAGTAGTTCGCGAAGCGGAGTGCCAGGCCGGTCCTTCGGAGTCGCATGACGACGTGCTGGAACGCGAGCGGACCGAAGCTCGCGCCGACCGAACCAAAAGGATGGAACCACGCAGTGTCCGTGCCGGACCAGCCGCTCAGTGCGATGCCGAGCGAGAAAGCGCCGCCGCAGGCGGCGATGAGCCGATCCTCGTCGAGATCGACCGAAACCCGGCCCGTGTCTTCCTGCGGCAGGGTTGCATCGGCGATTCCGGCCGGCGTCGCATCGTCGCCGAGTGTGCCGTCGTCGAGTACCGAGACCACATACAAGTCACGCGGAAGGGCTTCGCCGAGCGCGGCCGCCGACATCCAGGCCGACAGGCCGCTGCCGAGGATAACGATGCGATTCAGGTGTGGCGGCGCCACCCCCATCACGGCGCTCTCACTCGGCCGCGCCGCGAAAATCCGCGCCGATACCCTGCAGGAAGTCGGCGTGCAGCGGCATCTGTTGTACCGCCGCAGCGTATTCGCCACGGATGTCCTCGAGTCGTTGCGCGAGGGCTTCGGCAGGCAGACGGTCGCACAGCGGATCGTATTGTTGCGGCACTACATTCTGCCCGAAATACACGGCCAGCCAGCTGGCGTCGAGGAACATGCCCTCGCGGTAGTGGGGCACAATACCCCGCTCGCGGAACAGCTCCAGGCGGTAGGCGAGCGAATCCGGGACACGCATGTTTCGGCAGTAATCCCAGAACGCGGTGTCGGCGCGGGTCGTGGCGTGGTAGTGCAAGATCAGGAAATCCCTGATGCGCTCGTACTCGAGCGCCATCACCCGGTTGAATTCCGCCTCGTTCATCGGCTCGCGTTCGCGGCCCGGGAACAGATCGAGGAGATAGCCGATGGCGAGCTGGATCAGATGGATGCTCGTCGATTCGAGAGGTTCGAGGAAGCCCGCCGCGAGCCCGATCGAGACGACATTGCCCGACCACTGTTTGCGCCGCTTGCCGGCGGTGAAACGCAGCTGCCTCGGCTCCGCGAGTGGCGGCGATTCGAGTTGTCCGATGAGCGCGGCCAGCGCCGTCTCGTCGCTGGTGAATGCGCTCGAATACACGTGACCGTTGCCGACGCGGTGCTGCAGCGGGATACGCCAGAACCAGCCGGCGTCGTGCGCAGTCGCACGGGTGTATGGCGTCAATGGTCCCGCCATGTTGCAGGGCGCGGCCCAGGCGCGGTCGCAGGGTAGCCACTCGGTCCACTCCTCGTAGCCGGCACCCAGGGTCTCTTCGATGAGCAGGCCGCGGAAACCGGAACAGTCGACGAAGAAATCCGCTGCAAGCACCTCACCGTTCTCAAGCGTCACCGATTCAATGTCGCCGCGCTCGGCGTGCCGGGCGACCTTGACGATCCTGCCCTCGCTGCGCCTGACGCCACGGGCTTCGGCAAAACTGCGCAAGTAGGCCGCGTAGAGTGAAGCGTCGAACTGGTAAGCATAAGAGAAGGTCGACAGCGTCGAGGACAGATCTTCGTCCGGGCGCGCGAAGCGTCCGCTGTGTGCCGCGAGTATCGGCAGCGAAAAGTCCTGGATCGACCCGATGTGGCAGGCGAGGCGTGCACGAAGCCAGTGCTGGTGGAAGGGGATCCCGGCGAGGTCCTGCCCGAAAGCACCGAAGGGATGGATATAGGCGTCGCCGATCCGGCCCCAGTTACGGAACTCGATGCCGAGCTTGAACGTTGCCCGGGTGCGTGCCATGAAATCGGCCTCATCGAAGCCCAGCTTGGTATTGAAGAAGCGGATGTGCGGCACCGTGGCCTCGCCGACGCCGACCGTCCCTATCTGTTCGGATTCGACCAGACGGATGTTGACGAGCCGCTGCGGCAGCAGACGCGCCAGCGCCGCGGCGGTCATCCAGCCGGCCGTGCCACCGCCAACGATCAGCGTGCGCATCGGCTTGTTATCTGCTGCCGTCAATCCGCGACCTGGTGGGAGGCATGGGTTACGGGCGGCTCCGGCGATGCAATGTAAACGTTATCATTCTTCTTGACTTTGCAAAGCCTCACCGTATTATAAACCAAGTACGGGTGGGGGATAATCCGTACTTATCACAAACTACATCCGTACTTATAACAAACTACAAGATAGCTCAAACAGCATCCAGGGGGACATGGCATGCGAGAGCCGACACCAATCATATCGTTCCGTCGCACCAAGCTTGCCGCAGCCATTCACGCCAGCCTGCCGCTCATCGCGGTCGGCGCCGTCGCCATCGACGCGCCGGCGCACGCGCAGGAATCGGCGGGCACGTCGGTGGCCCCGGAGGGCCCGATCGAAGAAGTCATCGTCCGGGGCGTGCGCGCCAGCCTGATCAGCGCCCAGGATCTCAAGGAGAACTCCAAGGTCATCGTCGATTCGGTGACCGCCGAGGACATCGGGGCGCTGCCGGACCGTTCGGTCACCGAAACGCTGCAGCGCATACCGGGCGTCTCGATCAATCGCTTCGCGGCGGGCCGCGACCCCGACCATTTCTCGGTCGAGGGCAGTGGCGTCGTCGTGCGCGGCCTCACTTACGTCCGCAGCGAGGTCAACGGCCGGGACGCGTTCACGGCCAACAACGGCCGCGGTCTCAGTTTCGCCGACGTGCCGCCGGAGTTGCTGGCCGGCGTCGACGTATTCAAGAGCCCGTCGGCCAATCGAATCGAAGGCGGCATAGCGGGTACCGTCAACCTGCGCACGCGCAAGCCCTTCGATACCACCAACAGTGTCTTCGCATTCTCGGCCGAGGGTAACTACGGCGATTTCATTGATGACAGTTCACCCACGGTGTCGGCACTCGGCAGCTACCGCTGGGACACCGATGCGGGCGAGTTCGGCATCCTGGCGAGCGCAGTCTATTCGCAAATACTGTCTCGTGCCGACAAATTCCAGATCTCGAACTTTGCCGAGCGGACCCTGTACTCGTCCGGCGACGTCATCGATACGGGCGGCGGCGAAACGCCGGTCCAGCAGGTCTACTTTCCGCGCGGCGCGGTCCTTGGCACGCAGGATTTCGACCGCGAACGGCGCGGTTTCTCCACCGCCATGCAGTGGCGCAACCCCGACAAGACCGTCCAGGCGACCTTCCAGTTCCTGCGCTCGGATTCCCGGGAAGCCTGGACCGAACACACGATGGAGATCGCAACCGACGTTGTCCGGGACCAGGGCGATTCTCGCGCCGTGCCGGGCACCACATTCGAGTTCGACAATCAGGGCCGCTTCGAGAGTGGATATATCACGTCGCCGACCGGCTGGCGTGACGATCAGTGGAGCGGCGACCCGCGCACGCCGGCATACGGCCTGCAGAGCAACATCATCATGCGCCAGGTCGACCAGCAGTTCGTGACCGACGACTACAGCCTGAACCTGGTTTTTGACCTCAACGACGACTGGGCGATGAAGTTTGACTACCAGCACGTCGATTCCAATGTCGACAACCTGGATGCGGGACTCTGGGGAACGACATTTCAGGACGCGAAGATGCAGCTGCACGGCACCGGTGTGCCCACGGTGCAATTCACGGAGCCGCAGATCGTTTGTAACGGCCCGCCAGCGAACGATTGCCCCACGTACTTCAAGCCGCCCAACGACAATTACCTGGATCCGCACAACGAGTTCTGGCGGGCCGCGATGGACCACATCGAGGCGAGCGAGGGCACGTCTGACGCGTTCCAGCTCGACTTCGACAAGACCATCACCGCGGGCGCGCTGACATCGTTGAGCTTCGGTTACCGGTACGCCGACCGCGACCAGACGGCCCGTTTCTCGACCTATAACTGGGGCTCGCTCAGCGAGATCTGGGGATCCGGCGGCCCGGTTTGGCTCGACAACCCGGCGGTGCAGGGTGGCTACAAGCCGTTCTACTTCGACAACTTCTTCGACGGCAACACGAAGAACCCACTCGAGGGACAGGGGCGCCTGTTCTACTCCGGCAATCCCGCCCAGCACTACGACGACTATGTCCAATATGCCAAGGATTATGCGGCGTTGTGGCCCAGCAGTGACTGGGGGCCGCTCGCAGAGCGGTCAGGCGTCGTCGCGGGTACGCCGTTCCTGCCCGGCGAGATCAATCCCGTTCTGGAGACCAACAACGCGGCTTACTTCATGGTCGAATTCGACAAATCGCTCAGTAACGGCTGGGCATTGTCGGGCAACGTCGGTGTGCGCTACACGAAGACAAACCGCGATGCCAGCGGCTACCAGTCGTTCACGGTTCCCAGTGTTGATAACGCCTACCCGAGCGAGGCTGACTGCGCGATCCCGCCCGACCCGGGTCAGCAGCCCACGCCGTGGTGTAGTCTGCCGGTAAGCGTGCGGGACGAGGCGCGTGCCTTCTCGAACGGCGCCCTAACGCCGTTCAAGACGCACCTCGATTACGATTTCTGGCTGCCGAGTATCAATCTGAAGCTGCTGGTCGCCTACGGGGTTCAGTTCCGCTTCGGCTACTTCAAGGGCGTGGCACCGCCCGACTTCGGCCTGACCCGCGCGTATTACAGCGTGCCCCGCCTGTCGACGCAGCAAGAGGACATCGACG
>Ga0307417_10001314_pt1 | contig 10385 bp, 10 predicted proteins | sample SalMarWE160210MG_2_FD_202514 | JGI IMG/M metagenome (GOLD analysis project Ga0307417, IMG submission 202514) | Salt marsh sediment microbial communities from the Plum Island Ecosystem LTER, Massachusetts, United States - WE1602-10 | ecosystem: Environmental > Aquatic > Marine > Intertidal zone...
GGCTTCCAGGGTCACCCAGAGATTGAAGAAACGGGTCGTGCTCGACATGATGCTGATATTATGTTGGATGAAGATATATTAGCATATTCTAATAACTAAATAAACCCAATCGGTTACGGTGCCTGAGGTGCAGGAAGAGGGGGCATTCTGGGGTATATATGAGCTTCGAACAAGCATACGTGCCATTTAAGGAAGCCCCCCCATGAAGAAAGCATACCTCATCCGCCAAGGGCTGGAGGAATTCGCCGCCGCCAGGGAGCAGTTCGGAGTGCTTGTCGAGACGCCGCTGTCGGAGGCGGCGAGGCTGGTACTCCGTCCAGGTGATAATTGCGGATGCAGAGCCCCCCACAGGCCTCCAGGCAAGGCGCCGTCCGCCGCCAATGGCCAGCCCTTGGCAAGGGCTGGCCATTCAGGGTGGAGCGGCTGAGCTGGAGCGGTCTGGCCTCTGGTCCGGGAAGCAGAACATGGCCTGGGTGCCTGCCGGACGATATTTCAGGGTACAGCTCGCCTCGGCCGGGTCGCGCACCTCGTGGAACTCGATGCCGGCCGCCCGCAGGCGCACCCGATGAGAGCGGAAATCGCCGAAATCGATCTCAACGGGGCGCTCCAGGAGCTGCAGCTTCGCCAGTTGGGCATTGATCCGCCCCGTCACCGCCAGATTCGCCTGCAAGCTGGCCGCGCCTACCAGCAGCGCGTTTGCCACCAAGATCAGCAGCACCAAGACAGCGAGCGGCCGGCGCGGCAAACCGGGCCGGTAAAGCAGCCAAAGACACAGCAGCAGCGGCAGCAGATACAGCTGGGGCGCGAAGCGCGCCCACCAAGCCTCGGGATTGATGAGCACCGTAGCAAGCAGCGCCACTGTCAGGAGGGCGAAGCCGCGCGCGGGCGGCCCGTCCGCCCAGAGGCTACGGGCAGCGACGATCGGCCCCAGAAACGCCAGCAGCAGAGCCCCACTGAAGAGGGGCCCCCAGCCGGCCACCCGCAGATCGTAGGCCGATGCCGCGTAGTACTCCCGCGGCAGACGCAGGGTCAGAGGCAGCTTGAGCTCGCTGGGTCGCTCGCCCATGGCATTGTCCGCCACGCCAAAGATGGAGTGGAGGAGTCGATAGAGGCGTCCGTGCTCTTGAAAGTCCCTGGGGCGTTGGGTCCCCAGCATGTCTACCCGCTCGGCGCCGAGCACGGGGTAAAACGGGTTGCGGCCCTGCAGCAGGTGGGTCACGTAGGGGTGATAGTCCACCCAGCCCATGCCAAGCACGAAAGCCAGTCCCACCGCGGGCAGGGCGCGTCGCGCTCGAGGTGTGGTCGGCAGCCCCGGCAGCAAGGTGGCCAGCACAAAGAACAGGCCCAGCACGCCCAGGTATGCCACGGCCGTGAATTTGGTGCCCAGTGCCACGACCGCGGCCATCAGCATGAGCAGCAGCACGATGCGTCCGCCACGCCCCAGCACCACCGCACCGGCAGCCAGCACCACCAGGAATAGGGAGCCGAGCTGTCCGTCTACGTAGTAGCTGAACATCTGGGTGAGGCTCACCGGGGCCAAGGCTGCCAGTCCGGCGACGAGCCAGGCAGCCGGACGGCCCAGAGGTGTGAGGCTGCGCAGGGCGTGATAGCAGGCGAGCAGGGCGGCCAGCATGAACAGGAAGTGAAACACCTTGCCCTGCTCGATGATGCCCGTGGCCTGATACACCGCCGCCGCCAGCACCCAGGGGCCGGTGGTGAAATTGTTGATTTGGGCCACCATCAGCGGGGTGTCCAGCACCTCATCCCCGACATCCTGATAGACAGGGTTCCAGCCTTGGGCAAGCTGGATGATGGCCTCCTGGTGGTATACCTGGCCGTCCCAGGAGACATCATAGAAGGAGCCGGCGAGTGCCAGGGCGAGCACGAGCAGCAGCAGAAAGCCCAAGGTCACCGCCAGGGCCCGGCGCCAGCCGAGGGCGCAGCCACGAGATAGCGCCAGCGGCGTGGCCAGCACCGCAGCCAGCGAGGCGGCGAAATGATAGGCGTGCAGGGAGCCGCCGAGCAGGAAACTGGTGGCCGCGCCCATCACTACCAGGAACGCCAGCTCGATGGGCAGAAGTGCTAGCAACAGGACCGGACCGCAGGCCGCCGGCGCGCGCTGCGAGCCGTCCCCGGCTGCCGGCGTCGCGCTCACGGCGCGCGGATCGCGAGAGTGCCGCTCAGGACGGTGTCCGGTGTCTCGGGATGGGGCTTAGCGCAGATTTGCAGCCTAAGCTGCACGCGACCCCGGGGCCTGAAGTCGGTCGGGATGTGCCAGCTCAGGTATCGCGCCTTGCGGTCTGCCACGGTCCGGCAGGCCGAATCGTCGCCGTCCAGCCCGAAGGATCCGAGCAGCGCCTCGCCGCGCAGCACCTGCACTCGATGCGCAATCCCCAGTGGGTAGTCGGTGATGCGCGCCAGCAGCAGTCGCACCGTCTCACCTGGCAGATAGATGTCCTCCTCGGGGCTCAGCATGATGCGCTTGTTGTGCTCCGAGATGTTGGTATGCACCTTGGAGGTGGTCTCGTCCCAGTAACGGGCGGGGCCGGTATCCAAATGCAGAGACGCGCCGTGGTAATAGCCCACGCCGCAGCAGTCCAGGGCCTTGATGTCCTCGTAGGCCTGGGCGGCGGTCTTGCCACCCAGCTCGAGGTCCACCGCCATGCCCTCCATGTGCAGGCTGGCCTTGGCGGCCAGGCGGCCCTTGGCCCGCAGCCCGGCGTTGTACTCCGGGCTGCGGTAGCCGGAGATGAGCTTCAGCGGTCGCCGGTAGCGGTCCTCGACATAATCCAACAGCGAGACCAGGCGCAGGGAGATGGTGTCGCCGCCGGCTGCCGGCACGCCGAACAGATGGTCGATCTGCGCCCTGGCCCGCGCGGGGTAGCTGCCGTCGGGGAGCCGGTAGCGGATCCGGGCCGACTCTCCGCTCTTGGCGTTGCTGAGCCTCACCGTGCCGTCGCCGCTGATGAAATAGCGGTCCTTGGGCGCCGCCAGGGCGGCGGCCGCGGCAAGCAGCAGGGCGGCCGCCGCCAGGCTGCGGGCGTTGATGAAGGTGTTCGCCATTGATTGTCGCTCGTCGGCGGGAGGAGGCCCGCGGGCCGTGCCACACAGGCGCGCATTGTGCGGCGAATGCTCGCCGCTGTCACCCCCGCGGCCGGCTCGGCGGGTCACCGCCGGCAGCAAGGCGCTCGGCGTCAGCTCGTCTGCGAGCACCGATTCGAAGCGCTGGATGACCCCGGTGGCGGCCAGTCCACCCATGAACGCCGCCCGCAGCCAGGACGGGCGTATGCAGGCGATCTTGAGCGGCGACGCGTCGCCGCACTGCACGAGGTGCTATGGCAGCCTTGGCCCTGGGATCCTATGCTCAGTTTGAGGGCGCGGAAGCATGCTCCCGCGTCGAAAGCGGCGGCGAGTCGCCGCACTTCACGGCGAGGAGGTGGGGAGGTATGAAGATCGACGGCACACGCTTCGGCAGCATCACCATCGACGGCCTGAGCTACGACCACGACGTGCTCATCCGCAGCAGCGGGGCCATCCTCAAGCGCAAGAAGAAGCTCTCGAAGCGCATCTACGGCACCGCCCACACCCTGTCCGTGGACGAGGCCCAGCACGTTTACGAGCCCGGCTGCCGGCAGCTCATCCTGGGCACCGGCCAGTACGACAACGTGCGCCTGTCACCCGAGGCCGCTGATTTCTTCGAGCGCCACGACTGCCGGGTGACGGCCCAGCCCACGCCGGACGCGCTGCACACCTTCAACGAGACCGAAGGTCGTAAGATCGGCCTGTTCCACGTGACCTGCTAGCCGGTCTCGAAGCGGATCTCGCCTTCGGCCAGCACCACCCGTACCCGGCAGCCCTGTGGGCAGCCGCCGCGGACGATCCGCATGGCCAGTGGATTCTCCACCTGCCGCTCCACCTCGCGGCGCAGGGGCCGGGCGCCGTAGACCATGTCGAAGCCGTCCTCGGCGAGCTTGTGCACCACCTCCGGGCTCACCTCCAGGGTGATATTGCGCTCCTGCATGCGCTCGGCAAGCTCGTCGATGAACATCTGTGCGATGCGCAGCACGTGGCCGCGATCCAGGTAGTGGAATACGATAACATCGTCCAGGCGGTTGAGGAATTCGGGCTTGAAGAAGCTCTTGACCTCCTGCAGCACCAGCTTGCGGGCCTCCTCGTAGTCGGGCACGGCGCTGTGCACGAAGCCCACCGGACGCTTGTCCGGCGACAGCGATTCGGTGCCCAGGTTGGAGGTGCCGATGAGTATGGTGTTGCGGAAGGACACCGTGCGGCCCTGGGCGTCGGTGAGCCGACCGTCCTCGAGGATCTGCAGCAGGATGTTGTAGACGTCGGGGTGTGCCTTCTCCAGCTCGTCCAGCAGCACCACGCTGTAGGGGTTGCGCCGCACCCGCTCGGTGAGCTGGCCGCCCTCGCCATAGCCCACGTAGCCGGGCGGGGCACCGATCATCTTGGACACCTCGTGGCGCTCCATGTATTCCGACATGTCCAGGCGCACGATGCGCGACTCGTCGTCCAGCAGGAAGGCGGCCAATGCCCGGGCTAGCTCGGTCTTGCCCACGCCGGTGGGTCCAAGGAACAAGAAGGAGCCGATGGGGCGCTTGCCCAAGGTGATGCCGGCGCGGTTGCGGCGGATGGCATCGGAGACGGCCCGCACGGCATCCTCCTGTCCGACGATGCGCCGGTGCAGGCTCTCCTCCATGCGGGCGAGCTTGTCGGCCTCCGACTCCACCATGCGGGCGACCGGAATGCCGGTCCAGTGTGCCACCACTTCGGCGATGTCCTCCGCGCCGACGGCGGGGTCCTCGTGGGCGACCTCCTGCTGCCAGGTCTTGCGCGTCCGGGCCAGGAGCTTCTCCAGCTTCACGACCTCCACCTGCACACGCGCCGCCGCCTCGAAGTTCTGGGACTGGAAGGCACGGGTCTTCTCCCCCAGCAGGCGCTGGCGCTCGCGCTCCTGCTTGCGCAGCGACTCGGGCATGGAGATAAGGTGCAGATGCTTGCGGGAGCCGGCCTCGTCCAGCAAGTCCACCGCCTTGTCCGGCAGCCGGCGGTCGCTGATGTAGCGCTCGGAGAGTCGGGCGGCGGCCTCCAGGGCGTCGCGCTGGTAGCGGATCTGATGGTGGCGCTCGTAGCGCGGGGCAATGCCCTCCAGAATCTGCAGGGTCTCCTCCACCGAGGGCTCGCGCACCAGGATGGGCTGGAAGCGCCGCTCCAGGGCCTTGTCTGCCTCGATCTGCTTGCGATACTCGTCCAGGGTGTCGGCGCCGATCACCTGCATGGTGCCCTGGGCCAACGCCGTCTTGAGCAGGCTGGGCGCATCCAGGCCGCCGGCCCCGGCGCCCGCTCCCACCACCGTGTGCAGCTCGTCGATGAACAGGATGACTCCGCCGTGGGCCTCGACGACGGCGTCGCGCACGCCCTTCAGGCGCTCCTCGAACTCACCCCGCATCTTGGCTCCGGCGACGATCTCCGCCATGTCCAGTGCCAGCACCCGCTTGTTGACCAGGGTCTCCGGCACGTCGGCCTCGGCGATGCGCTGGGCCAGCCCCTCCACGATCACGGTCTTGCCCACCCCAGGCTCGCCGATGAGGGCGGGGTTGTTCTTCTTGCGCCGGGACAGAGTCTGGATCACCCGGCGAATCTCGTCCTCCCGCCCGACCACCGGATCCAGGACGCCGTGCCGGGCCATGTCCGTCAGATCCGTGGTGTAGATCTTAAGCACGTCCGGCTTGGACTCGGCATCGCGGCTGGTGATGGTACGGCCGGCGCGGATCGCGCGCAGCGCCTCGCGGGCCTGCTCGCGGGTGATGCCGACGTCCTTCAGCAGCGCGGCGGTGGAGCCCGAGGCAGGGTCGCAGAGACCCAGCAGCAGCGTGCCCGTGGCGATGAGCTCATCGCCGAGGGCACGCGCCTCCTCATGGGCTGCGCGGAAGACTTCGGCCACGTCCTGGGTGGCGACGATCTGGGAGGACTGTGCAGTGGTGGTCCCGGGATGGGTGCGGTGGATCTTTTCGATGAGATCCTTGCGTGCCGCCGGGTAGTCGGGCAGCGAGCGGCCGAGCACCTGGATGGCCTCGCTGTCCGCCTGGGACAGCAGCCCGAGGAGTATGAAGTCCGGCGTGAGCACGTTCTGGCGCATGCCCGCCAGCTCCGCCACGCCAAGCTCCAGGGCGTTGAGCACCTTCTGGGTGCTCTGCCCGACGTAATTCTGGAATACCACGGAGGGTCCGTCCATTGCGCGCCTCGGTAGAGATTCGAGCCCGTCAGTAGGTCGAGAAGACCTGGCTCAACCGGGCACCCAGGCGCTTGTGCGCCTGGATGGAATCGTCGTAGGCAATGCGGTCGCGGCGCAGGGTGCTGGTTCCGGCGGGCCGGGCGGCGTCACCGGGGCCGAGGCACAAATGTGTGCACAGGAGCTGCAGCTTGGCGATGGTGTCGCTCAACGCAGCCAGATATTCCAGCAGGGCGGTGCGCAGGCGCTGGCGGCCACGGGTGGTGAGCTCGGCCTCCGGCAGCGCGACAATCTGGGGCCGAATGCCGGCAAGATGCTCGACGAGGGCTCCGAGCTCGGCACTGCAGGCCGCGTAGTCCGGTCGCGGAGCCAGCCCGGCCAGCACCCGACGCAGAGAGAATCCGAAGATGCGGCGGTGAATCCCCAGGTACCGCCCGCGCACCCCCGCACTTTCGTGAGGAAGCTCCAAAAGTCTTGCCATCGCAGCGCCGGTGATCGTGCCCTCGGACTCTGCCGCCATAACCTGCGGTTGTCGTTTGAATACTAGCCGCTCGGCGCGGGGCTGCGCCAGCGGGGGCCGGCGCTAGGACTCCATCCAGGTGATAATTGCGTATCCGTAATTGCCACTTGGATGAAGTGCTAGTCTCCCAGATTCGTGCCCAGCCCGCGGGCGCTGGCAATCCATGGATGTTCTAAGGGCACCAGCTTGACCTTGCCGGCCACCTCTTCCAAAGGCACCGCTGCAGTGCCCTCACCGCGGCTGGCCACCATAACTCCGTAGACACCCTCGTCGACCAGGTCGGCACACGCGGTGCCCAGGCGTGTCGCCAGCAGCCGGTCGACGGCGGAGGGGGCGCCGCCCCGCTGCACGTAGCCCAGGATGGTCACCCGGGCCTCCAGCCCGGTAAGCCGCTCCAGGTCCCGCGACAGATGCAGGGTATGCTCGCCCTGCTGCTCCTGCAGGCTGGCCAGCTGCTCCTTGGCCTTCTTCTTCTCCTCCTTGGACTTGGCCTGCTTCTTGGCGGCCTCGGCCTTGCGCACGACGGCGGCCTGCTCCTGCGCCATGGCCCCTTCGGCCACGGCGACGATGCTGAACTTCTTGCCTCCGCGCACCCGGCGCAGGATGGCGTCGGCCACCTTGTCGACGTCGTAGGGCAGCTCCGGCAGCAGGATCACGTCGGCGCCGCCGGCGATGCCGGCCCCCAGGGCCAGCCACCCGGCCCGGTGGCCCATGATCTCCACCACGATGATCCGGTGATGGCTGTGGGCGGTGCTGTGCAGCCGGTCGATGGCCTCGGTGGCAATGCCGAGCGCGGTGTCGAAGCCGAAGGTCGCATCGGTCATGGCCACGTCGTTGTCGATGGTCTTCGGCAGGGTGATGATGTTGAGCCCCTTGTCCATGAGACGCTTGGCGTTCTTCTGCGTGCCCCCGCCGCCCAGGCAGACCAGCGCATCCAGATGGTTGGAGTGATAGTTCTCGACGATGGCGTCGCTCATGTCGCAGGGCTTGCCGCCCACCAGCATGCGATGGGGCTTGTCGCGGCTGGTGCCGAGCACGGTGCCGCCGATGGTCAGGATGCCCGACAGGGTATCGCCCCCCAGGCGCAGGGTACGGTTCTCCGCCAGACCGCGGAAGCCGTCGCGGAAGCCGATGACGTTCATGCCGTGGCTGCCCTCGGCGGTTTTACCGACGCCGCGGATGGCGGCGTTCAGGCCGGGGCTGTCGCCGCCCGCCGTCAGGATGCCGATGTGCTTGGCCATGGGGTGCTCCTCACACGATCTTTTTGAGCTCGTACTCCAGAATACCTTCCGCGCCCATCGCCTGCAGGCGCGGCACCAGATCGCGCACCAGGCCGGCCTGCACCACCGTCTCCAGGGCCAGCCACTGGGGGTCGTAGAGGTGGCTCACCGTGGGGGCGTGCAGGCTGGGCAGCATGGCCACCACCGCGTCCAGGCGCTCGGCGGGCACGTTCATCTTCAGCGCTACCTTGCCCCTCGCCGTGAGGGCCGCCTGCAGCAGCAGCGCAATCTGGTCGACCTTGGCCCGCTTCCAGGGATCGGCCAGGGCCACGCGGTTGCTGATGAGCCGGGTCTCGGTGTGCAGCAGGTCGCAGACGATGCGCAGGCCGTGGGCGCGGATGGTGCTGCCGGTCTCGGTGATCTCCACCACCGCGTCCACCAAGCCCTCCACCGCCTTGGCCTCAGTGGCGCCCCAGGAGAACTCCACCTGCGCCTCGATGCTCCGCTCGGCCAGGAATCGGCGGGTGAAGCCTACCAGCTCGGTGGCAATCTTCTTGCCCGCCAGATCCTCCAGGGCCTGGACGGGTGAGTCCTCCGGCACCACCAGCACCCAACGGCAGGGCTGATCGGAGCTCTTGGAATACACCAGCTCGCAGACCTCCACCACCTCGGCCTGGGTCTCGAGGATCCAGTCCCGCCCTGTGAGCCCTAGATCCAGCGTGCCGCTCGCCACATACGGGGCCATCTCCTGGGAGCGCACCAGTGCGCAGTCGATGTCCGGATCATTGATGCTGGGAAAATAGTTGCGCGAGCGCGACGCGATGACCCAGCCGGCCTGCTGGAACAGCGACAGGGTGGCAGCCTCCAGGCTACCCTTGGGAATGCCTAGCTTGAGCTTGTTCATGAGGTGTCTCATCCAGTGGGTTGCGTGACCAAGTCAGACACTTCCGGAAGGCTTGAAGGCCAGCCCCGTGGTCATCACCTGGGCGATGGTCGCCTCCAGGGCCACCTTGACCGCGGCGACCTGGGACAGGAAGCCCGCGATCACCGGATTGTCGGTAGCCCACTGGCCTTGAACCGGCGCCGGATCCGCATCGAAATCCTTGAGGACGACAACCTTGGCCACCGGCTAGGGGCGCCCGTGGGCCGCCGGGCGGCCGCTAGCGGGCATAGCTCGCCCGCGTGTTGGCGCGGTGTAGCGGATCATGGCGGCTAGTCATCGCTGGCGTAGCTCTTGACGATGTAGCCACCGGATTTCTCGTCGTGCTCCAGCTCCAGCAGCCCGCGGTCCCGGGCCTCCTCCAGCAGCCGGCCGAAGGTCTTGAACCCCTGGTAGCTCTCGTTGAAACCGGGCTTGCGCCGCTTAAGGGCCTGCTTGACCATGGATCCCCACACCTTGTCCTCGGCCCCACGCTCCTCGAAAAGGTCCTCCACGGTCTCCATGACCAAATCCACCGCCTCCTGGCGCTTCTCCTCGATAGCGTCCCCGGCGGAGGGCGGGCGGGCGTCGCCCACAGGGGCTTTCTGCTGACTCTTGCGTCCCCGGCCTCGCGGCTTGTTCTGCGCCCGCACCAGATCGTCGTAATAGATGAACTCGTCGCAGTTGGCAATGAGCAGGTCCGAGGTGGAGCTCTTGACCCCCACGCCGATGACCACCTTGTTATTCTCCCGCAGCTTGCTCACCAGGGGAGAGAAGTCTGAGTCGCCGCTGATGATCACGAAGGTATCCACATGGGATTTGGTATAGCAGAGGTCCAGGGCGTCCACCACCATGCGGATGTCGGCGGAATTCTTGCCCGACTGGCGCAGGTGCGGGATCTCGATGAGCTCGAAGGACGCCTCGTGCATGGCCGCCTTGAATTCCTTGTAGCGCTCCCAATCGCAGTAGGCCTTCTTGACGACGATGTTGCCCTTCAGCAACAGGCGCTCCAGCACCTTCTGCATGTCGAACTTGGAGTACTTGGCGTCGCGAGCGCCGAGAGCAATATTCTCGAAGTCGCAGAACAGTGCCATGCTTTGGGTCATCGTTACACACTTTGGGGCGGTGCCGGAATCGGCGTTGCGGTATGTTCCCTGATGGAGCGGTAGATTGGAAGCGCCGGCAGAGCCGGAGTCAATCCGCCGCCACGGCGGCCCAGTATGCCTGGTGGCGGGCCAGGCTGGCGGCACGATCTAGCATCACCTCCACTAGTGCAGGACCCGGCGCGGCGAGGGCGGCGTCGAGACTGGCACCCAGCGCCTCCGGGCGATGCACCCGATGGTGGGCGAGCCCGTAGAGCGCCGCCACTTGGCCCAGGTCCAGCCCCGTGGGTGTGAGCCAATAGTCCGCGAAGCCCGCCAGGCGGGCCTGCGGCAGGTAGCCGAAGATGGCCCCGCCGCCGTTGTTGAGCACCAC
>Ga0307417_10001317_pt1 | contig 10378 bp, 9 predicted proteins | sample SalMarWE160210MG_2_FD_202514 | JGI IMG/M metagenome (GOLD analysis project Ga0307417, IMG submission 202514) | Salt marsh sediment microbial communities from the Plum Island Ecosystem LTER, Massachusetts, United States - WE1602-10 | ecosystem: Environmental > Aquatic > Marine > Intertidal zone >...
GCTCGCTGCTGCTCGGTCTGGCGGCCGCAGGGGCCACCTATGGAATCGGCTCACTGCTCGGCGGCGCCGTCGGCGGATGACCATTTGGATGCGATCGCTACCGTCCATCATATGGCAGAATCCCTGCGCCTCGTCGGGTCGGTACGCGCCGGTTTCACGCAGCCTTAATGACGGTGGACAAAATGGGCTGAGTCCCCAATCGGCGTAACACCAATCGGAGTAACACCAATCGGAGTAACACCAATCGGAGTAACACCAATAGGAGTAACACCAATAGGAGTAACACCAATAGGAGTAACACCAATAGGAGTAACACCAATAGGAGTAACACCAATAGGAGTAACAATGTCCCGTATACCCAAGCTGCTCATCGCGCTGTTGTTGCTGCTGAGCCTCGCCTCCTGCTCGTCCGACTCCGGCGAATCGGGATCGACGAGCCAAGCGCCCGCCACCACCAGCGGCGCCGTCGAGACCACGGCGGCCGGGGAAACGACCCTGGCCACCGAGACCACAGAGACCACCCAGACCACCGCGAGCGACGCGGGCAGTCTCGGCATCGACCCTTGCGGGCTGCTGACCGCGGATGAGATCACCTCCGCTACCGGCGTCGAGTTTGGCGAGGGAACCCTCAACGAGACGATCAGCGGCGAGAGCCAGGCCGCATGCGACTGGATCTCCACGGGCTCGGAGTTCGCCACCGCCCAGGTGTTGATACTCGACGCCGGAGCCAACGCGTTCGACTCAAACAAGTCCAGCTCCGAAGACATCTTCGGGCTCACCACCGAGTCGGTCGACATTCCCGGAGCCGACCGCACCTACGCCACCGCTGAAGGGAGCATCGTGGCGATGGACATAGGGGGGATCTTCGTTCAGGTGGCATACCTTCCGTCCGGACCCGGGACCGTGCTCGACGCCACCGTGCAGCTGGCAACCATCGCGGCAAGTCGGATGCCCTGACCGAACGTCCTCGCCACTTTCTACTCCGAAGAGATGCGAGGGCGGACCCATCACCGTCCACCCCCTCCGGGTCGTGATCAACCTCGACGAGCGTCGCCGGGAGCAGATAATCACGTTCCAGTGATGCTGGACAACGACGCTGGACGACGACGCTGGACGACGACGCTGGACGACGACGCGATCCTTCCGGCCGGTCGGTGCGGCGTGCTCGTGAACGGCGAATACCGCCTCCGTGGGGAACCCGACTGAACGCATTATCGTGGCAACGCGTACGACAGCCAGATGGTACGACGCCGGCGGGAGGATGATCCGATGCCCAACCGGGAGCGAACGTGATGGCGACCTCCAATCAAGCCACCGAGCGAGCCCAGTCGCTGGCTCCCGCTGTGACCAGGGCCGCAGCGATCCTCGACCTGCTGGCGCTCGTTCCCACCGAGGCGCTGGGAACGAGCGCGCTCGCTCGCCGCCTCGCGCTGCCCAAGTCGTCCGTGTCCAACATCTGCGGCGCTCTCGTGGCGGCGGGCTTGCTGTCCAGAAGCGGATCCGGATACACCTTGGGACGCAGGCTCGCCGAGCTCGGAGGCGCCTATCTGGCCGGTGTTGACGAGGTCCGGGCCTTCTACCGTGCGTGCGACGAGCTCGAGGTCGCCTCGCAGGAAACCATGCAGCTCGGGGTTCTCGACGGTCTCGAGGTCATATACATCGCACGTCACGATGGCAGTCAGCCCGTGCACCTCGCTTCTGAGATCGGGCGACGGCTGCCGGCAACTTGCACCGCCCTCGGCAAGGCCGCCCTCGCTTCGCTTCCGCATGATGAGCTCGACCGTCGGCTGGTGGATGCGGAGCCGTTGCCGGTTCTCACCCCCCGCTCTCATCGCACCGTCACCGCTTTGCTGGCCGATCTCGAAAAGGTGCGGAAACGGGGGTACGCCATCGACGACGAGGAGACCGCCCCGGGCATCGTGTGCTACGCGGTCGCCCTCCCGGCCGTGAGCATTGGCTCGGATCGGCACGCGGCAAGCGTCTCCCTGGTCAAGGTCGGCACCGACGATGAGCGGCGTGCCGCCCTCGCCGGCGACCTTCTCCGTTTGACGGAGATGATGGGCTACCAGCTGCGGCCCGCAGCCGAATCAAGCTCGTAGGTACCAGAAGTGCTGGTAAACCTGGACCGAGTCGCGCACGGCAATGACGACGCCCCGGGCAGTGTTGCACGGTTGACCGACATCGAACCCACCGCTACCGTTCAGCATCTAAACCATCAACCAGCATGCTGAACGATTTGAATGAGCGGTTCCTCGTAACGGGGGCACTCGGTTTCGTCGGAGCCTGGACACTGAGATGCCTTGTACGCACAGGCACGCCGGTTGTCGGCTTCGATCTCGCCGGGGAGCCCAAACGCCTACGTCTGCTGCTGTCTCCTGAGGAGCTCGATCGGGTCACCCTGCTCACCGGCGACATCTCCGACCTGGACGCGGTGGAAACCGCAATTGCCGAGCACGGCATCACCCATGTCGTCCACCTCGCCGCTCTCCAGGTGCCCTTCTGCCGGGCCGATCCTCCGCTCGGAGCCCGGGTCAACGTGCTGGGGACGGTGAACGTGCTCGAGGCGATCAGACGCAGGCGCGACCAGGTGCGCGGTCTCGTGTACACGAGCTCGATCGGCGTATTCGACGTCGATGACGGTGACCCGGTGACGGGGCATCTCGCTGCCAACGCGACACCGCACCCGGCGAGCCACTATGGCGTCTACAAGCAGGCCAACGAAGGAAACGCCAGGGTCTATTGGCTCGAGCACGGCTTGTCGAGTATCGGCCTCCGACCCATGACCATCTTTGGCCCCGGGCGCGACCAGGGACTGACCAGCGACCCGACCAAGGCGATCCTGGCCGCGCTCCTCGGTCGCCCCTACCGGATCGGCTTTGGTGGCCGTACGCTTTTCCAATACGCCGAGGATGTGGCGTCGACGCTGCTGCAAGCAGCCCGGAGCGGCTTGAGCGGGGCCCACGTGTTCAATCTGGCCGGTTCGCTGGTGTCAATTGACGAGTTCGTGGAGGCGATAGATCGGGTCATCCCCGACGCGGCATCGCTCATCAGTGTGGCGGAGCCTGCACTCCCCTTCCCGGCGGACATCGAGAGCACCGGGCTGGAACAGATCGGTCCGGTGCTGGTGACGCCGCTCGACACGGCGGTGCGCTCCACGGTCGACGTTTTCGAGGAGTGTCTGGCCGATGGCAGGCTCGACCCCGCCACCTATGGCCTGGGCAACGATCCCAAAGGTGGGCCCAAATGAAGGTAGCTCGGTACCGGTACCGGGGAAAACAAAGCATTGGGGTCATCGACGGAGACGCCATCGTCCCGGCTGGTGACGACCTCCTCGCCCCGAGACCGGCCGGCGAACCAATCGCCTTGTCGGCGGTGGATCTTCTCTCACCGGTTGGCAGGGGCGCCAAGATCATCTGTGTCGGCCTCAACTATGCCGACCACGCCGCCGAGAGTGGAGACGCGCCGCCCCCGGCACCCCTGATATTCGCCAAACTGCCCAACAGCCTGATCGGTGCGAGCGAGAATATCCGGCTCCCCGATCTCAGCGATCAGGTCGACTTCGAGGCAGAGCTCGGAGTCGTCATCGCCCGCCGGACCAGCAAGGTCACAGCGACCGATGCCCGCTCGTATGTCTTCGGCTACACGTGCGTCAACGACGTCTCGGCACGTGATCTCCAGTTCGGCGACGGACAATGGACGAGGGGCAAGTCGCTCGACACCTTCTGTCCCGTGGGCCCGTGGGTGGTGACGGCCGACGAGATCGCCGACCCGCAGACCCTCGGCATCCGGTGTGTGCTCAACGGCGAGGTGATGCAGGAATCGGATACGGCGCTCATGCTCTTCGGCGTCGACGCGCTGGTGAGCTACATATCCCAGGGGATCACTCTGGAGCCGGGCGATCTCATCGCCACCGGCACTCCGCCCGGTGTCGGATTCGCCCGCACACCACCGGTTTACCTGGCCCGGGGAGATGTCATCCGGGTGGAGATCGACCACGTCGGATCTCTGGCGAACCGGGTGACGTGACGCCAGACGTCGATGCACCGGCCGCTACTCCGATGCCCGGTGAGGCCCGCTCGGGGCCGGATGCCAATCGACCGCGGCGCTCGGAACCGGGCTACACCCCTTCGACGAGAGCGAAGACTTCGTCGAAGCGGGCCAGCGCATCGTCGATCACCGAGTCGGTGTCGGCCATTGAGGTGTACATCCGGGACCCGGCCAGCGTGATGATGCCGTGTGCCGCATACGCCGCTCCCATTTGCTCCATCAACTCCTTGCGGACGTCTTTCTCCTTGAGCAACTTCACGGGGTTGTGCATGTCGAGCAACATGACGCCGCTGCACTCGAGGTGGACGATCGAGCCCTGGTTGTAGACCACATAGGGAAGGCCGTACTTGTCTATCAAACGCCGTAGCCCAACGGCGAGACGGTCGCCGGCGCGTCCGGCGATCACCGGAGCGTTGGTCCGGGCCATCTCCTCGATGGCGAAGAAGCCTGCGGCGCAGGACAGCGGGTTCGCAGACAGCGTTCCGCCGACCTGGATGTGGGCGCCGGACTTCCCATCGAGGCCGGAGCCGAAGACGGCCATCACGTCGGATCGACCACCGACACCACCGGCCATCGGATAGCCACCCGCCACCGCCTTGCCGAACACGGTCAGGTCCGGGGTGACGCCGAAATAGCCGGCCGCGCCGCCCATCCCGACCCGGAACCCGGTGACCACCTCGTCGAAGATCAGCAGAGACCCGAACTCGTCACAAAGCTCCCGGACCCTGGCGTTGTAGTCATGGGGGACGGGACGGGTCCCCGACTCCGGTCCGAGTGGCTCGACGATCACAGCCGCGGTCCCGCCACGAGCCCTGTTCTCGACAAGCTTTCGTTTCAGCGCGCCCAGATCATGCGGGAAGACCTCACGGGTACGGCTGGTTGCACCGAAAGGAATACCCTTGGCGTTCATCCGGTACGTGCCGGGTACGCGCAGACCGTAGACCATCGTGTCCGACCAGCCGTGGTAGGCGCCGCCGACCTTCATCACCATTTTGTTGCCCGTGTACGTCCGGGCGGCGCGCACGGCCGCCATCACAGCCTCGGTTCCCGAACCGAGCGACCGGTACATCTCGATGTGCGGCATGTAGCGGTGGATGATCTCAGCCAGCTTGAGCTCGTACTCGTGGAACAGCCCGGTGACCGGCCCGGACCGGCGGACAACGGCCGCCACCTGCTCGTTGACCGGTGCGTAGTTGCTGCCGAGAATGGTCGGGCCACCCGCCTGGAGGAAGTCGATGTAAGTGTTGCCGTCGCGGTCTGTGAGGTGAGCGCCTTCTGCCCCGCCGATGGCGAGCGGGAACGGGTAGTTGAAAGCCAGGTTGTGCTGCACCCCGCCCGGTATGCGTGCTCTGGCCCGATCGGTGATCTCCTTGCTGCCGGCGCACTTCGTCTCGAAGTAGTTGAGGACGTCGAGCAGAGCATCATGTCTCAACCCGCGCACCGGCTGAGCCACGAGGGCATCGAGACGGCGCATGGTGTCCTCGACATCCGGATACTCGCTGATGGCATAGCCGAGAAGGGCCGATTCGCTACCTGGAACTTCGACGACACGGGTCTCCGGTACGGTGGGGCCGTCGGCGGCGATCCGGGCTGCGGCGGCGTCGGCACTGGGCAGTTCCTCGTCGGTCGAAACCCGCACCGATGGAACCGATTCGCTGATCTGGGCGGCGATCCTCTTCTCGTCCTTGCGCAGCTTGGTGAAGGCAATCTCGCGCACCCAATCCGGGATGGTGTAGACCTTCCCCGATTCGGTGAGGAGACTCAGCAGATAGGCGATGGAGACCTTCTCGAGCAACGCCATGTTGAATACGGCCCGGACGGGATCGGTACCGAGAGCCACGATTCCGTGGTTGGCGATGATGAAGGCGTTGTCTCCGCTCGCGATCTTCTTCTCGACTTTCCTGGCAAGGAACCCGGTGCCCGACGGGGCGTAGTCGATGATGGCCACCCGCTTGCCGAGAAAGCGGACCTGCTCGTCGGTCAGCGCCGGGATCTCCTTGCGCAGGAACGCCAGAGCCGAGGCATACGGCTGATGGGTATGAACGATGGCGTTGACGTCGGGGCGCGCCCGGTAGACATTGGCGTGCATCCCGGCTTCGATGGACGGCGCCATGACAGGGCTCGACTCATCGGGAATGTGATTGCCGTCGAAGTCGACGACGCAGATGTCATCGATCCGCATCTTGTCGTAGTCGTAGTTGCTTGGAGTGACGGCATAAAGACGGTGCCCGGGAATCCGAACGGACACATTGCCCTCTGTCGCCTTGAGGTAGCCCCGTTCCAGCATGGTGCGGCACATATCGACCACGTGCTGGCGTGACATCTGGTGCTCCACGGGGACCTCCTTAGGTCATCTCAACGTCACCATCTATCATCGCAAACGGAACGTGATATTTCTACGTCCCCGAATGACCGATATTCGAAGAAGGATCTAGCACATTGTGATAGATTCGCTTCTATGACCGTCCGAGCCGTATCGTCGACTCCGTGGCAGCGCTTGCCGCTGGAACTGGTCCCCGCCCTGCGCAGCCGGCTGGATGCCACCGTTCGGGCCATCGCCGATCAGATCACAGCCGCCATCCCCGGTGTCGCCGACAACGCAAAACTCGCCGACAATGCAAAACTCGCCATGGATGTTCAACGCGGTGTCCGGGTGGCTCTGGAACGGTTTCTCGAGCTCGTCGGAACCGACGACGCGGCCCTGCCGGCGCGCGTCCGGGAGACGTTCGTTGAGCTCGGTGCTGCTGAAGCACGGGAGGATCGCACCACTGAGACGCTGCTTTCTGCCCTCCGCACCGCTGCCCGTGTGCTGATGCGTACCACGTCCGATGCCTTGTCCAGGGTCCGACCGATCGACACGGAGGACCTCGTTGATCTATCCGACGCGATCACGACTTTCGTCGACGAGTTGGCTGCGGCCAGTACCGACGGCTTCACCCTCCAGCTGCGCGAGCAGGCGGGCGAAAGTGACCGGCGACGCCGGCTGCTGTCCGAGCTGCTGCTGCGTGGCGGCACCCCCGAGCGAGCGATCCTGGCGGCGGCGGACGGCATCGGGTGGCGGCGGATCGACGCCCTGGTGCCGGTCATCCTGCCACCCGAGCAGACAAGACACGCCCGGTTCCACTACCGCAGCGAGGCGGTCGTCACCGAGCGTGAGCACGACTCCGTGCTCATACTTCGCCGGGGCGTACTTTCGTCGCGAGCCCAACTCGCTGAGACCCTGCACGGTCGGGGTGCCGTGGTCGGACCGACCGTCAACTGGGCACGTCTGCCCCAGGCAGTCCGGCTCACCGAGCTCGCAGCGCAACTCGCCGCCGACCGGAATGTAGAGGCGCCGGATTCAGACGACCCGATTTTCGTTGAAGATCATCTGGTGACGCTGGCGTTGCGCGGTGAGCAGAGCGCGCTCGCGTTCCTGTCCGAGCGCAGACTTTCCGCTCTTGTCGACCTGCGCGAAACAACCCGCCAGCGACTGCTCGAGACTCTCCACAGTTGGCTGCGCCATTGGGGCTCCCGCACCGCAGTCGCCGTCGAGCTACACGTTCATCCGCAGACCGTCAGCTACAGGATCAGACAGCTGCGCGACCTGCTCGGAGATGACCTCGACGACGCCACCACCCGGTTCGAGCTGCTGCTCGTGCTCGCCGATCGCGCCGAGTCCTGGCGTCTCCGCAAGGTTGTCTAGCCCTCCAGGACAGCGAGGTCACGCTCGGCGAACAACCGGTGCAGATACTCCTCGTTGAGTATCACCGACAGGCATTCGCGCACCGGGAAGCTCCGTGGTGGAGGCCAGCCGGGACCACCGACCGGCGTGGTCTGTTCGTTGAGGCTCTCATCGGTCAGCCCCTCGATGACGTGACGAACGGTATCCATCCGGTCGCGACGGAGGGCCAGTACATCGTCGAGCGAAGGACGGGCACTGCGATCACGAGGTATCCCCGGGGTGTCGGGCATGCCATCCCATGGCAGGTCGAGAGGATCCCACGGTGCCGGGTCACCGAGGATGGCCCGCCGGATCCAGGCGTCGGTGGCGAACACGAGATGCCGGAGAGTCTCGATGAATGACCACTCCCCGTTCACCGACTCATGGAGGAGTAGGGGGTCGAGCCGGCGGGCCCGTCCGACAGTGTCTTCCCAGCGTTGCTCGACTATGTCCCATGCCTCCTCGAACCCTGCCGGATCGGTTGGCCGCATCCTGGCCCGATCCGGGTCACGGCGATCGAGCTCTGCCTCGACGAGAGGACCGATGTCAACACCGTTGATCACGACGTTGACCAGCTCAGCGTCGATCTCGACATTCACCATCTCCGCACCGCTAATGCGAACGTCACGCATGTCGACGCCACGGAACGTGACGGAACTGAGGTCGCAGGAACGGAACATCGCCCCGGTCAGATCCACGTGCTCGAAATTGGCGTCGTTGAGGCGGGTGCTCTCAAACCCGACGCCCCGAAGGTCGGCTTCGACGAAATCATCCATCGGGGAAACCTACCCGCGGTTCCGGTCATATGCCGTCCGCAATGTGAGAACGACCCCGACAATGGGAATCCCTGATGATCTCACCCCGGGAATTCCGTGTCGACAGATTCGCTCTGGTTCAGCGCGGCCAGCTGGACCAGGTTGCCGCAGGTGTCGTCGAAAACGGCCGTTGTGGTTCCGCCCATCTCGAGCGGCTGCTGGGTGAAGTTCACTCCCAGGGCGACGAGCCGCTCGTACTCGGCATTCACGTTGGCAACGGCAAACGAGGTCACGGGTATCCCGTCGGTCATCAATGCGTCCCGGTACGGCTTGACCGCCGGATGGCTGGATGGCTCCAGGAGCAGCTGCGGACCATCCGGGTCCTCCCCGCTGACTACCGTCAGCCACCGGTCCGCCCCAACGGGGACGTCGAACTTCTTCTCGAAGCCGAGCTTGTTGGTGTAGAAGTCGAGCGCTTTCGCCTGGTCGTCGACAAACACGCTCGTGATGTAGATCTTCAATTCTCATCCTTTCGCTCCGGTACCGGCCAGCGCTCTGCAATGGCGCGGATCGGCGTTGTATCGATGAAGTGGTACTTGTATCTGCCTTCCCGCCGCGTTGACACCAGCCCGGCGGCCTCGAGAACATCGAGGTGCTGTGAGATTGCCTGCCTCGACAGAGCGAGCGCATGTCCCATGGTCAGGCGGGCACACAGCTCGAACAGCGTCTGTCCATCCCGATCCGACAACTCGTCCAGCAACGCCCGCCGGGCCCTGGCCGATAGTGCGTGGAACACTGCATCGTTCACCATGTCACAATAGGCAAGTGTTCACTTGCCTTTCAACGAGCTTGATTTGGCGTTCTCACTCGGAGACCCGCGGCACCACCACCGCCAGCACACCGAGCGACAGGACTCCGATCGCAATGAAAGTGGCCGTCGCCAGGGCCGCAGAGAGCGCACCGGAGGCGGCTGCCGTCGCCACGGCGATACCGCCGAGCACGACAGGCGCCGAAACGACCACCATGGCACCAAGCTCGACAGCGACCGGCGACTCGAGGTCGGGGTCGACGAGAGCGAGCAAGGCGAGGCCTGAGGCCGCCGTCCCGGTGACGGTACCGAACAACGCCAGAGTTCGTTCCAGCCTCCACTGCGAGAGCCACCGCCTGGCGATCAGCAAGACAGCAACTGTTGCGACCACGGCGGTGGCGATCACCGCGATCATCGGCCAGACGACACTGCTGACCGCCTCCCAGGTGAGCGAGCCGAGGATGGCAACCGTCAACGCATCGACGCCGAGGAGGGTGACCCGGCGGGTCTCGGCGCCATCGATGACGACGCCCCGGGCGGTGAGCACCCGGCGAGCGGCCATCCCGATCAGCAGACAGAAGAAGAACAAGACACCGAGAACCAGGTCGCGGAGATCCTTGTCGACCGCACCGAGGCCATGGAACACGAGTTGGTATATGGCCGCATAGCCGGCAACGACGATGAGGCCCAGCAGGACCGTGGCACGGGTCAGGCCGTACCACCTGGTGGCCACCGCATCGCCTGCCGGCCGCCGGCGCACAACCAACAGACCACCGAGATAGGCGATGAGGAAGCCGACCGACGCGATCGTGGCGCCGATGGAAGTTGCGTTGGCAAACCCGTAGTCGGATTCCCACAGGCGCCCGATGGACACCGCCTGTCCCGGGCCTTCGTTGAGGCCCATCGGCGCCAGGAACCCAAAGCCGGCGTGAAGCGAACTGAAGGCGAGTACCGCCAAACCGCCGGCAGCCGCCTGGAGTGAGAATGTCGCCCATTGCCCGACTCCCATCCAGATAGCTCCCTTGCGAACCCTGGTCTCACCGGAAGGTGCCAGACCGATGGCCA
>Ga0307417_10001318_pt1 | contig 10372 bp, 8 predicted proteins | sample SalMarWE160210MG_2_FD_202514 | JGI IMG/M metagenome (GOLD analysis project Ga0307417, IMG submission 202514) | Salt marsh sediment microbial communities from the Plum Island Ecosystem LTER, Massachusetts, United States - WE1602-10 | ecosystem: Environmental > Aquatic > Marine > Intertidal zone >...
TCTCGCTGGGCATGCGCCCAGCCCCGGCGGCGTCGAACACGAGCACCCGGTGGCGCGGCAGGGTGTCCCGCAGCCAAGCCACCGCCTCGGCCAGCTGGGCCGGCGGGATCGCCTGCTGCTCCACCATGGGGACCTTGTGATAGAGCCGGTCGGTGATGTGCAGGTCGCGCTCCCGCGCCACGTTGAGCAGGGCCGTGATCTGGCGCGGCGCCCCGGCGGCCTCGGCGAAGCCCCCCAGGGCCAGGTTGCCCAGGACGTAGTCCACGGCCGTTACCTCCCCTCGTTCCGGGCCGGCGTCACCACCAGCACGGCGTACATGCCGTGGATGGCGCATTGGTACGGATAGCGGCCCGGCACGCGAACCGTCATGGAATAGGGCTCCCGGGCGAGGCCCTGCTGGAATCCGGCGCCGGCCCCGGCGGGGTCGGTGTCGAACATCAGCAGGTGCTTGGCCGGGGTCTCGTTGACCCAGGTGACGGTGTCGCCCACGGCCACGGTGAGGGTGTCGGGCTGGAACGCGGACGTGTAGGTGTGGACGGTCCACTCGGCCCCGGCGGCCACCCCCGTCACCGGCAAGGCCCCCACCGCGGCCGCCAGGGCGGCGGTGGCTATCCGTGCAGCTTGCGCCACGCCGCGTAGACCCCCAGGCACATGAACAGGCCGATGGTGAGCAGCTCCAGCACGAGCAGGAACTGGCCCACCCCGCGCTCCCGCTGGTGGGTTTCGGGGTCCACGTAGCCGCCGCCCCGGGTGGGGCGGCGGAACGGCATCCGGGTCGGGCCCGTGGCCGCGCGCGCGGCCTTGTCCTTGCCGATCTCGGCCCAGCGCAGACGGTCGTACTCCCCCTTGCGGACCGGGTCCCGCAGGATCTCGTAGGCCAGGTTGATCTCCTGGAACCGCTCCTTGGCCCACGGCTTGTCGGGGTGCAGGTCCGGGTGGAACTCCTTGGCCAGGCGCTTGTGGGCGCGGGCGATCTCCTCGGGGGAGGCGGTGGGGCGAATGCCGAAGACCTCGTAGTAGTCGTTCCCCGGCTGGTAACGCACCTCGGCCATCTATATGGGTCTCCCGCCCCGAGGGATCATCGCGGGCCCGCCAGGAGGGGGATGCGCTTGGCGTCGCCCAGCAGCTCGAACTCCTCCTCCAGGGCCCGCACCTCGTGCACGTGCGAGAAGCGGCCGCCCGTGATGGTGGCGATGCCCCGCAAAAGCTCCTCGTCGTAGCTCACCTCGTGGGCGCGATCGCCGCCCCCCACGCCGATCGTGTCGATCACCACCCCCAGGTCGCGCGCCTTCGCCGCCAGGTCCAGGATCAGGGACGACCCGGTGGTCGTGGGGCAGCCGTCCGACAGCAGGATCACCCGGCGCAGGCCGTTGGCCTCCTCGAGCACCTCCAGGGTGTAGGCGAGCCCCTCGAACATGGCGGTGCGGCCAAAGGCGCGCAGGCCCCGGACCCGCCGGGCCAGGGTCTGCATGTCGGCCAGGGGCTCGGAAACCAGGACGCACTCCTCGCCGAAGGTGACCACCCCCACCAGGTCGCGCTCGCGCGATCGGGCCTTGCCGGCCACCAGGCGGTCGATGGCCTCGCAGGTCGCGTGCATCTTGCTCTTCAGGAAGCCCAGGGCCTCCTCCATGCTGCCCGAGGCGTCGATGAGCAGGACCAGGGTCTCGTAGGGGACGACCTCCACCAGGTCCCCCACCTGCACCTGGAGCATCCCGCACGCCATGGGGTTCAGGCGCGCCGACTGGCCGTCGTCCGCCGAACCCGCCTCCACCCGCGCCGGCACCCGGTGCTCGCCCGACTGGAGGTTCACGTACTCGCCCCCGGAAAGCCCCAGGTTCTTGCGGACCTCGGGACCCAAGCGCACCACCGGCTCGGCGTCGTGCTCGTCGCCCGCCACCGGCTCCCCCACCTCGAGGGGCACGGCCGAGGACGAGATGGGCGACAGGGCCACCACCGCCTCCACCCTGGACCCCACCTCCACCCCCAGGAGCTTGCGGGCCTTGGGGTTCAGGCGCACCGACTGGAGGCCCTCGTCGGAGGTGGCGCCGGCCCCCACCCGGCACCCCACGGTCCTCTCCCCGTGGACCACGGACAACAGGCTGCCCGGCACGACGTTCAGCCGCTCCCTGAGCGAGCGGCACAGGCGGGCGCGGGGCAGGCGCACGGCCTCGTCTTCCTTGAAGCCGGGGGCCACGGTCAGGGCGACGCGGGGCCGCCGCGGGGCCGCGTCCCGCCGGCCGGTCAATGCCTGGAGAAACTTCATGGAGGCCGTATTCGCCGTATCCGAGGGGGCCCGGCGCCGGGAGGGACCCCAAGCATCCATTCTAAACAACTTCGCGGAGCCGGCGAAAGGCGCCGCCGGGGAGCCTCCGGGGCCCCATTTCGCGCTGTTTACCCCACGCCATAAGCCGTACAAATCCGTGCACCGGGAACCCCCGGACGGCCCCGGGCGGGCAAAAAATCCCCCCATCCCTTCAAGGCCTTACGTCAAGAACCCGACGCTGGCACGGCCCTTGCCTCCCGAGGGTTCCGGGCACCGTCCCATGCGAGTGGAGAACAGGCAGATGCACAGGAAGGACGAACAGGGATTCACCATCATCGAGATGATGGTCACCGTGGCGATCATCGCCATCATGGTGGGCATCGCCATCCCGTCGGTCCTGGCGTGGATGCCGGCGGCGAACCTGAAGGACGCCGCCTTCGACCTGCGCACCGCCATGATCCGCGCCCGCTCCCTGGCGGTGAACGAGGGCATCGAGTACCGGGTCGCGTTCGACGTCGACTCCCAGACCTACACCGTGGACAAGGGCAACCTGAGCTCCGGCTCCACGGCCTGGACCACGGTGGTTGGTCCCCACGACCTGCACACCGGCATCGAGTACCAGTCCACCTCCCCGGAGATGGAGGTGACGGGCTCGGTCCACTACATCCGGTTCGAGACCGACGGCGGCGTCCTGACCAACGTGGACGCCCTGAACGTCGTCGTGGTCAACAGCAACGCCGACACCTACAAGGTGTCCGTACAGCGTCGCACGGGCCACGCGGACATGACCAAGGGAGCCTGAAGCCCATGGACCGCACCCGCTTCCCGTTCCGTCCCGCCGCGCCCGCGGCCCGTGCCCAGGGGGGCTTCACGCTCCTGGAGCTGCTCGTGGGCCTGGCCGTCTTCTCCGTGGGGATGATGGGCATCTCGGCCCTGTTCCTGATGCAGATCTCGGCCAATGCCGACTCGATCCGCAAGAGCACGGCCAACAACATCGCCCTGGGGATGATCGAGAAGGCCCGCTCGGTGCCGTTCTACAAGATGATCTCGTGGGACCCCACGGATGAGCGCCCGGCCATCCCGTGCCAGGGCTCCGGGGCCGCCAACAAGGCCAACATGGTGGACTGCCTGCGGCCCGACACGGCCGACGTGACCGTTCCCGCCGCGCCCTATGACTCGCTGGCGAGCGACGCGGCCTACGTGGGGATCGGCACCCTGGGCGGCGAGGAGATCGGCGCCCTCGACACGACCTACACGCAGGGGATGGAGATCAAGCGGACCTACACGATCGTCCCCGACACACCGCAGGCGGACATGAAAACCATCACGGCCCGCGTCGACTGGCGCCTGGCCGGCTCCACCACGGTCCACACCGTGACCCACATGGTGGTGCGGGATATGGAGGTGCGCTGATGGCTTTCCCGGCAGCCCATATGCGGGCCCAGCGGGGCTTCACCCTGGTGGAGCTCATGGTGTCCCTCGCCATCGCGGCGATCGTCGTGACGGGGATGTTCAACCTGTACACGAACCTCTTCAAGTCCTCCGTCCAGCAGGACCGGGTGCTGCAGATGCAGCAGAACGCCCGCGTCGCCCTGGACGATCTGGAGCGCGACCTGCGCATGGCCGGCGTGGACGTGACCCGCGATGACGGCACCCTGCCCGACCAGGCGGTGTTCGCCTACGCCGCGCCCTACGAGGTGGACTTCAACGCCAACCTGGACAACTCCCTGGCCGGCATGAAGCCCACCGCGGCGCCCGACAAGGTGCCCGCCAGCCTGCCGGGCGGCGACACGCCCTTCTACGACCCGTCCTCGGACTACCCCCTGGCCGAGACCATCCGCTGGACCCTGGACGCGGACAACGACGGCGACATCGACGCCGACGACCGCCAGGGCGTCACGAACCCGGCCCTCTACCGCCTGACCCGCCAGGTGTACGGCTACAACGCCGGCACCGGGACCAACGGCCCCGAGACCGCCCGGGCCGCCGAGGGCGTGCGCGGCCCCGACCTCTATCCGGACGACAGCCGCCCGCCCGTGCTGTTCCAGTACTGGGTCAAGGAGATCGACCTCAACGACAACAAGGCGGTCGACGCCGGCGAGGACATCAACGGCTCCGGCAAGATCGACTTCTTCCTGTGGGGCGACGACGGCGGCACGGACGGCCTGGGCAGCCCGTTCGCCAACAACGGCGTGCTCGACCCGCCCGAGATCGAGGCCCTGATGACCGGCAACGGCGGGGGTCCCAAGGTGATCGACGGCGAGGCCGCGGCCATCACCGCCGCCACCGGCGACGCGCGCGCCACGGGCCTGACCTTCGCCCAGGTGCTCTCCAAGATCGCCCGGGTCACCGTGAACGTGGTCACCGAGGCGGCCGAGCCCGATCCCGACTACGTGGGCTCGCCCCACGGCGCGGACTACCCCTACCGCGAGCACGTGGTCTCGGCCTCGGCCAGCCCGCGCAACGCCCTGACCGAGGTGACGCCGGACAAGAGCCTGACCGTGTCGGCCTCGCCCTCGGACGTCCAGTGCCCGGCCACCAGCACGATCATCACCATCGCCATGTGGGACGACACGGGCGCCCTCTACACCGCGCCGGTGGACGTGGACATGACCACCAGCCTGGGGAGCTTCGACGCCTCCACCGAGCAGCCGGCCATCACCCTGACCACCTCCGGCGGCACCGCCACGGCGGTCCTGTACGGCGAGATCAACTCCACCACCACGTCGGCCGTGGTGAGCGCCAGCACGACGGTGCTCTCCGAGCCCTACTCCGCGGCCGTGGTGGTCAACTACATCGCGGGCACGCCCTCGGTGGTCACCGTGTCGCCCGACAGCCCGGCCCTGCCGGCCGACGGCCTGTCCACGACCGGCGTCACCGCCTCGGTGGTGGACCAGTGCGGCAAGCCCACCGGCGACGGCGACACCATCGACTGGACCATCTCCACCAACCCGCCGGGCATCGGCGGCTCCATGAACCCGGTCTCGGCGTCGATCTCCGGCAACACCGCCTCCACCGTGCTCACCTCCGGCCTGACCGCCGGCATCGCCACCCTGACGGCGACCGACACGAGCTCCGGCGTCGCGGGCAACGGCACCGTGAACTTCACCAACTGCGCGGTGACGATCACCCCGGACACCGCCTCGCTGCCCGCCGACGGCACGTCCACGGCGGGCCTGGCGATCGAGGTGACGGACATGGCGGGCACGCCCCAGACCGGCGTGACCGTGAACCTGACCACCGGCGAGGGCATCCTGACGCCCACCAGCGTGGTCACGGACGGCTCGGGCAAGGCCAGCTCGGTGCTGATCTCGTCCACCACGCCCCACGTGGCGGTCATCACCGGCAGCGTGCCCCCCACGGGCGGCTACTGCGACTACGCCCGCGGCACGGCCGAGGTGGAGTTCGCCAGCTGCGGCCTGACCATCGCGAGCGACGTGGACGAGGTGGTCCCGGGCAACCCCGGCACCTCGGCCGTCGTCACGGCCAACGTGTCCGAGTCCGACACCGGCACGCCCCTCTCGGGCCAGGACGTGACCTTCTCCCTGACGGCCGCGGACGGTACCGTGAACCCCACCACCAACACGACGAACGGGTCGGGAGACGCCACCACCACCTTCACCGCCGGACCCACGCCCGGCGTGGCCACGGTCACGGCCTCGAGCGCCTGCGGCTCGGGTTCGGTGGACATCTACGTGCGCGACTGCGAGGTATCGGTGGCGGCGGAGCCCCAGGTGATCGCGCCGGCCGCCGGCAACACCTCGGTGATCACGGCCACCCTCACCGACGCCGTGTCCGCCGGCCCCCTGGCGGGCCGGCAGGTGACCTTCAGCCTGGACGACCCGACCCTGGCGGACTTCTCGGGCTCCACCACGGTGACGACCGACGCCAACGGCGAGGCCTCGGTGACCATCGTCACCAAGGGCAAGTCGGGCACGGTCAACGTGACCGCCACCTCGTCCTGCGGCGACGGCACCGTGCCTGTGGTGCTCAACGACTGGGAGATCTCCCTGGAGTCGGACGCCGGCAGCATCCAGCAGGGCACCACCGCCACCCTGACGGCCACCCTCACCGAGAGCGGCGCGCCAACCGACCCACCCGCGGGCCAGGACACGGTGACCCTGACGTTCGAGTCGCCGGGGGGCCTGGGCAGCACCCTCACCCCGGCGTCGTCCGCCACCAGCGGCGGCGTGACGACCAGCACCTTCGAGGCCGGCAGCACGTCGGGCAACGTGACCGTGCGGGCCTCGGCCACCATCAGCGGCATCCTGGTGACCGACACCGTGGACCTGGTGATCACCGACCCGGGTGGGCTGGACGACCTGACCCTCGTGACGGGCTCGGAGAGCATCTGCGGGTTCAACCACGACCAGTCGGGCTTCCGGGTCCAGAACCAGGGCCTCGACAACATCGTGGTCGACTCGATCCAGATCACCTGGTCGGGCGGCGGGCGCCTGCGCTCCGTCCGCACGGAGGGCTCCGTGTCCGACTGCAGCGGCGGCAGCTACCTGTGGCGGTACGACGGCTGCGGCTACCCCAACTTCTATCAGTCGTCGCCCACGACGCTCACCAGCTTCTGCAAGTTCGTGTACATCCCGTCGGGATCGACCTACGCCTTCCACGAGTTCAACTGGGACTTCGTGGACATGCGCGGCCAGACGGTGACCGTTGTCATCACCCACCACAAGGCCGGGGGCGGACCGTCGAAGACATCGACGATCACCTACCAGGTACCCAATTTCTGACGCCCAACCAGTGACGGAGGATCGACCGTGAACAAGAACCACACCCCCATCGGGCGCCGCATGAAGCGGACGGCCCAGGGCCAGGGAGGGTTCGTCCTGGTGCTTTCCCTCCTGACCTTGGCCCTGCTCTCCTCCATCGGCCTCGCGGCCCTGTACCAGAGCAACGGCGAGGTCACCGTGGTGGGCAACGAGCGCTCCGGCAACAGCCTGCTGCTCGCGGCCGACTCCGGCGTGGAGTTCGGCAAGAACGAGATCTGGGCCCAGTCGGGCTTCGGCACCGGCACGTCGGTGTCGTTCTCAACCCTGGACGCCTACTTCGCCGGCAAGACCATGCCCTTCACCATGGGTCCGCTGAACCTGACCGGCGACACCTACTACACGGTGACCGTGCCGGACACGGTGGACGTGCCCGGTGCGGGCACGGTGGACGGCTACGACACCTCCGACGCCAGCAAGCGCATGATCACCTTCCAGGCGCGCGCCTGGCACGACGCCAACAACAACGGCGCGTTCGACGCCGGCGAGCAGAGCCGCATGGTGACCAGCCGGGTGTCGTTCCAGTACGGCTCCCTGTCGTTCCCCTACGGGGTCTTGACCCAGAACGTGGAGTGCATCTTCTGCCACGCGAAGATCGTGGGCGACGTGGTCTCCCTCCAGGAGATGACCGTGCGCAAGAGCGACGAGGCCTACTCGACCGTGCTCGGCAAGGTCTACACCATGGGCACCACGAACCTGGACCAGGCCGACAAGCGGGTGGTCAAGACCTACACCGACCAGGACGGCAACCCGGACACCGTCGAGGACGCCGGCGAGGAAGCCCTGGACATCACCACCAACTACGCCGACCCGGACCGCTTCCCGGTGGACGAGAACGGCAACCCGTCGTTCCCGCAGATCGAGAACCTGGACTACTACAAGGGCCTGGCCTCCAACTACGACGGCGGCAACGGCAGCACCCTGTCCGGCGGGACGATCACCACGGTCCCCACGGGCAGCGACTACGCGAGCGGCGCGGTGAACGTGGGAAGCATCGACCAGAGCTACTCCGGCAACGTGATCCTCACCGGCACGCCGGGCAACTGCATCCAGCTCAACGGCCCCCTGGTGGTCGACGGCGACCTGATCATCCGCGGCTGCGTTGAGGGCCAGGGGAGCCTGTACGCGGGCGGCAACGTCTACGTGCCGGACTCGGTGACCTACAACGACGCCTCGAACGACAAGCTGGCCTTCGCCGCGGGCGGCAATATCGTCATCGGCGACTACCGCGACACCAGCTCCTTCGGCTTCTCCAGCCCCAAGAACGTGGGCGGCGGCGGCTTCATCAAGCAGAACGAATGGGAGTTCAACACCCAGGTGAAGGCCAACTACCCGTCCGGCGAGCGCCGCTGGTACGCGGCCGAGAATGGCAAGGTCTACACCAGCGGCACCACGACCGTCACCCCGGCCGCGGGCGACATCGTGGTCAAGTACACCCCGGGCGAGACGGCCGGCGGCGGCGCGCCGTGGATCTCCACGACCGACTACCTCAACAACTTCGTGGACCAGGTCAACGGGGTGACCCAGGTGGACGCCCTGGCCTACACCGCCAACGCCATCTTCGGAATGAACAAGTACGGCGACGAGAAGATGACCATCAACGGGGCGCTGGTCTCGGCCGACATCGGGCTGCTCATCCCCGGCCCGTCCTTCCTGGGGAAGGACTACAACCCGGACAACGTGGGCCTCACCCTGGTCTACGACGACCGGATGGAGAACTTCCTCTCGGTCGCCCGCAACCCGACCAAGCGGACCGTCAGCTGGCGCGAGGGGTCGTAGCGCCCTCGAACATACCGGCCGCGTCCCAGGCCCCGGAGAGCACCCAGGTCTCTCCGTGGGCCAGGACGCGGAAGGCGTTCTCTTTCAGCCCCGCCCTCTCCCGTGCCGCGGCGAGACGGCGGGGCGGCTCGTCCAGGGGCTCGTCGGTCAGGACGAACGTGCCCCAGTGCATGGCCACCGAGCGGGCCGCCCGCACGTCGGCGTGGACCCGCACCGCCTCCTCCGGGTCCATGTGGTACGGCCCCATGAACCAGCGCGGGGCGTAGGCCCCGATGGGGATGGCCGCCAGGTCGAAGGGCCCCAGGCGGCGGCCGATCTCCCGAAAATCGCCGGGGTAGCCGGAGTCGCCGCAGAACAGAAACCGGAAGCCCGGCGCCGCCACGGCGAAGCCCGCCCACAGGGTGCGGTCGCGCCCGATCAGGTGGCGCTTGCTCCAGTGCTGGGCGGGCACGGCCGTGACCGCCAGGCCGTGGGCCTGCGTCCCCTGCCACCAGTCCAGCTCCACCACCCGCCGGACGCCCCAGGACCTCAGGTAGGGGCCCAGCCCCAAGGGGACGCACCAGAGAGTCTCGTCGCCCCCCTCGCGCCGCGCCAGGAGGCGGACGGTGCCCTCGTCCAGGGAGTCGAAGTGGTCGTGCGAGATCACCACCAGGTGGACCGGGGGCAGGTCGTCCATCGCCAGGCCCGGGGGCACCGCCCGGCGGGGGCCGGCCCAGGAGACCGGGGAGCAGCGGGTGGTGAAGTGGGGGTCGGTCAGGACGTTGCGCCCGCCCATCTGGACCAGGAGGGTGGCGTGGCCGATCCAGGTCACCGTGGGGGTGTCCCCGTTTCCGCGCAGGAAGGCCGGGTCGTTGGGGGCGAGGGGGAAGTCGTACGTCTCCGGCGGGGGGATACGCTTCGTAAGGGCCTCCCGCCGCCAGCGCAGGAGATCGCGAAAGGTCCGGGGGGCGGACAGGCCGGGGTTGGTGAAGCCGCCCGGCACGTGGTGGGCCGGGGAGCGGGGCGGAGCGGGCTCGGGCACGTGCCCCATTGTAGCCCTCTCCCGCCGCCTCCGGGGCCACCTCACGCCGGAGCGCGGGGACGCCGATAAAGGGGGCGCGCGTCCCGGGATGGCCGGGCTGCGCCGGGGTGTGCGGTACGGGGTCCTTCGGGAGAAGGGAGACCCATGCCCACGCCCCCCACCGCGCCGGAACCGGCGCCGGCGCCGGAGTCGGGCAATCCGCCCGCCGGCTGGGCCCTGCGTCACCTGCGGCCCCTCCTCATGGTCCCCGTCGCCGCCTTCACCCTGGCGGGGGTGGTCTTCTACCTGCTCCAGCTCCACGAACGCCTGGAGGCCGGCATCACGGGCCGCCTGGCGGGGGTCCGGACCGCCCTCGAGGACGTCTTCCCGGACCCCAACGGCGCGGCGGTCCATACCCTGGCATTCGGCGCGGACGTCCTGACCGCCGACCCCGGCCTGACGGCCCGGCTCGCGGCCCGCGACCGCGAGGGCCTCGTCGCCCGCACCACTCCCCTTCTGGCCGATCTGCGGGCCCGCCGCGGCATCGTG
>Ga0307417_10001319_pt1 | contig 10370 bp, 10 predicted proteins | sample SalMarWE160210MG_2_FD_202514 | JGI IMG/M metagenome (GOLD analysis project Ga0307417, IMG submission 202514) | Salt marsh sediment microbial communities from the Plum Island Ecosystem LTER, Massachusetts, United States - WE1602-10 | ecosystem: Environmental > Aquatic > Marine > Intertidal zone...
TGCGGCGACGGGCGACGACGTGAGAAACGCCGTGGCGAGGGCACGGGAGGCTCAGGAGGCTTGGGCCCGGGTGCCGGTCGGGGAGCGGGCCGCGGTGCTGTCCAGGTTCCACGACATCCTCATCGAGCGAGCCGATGTGGCTCTCGACCTGATACAGCTCGAGGCCGGCAAGGCGCGTGTCCCGGCCCTCGAAGAGGTCTACGACACCGTCGCCACCACCCGTTATTACATGAAGACCGGCCCCCGTCTTCTCCGTAGACGCCGTCGCGCCGTGTCTTTCCCCGGGTTCACGACGGCCTACGAGTTCAGACACCCGATCGGTGTCGTCGGCAGCATCAGCCCATGGAACTTCCCCTTCACCCTGTCGATCTCGGACATCGTCCCTGCCCTTCTCGCCGGCAACGCGGTGGTGAGCAAGCCCGACGAGAAGACGCCCTTCTCACTCCTCTTCGGCGCGGCGCTGCTCGAGGAGGCCGGTCTCCCCGACGGAGTGCTCCAGATCGTGACCGGGGATGGTGAAGAGGTCGGCGGCGCCCTCGTCGGGGAGGTGGACTACGTGATGTTCACCGGCTCGACCGAAGTCGGGCGGCTGGTGGCCTCCGCCGCTGCCCGCCGCATCGTCGGGTCCTCCATGGAATTGGGGGGGAAGAACGCGGCCATCGTGCTCGCCGACGCCGATCTGGAGAAGACGGTCCCGGGAATATCCCGAGCCATGTTCGCCAACGGTGGCCAGCTTTGCATCTCCATGGAGCGCGTCTACGTCGACGCCGCCATCGAGGAAGAGTTCACGGCCCGTCTCGTCGAGCACACCCGAGGTCTCGAGATGACGACCGAATACGACTTCTCCTCCGCCCTCTCCTCGATGATCTCGAGGGAGCATCTGGAGAACGTTCATGCCCACGTGGAAGATGCGGTCGCCGGTGGTGCGACTCTTCTCACAGGGGGCAAGCCGCGACCGGATGTCGGTCCCCTCTTCTACGCCCCGACCGTGCTCACAAATGTTCACGACGAGATGTTGTTGTGCCGGGTCGAGACGTTCGGGCCGGTGGCTTCCATCTACCCCTTCGACGTGCTCGAGGACGCCATTTCCATGGCCAACGACTCGGAGTTCGGCCTCAACTTCAGCGTCTGGACCTCCGACACCGCTCGCGGCGTCGAGATCGCCTCCCGGCTCCAGGCCGGAACGGTCGGGGTCAACGACGGCTATGCCGCGGCATGGTCGTCATACGATTCGCCGATGGGCGGGATGGGCGCCTCCGGGCAGGGCCGGCGTCACGGCGCCGAGGGCCTGCTCAAGTACACCGAAGCCCAGACCGTGGCCGTTCAGAAGATCGGGCCCGCCTTCGCCCCTCTGGGTGGCATGACGTACGAGAGGTATCAGGGGCTTCTGAATCGGGCCCTCAGGGTGCTCAAGCACCTCCCCTTCTACAAGTGACCCAGCACGCTGCTCGGTTGTGATCCGCCTGGCCGGCTCGAGGGATCAGCCGACCGTCATCTCTCGCTCATCTCGGCGAGATCTGCCTCGAGGAGGTCGCGGTCGTCATCGTCGGCGATGTCGGCCAGCGTCGCCCGGGCCAACTCCAGATGCTCGGAGAAAGTCTCGACGTCGTCGACCTCGGCCGCTGCGCGGGCTATCGCCTCGTGGGCGAAACCTGTCACAAAAGCACCGAGATCGTGCTCCGTCGCCAGTTCCAGCGATCTCTCGGCGAACCTGCGGGAGAGGTCGGCATAGCCGAGGACTGCGGCGACACGGGAGACCTGCCAGTCGGCGATTGCCCAGTTGCGGGGTGACCCCACCTGATACCAGTTGTGACGCTGGGACAGGGTCGCGGCCAGCATCTCCTCTTGTTCCTCCCGACTGAGAGCGTCCTTGTCGAGGAGCTCCCAGGTGTGGTTGAAGTCACGGGGCGCCAGCGTTCGGCGCCAACGGGCGACGTCGTCCTCGCCGGGTGCTTCTATGGGGTCGACCATGGGTGCTCTTCCTAAGGTTCGAAGTCCTGTGAGTGTGGCAACGATACGCAACCATGGCTGATGACACCACCGTCACGGTGGCGGGCGAGCACGTGCGCATCTCGAGCCCGGGGCGCGTCGTGTTCCCCGACCGGGGCTGGACCAAGCTCGACGTGGTGAACCACTTCGTGTTGGTTGCCGCAGGGGCCGCCCGCGGCATCACCCGCCGTCCCACGATGCTCAAGCGCTATATGCAGGATGTCACCGTGGCGCCGATCTATCACAAGCGCGCCGCGAAGAACACTCCCTTCGAGACGGTGCAGATCAGGTTTCCCTCACAGAGACCGGGGCGGATGAACGTGCCGGTGACGGAGGCAGACGTGATCCGGCTGGTCCAGCTGGGCTGTCTCGACTTTCACCCCTGGCCGGTTCGGGCCGACGATACCGACCACCCCGACGAGCTTCGCTTCGACCTCGATCCCACCCCCGGCTTCGGCTTCGAGCACGTCAAGGAAGCGGCCGCCGGCGCCAAGACGGTGCTCGACGAAGTCGGCCTGGTGAGCTGGCCGAAGACCAGCGGCAGCCGTGGGATCCACGTCTATGTCCGTATCGAGCGCTCATGGGATTTCTTCCAGACCAGACGCGCCGTGTTGGCCTTCGCCCGTGAGCTGGAACGTCGCATGGACGGGCTGGTCACCACGAGCTGGTGGAAGGAGGAGCGAACCGGTGTTTTCATCGACTACAACCAAAACGCGCGGGACAAGACCGTGTCGAGCGCATACGGGGTCCGTCCCACCGGTTATGTGTCGGCTCCGTTTCGTTGGGACGAGCTGGCCGACATCAGCATCGAGGATTTCCCGCTCGGCTCGTTCCACGAGCGTTGGGCCGCGGTGGGCGACCTCACCGAGGGCATCGACGAGGCGGCGGGGAGGATCGACACTCTGATGGACTGGGTCGCCCGTGACGAGGAGGATGGCCTCGGCGACGCGCCCTGGCCACCCCACTACCCGAAAATGCCCGGTGAGCCGCCCCGAGTCCAGCCCTCCAAACAGCGAAGGCCCGACGAGGACTACTGATCGGGGCTAGAGGGCGTCGCGGCGGCGCAGCGCCCAGGTGAGCGTGGCCAACCCGACGAGCAGCACGACAGCCAGCTTGACCAGCCCGCCACCCACTCCGGGTGTCACCGGGCCCAGCATGTCACCCGCATTCGGTTGATCCCAATAGGGGGTCACTTCGGCGAAAATCGACAAGGCGATCCGCCAGATGGAGATCTGGGCCAGACCGCTCACGACCGCGGCGAGGATCGACTCGATGACGATGATGTATCCCAGGCCAACCAGGATCGACCTGGGTACCAGATAACCGAGTGGCACGAAGATGGCGGCGTAGCCGAGCCCGGCCGCGGCGAACTGGATCAGGCCGGGGATCGCCACGGATGGGGAAACACCGACGGCCAGCGCCGCGACGAGGGTTGCCAGCCATCCGCCGAGACCGAGGGTGAGGGCTGCGGCGGTGCCGGCCGCTATCGAGGATGCCGCCATCGCCGATCTGGCGATGGGCCTCATGTAGATGTATGGCAGGGTCCCGGCGTCCCTCTCCTCCCGCAGCGTCGCCACCGTGAGGATGAGGACGGCGATCGCATAGGAGAACCCGGCCGTGGCCACGATGGTCGAGTAGAGGAGCTCGGCCTCGTCGGGCCCGGCGTTGAAGGCGGTCAGCCAGTAGGCGAGGGCCGGGATCGAGGAGAGGGCGAGAAGGGCGATCAGACGGCCCCGTCGCAGAACCCGGCGGTAGAGATGGATGGCGAGGGTCATCCGCTGCCTTCCACCAAATAGCGGAAGACCGACTCGAGCGACTCGTCGGCCGGCTCGACCCGGGAGAGACGCACCCCGTTGTCCACCGACAGTCCGGGCAGACGTCGGGCCAGGTCGGAGGCGTCGGACGCCTCCACTCGCAACTGTCCTTCGGCGACGTGGACCCCGACGACTCCTTCGGTGGTCATGAGAGCGGACGCCAGGATGCGGGGCCGGTCGCATTCGATGAACACCTGACGGGGACGGTCGGTCATCGCCGCCCGGATCGTGGCCACGCTTCCCACCGCGGCGAGACGCCCGTCGACCATGGCCACCACGCGCTCTGCCATGCGCTCCACCTCGGCCAGCACATGTGAGGAGACGAGAACCGTCCTGCCTGCTGCGCCCAGCTCCTTGAACAGCTCGATGAGCTGGGCCCTCTGCACCGGGTCTGCTCCGTTGAGCGGCTCGTCGAGGAGGAGAACCGCCGGGTCGGAGACGAGAGCCGCCGCCACCTTGGCCCGCTGACGCATCCCCTTGGAATAGCCGCCGAGGGCACGGTCGGCCGGGCCGGTCAGCTCAACCGTCTCCAGCACCGCCGTCGTCTTTCCGCTCGGGTCGTCGACACGGGCGAGACGGGCTGCCAACTCGATGAACTGCCTGGCGGTGAGACGCTCATAGACCGCCTCGTCCTCGGGCACCAGGGAGATGTTCTTGTACACGGATGGGTGGCTGCGCGGGTCCTCGCCGAGCACGGTCACCTTCCCCTGGGAAGGTCGCTGCAGCCCCGCGATCACACGCATCAAAGTCGTCTTCCCGGCTCCATTGGGGCCGAGCAGCCCGGTGACACCCGGGCCGAAGCCGATCGTCACCTCGCTCACCGCCACCTTCGGGCCGAACCATTTCGAGAGCTCGTCGACGACGATGGTGTCGGTCATGCCAGTCTCCGATACCGCTGGCGGACGAAGACGGCTGAGACGACGACGAGGGCCACGATCACCAGGGCAGACACCCAAACCTGGAAGCCGGCCGCCTCTGCGGGATACTGGACCGTGTCGCCGAAGAAGTAGTCGCGGATGATCCGGGGGTGCTGGTCGAGAGCCACGAGCGAGAACCATCGCGATCCGGTGAATCCGACCTGTGCGGCGACGTTGGCTATCAGACTGCCGGCGACGATCGTCCCCAGGAAGGCAGCGGCTGCGATGCCGGTCCTCGAGATGATGGCCGCCAGGAAGAAGACGATCGCCCCGTGGAGCGTGATGAAGGCCAAGGCCGTCACGGGGACCTTCCAGAGGATGTCGAGGTTGTCCCCCATGTAGGTGAGGAAGCCGTCGTCGGAGATGAGAGCGAGCCCGATGTGGAGGACGATCTGGGGTACCAGGTAGATGGCGCCGACGAGGGTGGTGAACGCGCCGACCTTGGCGCCCAGGTAGCCGTCCGACGTGAGGGGTCGTGAGAAGTAGACAGACAACGCTCCCGAGGTGCGGTCGGTGATCAGTAGTTGCGGTCCGGCGAGGGCTATGAACAGCAGCGAGATCGCCGAGTAGAAGTCGAACAGGCCGCCATACGAGGGGATGCCCTCGGAGAGGCTCTGCTGGATGTTCCCGATCGCCCAATGGATTCCGATGAAGATCGCGGCCGAGATGAGTGCGATGCTGATCAGCAGCCAGGGGAAGACCTTCGTCCTCGCCTTGCGCCCCAGGCCGAGAACTCGCCGCAATCCGTCCTTGAACACGGCGCGGCGGGCACCCGAGGGACCCGTGCGGGGGCCGTCGTAGGAGCGATAGCCGCGGTCGTAGATCACCTGATCCGTCATTGCCGCGCCTCCGCATGCAGGAACATGTCCTCCAGCGAGGCCGAGCCGCGGACCATCCGGATGAGCCCGGCCCCGGTTCGCGCGGCAGCGGCGACGATGGCCGTCTCGATTCGGTCGTCGCCGGGCCCCACCAGGAGACGGCGTCCCTCGACCACCGTGTCGAGACCCTCGCCCCTGAGCAGTGCAGCCATCTCCTCGGCCTTGTCGAGGACTTCGGCCTGGACGGTCCCCAGTTTCTCGAACCCGTGCAGCGGTCCCGAGCGCAGCAGTTCGCCGGCATCGAGCATCACCACCCACGAACAGGTGTCCTCGATGTCGGTGAGCACGTGGCTGCTCACTATCACGTTGATGTCGAACTCGCCGAGACGCTTTATCAGTTGGAGCATCTGCACCCGCCCGGCAGGGTCGAGACCCGAGGCCGGCTCGTCGAGGAGCAGGAGATCCGGGTCGTGCACGATGGCCTGAGCGAGCTTCACTCGCTGTTGCATCCCGGTGGAGAAGTCACCCAGGTAGCGGAACCTCTCCTCCTCCAGGCCGACCAGGAAGAGAGTCTCCGACGATCGCCGGCGGGCCTCACGGGGAGGGATGCCGGCGAGCTGCGCCGCATATGAGACGAAATCGGCGGCCGTCTGGTCCTTGGGCAGGCACTCACCCTCGGGCATGTACCCCATCACCGCCCTGACGGCCAGGGGCTCGGTCTCCGGGTCGTGTCCCATCACCCTGATCGACCCCGACGTGGGGTGGAGGAGGCCGAGAAGCAGGCGGAGGAGTGTGGTCTTGCCGGCGCCGTTGGCCCCGACGAGACCGATCACGCCGGCCGGTACGTCCAGGGTCAGTTCCCGGAGCGCCACGACCTCGCCGTAGTCGTGGGTCAGCCCACCGATGCTCACTATGTTGTCGGGGGCCATCGGTGGACAGTGTGGCACGGGTGGCCACGCCCCGGAATCAGGGATCACCCCGAGACTCCCCCGAGCGGCGCACGTCCGGAGCCGATCGATGGCCCGGCTCTTCTATGAGGCCTGGCCGGGCCTCGTACGGTGGATCAGGACACGATCTCCTCGAATGGCGCGCCCTCGGGACGCTCCAGCTGATCCATCGTGCAGTCCGACGCCTCCTTGTCGGGTCGCCAGCGATGGAAACGGGATGCGTGGCGGAACCGGTCTCCCTCCAGCTGGTCGTAGCTCACCTCGACCACGACCCCGGGCCGTACCGGGGTCCATGAGTTGTCCTTGCCCGATGACCATCGGCTGGGCCCGCCCGGGGCGCGTGCGTCCTCGTCGAAGCTGTCGTCGGCGCGTAGCTCGAGGAACCGGTTGTATATCTCCACCCTGTCGGTGTCCGGGAACCCCGAGCAGTGCCCGATGAAGTGGAAATCTCCCGCATCGTTGTACAGCCCGAGGAGCAGCGACCCGATCTTGCCCCCGTCCTTGTGCTCCCGGAAGCCACCCACCACCACATCGATGGTGCGACGGTGCTTGATCTTGATCATCGCCCGCTTGCCGGGCTGATAGGCGAGCTCCGGATCCTTGGCGATGATCCCGTCGCATCCTGCGGGCTCGAAGTCGTCGAACCAAAGCCGGGCGATCTCCTCGTGGTTGGTCTGCGGGGTGAGGTGCCACGGCAGCCCCAGCCGATCCCACAACGCGACCAGTCGCTGGCGTCTCTCGGCGAAGGGCCGGTCCCTGATGTCCTCACCCCGATCGGCCAGGAGGTCGAAGGCGACCAGCTCCGCCGGAGTCTCTTCCGACAGACGCTCGATCCTCGACTCGGCAGGGTGGATCCTCTGCTGGAGGGTGTCGAAGTCGGTGGCACCGTCGATCACGCAAACGATCTCGCCGTCGACGACGGTCCCCTCCGGGAGTTGTTCGAGAGCGGGCTGCAACTCGGGGAAGTAGCGAAGAAGGGGCCGTTTGTTCCGGGAGTCGATCCTGATCTCGGGTGCCGACCAGGAGAGGGAGCGGAAGCCGTCCCACTTGGGCTCGTACACCCAGATTCCCTTCGGCCAACGCTCGGAGACCTTGGCCTCCATGGTGGCGACGGGTGGAGAGAAGGGATGATTCATCAGGCGCGGAGTGTATGCGTCGATACTCTCATCCTCATGTGGGAGAAGGTCGCCCTCGTGTGGGACAGGGCCAAAGGCGTGTCCCGGCTGACCTACAGCGTGCTGGAGGCGGCAGCCCGAAGCTATGGGCTGGACCGGGTGAATCGGATGGCGGCTGCGGTGGCGTACCGGACCATGTTCGCCTTGACGCCGTTCCTGCTCATCGCACTGTTCACGCTGGGCATATTCCTGGGCAACGCCAGCGACGCCCAGCAGCAGATTCTCGACTTCATCGAAGGACTCGCCGGGTCTGTCGTCGCCGGGGCCTTGGAGACGTTGGCGTCGTCGATTGTGGACACGAGCGGCACTGCCGGGCTGGTCGGTTTCGCCCTGTTGTTGTGGACGGGCTCGAGTCTGTTCCTGGAATTGCAGAACGACCTCAACGACATCTTCGGCGTCCCCTACGAGCAGACCGCGGGGGTCGCCCAAACGGTGATCAAGCGGCTCATCGGGTTTGGCTGGGCTCTCTCCATCGGGGTCATCGTGGGTGCGGTTTGGCTGCTCAACTCGGTCTGGCAGCTCCTCGGAGACCTCTTCCCGGCCTCCTTCGCACCGGTCCACACCCTCATAACCATTCTCACTCCGGTGGTGTCGCTGGTCGTGATGCCCTTCGTCTTCGCCCTGGTGTTTCAGTCCCTCACCAAGGTGAGGGTGCGGTGGAGGGCGGTTTGGTGGGGCTCGTTCTTCACGTCACTCGCCTTCCTGCTCACGGCATACGGGGCCGGGATCTACTTTCGGTTGAGCAGCAAGAATGCAGCGACGTTGGCGGCGGCCCTGTTCGTGATCCTCCTGGTGGCCTATCTGCTCTCGGCCGTGTTCCTGGTCGGAGCCGAGGTCACCAAGGTCTACGACAGGTATCTGCGCACCGGCGTGGTCACCGCCCACGAAGATCCGGAGCCTCCCCAGGCGATCGTCGGCCAGCCGGAGCCGGCGATGGCGATGTCGACCTTGGCAGGTTTCCTCGCAGGCATGTTCGTCGGCTGGCGGCGCAAGGGCTGACCCTCTGGCTCTGATCACTCATACCCAATAACCTCGCGGTAGATGGCCATCGACATCCCCGGCTTCATCGCCGACTTCAAAGAGCATGCAACCGATCATGGTTTCCACGTCCACGACGAGCGTCATTTCGTCGAGACCTACTCCCTGCGGCAGTCGTGGGAGGTAGATGTGCACCCCGAGGCCGGTTGCGGTGGCCCTATCGACCTCCATGTGGCCCTCGACGTCGACCCGACGGTCGTGCTGTCGATTCGGGAGAGGCTCGAAGAGATGTCGGAGTTCGAGGAGCCGCCCGACGAGTACTTCCTGGACTTGTATTTCAACTGGGCGGTCCCTCCCCTCCACGATCCACCCGATCTCCTGGTGCTCGCCACCGATCTCGCCGGTCTTGGCGGCATGACGCTGCCGATCGAGGTCTCTGCCGTCGATTCCTTCGCCGATGTGATCGGGGTCCCGGAGCGAAGGCTCCAGCTGACCGGCAAGAGCCAGGTGAGCCTGGTCGATGTTCTCATGGGCAGAGAGCAGCTTTGTGACGTGCTCGATCGCTCCCGAGAGGTCAGTGAGTATCTGCTGGACCGCGTGGGTCGCTGGATGGAGCTCCCCGGCGCCTAGAGGATCATCTCGACGATGGCCCAGACCCCCATGACCGCGGTGAGGGCACAGAGGGCATAGAAGAGGGCCAGAGTCAGAGCCCGGGGTGGCGGGGCCTCCGCGATTCCATCTTCGGCGACGAGCATCGCGTCCCGTTCGGTTTCCGCAGGCTCATCGGCCGGCGCCGCCTGCTCCGTCTTCGTCTCGGACGCGGTCTCCGGTTCAGGGGGCTGCTCGTCGACGGGCCCGGGTGGATGGGCGCGGGCCCGCTCCTGACGGCGGCGGCCCTCGTCGACGGCCGCTCCGAAGAGGGTGGGCTGGTTGGGGACGAAATGGAGTGTCTCGTTCTCGGCGTTGATCGAGTAGGCGCCATCCTCGACCTGGACTATCTCGCACTCGTCGGTGCGCCACTGGCCTATCTCCCGGCCCGAGGCCGAAAGACGGACGTACCCGTCCTCCAACTCGACCATCACGGGGATGTCGGCTTGCGCCAATGTCACTACGCCGTCATAGATGGGCATAAGGGTCTGGTCCCCCCAGGGCGATCGTCTCACAAACTAAGCGGTGAGCCGTCCCGTGTCGACTCAGAAGGGGACTGTTACGGCATCACAGAGGAAGCGTGTGAACGAGCTCGCCTTGACGAAGAGGCCGTGCAACTCGTCGTCGAGACCGGAGGAGGTCACCGTCCTCTGAGTGAGCCTCGTTGCGGCGATGAAGCTCTTGAGTCGCAGATCGTCCACGTGAGGGTGCTCGGCGTCGAGATCACCGGGCACACGACGCAGACGATCTTCCTCGTTGTCTCCGACAGACCATGCCTCCGTGAACTCAGGTGAGTGAGCCGCCTCCGCCCATCTCTCCGGGTCGTCGTTGATCGCGGTCCTTATGGTCCGGGCCACCCTGGGCTCCGGGTGCCAAATCCCCACGCCGGTGAAGCACTGGCCCGGCTCCAGGTGGAGATAGAAGCCGGGGGCATGAACGTCTTTGCCCATGGCATGCCGGAACTGGATGCCGACGTTCGTCTTGTAGGGGGTCTTGTCCTTGGAGAAGCGCACGTCGCGATAGGGGCGCATCAGCGACCCGCCGTTTGCCCTCGTGTCGGCGACGAAGTGAGGGGAGATGTCCT
>Ga0307417_10001321_pt1 | contig 10364 bp, 9 predicted proteins | sample SalMarWE160210MG_2_FD_202514 | JGI IMG/M metagenome (GOLD analysis project Ga0307417, IMG submission 202514) | Salt marsh sediment microbial communities from the Plum Island Ecosystem LTER, Massachusetts, United States - WE1602-10 | ecosystem: Environmental > Aquatic > Marine > Intertidal zone >...
AACCGAAAGCGCCCGGCAGAAGGCCATGAAGGCCGAACTCGAGTGGGTGCGCAGCAACCCCAAGGGGCGGCACGCCAAGAGCAAGGCGCGCCTGTCGCGCTTCGCGGAACTCTCTTCGCAGGAAAGCCAGAAGCGCAACGAGACCAAGGAACTCTATATCCCGCCGGGCCCGCGCCTCGGCGAACTGGTGATCGAGGCCAATCATATCGCCAAGGGCTTCGGTGATCGGCTGCTGGTCGATGATCTTAGCTTCAACCTGCCGCAGGGCGGCATTGTCGGCATCATCGGCCCCAACGGCGCGGGCAAGACCACCCTGTTCCGTATGCTGACCGGCACAGAACCGGTCGACAGCGGCGAGTTGCGCATTGGCGAAACCGTACAGATCGCCTATGTCGACCAGAGCCGCGATTCGCTCGACGGCAGCAAGACGGTGTGGGAGGAAATCTCCGACGAGCAGGACATCATTACCGTGGGCAAATACACCGTGAACTCACGCGCTTACGTGTCGCGCTTCAACTTCACCGGCACCGATCAGCAGAAACGTGTGGGCGATCTGTCCGGTGGTGAGCGTAACCGCGTACACCTGGCCAAGCTGCTGAAGAGCGGCGGCAACCTGCTGCTGCTTGACGAACCGACCAACGACCTGGACGTCGAAACGTTGCGCGCACTGGAAGAGGCATTGCTCGACTTCCCGGGCTGTGCGGTGGTGATTTCGCACGATCGCTGGTTCCTGGACCGTATCGCCACGCACATCCTCGCCTTTGAAGGTGACAGTCACGTGGAATGGTTTGAGGGGAACTATGCAGACTACGAGGCCGACCGCAAGCGACGCCTGGGTGTAGATGCGGAGCAGCCGCACCGGATCAAGTACAAGCGCCTGGCGGTCTGACGCGTCAGGCCCCGACGCTGAATTGTTCACGACTATTTGGATATTTGGGGTCAGAGTAAAAACTCGGGAAGTTTTTACTCTGACCCCAAATATCCAAATGCTCGGACTCCAATGCTCGCAATCAACAGCCATCGTCCTCGACAATGACTTCTTCACCATCATCATCCGCCTGGGTCTGCCGGGTGCGGGTGAACATCATATGCTCGATGCGCTCGAATTGTGTGTCGAGGGCGCGTTCAACGACTTTGTTGTCCAGGCCGTCATAGATCATGACGCGACCGCGGGCTTCCGCCGTCAACTCACTCTGGCTGGGCTTGAACAGGACATTCTGCTGAAAGCTATCGTCCGCACCGGCCGCCATTGTCAGCGACGTCAGCACAGCGGCCAACAGCAGCCCGAACAGTATGCGATGGCCGGGGGCACTGGTTTCCTCTGGCACATAGATGTGAATCGGTGTCTTCATGACGTTCGCCTCCTGATACAGATGGTGTTTTACCTGGCGCCGGAAACGGGGATAGGGGCGTGCTATTCTCATTACATGCTGACCGTTGTCCCGCGCATTTCCGTCGCCTCCGAGTCTTCTTTTAGTGCGCAGGCGGCTGAAATACCGGACGGTTTCCGAATGAATAACTAATATTCACCAAACGAAAAGCTAACGGCTCGCTGAAACAACAGGTTATGGGGGATGCGGAGAATGTTGGCGCATGAATCAGACCCTGGAACCCGTACCACCGGATCGCCTGAAGATCGGTGACTGTCAGTTTCACGTCGGGTCACACGAGCTGAGACGTGACGGTAAAAAGATCCGGCTGGAACCCCGGGTGGCCAGCCTGTTGCTGTATCTTGCCACGCGGCCCGGAGAGCCCGTCAGCCGAGCGGCGCTTCTGGAAGCGCTTTGGCCAGGTGTCGTCGTCAGCGACGAGGCGCTGACCAACGCCGTCAACAAGCTGCGCCGGGCCTTCGGAGATGACCGCGCCAACCCCAAGGTGATCGACACCATCCCGAAAGCGGGCTACCGACTGATTGCGCCGGTGCAGCCGCATGAGCCCGTGCCCGCCCCAGCCAATCCGGACGGGCCGACTGCGGGTGGGGGTAGACGGGCCAGGCCTCGCTGGTTAACTCCCCTGGCCGTAGTAGTACTGGCCGGCCTGGCCGTGTCTTTCGTCACGAGGCTGCCGCTGACTGGCCCGGAGCCAGCGGGCAGCGAGGCACCCAGCCAGCCCACCGGGACCAGCAGCATACGGCCAACGCTGGCAGTGCTGCCATTCGATAACCTCAGTGCAGAACCCGACGAGGAGTATTTTGCCGATGGCATAACGGACGACCTGATCACGCGCCTGGCGAAAAATCCCGGTCTGATGGTGATTGCGCGTGACTCGGCGTTTTTTTACAAGGGCAAGTCACTGGATCCAAGCGTGATTGCGGAAAAGCTCAAGGTTGGCTACGTGCTGCGCGGCAGCATACGCCGGGAAGGTGACATGGTGATCCTCAATGCCTGGCTTGTGGATGCCGCCACCGGCGACCATGTCTGGACAGAGCACTACCAACGCAAGGCCGGCCAGATTTTCGAAATCCAGAACGAGATCTGGAGTGGCGTCATTACGGCGCTCGCGGCGAAAGATACCGGTCACCCCGATACCGGTACCGGTACCGGTACCGATGATCCACGGGCCTATGACAGCCTGCTGCTCGGCAGACACCATTTCTACCGATTCGAGAGTCGCACGGAAAACCTGAAGGCGCGAGCCTACTTCGAGGAGGCGGTTCGGCTGGATCCCAACTTCGCCATGGCCTACGCGATGCTGGCCTGGACGTATGCCTTCGAGGCCATGAATGGCTGGACGGACAGTCCGCTGGCCGCGCTGCAGCAGGCCGAGCGCATAGCCACCCGCGCCATCGCGATCCAGCCGGTGTTGCCATTGGCCTATTATGTGCGCGGCCTGTCCTACCGCGAACAGCACGAGTATGTAAAGGCCCTGGTCGAGGCACAAAAGGCCATCGAATATGATCCCAATTACGCCAACGGCCGCGTGCTGCTGGCCACCCTGCTGTACTATGCCGGCCGCCCGGAAGAAGGACTGGCGCGTATCCAGGAGGCCATGCAGATCAATCCCCATCACCCCTATAACTACCATTTTCATCTGGGCCAGGCCTACTTTGTATTGCACCGTTACCCGAAGGCCATTGATGCCTTCAACCTTGGTCTGTCCAGCAACCCGGCATCGGAACGCATGCGAGTCTGGCTGGCGGCCGCGCTGGCACAGTCGGGCGCCATCGATGCGGCGAAGTGGGAAGGTGAGCAGATCATGGCGGCCAATCCTGATTTCTCCTTACATCGCATGACGCAGGCCTTCCCGTTCAACAACCCGGCCGACATGGAGCATTTTCTTGCCGGCCTGCGAGTGGCAGGTCTGAAATGATTGTAATGTCGGATATTTGGGGTCGGAGTAAAAACTCGGGGGCGTTAGCAGTTTTGCCCTGCCCCCAAATGCTGCGCAAGGGTTCGGCCAGTCAACTGCGGCATTTGGGGTCAGGAAGTTTTTACTCTGACCCCAAATACTCAAATGCTCGGACGCAAGGTCTTGTTTTGCCGCGAATGTTGCCAGCGTGGCTAAACCTTTGCGGAACGCAGCCGAAATTACAAGTCAAATCATAGATATATGTATCCCGCCCGGGACTGGACAACATGAAGGTTATTGTCGCCCCCATTGACTTGCACAAAGGCATGTACGTGTCCGAGCTGGACCGTCCCTGGCTCGAAACACCGTTCCTGTTTCAGGGCTTCCGCATCACCAACAGCAACGAAATCGAACAGATCAGCAAGCTCTGTGACTTCGTATTTGTCGATACGGAGAAAAGCACCATCCCGGTGCCGGAACGGCTTGCCGCCAGCAACGGGGAGGCATTCGGGCAAACGGAGCAGGACACCGCCCGCATCGTCAAACCCGCCGAACCGTACCGCAACAACTTCGACGACGAGTATCCCGTTGCCAGGAGCCTTCACCTGCAAGCGCATGAAATGGTCGCCACCCTGTTCAACGACGTGCGCATGGGAAAGAGCCTGGATGTCGAGGAAACCCGCCGCGTGGTCACCCGGATGGTCGACAGCATCCTGCGCAATCCCGACGCGCTGATATTGCTCGCCTGCCTGAGCCGGAAGCATGATGCGCTGGCCGCACATGCCATGACCGTTTGCACCCTGTCCATTTCCTTTGGCCGTTACCTGGGCCTCGACAAGGCCACGCTGGTGGAACTGGGCATGGGCGCCCTTATCCACGATATCGGCGAGACCAAGCTCCCGGACAAGCTGCTCGGTGACAGCAAGGATCTCTCCGAGGAAGACCGCGCCCTGCTCCAGAGCCATACCCGCATCGGCATGATGATCATGAAGAAGCTTGAGGGTGTGTCCGAAACGGTGGTCGCCATCGCCCGCGATCACCACGAACGCGCAGACGGAAGCGGCTATCCCAGACAACTGGTCAATTCACAGGTGGACATCTGCACCCGGATTGTTTCGATCGTCGACACCTATGACAGCATCACCAGCGGTGTGCACGGCAGGGAACAAATCGGCCTCGACGTGGCGCTCAAGTACATCTATTCGTGGCGCGAGGGGCTGTTCGATGCGCTGCTTGTCGAGAAGTTCATCCAGTGTATCGGCATCTACCCGATCGGAAGCACCGTGGAACTGCGCTCGGGACATATCGGCATTGTCATTTCGTCACAGCCCGATGCGCGGCTGTTTCCCAGGGTCATGCTGATTCTGGATGCCAAAGGAGAGGCGCTGGAACCACCGAAGACCATGAATCTCGCCCTGTTCAGGGACAAAGGCGGTGATGACAACGGCTATGAAGTGAAAAGACTGGTCGACCCGCAAGCGTACGGCATCGATGTGCGGAGTTTTGTCCTGCGGGAACTAAGCGGGTCTTGAACGGGCCGCTGCGCTGTAGCTCAGAATATTGTCGTCCTCGAGGTTTTCACCTTCCTGCATCGCCCCGTACAGGTGAACCGGCTGTGACTTGCCGCGGATATTGTGGCTCCCCAGGTCGGTAAACATGGCTTTGTGGCGTTCCGGGATCCGTTCGTAGACGCCGGCGGATGTCACGACGCGATACCCCAGCCGCTTGCTCAGGCCGTCCAGCCGGCTGGCAATATTGACCGAGTCACCGATAAAGGTGTACTCGAAGCGCTCGCTTGAACCGATCGTCCCGGCAGCCGCGCGGCCGCAGTTGATCCCGATGCCGATATCGAACCGCGTGCCGTCACGCATTACCGCAGAAGTGGAGTGCATCAGTATGTCCAGTGCGGCTTCAACCGCGTTTGTGGCGTAATCCGGGTCTCCGTCTACACCGAATACGGCAAGGATCGCATCGCCGATGAACTTGTTTACGATGCCATTGTGCTCGGCTACGACATCGGCCAGTTTGGTGAAGTACGCGTTGAGGAACATGATGACCTCATCCGGTGGCTTGTTCTCCGCGTAACTGGTGAACTCGCGCAGGTCGCAGAACAATATGGCGAGGTCGAATTCCTGGGCATGGCTGACATTGCCCTCCCGGGCCGCCAGCAGTCGCTCCATGATATCCGGGCTGACCACCTGCTCCAGCGTCTTCTGTATCCGGCTCTTTTCACGCAGTTGATCGATCATCAGGTTGGTTTGTTGTGCAATAATGCCGAACTCGTCCTGGGTCAGCACCGGGACGTGTTTGTCCAGCTCCCCTTCCTGAACGTTTTTCAGCGTGTCGATCTGGGTCTCGAACATTCTCTGCAGGTTGGCAGAGTAGGAGACGATGACCCGCGTGGTAAGCGTCGTGATGATGCCCAGAATAAACAGAGTCTCGACAATGAACTCCTGCTCTATCTGGCTGACCGTTGCGGCCGGCAGGGAGGCATCGATATTGATATAGCCGTAAGCGCTGATCGCCATTGTCGTGACAATCAGGAGCACGGTAGTACTCAGAAATATGCTCAGTTTCTGCGATACCGGAAGTGCTTTGCTGTTCAGCGGGGCATCGTCGCTCTGGCTGTCGTGACTGGCACGCACACGGTGAAGCGCGCTGTCGATGCTGGCAAAGTAACCAATGACCAATGCCCAGATACAGGTCTTCAACGCGGTATTTGCCGGGTGCCGGTAAACCAGAAACTCGAACGCCAGGAGGACCAGCGCGATGAGCGCGAACAGGCCCAGGTCGAGATAAATCTGGCGCCGCGAGCGATTCAGCGGCGAGACGTTCAGCACCAGCGCAGGTTCGAGACAGGTCCGGGCGATCCCGGAAACGAAATACGGCAGTGCAATCAACAGGATAATGTAATATTTCGGGTACCCGTTGTAATCCGAAGCGCTACGGAAGGCAAATATGCTCAGCACCAGCACACTGAGCAGGTAGTAGGCGTAAATCTGGAAACGGGACGGGTAGGTCATCTTTTATATATTTCGCCACAAACAGGGAAATTATTAGCGCTGGATCGCAAAACTAATGTGATGCAGGTCACAGGCTGACGGGAACCGGGCGGGAGGGCGGCCCTTCCGGCGGCTGGCAGCGGTGCGGGAGGATCCCGTCAGGACGTGAATGGCGTGTGGTTGAACCTGTATTCGCCAAGGGTTCGTTCGCCGTTGTTTTCGACGGCGAGCAGGCGCACACGCAGGGTGGTTGCCGGCAGGGCGCGCAGCGCATCGATGCCCGGGGAGAACACCACACCGCCGCTGTCTGCGACGAAGGGAATATCCTCCTGGCGCATTTCAGGCCTGCCGTCGCTGTCGACGTAGACCATATCGACCCGCTTTACCCCTTCCAGCGGCGCCTCCAGGCGGGCCACCACGACATCGTCCTCCGGCGCAACGGTACAGTTCACCGAACCATTGAGCGGCAGGCGATACTCGCGCACCTGCAGGCCACTTTCCGCAAGCCTGCGCACGAACTGATCGTTGATGACCATAGTCACGCCGCTCGTCCGTGCGACTGCGCGCACCTCGCCTGCCAGCGCTGCCAGCTGCTCCAGCCGGCCACTGCACCCGGCACAGCCGAGGTAGTGCTCCTCGGTGCGCACCTCGGCTTCGGGCTCAAGCTCGCCGAGCCAGTACTCGAGCAGGCTATCCCACGCCAACGGCGAGTGGCAGGACGGGGCATTCATCGGGATTCTCCGGTGACGCACCCGCGCAGACGCGCGAGGCCGCGGTGGCGGATAACGCGGACGTTCGCCGGGCTCAGGTCCAGCTCACGTGCCAGCGTCTCGGCCGGCATATCGTCATAGAAGGTCAGCAACAACACGGTGCGCTCCCGCTCCGGCAAGGCCTCGAGACAGTGTGCCAGGCGTTTGTGGTCAGGATTCGGTGGTGGCGCCTCCGGCGGCAACAGCGCCTCGCCGTAGGTTTCGAGCAGGCGTTCACGGCGCGCATGCCCGCGCCGCAGGTCAAGCACCACCATGCGGCATATGCCGAATACGAACGAAGCCAGTCGTTCCGGTTCGCGCAAGGCGCCGGCGCGCAGGCGCTCGATCATCAGCAGCATCACCTGCTGCATGAGATCAGCCGCAGCCGCTTCGTTGCCGAGGTGGCGCAGCCCGTAGAGGCGTACCCGCGGAGCGAGCCGTCTGCACAGTTCGGCCTCCGCCTCAGGATCGGTAGCGGGCGCCGCCTGACCCACGCGTTGGGCCAGCGCGGCGTCATCCGGCGGGCTTGCGGGGTCCGGAAAAGACATATCGGCAGCATATTCCGACCTCCTTCGCATTGGAAGTGTAACGATCCGGCGTTTCGTTACACTTCCCTTGCACACCCACTCAAAACCAGGAGGTCACCGTGATAACCAACCAACAATCCGGCACCAATATCCACGAGGTCGCAGACGGCATCTACCGCATCAACACCCCCATCGCGTTGCCGGTCGGGAGCTTCAGCTTCAACCAGTATTTGATCGTCGACGAAAAACCCCTGCTCTTTCATACCGGTCCGCGCCGCCTGTTCCCGCTGGTGCGGGAGGCCATTGCCGGCGTAACACCTGTGGAGCGTCTGGCCTACATCGGTTTTTCGCATTTCGAGGCCGACGAATGCGGCTCGCTCAACGAGTTTCTTGCCGCCGCACCCGACGCCGTGCCGGTCTGCAGCCAGGTGGCGGCGATGGTGTCGATCAACGATATTGCCGACCGGGCACCCCAGACGCTGGGTAACGGGGAAACACTGGGTCTCGGACGGCATGCACTGCGCTGGTTCGACACACCCCATCTGCCCCACGGCTGGGACTGCGGATTCATGTTCGACGACACCACCCGCACCCTGCTGTGCGGCGACCTGTTTACCCAGCCCGGAGACGGAAAGGACGCGCTCGTCGAGACTGACATACTGGGAGTGAGCGAGGCATTCCGCGGCGCAATGGACTACTACGCGCATGCACCGAACACCACCGAGATGCTCGAGCGCCTGGCCGGTGAATCCCCCACCACTCTCGCCTGCATGCACGGCAGCGCCTGGCGGGGGGATGGCGGCGCGCTGCTGCGCGCATTGGCGGCGTCAGTCGAACAGCGTCAGTCTCGGGCGGCATGACCGGCAGACGCAACGGTTTGACCCGGTTGCGCCGCCGGTTCGGTCTGTGTTTCGACTTGATCCGGTTGCTTGCCGGGCGCTCAGGCGAACAGCCATCGCCGGATGAGTTTTGTATAGCGGGGCATGACCACATAGACCATGAGAAAGACGACCGCTCCGGTCACCACTAGCGTGGTCAGATAATGATTATCGGGCAAGCCCAGCAGCTGCAGCACTGGCGTGACAACCAGCGGCACGCCAAGCACCAACGGGTAGATGGCGGACCAGGTCACCACGTACTGCCGCCAGCGTGCGGGCACCCTGGCCCTCGCCCCCTCCGGCGCGAACCAGAAATCCAGGCCACTACTGATGAAAAAGTCATCCAAAATACAGTGTAGCTGGAATGAAGCGCGACAGCGTGTAATATAAATCCGGTTGCAGACAGCCGGGGATCCTTCATGAGCATCGAAACCATCCTTACTGATGAGCAATTCGAACAGGCTGGCACCTGCACGGCCATCGAGTTAATGATCTATCCGAAAGAACGTGACCTCGGTGGTTTTTCAGTGCGTCGCGCGTTACCCGCCGGCCGTCGGCGCATGGTCGGACCCTGGATCTTTTTCGATCATATGGGACCCGCCTCATTCGCCCCGGGTGAAGGCATCGATGTCAGACCCCATCCACACATCAATCTGGCCACCGTGACCTACCTGTTCGAAGGCGAAATGCTGCACCGTGACTCGCTCGGCAATGAACTGGCGATCAAGCCCGGCGAGATAAACCTGATGGTGGCGGGTAGAGGCATTGTGCATTCGGAGCGCCAGCGCGAGGCTGTGAAGGCAAACAACAACGTGCTGGATGGCCTGCAACTGTGGCTGGCCCTGCCGGAGGCCGATGAGGAGATCGAACCGGAATTCCACCACTACGACCCTGACCGGATACCTTCAACAACCGTTGACTCCGTCCCGGTACGCGTGCTTATCGGTTCTGCGTACGGCTTGCAGTCGCCGGTGAAAACCTTTGCCCAAACGCTGTACGTCGAAGCCAGTCTGCAAGCGGGTGACAGCCTGACACTACCGGACGGTGTCGCCGAGCGCGCCTTGTATGTCACCAGGGGCAAGCTAAAAGCCCGGGAAAGCGTGATTGATCAGTACAGCATGGCGGTCCTGCACGGCGGACAAACGGTGACGGTTGATGCCGTGGAGGAGACGCGACTTGCCGTCATCGGCGGCGAGCGCCTGAGCCAGCGGTATATCTGGTGGAACTTCGTCTCCAGCCGTCAGCAGCGAATCGAACAGGCCAAAGCCGACTGGAAAGCGGGCGCTTTCCCCAAGGTTCCCGGCGACGCGACCGAATTCATCCCTCTGCCCGAAGAATAAATTACGTCAGCGATGCCGCACCATTTTCTGGACCTTGCCGCTGTTATCCTGCTGGCGTCACTCGCCGCCGTGCTGCTGAGCAAACTGAAACAGCAGCCCATGATCGGCTACGTGATCGCCGGCGTCGTGATCGGCCCGGCCGGGTTCCGGATCATCGAGGATCAGTCGCAAATCAGCTTTGTCGCTGAAATGGGCGTGATTTTGCTGTTGTTCGTGCTCGGCATGGAGCTGCCCCTTACCTCCTTCAAGGACACCTACAAAACGGCACTGCCTGTGGCCTTGCTACTTGTGTTGCTCAGCTTTGCATCCGTGTTCACCATCAGTTTCATGATCGATATCAGCATGGCGGAGAAAATCGTCTACGCCTTTATCATTTCCCTGAGCAGCACGGCCGTCGCAGTCAAGTTGCTCGAGGATGTCGATATGCTGACCAAGGGGACCGGGCAGGTTGCGATAAGCGTCCTTATTGCACAGGATCTTTTATTCGTGCCGATGATCATGACAGTGAATACCCTGGGCAGCGATAAAGGGCTGAATCTCCTGTTCATACCGAAAATCCTTGCTGCAATCGCGATCCTGA
>Ga0307417_10001322_pt1 | contig 10356 bp, 6 predicted proteins | sample SalMarWE160210MG_2_FD_202514 | JGI IMG/M metagenome (GOLD analysis project Ga0307417, IMG submission 202514) | Salt marsh sediment microbial communities from the Plum Island Ecosystem LTER, Massachusetts, United States - WE1602-10 | ecosystem: Environmental > Aquatic > Marine > Intertidal zone >...
GACGCCCGTGTAACATGTTTCGGAATCTAGCTAACCGCGCAATCCGCTTTGAAGTGGAAGCTAATAAAATTTTGGGCACTCACGAAGACTCTACATCACGCGTTATCGACGCGCGCAGATCTCTTGATCGGGTTTCAGCACTTTCCGTCAAGCAGGGCGACATGCTCGCCCAATCAGTTAGGTGCATCGAAGTCCAAGTTTTCCGCGCAGCCCATGTGCTCGCATTTGCCGCGTTTATTGACTATTTGCACGAAGTTGCGGCGCGCGATGAATTTGCCGCACTAAACGCGACCCGACCGAAATGGGATATAGAATCTATTGAACAGCTTCGCGAAAACCATGCAGACTATAATTTCATTGAGGCTCTCGAAGCAGCAGATTTAATTACCAAAACCGAGCGGAAGGTATTTCATGGATTGCTAGCGCGCCGCAATGAATGCGCGCACCCCTCCGATGTTTACCCTGACATGAATCAGTCGCTAGGATACCTTTCGGAGATCGTGGGGCGCATTGAGGCTTTGAAAAAGCGGCACCCTAAAGTCAGCGAAGCATCCACGGTCTAGAGCGCCTCCCTACTCCGCCGCTTCCCTCTGCGGCCCCACCGCCTCCACCCTTGCGGCGCAGAACTTGAACTCCGGGATCTTGCCGAACGGGTCGAGCGCCGGGTTGGTCAGCTTGTTGGCCGCCGCCTCGAAGAAGGCGAAGGGGATGAACACCACGCCGTCGGGGATGGCGTCGTCCTGGCGCGCGGCGAGCTCGACCACGCCGCGCCGGGTGGCGACGCGCACCCTGTCGCCGGGCGCGATGCCGAGCTTGGCAATGGTGCCGCGCGACAGCGCGGCGGTCGGCCCCGGCTCGAGCGCGTCGAGCACGTTTGAGCGCCGCGTCATGGCGCCGGTGTGCCAATGCTCCAGCATGCGGCCGGTGGTGAGGATGAACGGGTATTCGTGGTCGGGCGTCTCGTCGGGCGGCGTCAGCTTGGCCGCCACCAGTCTGCCGAAGCCGCCGGCGCGCGGGAAGCCCTTGTCGAACACCACGTCGCGGCCGGGCTTATCGGACGCGTCGCACGGATAGGTCACCGCGCCTTCGCGCGCGACCCGCTGCCAGGTGATGTTGTTGAGCGAGGGCATCAATGACGCCATCTCGGCGTAGATTTCGTGCGGGCCGGCATAGTTCCAGTCCATGCCGATGCGGCGCGCGATCTCCTGGGTGATCCACCAGTCGAGCTTGGTATCGCCCGGCAGCGGCAACGCGGTACGGCCCATCTGCACCTGCCGGTTGGTGTTGGTGACGGTGCCGTCCTTCTCCGGCCAGGCGGAGGCGGGCAGGAACACATCGGCATAACAGGCTGTCTCGGTGAGGAAGAGGTCCTGCACCACGAGGTGCTCGAGCATGGCGAGCCCTTCGCGCGCGTGGTTCAGGTCGGGGTCGGACATGGCCGGGTTTTCGCCCAGGATGTACATGCCCTTGATCTGGCCGGCATGGATGGCGTCCATGATCTCGACCACGGTCAGGCCCTTCTTGGTGTCGAGCTTGGCGCCCCACACTTTTTCGTACTTGCCGCGGATGTCGTCCGCCTCCACCGACTTGTAGTCGGGGAAGAACATGGGGATGAGGCCGGCGTCGGAGGCGCCTTGCACGTTGTTCTGGCCGCGCAGCGGATGCAGGCCGGTGCCGGGACGGCCGATCTGGCCGGTGATCAGCGACAGCGCGATCAGACAGCGCGCATTGTCGGTGCCGTGGGTGTGCTGCGACACGCCCATGCCCCAGAAGATGATGGCGCTCTCGGCGCGCGCATAGGTGCGCGCCACTTCGCGCAGCGTGTCGGCGGGAATGCCGCAGACCGGCGCCATTTCCTCGGGCGTGAAATCCTTGATGTGCTCGGCGAAGGCGGGGAAGCCCTCGGTGTAGGTCTGCACATATTGCTTGTCGTACAGCCCCTCGGTGACGATCACATTGAGGATGGCGTTGAGCATCGCCACGTCGGTGCCGTTCTTGAACTGCATCATGTGCCAGGCGTGGCGCTTCAGGGCCTGGCCGCGCGGGTCCATCACGATCAGCTTGGCGCCGCGCTTGGCCGCCTGTTTGAAGAAGGTGGCGGCCACCGGATGGTTCTCGGCTGGATTGCAGCCGATGGCGATGATGACGTCGGAGTCCTTCACGGCGTTGAAGGGGGCCGACACCGCGCCGGAACCGACGCCTTCGAGCAACGCGGCGACCGACGAGGCGTGGCAGAGCCGCGTGCAGTGATCGACATTGTTGGTGCCGAAGCCGGCGCGCACCAGCTTCTGGAACAGATAGGCTTCCTCATTGGAACATTTGGCCGAGCCGAAGCCGGCGAGGCCCTTGGGCCCTTCGCGGTCGCGGATTTTCTTGAGGCCCTCGGCGGCCTTATCGAGCGCTTCCTCCCACGTGGCCGGGCGGAAATGCGTCCACGGATTGGACGGGTCGATTTCCTCGTGCGGGATTTTCGGCACGCCGTCCTTGCGGATCATCGGCTGCGTCAGGCGCTCTCGGTTGCTGATATAGTCGAAGCCGAAGCGGCCCTTGACGCACAGCCGGTTCTCGTTGGCCGGGCCGTCGCGGCCGGACACGTAAAGCAGCTTGTCGTTCTTGATGTGGTAGGTGAGCTGGCAGCCAACGCCGCAATAGGGGCAGACCGAGTCGACGGTGCGGTCGGCGAATTCGGTGCGCACATTGTTGTCATTGAGGAGGGGCGCGGGCATCAGCGCGCCGGTCGGACAGGCCTGCACGCATTCGCCGCAGGCAACGCAGGTTGACGCGCCCATCGGGTCGTCGAAGTCGAACACGATCTTTTCGGAATTGCCGCGGCCGGCCATGCCGATCACGTCGTTGACCTGCACTTCGCGGCAGGCGCGCACGCAGAGATTGCACTGGATGCAGGCGTCGAGATTGACCGCCATGGCCGGATGGCTGCGGTCGGCCTGCGGCATCGTCTCGCGTTCGGGGAAGCGGCCGGTGGCGACGCCCATCTTGTCGGCCCAGGCCCAGAATTTCGATTGCGGGTCGTGCGAGGTCTTGCGCGCGGGCTGGTCGGACGCCAGCAGATCGAAGATCATCTTGCGCGCGGTCTTGGCGCGCTCGGAATCGGATTTGACCTTCATGCCGGGCGCGGGCGTGCGGATGCAGCTTGCCGCCAGCACGCGCTCGCCCTCGATCTCCACCATGCAGGCGCGGCAATTGCCGTCGGCGCGGTAGCCGGGCTCGGGCGAATAGCACAGATGCGGGATTTCGACGCCCTCGCGCTTGGCGACCTGCCAGATGGTCTCGCCCTCGCGGGCCTCGACTTCGCGGCCGTCGAGGGTGAATTTCACCTTCTTCGCTGCGCCATTGCCTTTGCTCATGGCATCAATCCCTCGTCTGTCGTCCCGGCCGAGCGCAAAGCGCGAGGGCCGGGACCCATACTCCGCAGCCCATCGATAGACTGCGGCGTATGGGTCCCCGCCTTCGCGGGGACGACGCTTAGGTATGCTGCACCGTCCGTCATGACCAATGTCCCAATGGTTTCTTCAGTTCCTCAGGGAAATAATTCAGCACGCACAAGAGCGGATTGGGCGCGGCCTGGCCGAGCCCGCAGATCGAGGCGTCGCGCATGGCGTTCGACAGTTCGGTCAGCAACGCGGGATCCCACGGCCCTTGCGCCATCAGCTTGACCGCCTTCTCGGTGCCGGCGCGGCAGGGCGTGCATTGGCCGCAACTTTCGTCCTCGAAAAATTTCATCAGGTTGAGCGCCACTGCTTTCATATCGTCCCGGTCGGACAATATGACAACGGCGTGGGAACCCACGAAACAGCCGTGCGGTTCCAGGGTGCCGAAATCGAGCGGAATGTCGGCCATTTTAGCGGGCAATATGCCGCCGGAAGCGCCGCCCGGCAGATAGCCCTTGAACGTGTGGCCGTCGGCCATGCCGCCGCAGAACTCATCGATCAGCTCGCGCGCGGTGACGCCGGCCGGCGCCAACACCACGCCCGGCTTTTTCACCCGCCCCGACACCGAGAAGCTGCGGAAACCTTTGCGCTCGTGGCGGCCCTGCGACGTCGCCCAGTCGACGCCCTTCTCGACGATGTCGCGGATCCAATAGAGCGTCTCGACGTTCTGCTCCAGGGTCGGGCGCCCGAACAGGCCGACCTGGGCGACATAAGGCGGGCGGTGGCGCGGCAGGCCGCGTTTGCCCTCGATCGATTCGATCATCGCCGACTCTTCGCCGCAGATATAGGCGCCGGCGCCGCGCCGCAGATGCAATTTAGTGTGGTCAGCAAGTCCCGCCTTCTCCACCTTGGCGAGCTCCTCGGCCAGCATCAGGCGCAGCTCGGGATATTCGTCGCGGATGTAGAGATAGGTTTCGACCGCCTCCACCACATAGGCCGCGATCAGCATGCCTTCGATGAAGCGGTGCGGGTCGCGCTCGAGATAATAGCGGTCCTTGAAAGTGCCCGGCTCGCCCTCGTCGGCATTGACCGCAAACAGGCGGGGCGCAGCTTCGGCGCGCACCAATTGCCATTTGCGCCCGGTGGGGAAGCCGGCGCCGCCGAGGCCGCGCAAGCCGCCGTCGCTGACGATTTTTATGAGCTCATCGCGCGTGTGTTTTCCCGCGAGCACGTCTTTCAGCAGCGCATAGCCGCCTTGCTTCAGGTAGGCGGTGAAATCGGTGCCCGGTTTCCAGGCGTGGGCGTGCGGCTTTGCCTTGACGGCGGCGGCAACGTTGTCGGGCGTGGCGGCGAAGGTTTGCACGTGACCGACCGCGGCGACTGGCGCACGGTCGCAGGCGCCCATGCAGGGTGCGCGCACGACACGCACGTCCTTGCCCAAAATTTTCGGAAGCTTGGCCAGCAATGTTTCGGCCCCGGCCATGGCGCAGGACAAGGAATCGCACACGCGCACCGTGATGGCCGGCGGCGCGGGTCCGTCCTTCACCACGTCGAAATGCGAATAGAAGGTGGCGACCTCGTAGACTTCCGTTTGCGCCAGCTTCATCTCGGCGGCGAGCGCGGCGAGATGCGCGGCAGACAGATGGCCGTAGTGGTCCTGGATCAGGTGCAGATGCTCGATCAGCAGGTCACGCCGGCGCGGGCGGTCGGTGAGCAGCGCGCGCACTTCGTCGAGCGCTTGCGGGTCGACCTGGCGGCCTTTGGGCGTGCGCGGCGGCCGGCGGCGGCCGGTGCCTTCGCCGCCCAGCCGGGGCGGAGTTCGCATATTCATTGCTGTCTCCCGACCCAGATTTGAAGGCGTTCTAAGCGTCGAACAACCCCGTGCTTGGAATGGGTTGATAGGTATTTTCTATCAATGATATGGTCGTTACTGCTTATTTTTTGCGCGATGCGGCCGCAGGCTCCGGCTAAGACATTGAAATCGAAGGGTAATATTTCTTGATCGACAAGCTGAAATTCATCATCGCGCTGGCGCGCGAAAAACACTTCGGCCACGCCGCGGAGGCCTGCGGCGTGACGCAGCCGACTTTGTCGGCCGGAGTGAAACAGCTCGAGGAGCAGATGGGCGTGCTGCTGGTCAACCGCGGCTCGCGTTTCCAGGGCTTCACGCCCGAAGGCCAGCGCGTGCTGGAATGGGCGCGTCGCATCGTCGGCGACACCCGCAACATGCGCGACGAGATCAACTCGCTGCGCCACGGCCTCACCGGGCGCCTGCGCATCGCCGCCATTCCGACCACGCTGGCGATGGTGGCGGCGCTGACCACGCCTTACCGCGAAAAGCACCCCAATGTGCAGTTCACCATCTACTCGCGCAATTCGATCGAGATCCTCGAGCTGCTGGAAAACCTCGAGATCGACGCCGGCATTACCTATGTCGAGAACGAGCCGGTCGGCCGCGTCAACACCGTGCCGCTCTATGCCGAGCATTACCGGCTGCTCACGTCGGCAGAAGCTCCGCTCGGCAATCGCGACACCGTGACCTGGGCGGAGGCGGCGCAGGTGCCGCTCTGCCTGCTGACGCCCGACATGCAGAACCGCCGCATCATCGACCGGCTGCTCAAGAGCGCGGGTGGGGAATCGCGGCCGACGCTGGAATCGGATTCGATGATCCTGCTGTTCAGCCACGTGCGCACCGGCCGCTGGGCGAGCGTGATGCCAGCCAAGATCGCCGAGACGCTGGGCCTGACCGAGACCATCCGCGCCATTCCGATCACCGATCCGGAGGCGGTGCAGACCATCGGCCTGGTGGTGCCGGCGCGCGAACCGATGACGCCGATCGCAGCCGCACTGGTGGCGGAAGCGCGCCGGATGGCACCGCAGCTGTCTGGCTAAAAATCGCGCGCACGAAAAATATAGCCACGCGCTATAGCGCGATTTCGGCCGGATCGTCGCCAGACAAAGATTGATTTGCCCCGCATGCGACTGCATTGTGCGTAACGCATCGAGCATCGATCGGGACAACGGCCATGAGCTACCGGCTCGTCTATGGCACCGTGCGCGAGCATCCTCGCAAGGTCATCCATGTCGTGCGTGTGCTGGACGAGCTGCTCGACGATCATGAACTGAACGAAATTGCCGATCACGTGCGCGAGCGTGCCTTGACCAAGCACGGCGAACCGGACGCCGCCGTCGTCGTGGTCCAAGGAGACACGAAAGAAACCCTGCGGCTGCTGGGCGAGGCCTATGCGGTGACGCGCGTGCGCACCGCCATGTTCAACGCGGCGCTGCGCTGGCGGGATTTCGCGTTCGATTGACGCTGGGCGGACGGCGCCGCCGCCCGCTAGGCGGTGGCCACGCTGCGCGCGGCCCGTTCGGCAGCGGGCGCAGACGTTGCATTCTTCGCCGTGGCCGCCTTGAGTGCATCGGCCTTGGCGGCTTGCGCGTTCTTGTTCTCCCGCAACTTCACGTGCCGGGTATGGAACTTGACGATGTTGTGCGCCGTTTCCCGGCTCAGTTTCCCGTAGCGCTCGCACGCCTGAGTGAGGTCGTCCGGCGTCAGCCGGCGCTTGGCGGCATACATCAGCAGCAATTCCCTGACCGTGCTCCACGAGCAACCGGCGGCCTTGGCCAAGATGAGGATCATGCCCTCCCCCTCGTCGAGCAGCGCGCGCTCGACCAGGTCGATCGGGAAGCAGCCGAGTTTGGCAAGCGCCACCGCCGTGCGGTCGAACTCCTGGGCATGGGCGGGCGCATGGACATTGGCTTCGGTCACCGCGATGCGGCGGAAGCGGCGCTTGGCGTTGCGCATGGCGGAGGAATATCCCTGCGAGGCCTCGCGCGCCTCCCGCTGCATGGCGGTGGCGACGTCGTCGATGGTTTCGCGGATGGCGGCAGCAGCTTCCGGATTGGCCGCCTCCAACTTGGCGCGCACGGACGCCGAGGCGGATTCCAAGAGCCTGATGAAATATTGCCGCGGCAGGTCGTTGCGCTGGCCGAGGATCAGGGTCAAGCGGGCGTCGGAACGCGCGCGGACCGTCAGTATTTCGTAGCCCGCCAGCGAGAAGCAAGCGCCCCTGTTATTCGCCACCTTGCGCACGACGTGTTCATTGCCACGCTGGACCAGCACGTCGGTGACGGATTTGCTTAACTTCAGGCGCTGGGCGATAGCAAGCAGATGATCCTGACTCTTGGTGCTGGCGTTTTCCACCAGATCGGCGTCGCTCAACCGCTCGGAATGGACCAGCACCGGGCTAGCCACCACGATTTCGTCGTCGAAGGCGAGCTTGCGCACGATCTTGGGCGGCGCGTTTTTCACTGTCGCCAGCCTGTGCGCCAGTCGGGCGCGGGCCTTGACCTCGATTTCGATCGTCAGCCGCTGCAGCACGTCCTCGAACAGCGCGATCTGCTCGCGCGAATAGCCGCGTGAGCCGGCCACGAACAGGTCGGTGACGCGTTGCAGAACGCGAAGGCGCTCTTTCACAGTGCCGTTGGCGACCGCGCCAATCAGTTCATCGATGACCGCCAGGCTTTCGGCGCCTGCATTGCAAGGACTGGATTGAGCGGCTTTGGGCATGGGACCTGCAATTTTTCAAGCCGGAATTAGAATGCGCGCGCACCATAACCAGATACTTCCAAAAAACCCGTTGTTCCGGCCCCCCATAAAGAAGCTAAAATCTTATGGAAGTGGCCAAGACCGCGTTATCCCTGCGGGCACCGCGGCCAAAAAAGCCAGCACCCGCCTTGGCAAGCGGGCCCCAATAGCACAGCAACGCGCGCACACGCTCAGGCGACCTTCACATCCTGGTGCTTGAACATGGCCTTGCGCGCTTCCTCGTCGAATTCGGCCTTGAACGCGTGCTGGTGCTTGTCCTTGACCGCGAGGGCGGCCTTGGCCGCGGGCCTTGCCGAAATCTCGTCGACCAGCCGCTTCACGTTGGGGAACTTGGCCCAGTATTCCTCGCCGAGCGCGGTCGGAATGAGCCGCGCCCAGCCCCACAGCGCCACATCGACGATGCCGTAGCTGTCCGCGACCATAAATTTGTGCTTGCCTAGCCGTTCGTTGACGATCGCGTAGTGGCGCTGCGCCTCATACATGTAGCGGTTGACGGCATAGTGGATCTTTTCCGGCGCGTAATGGCGGAAATGCACCGACTGGCCCGAGAAGGGGCCGACGCCGGAAGCGACGAACATCAACCACGACAGCAGCTCGCCGCGAGCTTTAGGCGTGTTGGCGGGGAGGAATTTTCCGGTCTTCTCGGCTAGATAAAGCAGGATGGCGTTCGAGTCGAACACGGTCGCTTCGCCATCCACGATCGCCGGCACCTTGCCGTTCGGGTTGATCGCCAGAAATTCTGGCGTGTGCTGCTCGCCTTTACGGGTATCGACCGGGATCGGCTCGTAGGGTAGCCCGGTCTCTTCGAGCATGAGCGCAACCTTCATCGGATTGGGCGCGCCGCTGTAATAGAATTTGATCATGGTCGTCCTCGTTTGATGGCCGCTTCGGCGGCAATTAATCAGAACAGCCCCGTAATCCGCCCGTCCGGCCCGACATCGATGGAGTCGGCAGCCGGCACGCGCGGCAGGCCGGGCATGGTCATGATCTCACCGCAGATCGCCACGATGAACTCGGCGCCGGCCGACAGCCGCACTTCGCGCACCGGAATGATGAAATCGTTGGGCGCGCCCTTGGTGTCGGCATTGGTGGTGAATGAGTACTGCGTCTTGGCGATGCAGACCGGCAGCTTGCCGTAGCCCATGCTCTCGAAACTGGCGAGCTGGTCGCGCACCGGCTTGGGCGCGTCGATGTCCTTGGCGCGGTAGATCTTTTGCGCGATGGTGCGCACCTTTTCGATGAGCGGCATGTCATCGGGATAGAGCAGCTTGAGCTTGCTCTTGCCGCTCTCGACCACCTTGACCACGGCGCGGGCAACGTCGGCGGCGCCCTCCCCGCCCATGGCCCAATGATCTGCCATCAAGGCTTCGACGCCGAGCTTCTTGCAGGCGTCCTTGACCAACGCGATCTCGGCCTCGGTATCGGCGGAGAAGCGGTTGATCGAAACCACCGGCACCAGGCCGAAATTCTGCATGTTCTCGACGTGGCGCTGGAGATTGGCCATGCCGGCGGCGAGCGCCTTGAGGTCTTCCTTCTTGAGATCGTCCTTCTTGACGCCGCCGTGCATCTTGAGTGCGCGGATGGTGGCGACCAGCACCACTGCGTCGGGCGCCAGCCCGGTCTTGCGGCACTTGATGTCGAGGAATTTCTCGGCGCCGAGATCGGCGCCGAAGCCAGCTTCCGTCACCACATAGTCGCAGAGCTTGAGCGCGGTGGTGGTGGCGAGCACCGAGTTGCAGCCGTGCGCGATGTTGGCAAAGGGACCGCCGTGGATGAAGGCGGGCGTGCCCTCCAGCGTCTGCACCAGATTGGGCGACAAGGCATCCTTCAGCAGCGCCGTCATCGGCCCGTGACCTTTGACGTCGCCAGCGCGCACCGGCTTGCGGTCGCGGGTATAGCCGATGACGATCTTTGACAGCCGCTGCTTCAAATCTTCGAGGTCCTTGGCGAGACAGAAGATCGCCATCACCTCGGAGGCGACGGTGATGTCGAAGCCGTCTTCGCGCGGGAAGCCGTTGGCCACGCCGCCGAGCGAATTGACGATCGAGCGTAGCGCGCGCTCGTTCATGTCGATGACGCGCCGCCAGGCAATACGGCGCGAATCGAGGCCGAGGGCGTTTCCCCAATAGATGTGATTGTCGATCAGCGCCGCGAGCAGATTGTTGGCGGTGCCGATGGCGTGGATGTCGCCGGTGAAATGGAGATTGATATCCTCCATCGGCACCACTTGGGCGTAGCCGCCGCCGGCGGCGCCGCCCTTGACGCCGAAGCAGGGCCCGAGCGAGGGCTCGCGCAGGCACAGCATCGCTTTCTTGCCGATCTTGTTGAGCGCGTCGGTCAGGCCCACGGTGGTGG
>Ga0307417_10001323_pt1 | contig 10351 bp, 13 predicted proteins | sample SalMarWE160210MG_2_FD_202514 | JGI IMG/M metagenome (GOLD analysis project Ga0307417, IMG submission 202514) | Salt marsh sediment microbial communities from the Plum Island Ecosystem LTER, Massachusetts, United States - WE1602-10 | ecosystem: Environmental > Aquatic > Marine > Intertidal zone...
AACCTTTCGCTACCCAGGAACATCTGTCGGCTGAGGTTATCCCAGATACTCGGCAGGCCAATCCCTGCGCGCACGAAGTCAATGTAGCGCGGAATCGCCCAACGCCGCTGCCGGTGGAACTGCCCCTGCAGCCAGTCCGTCTCCAGCCAAGGGGGTGTCGGCTCCTGACCAATGGTCATTCGATAGCTGCTCCAAGGCCAATCTCCGGCATCGCCTACCAGGCCCGCCCGCACGGGATTCAAGACTACATAGCGCTCCGGCTCCAGCAGATAGGCGTCCCGCTCGACCAGGATGGCCTTGTAGCGTTTTTGGAACACATGACCCACCCGGTGGTGTCTTTGATTGACCGCCTGGGTATACACCCCGTTCAGCTGCCGCATACCACGGGCGAGGTTCCCCTCCGGCGTTTCCGCGACCAAGTGGTAATGGTTGGTCATCTGGCAGTAGGCATGGCAACGCCAGTTGAACCGCCGACAGACCTCGCCGACCAGCTCCAGCCACTCGGCCCGGTCTTCCTCCACGAGAAAGATGTCCTCCCGCCGGTCGCCGCGGGAAGTGACGTGGTAGAGGCCACCGGCCAGCTCGATGCGTAGAGGACGTGCCATGCAACAAGCTTAGCAGACTATTGCCGGAGTGCAAGACTTGACCCTATTGGCTTTCCTCCCCGTGGCGCGATGTCCCGCCGATGCTCGCGGGGAATAACCCCCTACGCAAGAGGATTCTGCCACTTCAGAGTCGGAAATCGTGCGAAGTCGGCATCGGTCGAACAGAGCACGCAGCCATGCTCGATGGCCAGCGCGGCCAAGTGGGCGTCCGTCACCAGATTCCCGCGTGCCTGGCCGTCCGTGAGCATCTGTTGAAAGACCACCCAGTGCCTTTGCGTGGGTTGAACGAGGCGGGTGACCGGTTGGTCCAGCCAGCTCTGCGCTCGTGCTTGGGCTTGGGCGAGCGAGAGGGGTTGCTGGAAGACCCGGGGATTGGTGCCGATGCGAATATACGCAGAAACCACGACCCAGCTCAGGCAGACAGCGTCCGTCCCGGATAGCTGGGCGTCCCACCAGGATCGGGCTTGTCGATGGCGCGGGCTGAGGGAGTCTTCGGCGTAGAGGAGTATATTCGCGTCGACCAGTATCAACGGGCGTCTTCTCCCTCCACTTGGGCCAACAGCTCCTGGATATTGTTCAGATCGAGGCCGGGAGAGAGTCCCATGGGGTGGGGCTTGGTCACGTAAGGGCGCTGGTTGGCGGGCTTCTCGACGTGCTCCAGCCCTGCCCGCAAAGCCTCGTTGATGACCTTCTTGAACGGAGAGCGGAGCTTTGCGGAGAGGGCCCTAGCGCGCTCCAGGACGTCGTCGTCGATGTTCAATGTCGTTCGCATGTTAGCATCATAGCATCATTATGAATGATGTCAACGCATCACCGTTGGCCTTGGGGGTTTAACAGGTGGATGTCCCTTGGTCTCGCTGTGGGGAGTTCGTGCGGTCCGGGATCCCGGCCGATGAGTGGGACCTGATTCGGGAGGCGCTGCCACCTCTCCCGATTTGCACCGGTGGGTGGCGGCTCTTGAGCGCTAAACGGAGATACCGCTATGACCCATCATCTACCTGCTCATCCGCGCCGAGCTGCGCCGCGTGGTCAAGAAGTACGGCAAGGGCAAGACCCAAGAGGAGATCTTGAGCATGGTCCGCGGCATCGCGCTCACCGACAGCGGCTTCTACATCGTCCGCTGGGGCGACTTCCGCCACATGACTGCCCGCTGCGCCGCCTCCCACATCGTGAGCGAAGCGGTGATGGAGACGACCCTCAAGCTCGAAGCCGAAACCGGCGCCGAGCCCTGAGGCCGTCCGGACAGATAGCCGGCCCCGTGGCCGCCTGCCGGGGCGGGCCGCCTCTACCGGGAGGACGCCAACAAGGCCAATGGCCTCGGGCCAAGGAAGTTAGTTCCGAGGCAGCCACCCGTTCTTATTTCGCTCAGGTACCGGGAGCCCCTTTTTCTGGAGATGCCGCAGTAGAACGGGTTCGTGGCGCGAATTCCAGCCGTCCCAGTTGGAGTCCCAGCACTTGTCACAGCAAAAAAGATCCCCATAAAGGGCCAGCTGACGGCCTTCGTATGGGTTGGGCACGTGTTGGTAGTCGCGTCCACACAGCGGACAACGTTGCATCACTTGGTAACTCGCCATCTTGCGCTCCGTGTTAGGGAGGTGGGTTCCGAAACATGATCATACTCCGGTTCTCATGGAGATACCGTTGCAGCCGCGTAGTACACTGGTCGGCGGAGCACAGGGAACAAAGAACGATGACGCCGGAAGCCTTCATCGCCAAGTGGATGGCCGCCACCACCACGGAGCGGGCGGCCGCTCAGGAGCATTTTCTCGACCTGTGCGCGTGCGTACGGAACAGGACGACCGCTTCTACTACCCCGACCTGCTGGTGAGCTGCACCCGGCATGAGCCAAGTGCCTACTACACCGAAGCGCCGGTGTTGATAGTCCAAGTTCCTTCCCAATCCACCGAGCGCCACGATCGGGCGGAAAAGTTCTACCACTACCGCAGGCTCGGTAGCCTGCAGGAGTACGTGCTGGTCGCCCAAGACCTGATGCGGGTGGAGGTTTACCGGCGGAGCAGCGGGTGGGACCTGGAGCTCTACGGTGAAGGGGACCGATTCTGCCTGGAAGCAGTGGACCTGGAGTTGGCGGTCGAAGATTGCTGCACCCGATTCACGGGCTGGGGAGAGCATGTCTAATCTGGAAAGTGAGGGGCGCGCTGATGCACAAGACTCGTGACACGCAGAAGGGCTAGCCGAGAAATGTTGGAATGGAGAACCACACCAGACTGCATCGCCGTACATGAAAGGCTTCTTGTCTAGACCCCATTACCCACTTGCGCCAATCATAGCCGATCTTTGCCGTAATGCAAGACGTGACCCTGTCGCGTGGACCATATAGGGTATCAATCAAGAAATGATGGGTGTCCATCTTCTTCGCTTGGGGCAAATAACAAGACCCCAGCTTCGTTAGACCAGCTCAACCACCGCAGTGTGGCCCGGAGCCCCGGCGAGACGGCGGTCGCAGGTGATCAACGGCGCCGGCAGCGCTTCGGCCAAGGCAATGTAGACCGTATCGTAAGCAGTAACATTCTCCCTCAAATCCCAGATGCGCGGCAAGAACAATCGATGGGGATATCGCGCTAAACGTAGGTCGCCCAGATCCGTCAAAGCCTGCTGCGCACGCACGGAATCGAGGTCTCCCAAAGCTGCATAGCGGCGAAGTACTTGAGCCACCTCCACATCGATCAGATGGGGTGCGTGCAGCGTTTGAGAGGGTGCAAAAATGCGTGCCTCAACAGCATTGCTCCGTTCCGTCCCCAACAACACTTCCAGCAGCGCCGAGGCATCGATCACGATCACCGTGCGTCCCGCTCAGCCCTGACGGCATCGGCCGGGGAAATGCTGGGAGTGACCGCGGCCCGCTGGCGCAGCCTTTGAAGCAGCTCTTCCTCCGTCGGCCTGTCCGCCAAACGCTGAATCTCTGCCAAGAGGTAGCTCGACAGCGACTGCCCGCTCAGCGCCGCCTTTGCCTTCAGCCTGCGGTGCAGTTCCGGCGGTACGTTACGGATCTGGATCATGGTGCTCATGTGATTATGCTAGTTACATGTGATGTGCATGTCAACCGCAACGCTCCAACAGCCCATGCGCAACGGCGGCCAGCAACCACCGGGATAGGGTCTGCGATCCCAAAGGGGGCAACGGGAAGAAGCGGCTCCGCGTGGTGTACAGCATCCAGGTGGTGCTCTCGTCTCGGGCCGATTGTTGTCTGTGCGCCTGATGTTTCGGCGGTGTCCTTACCTCACTTGCACCGATAGTGGCCTGCCTGGGTAGATCTCATCACGACGATCCCCGCGGGCGGTCACATAGTTGCAGCCCTCCCACAAGCTCAATGCGCAACGGCTTGGTCATGGCTGAAGCTTGCGCCAAAATGGCTGATTGAGAGACCTTAACCCGGCTTCCCTCACGACAACTGGACAGGTATGGTTGGCAAACGAAGAAGGTGTCCAGAGAACCTACTATGTCGAAGGAATAGCGGGGATTTGCTTGAATGCACGACCTGCCCCGTTGCCCGTGCCGGCACTGGCCGAACCGCGTAACAGCACGGATCGTGACATCCCCCGGGCTCAGCGTCGCAAGTCACGCACGCTGGCCCAGTGGCTCGCAAGGTGCCAGAAGCGGGAAGAGGCACTATACAGGGCCCACACGGAAAGCGCCCTCAGCATGAGCGCGATTGCCCGTGAGCTGGGTTTGTCGGTATCGCGAGTGAGCCGGCTGATCGCACGGGCGGAGGAGACAAATGACAAGGCCCTGCCTCGGAAAGCCATCATGTCTAGGCCACGAAGGGCCGCCCTCTTGAATAGCATGGAGGCCGTGCTATCATGTTCCCATGATCGAATCGTTCCATGATCAGGCCACGGAGGACATCTTCAATGGCGTCAATTCGAAAGCCGCCAGAAAGTCCTGTCCGCAGAACCTTTGGTCAATTGCCACACGGAAGCTCGATCAACTCGATTCAGTGCAATCGCTCGAAGAGCTGAAGGTTCCACCCGGTAATCGGCTTGAGGCGCTTGCCGGAGGTCGGAAAGGGCAATACAGCATTCGAATCAACGAGCAATACAGAATCTGCTTTGTCTGGGGTGAACATGGCCCTAGGAAAGTGGAGGTTACTGATTATCACTAGAGGTATCGATTGTGGTGCGAATTCCAACGCAGAGGCCGCCAACCCATCCCGGCGAAATGCTTCGGGAGGAGTTCCTCGTGCCTATGAATATCAGTCAGCGTGATTTAGCCGATGCCATTCGTGTTCCATATCAGCGAGTAAATGAGCTCGTTAATCAAAAGCGTGGCATTACCCCGAGCACTGCACTTCGGCTAGCGAAGTTTTTTGGGGTTTCCGCAGATTTCTGGTTAAACCTCCAGGTTCGGTGGGATCTTTATCGTGCCCAAGCAACTGAGGCAGAAGAGCTGGCATTGATAGAAGATTTCCATCATCTGCAAAGAATGGCCTAATCGGGTAAGGGCGGGTGTTTAGCCCGCCCTCCCCACACCACCTGGCATGCGGGTCTGCACCAGGCGGTTCACGAGAAGGGAGCACATGGGGATCTCTGGCATAGCCATGCGCCTTCATCCAGAGATCGCGCACGGAGATCAAGCCCTGGCTTTTGAGCCAGTCGTTCGTCATACCGATCTGGGTGGCGAGCGTCCGCGACAGATGCCAGTAGCCCTTGGAGCTCAGCGCCATCATGATTGCCTGCCGTTTTCCCGTTCCCAAGGCCAACAGGTTGCGAATCTTGGTGCGCACCTTGCGCCACTGCTTCCAGTAGCACATGCGAATGCGCCGGCGCAGCCAGCCGCCCAGCTCGGGGATCGGGCGGTTGTAGTCCGAAATGCCGAAGTAACCCATCCACCACCCCTCCCCTGAATGGCCGGTAGAATACACATTGGGAGGTGTATGTCATGCGTACCAACATCGTGCTAGACGACGAATTGATCGCCGAGGCCATGCATCTCGCCGGCATCAAGACCCGCCGGGAGATGGTGGACCGCGCACTGCGGGAATACGTGAGTCGTCACCGGCAACGCGAGATCCTGGATCTGACCGGACAGGGACTGATCGATCCGAGCTATGACGTGCGCGCGGTAAGGGCAGGCATGGACCGTGATTCTGGTTGACTCCACCGTCTGGATTGATCTGCTTCGCGCGGGTTCGGGAAAAGCCGTCGCCCGACTGAGAGATCTGCTAGACACCGGTGAGGCGGCGGTTGCACCGGTCATTGTGCAGGAGATCCTGCAGGGAGCGGCCTCGAAGGAGAGCCTGGAGCGACTTCGGGAGCATTTCCTCTCGTTGCCGATGCTGATTCCGACGGACCCTGCCGGGACCTACGCAGCAGCCGGCGCGCTGTATGCCCGTTGCCGCTGGCAAGGCATCACACCACGCAGTCCGCACGACTGCCTGATCGCCCAGGTTGCGGTGGAGCACGGCGTGACCCTGCTCCATGACGACAGGGACTTCGAGCAAATCGCCCGGGTCGAGCTTGCCCTGATGCTCTTGAGGGGGTGAGTCCTGCGCAATAGGAGTAGTGCGGTCTTCATCCGGGAGGCGAAGACGTGCTAAGCGGGCTAGGCCGGACCGGCCTAGGAAACCGGCAGCCACAGGGGGTGAAACCACCGGTCCACGTCGCCGACCCTGACCTCAAGAACATCGTGATCTCGTCTCTACTATGCCCTGCTACAAATTGTCCTCCTTGCTCCGCTGCACGTACCGCCCGGCTGACCGTCGCGTAGTGCACTCCGAAGGCATCGGCGATCTGCTGCATCGTGTAGTCGCCGGTCTGGTATGCCGCGACCATCCCACGCTTTCGATCGCTCGCGTCCACGTATTCAGCCAAGGGCTTGGCCGCAGGCCGACGCTGAGCCCTGGGTACCTCGGATAGATTGCCGTCGCCCGGCAGGCTGCGCATTGCCTTCTCTACGAACCTTTCGCTACCCAGGAACATCTGTCGGCTGAGGTTATCCCAGATACTCGGCAGGCCAATCCCTGCGCGCACGAAGTCAATGTAGCGCGGAATCGCCCAACGCCGCTGCCGGTGGAACTGCCCCTGCAGCCAGTCCGTCTCCAGCCAAGGGGGTGTCGGCTCCTGACCAATGGTCATTCGATAGCTGCTCCAAGGCCAATCTCCGGCATCGCCTACCAGGCCCGCCCGCACGGGATTCAAGACTACATAGCGCTCCGGCTCCAGCAGATAGGCGTCCCGCTCGACCAGGATGGCCTTGTAGCGTTTTTGGAACACATGACCCACCCGGTGGTGTCTTTGATTGACCGCCTGGGTATACACCCCGTTCAGCTGCCGCATACCACGGGCGAGGTTCCCCTCCGGCGTTTCCGCGACCAAGTGGTAATGGTTGGTCATCTGGCAGTAGGCATGGCAACGCCAGTTGAACCGCCGACAGACCTCGCCGACCAGCTCCAGCCACTCGGCCCGGTCTTCCTCCACGAGAAAGATGTCCTCCCGCCGGTCGCCGCGGGAAGTGACGTGGTAGAGGCCACCGGCCAGCTCGATGCGTAGAGGACGTGCCATGCAACAAGCTTAGCAGACTATTGCCGGAGTGCAAGACTTGACCCTATTGGCTTTCCTCCCCGTGGCGCGATGTCCCGCCGATGCTCGCGGGGAATAACCCCCTACGCAAGAGGATTCTGCCACTTCAGAGTCGGAAATCGTGCGAAGTCGGCATCGGTCGAACAGAGCACGCAGCCATGCTCGATGGCCAGCGCGGCCAAGTGGGCGTCCGTCACCAGATTCCCGCGTGCCTGGCCGTCCGTGAGCATCTGTTGAAAGACCACCCAGTGCCTTTGCGTGGGTTGAACGAGGCGGGTGACCGGTTGGTCCAGCCAGCTCTGCGCTCGTGCTTGGGCTTGGGCGAGCGAGAGGGGTTGCTGGAAGACCCGGGGATTGGTGCCGATGCGAATATACGCAGAAACCACGACCCAGCTCAGGCAGACAGCGTCCGTCCCGGATAGCTGGGCGTCCCACCAGGATCGGGCTTGTCGATGGCGCGGGCTGAGGGAGTCTTCGGCGTAGAGGAGTATATTCGCGTCGACCAGTATCAACGGGCGTCTTCTCCCTCCACTTGGGCCAACAGCTCCTGGATATTGTTCAGATCGAGGCCGGGAGAGAGTCCCATGGGGTGGGGCTTGGTCACGTAAGGGCGCTGGTTGGCGGGCTTCTCGACGTGCTCCAGCCCTGCCCGCAAAGCCTCGTTGATGACCTTCTTGAACGGAGAGCGGAGCTTTGCGGAGAGGGCCCTAGCGCGCTCCAGGACGTCGTCGTCGATGTTCAATGTCGTTCGCATGTTAGCATCATAGCATCATTATGAATGATGTCAACGCATCACCGTTGGCCTTGGGGGTTTAACAGGTGGATGTCCCTTGGTCTCGCTGTGGGGAGTTCGTGCGGTCCGGGATCCCGGCCGATGAGTGGGACCTGATTCGGGAGGCGCTGCCACCTCTCCCGATTTGCACCGGTGGGTGGCGGCTCTTGAGCGCTAAACGGAGATACCGCTATGACCCATCATCTACCTGCTCATCCGCGCCGAGCTGCGCCGCGTGGTCAAGAAGTACGGCAAGGGCAAGACCCAAGAGGAGATCTTGAGCATGGTCCGCGGCATCGCGCTCACCGACAGCGGCTTCTACATCGTCCGCTGGGGCGACTTCCGCCACATGACTGCCCGCTGCGCCGCCTCCCACATCGTGAGCGAAGCGGTGATGGAGACGACCCTCAAGCTCGAAGCCGAAACCGGCGCCGAGCCCTGAGGCCGTCCGGACAGATAGCCGGCCCCGTGGCCGCCTGCCGGGGCGGGCCGCCTCTACCGGGAGGACGCCAACAAGGCCAATGGCCTCGGGCCAAGGAAGTTAGTTCCGAGGCAGCCACCCGTTCTTATTTCGCTCAGGTACCGGGAGCCCCTTTTTCTGGAGATGCCGCAGTAGAACGGGTTCGTGGCGCGAATTCCAGCCGTCCCAGTTGGAGTCCCAGCACTTGTCACAGCAAAAAAGATCCCCATAAAGGGCCAGCTGACGGCCTTCGTATGGGTTGGGCACGTGTTGGTAGTCGCGTCCACACAGCGGACAACGTTGCATCACTTGGTAACTCGCCATCTTGCGCTCCGTGTTAGGGAGGTGGGTTCCGAAACATGATCATACTCCGGTTCTCATGGAGATACCGTTGCAGCCGCGTAGTACACTGGTCGGCGGAGCACAGGGAACAAAGAACGATGACGCCGGAAGCCTTCATCGCCAAGTGGATGGCCGCCACCACCACGGAGCGGGCGGCCGCTCAGGAGCATTTTCTCGACCTGTGCGCGTGCGTACGGAACAGGACGACCGCTTCTACTACCCCGACCTGCTGGTGAGCTGCACCCGGCATGAGCCAAGTGCCTACTACACCGAAGCGCCGGTGTTGATAGTCCAAGTTCCTTCCCAATCCACCGAGCGCCACGATCGGGCGGAAAAGTTCTACCACTACCGCAGGCTCGGTAGCCTGCAGGAGTACGTGCTGGTCGCCCAAGACCTGATGCGGGTGGAGGTTTACCGGCGGAGCAGCGGGTGGGACCTGGAGCTCTACGGTGAAGGGGACCGATTCTGCCTGGAAGCAGTGGACCTGGAGTTGGCGGTCGAAGATTGCTGCACCCGATTCACGGGCTGGGGAGAGCATGTCTAATCTGGAAAGTGAGGGGCGCGCTGATGCACAAGACTCGTGACACGCAGAAGGGCTAGCCGAGAAATGTTGGAATGGAGAACCACACCAGACTGCATCGCCGTACATGAAAGGCTTCTTGTCTAGACCCCATTACCCACTTGCGCCAATCATAGCCGATCTTTGCCGTAATGCAAGACGTGACCCTGTCGCGTGGACCATATAGGGTATCAATCAAGAAATGATGGGTGTCCATCTTCTTCGCTTGGGGCAAATAACAAGACCCCAGCTTCGTTAGACCAGCTCAACCACCGCAGTGTGGCCCGGAGCCCCGGCGAGACGGCGGTCGCAGGTGATCAACGGCGCCGGCAGCGCTTCGGCCAAGGCAATGTAGACCGTATCGTAAGCAGTAACATTCTCCCTCAAATCCCAGATGCGCGGCAAGAACAATCGATGGGGATATCGCGCTAAACGTAGGTCGCCCAGATCCGTCAAAGCCTGCTGCGCACGCACGGAATCGAGGTCTCCCAAAGCTGCATAGCGGCGAAGTACTTGAGCCACCTCCACATCGATCAGATGGGGTGCGTGCAGCGTTTGAGAGGGTGCAAAAATGCGTGCCTCAACAGCATTGCTCCGTTCCGTCCCCAACAACACTTCCAGCAGCGCCGAGGCATCGATCACGATCACCGTGCGTCCCGCTCAGCCCTGACGGCATCGGCCGGGGAAATGCTGGGAGTGACCGCGGCCCGCTGGCGCAGCCTTTGAAGCAGCTCTTCCTCCGTCGGCCTGTCCGCCAAACGCTGAATCTCTGCCAAGAGGTAGCTCGACAGCGACTGCCCGCTCAGCGCCGCCTTTGCCTTCAGCCTGCGGTGCAGTTCCGGCGGTACGTTACGGATCTGGATCATGGTGCTCATGTGATTATGCTAGTTACATGTGATGTGCATGTCAACCGCAACGCTCCAACAGCCCATGCGCAACGGCGGCCAGCAACCACCGGGATAGGGTCTGCGATCCCAAAGGGGGCAACGGGAAGAAGCGGCTCCGAGTGGTGTACAGCATACAGGTGGTGCTCTCGTCTCGGGCCGATTGTTGTCTGTGCGCCTGATGTTTCGGCGG
>Ga0307417_10001324_pt1 | contig 10343 bp, 9 predicted proteins | sample SalMarWE160210MG_2_FD_202514 | JGI IMG/M metagenome (GOLD analysis project Ga0307417, IMG submission 202514) | Salt marsh sediment microbial communities from the Plum Island Ecosystem LTER, Massachusetts, United States - WE1602-10 | ecosystem: Environmental > Aquatic > Marine > Intertidal zone >...
GTGGCAGGCGATATTCGATTGGGATGAAGGGTGGAAGGTTGATGGCCTCCAGTCCCTGCCAAAGTTCCTCGGCGTTGGCGCGGAACCGCGCGTAAGCACTCTCGAGGCTTTCTTCAGCCAGGACGCGCAGCGCCTCCCGCAGGGCATAGTGCAGCGTGGCGGAGGCGGTGTGATGGTAGCTATGAGTTCCGCCCCAGTAGCTGGCGTATTGTCCCAGGTCGAGATAGAAGCTTGAGATCGGTCGGGTGCGTTTTTCGATTGCTTCACGGGCGCGTGCGCTGACGGTGATCGGCGCCAGACCGGAAGGCGCTGAGAGATTTTTTTGACTGGCCGAGTAGGCGATATCGACCTCCCATTCGTCGACCTTGACCGGGATACCGCCCAGTGATGTGACTGTGTCCAGCACAACCAATGCGCCCTGGGCGTGCGCAGCCGCGACAATTTCTTTGATGTGTAGTTGCTCTGCGCCTGTGGAAGTCTCAGCGTGTACGATGGCAAAGATTTTGTAGGCCTTTTGCTTCAGGGCAGATTCAATCTCATCGACGGTGAAGATTTCTCCCAGGGGGCGGTTGATCCGGTCCACGGCAGCACCCAGACGTTCGGCGATGATTGCCAGGCGTTCCCCAAAATAGCCATGGATGGCGACTAAAACCTTGTCTCCCGGTTCGATCAGATTGGCCAAAGCAGATTCCATACCGGAGGTACCGGTGCCGGATAGGGCAAAGGTCCACTCGTTCTCGGTCTGAAAGACGTAGCGTAGTAATTCTTGTTCTTCGATATAGATTTTCAGTAAATCAGGATCGAGGTGTCCGACGGGTGGTGCAGCCAGTGCCCGCATGACGCGTGGATGGGACATGCTCGGGCCGGGGCCGAGGAGAATGCGGGCATTGGGATTCAGGTCTTGAAAAGAAGCAGCGTTCATCGAGCTCTCCTTATTGTTCGGGTTGATATAAGTGTAATGTAAAAACTTTGTCCGCGGGAGAGCATATGGAATATAATCGTTAATTTGAAGACTGCGGAAACCAAGTAAATTCTTGGGAAAAATTTGACTATGAATTCTCTAACCTGGGAGAGGTAGAATGTATAAAAGGAATATCGTTGTTCTTGCATTGAGCTTGACCCTGGCGCTGACTGCCTGTGGAACGGGGTCCAGGAGTTCAACTTCTACTACTTTGAACATCCAAATGAGTGATTTTGCTTTTAGCCCGTCGGAATTCAGCGTTCCGGCTGGAGCAGAGATCACACTGAATTTGAGCAATCTGGGTGTGGTGGAACATCAGTTTGTGATCATGAAAAAGGGGGCGGAAGTAACTCCCCCCTTCAGCGAAGATGACCGGCCCAGCATTTACTGGGAGACAAAGCTGGAAAGCGGCAACGATGAATCAGTTAAATTTACTGCCCCCAGTGTGCCAGGCGAATATCAAATTGTTTGCGGCGTTCCAGGTCATTTGGAAGCCGGGATGGTCGCCAAGCTGATCGTAAAATAACGGCCCTAAAATTGGAGAGGATTTCGCTCTTGGAGTGCCAAAATATTTAGGGAGTAAAATGGGAAACGTGGAACGATCAGTTATCACCGGCCTATCCAACCCGCTTGTCAAGCAGGCGCGCGCTCTGCGTCAGCGAAAAGCCCGGACAGCGACGAGTCTGTTCCTGGTGGAAGGTATCCATCATGTTGGGGAAGTTGTCGCAGCCGGCTGGGAGGTGAATACCCTGCTCTACGCCCCGGAATTGCTCACCAGCGATTTTGCTGCAGCCTTGCTGGAACAGGCAACCGGTAAGGGCATTCTTTGCCAGCCAGTTTCCGCAAAAGTGATGGATTCGCTGACTGGCAAAGAGCATCCTCAGGGGATTCTGGCGCTGGTACGACAGCGGGACCGGACTTTGGCAGATCTTTCATCCGATCAGTTCAGGAGAGGCGTGGCGGTGGTTTCGCCGCAAGACCCTGGAAATGTTGGCACGATCCTGCGCACGATCGACGCTGTCGGCGCAGATGGATTAATTATTCTGGATGGCGGCGTGGATTTATACCACCCTACCTGCGTACGAGCCAGTATGGGTGCGCTTTTCTGGAAGCCGGTCGTGCGTACCAGTTTCGACGCCTTCCTGACCTGGTCGCGATCGGAAGGGTATTCCTTGCTCGGTAGTTCCACGCATGCCAGCCTCGATTATCGCAACTTCGATCCAGGCAATTCGCCCTGGATCTTGCTGCTTGGAAGCGAGCAAAAAGGTTTGTCTGTGGAGCAGCTCGAAGCCTGCGATCAGACCGTCTCGTTACCTATGCACGGGCGGGCAAGTTCGCTGAATCTGGCAGTCGCGGCAGGTATTTTATTGTATGCTTTAGGGGAAAAAGACCAAGGTTAAAATTTCACACCCTAGTGGGTGCAAAACGAACGGATTGGCGATTATTTTATGGTGCAGGTCTGAATTAGAACTCATCGTCCTCGTCGTCTATCCAAATATCATCCTCCTCTTCAAATTCACTTTCCTCCCATTCTTCGAGTTCCTCTTCCTCGTCTTCCCAATCTTTCTCAACGTCATCGCTTTCAGATGGTGTGTATGTTGCACAGCCAGTATCGGGGTCAATCTCGACTGCGGCAGCGCTACAATAGCCATCGTCAAGGAAGACGCAATCAACGTATCGGCAACGAATGCGGGGCATGTAGACCTCCTGAGATTAAGCAGCCTGGCTGCGGTTTAATCGCATCAGCGACACGATGAAGATCGCGGTGATGGCGATGGCTGATAAGACACAATAAGGGCACCAGGCATGGATAACGGCCGCCTCAAGGTAAGTAAGGAAGGCTGAGTAGATCACGCCGATCAGGCTTAATCCAAAGATCATCAATGGACCGTTGTCCTTGAAAAACTCGAGGCGAGGTTCCAAAACTAAAATGGCAATAACTGCCAGGTAAGCCAACAAACCTATCACGGCAATCGGGATACCGTAGACCTCCGAATATTTGCTGGTATTGACAGTAAAGCAGTCGCCCAGACCGCCGACACATTGTGCTTCATTGTGGGTTAGCTTGATCCAGGTCAGGTAGGTGCTGTCGAGCGCGCCTATGAGTGCTGTGAATAAGGTTATGGAAGTCAGCTTTTTCATGGTTTCCTTGTTATGGCTGGATTATTGTGTGAGCATCCAGGCATCGATGACTGCGCCAGTAGCGAGCGATTTTACCCCAGCGGGGACGATTAGTAAAGCATTTGCCTGTACCAACGATAGTAAATTTCCTGACCCTTGGTGTCCGGTCAAGCGGGCAGTCAGGCTTCCATTTTCTTCGGATACGACTGCGCGCAGGTAGCTTTCTCTGCCATCCGATTCGACAGGTTCTGTCAGTTGCACGCGAATACGTTGTCTCGGGTGGAAAGCCTGTCCGCTGAATTTCTCCAGGGCGGGCCTTACGAAGACCTCGAAACTGACGAAGGCTGAAACTGGATTGCCTGGAAGTCCAAAGAAAGGGATGTTGTGGTAGCTGCCGAAAGCTAACGGTTTGCCGGGTCGCATGTTGACGCGCCAGAAGGTGAGTTCGCCCTGCGACTCGACCACATCCTTGACAAAATCAAATGCCCCGACGCTGACCCCTGCAGATGAGATGATCAGGTCAACCCCTTCAGCGACGGCGTGTTCCAGGCGAGCCTGCACTTCATCCTGGCGGTCCGCTGCGATGCCCAGGTGCAGGACTTCCGCGCCGGCAGCTTCGATCAAAGCTGCCAGCGTATAGCTGTTGGCATCGCGGACTTTGCCTGCTTCGAGTGCCGCTTCGACCGGGATAAGTTCATCGCCGCTGGAGAGTAAAGCCGCACGCGGCTGCCGGAAGACCGGGACAGTGGCAATACCGAGCATGGCCAATAAGCCTAAATCCTGTGGACGCAGGCGTTGCCCCTTTTTTAGAACTACCTGATCCTGGGATAAGTCCTCTCCGCGTGAGCGGACATATGAGCCTGCTGCGAGGGCCTGATAGATTGCAACCTGCGCTGGCGCAGGGACGCCCGGGGAACGTTCCGTGAAGTCAGTCTGTTCGACCGGAACGACGGTATCGGTTCCCTGCGGGAGCGGTGCACCGGTCATAATACGGGCAGCCTGCCCAGCCTTAATCTGAATCGATGCGATTTCTGCGCCGGCGGGGATGTCAGCGACTACCTCCAGTATGCGGGGTGCGTTAGCCTGGGTTTCTCGCAAATCGGCAGCGCGGACGGCGAAGCCATCCATGGAAGAATTGTCGAAAGGTGGCAGGGAGGTAGTAGCACGGATGTCTGCTGCAAGCACACGTCCGGAAGCCTGATCGAGAGGCAAGGTAGTTGCCTCGACCGCTTCGAACATTGTAAGGATGCGCGTTTGCGCGTCGTTCACGCTGAGCAGGGACATGGTTTTCCGCCTGTTAAAGCGGCGAGATTATACCACTGGTTAAAAGGTTCGTCCCTGGCTTGGGACGAACCTTTTAACCAGGATTGGTTCGCTGCGCTTCCATGACGTTTGGCAGATTTTCGATGCGGTTGAGGATGCGGCTCAGTTGGGCAATGTCTTTGACTTCTACGATAAGTTTCATGTCTGCCAGGCTGCGGCTGACCTTGACGTCAGCATTGATGATATTGACACCTTCATTATTGAGTAAATTCGATATGTCACCCATCAAACCCTGACGATCATAGGCTTTGATCCGCACCGGAACGGGATAAGTGCGTACCTCTTCGCCCCAGGATACCCTCACCAACCGTTCACGATCTTTCATGCGCAGGATGTTGGGGCAGTCTTGGCGATGAATCGTGGCCCCTCGTCCGCGGGTAATGTAACCGATGATTTGGTCGCCGGGCGTTGGGTTGCAGCATCTGGCCATGCTGGTCAAGATGCCCTTCAATCCTACGACGTTGACCGCATCGGTCGGCGTCGCTTCGCTGGGTGTGGTGATCGTCAGGATGTCGGCGTTCTCTTCGGTCTCAGAGAGATGTTTGACGATGCGATTGACGGCCAGGTCGCCGGTGCCCAGGGATACGAACAATTCCTCCGGGGAGCGGAATTCCAGCTCCCTGGCCAGTTTATCGAAATTAATTTCCGGGATACCCAGGCGACCCAATTCGCGCTCAAGCAGTTCGCGTCCCTGGGACAGGTTTTGCTGGTAATCTTGTTTCTTGAACCAGGTGCGGATCTTTCCGCGCCCTCGCTGGGTCTTGACCAGGCCAAGGTTGGGATTGAGCCAATCCCGGCTTGGACCGCCGCGTTTGGCGGTCAGGATTTCGATCTGGTCGCCAGTTTTTAATTCATAATCCAGCGGGACAAGTTTTCCCGCAACCTTGGCGCCCCGGCAGCGGTGGCCGATGTCGGTATGGATGTGGTAGGCGAAGTCGATCGGGGTGGAGCCGGCTGGCAGATCGATGATGTCACCGCGCGGGGTGAAGACGTAGACCCGATCCTGAAAAACGTCGGTCTTCATGCTCTCGACGAATTCCTGGGCGTCATCCACATCCTGCCGCCATTCCATTAATTTGCGCAGCCAGTTGATGCGCTGCTCGAAAAGCGAATCGCGCGGGGTATTTTCCTTATAGCGCCAGTGGGCAGCAATTCCCAGTTCAGCGTTCTGGTGCATATCGTGCGTGCGGATCTGTACTTCCAGCGGCTTGCCATCATCATAGATCACCGCTGTGTGGAGTGATTGGTAAAAATTGTCTTTGGGGGCGGCGATGTAATCATCGAATTCGCCCGGTATAGGCCGCCATTGGGTGTGAATCAGACCGAGCGTGGCATAACATGCGGGTATGTCCGGTACGATGAGTCGCACAGCGCGTACATCGCGTACCATTTCGAAGGACTTCCCCTTTTCCTCCATCTTTTTGTAAATGGAGTAAATGTGCTTGGGACGACCGCTGACTTCGGCCTGGATACCAGCCTGATTGAGCATCGTGCTCAGGCGGGTCTCAATCGTTGCGATCTGCGCCTCGCGATCGAGGCGCCTGCCTGCCAACTGCTCGGCGATTTCCTTGTATTTGTCAGGGTTAACATAGCGGAAGGCCAGGTCTTCGAGTTCCCACTTGATTTGCCAGATTCCAAGGCGGTTTGCGAGTGGGGCGAAAATATCAAGGGTTTGCTTTGCAATCCGACGGCGTTTCTCGTCGGGCATGTGCCCAAGAGTGCGCATATTGTGCAGCCGGTCGGCCAGCTTGATCAAGACCACGCGCACATCGTCGCCCATTGCCAGAAAGGTCTTGCGCAGGGTTTCGGAAACCAGATCCGCTTTTCGACCCAGGACGGCAGGCGGGGTGCTATCTTCTTCGTCGTCGTCGGAAGCGGCAACCTTGCTGCGTTTGTTTGCGACTTGCTTGCTGGGGATGGGCCGCTGTTCGGATTGAGAGACCCGCGGCAGGTTGGTCAATTTGGTGACGCCATCCACCAGGTTGGCGATAGTTTCGCTAAAATCGCGGCGCAGGTCGTCCAGGGTGACGGAGGTGTCCTCCACTGTGTCGTGAAGCAATCCGGCGGCTACAACCTCAGGTGGAACGCGTAATTCTGCCAGGATTTGGGCGACCGCCAGGCAATGATTGATGTACGGCTCACCGGAGGCGCGTTTCTGTCCGCGGTGCGCTTCTTCTGCTACGCGGTAGGCGCGATTAATCAATTCCCGGTCTGCGAGATTGTAATTCTCGGGGAGTTGGTCGATCAATTTTTCAATCGGCACTGGTGCGGCAGTTTTCATCGACCTCTATTGTAGTCTACCCGCTGTGTTTGTCAAAGAAATTGCGGTATGAAAATGGACTCGCTATTTGAAAATCTTGTAAAATCAATGCGGAGGAGTCTATGCCGATTGTAAACAACGTCACCCGCCTACTCAGGGCGCGTAAAATCCCCTACCAGGCCTGTGAGCTCCCGGGCGAGAAGTTGGGCGCCCTGGAGGCGGCGCAATATTTGAAGGTCGCGCCTGAGCTGGTGTATAAAACCATCGTCGTCACACGCGAAAAACCCCGTAAACCGATCCTGGCTGTCATTCCCGGCCCCAACCAGGTCGACTTGAAATCACTGGCAGCCTTCCTGGGCGAGAAAAAAGTTTATTTGCCGACTGAACGCGAAGCGGAGCTGCTTACCGGGCTCCAGGCAGGTGGGATTTCTGCTCTGGCATTGATCAATCAGGGCTTTCAGGTTGTGCTGGATGCAAGCGCGCGGGTCCACGCTGAAATATATATATCTGGTGGCCAGCGAGGATTGAACATCCTTTTACCGGTCGAGGCTCTGGTGAAATTGACAAATGCGCGTGTAGGGGAAATTAGTAGACAAATTGGAGCGTAAAAATAGCATAAAAAATATTCCGCCGACTTTTTTTGTGATGAATTTTCAATATAATATTGCAAGACTTCGCAGGGGCGGTAAAAAAACCGCTCTATTCTATATACAGGAGGTGAGCGGAAAAGTAGAAGTTTAGTATTGTTATATCTAAATTTTAGCCCGATTGACTCTAGAGGAGAAGACAATGCGTAAAGTATTTACTGTTTTGGCAGTGCTGGTCGTAGCCAGTCTGCTACTCGCAGCCTGTGGCAGCGGCCAGCAATCCACTGCTGGCGGCGAGAAAATGATCGAGACCGTGGTTGTGACGGTCGAAGTGCCGGCAGCCGGCGGCGATGCACCCGCTCCGCCCCCGCCAGCCGGGTATGGCGAAACCTTAAAGACTGTCCAGGATCGCGGCAAGATCATCTGTGGCGTCAATTCACAGGTTCCCGGCTTTGGTTACGTGGACGCAAGTGGCAACTTCACGGGATTTGATGTGGATTTCTGTCGCGCGCTGGCGGCTGCGGTCTTTGGCGATCCGACCAAAGTCGAATACCGCCCTGTGACAGCTTCCGAGCGTTTCACAGCCTTACAGTCCGGAGAAATTGATATCCTGAGCCGTAACACCACCTGGACATTGACCCGTGATACCGAATTGGGTGGCAATTTTGTCCAGACCACATTCTATGATGGTCAGGGCATGATGGTCCCGAAAGACAGCGGCGTTACCACGCTCAAGGACCTGGATGGCGGTACGGTCTGCGTTCAGACCGGTACGACCACTGAACTTAACCTGGCGGACGTCATGGCTGCCCAGGGGATCGCTTATACACCAGCTGTGTATGATGATGCCGATTCCACTTTCGCTGCTTATTCTGAGGGTCGTTGCGACGCCGTCACCACCGATAAATCCGGTTTGGTTTCCCGGCGAGCTGTCCTATCCGATCCCGAGAATCATGTCATCCTGGATGTGACCATGTCCAAGGAGCCGCTTGGCCCAATGGTGCGTCACGGCGACGATCAGTGGTTTGATATCGCTCAGTGGACTGTCTTCACGATGATCGCTGCGGAAGAATATGGTCTCAGCTCCACCAATGTGGACGATATGAAAACCTCTGCGACCAACCCTGAAGTCAAGCGCATTCTGGGTGTCGAAGGTGACATGGGGACTAAGCTGGGTCTGAGCAACGATTTCGCATACAACATTATCAAGATGGTTGGAAACTATGCTGAAGTTTACAATCGCAATCTCGGTCCCGATACGCTGACTTACATTCCGCGTGGTCTGAATAGCCTGTATACCAATGGCGGCATTCTCTACGCGCCACCGTTCCGCTAAATCAATACCTTGCAGTGGGGGTGGGTTTCAAACCCACCCCCACTCTTCAATGGAGAGTGACAGGCGTGAATAGAGAGACGACCACCGGAACATCAGTTCCTTTTTATCGGGACGAACGGATCCTGCAGGTTCTCGGGCAGATTGCATTCGTTCTGGGCGTGTTCCTGTTCGGGTATTTTATTTTCCATAACATGCTGGTCGGATTGCAAAAACAAGGCATGACCCTGGGCGTTTCCTTTTTGAAGGGGACCTCGGGCTTTGACATCGGCGAGACCCTGGTTGAATACAGCCGTAATGCCACCTACTTGCGCGCTTATCTGGTCGGTTTACTCAACACACTTCTGCTCAGTGCCCTGGGGATAGTTTTTGCCACGGTTTTCGGAGTTATTCTCGGCGTGGCGCGCCTCTCCACAAATTTATTGATCAATCGTCTGGCAGCCTTCTATCTGGAAGTCATCCGCAATCTTTCCCTGCTGGTTTTTTTGATTTTTTGGTATCTGGGTGTTTTTCTAAAGCTTCCGCGGGTAAAGCAAGCCATTATCTGGCCCGGCTCGATCTTCCTGACCAACCGCGGCGTCGGAATTCCCTGGGGCGTCCCAAGCGGAACTTTCCCGACTTATCGCTGGATCTTGTTCCTGGGGCTGATCCTGACGGTTGGCCTTGGGCTGGTTCTGAACGCTCGCGGGAAACGGACCGGACGGCCTCCCATGACGCTGCTCTGGATGCTGGTGACGTTTTTCGCAGTGGCCGTGGTTGGCTGGCTCATCCTGCCCGAATCCCCGTTGATGCTTGAATTACCCTACGTTAAGGGCTTGAATCTGGCAGGGGGGAAAATACTCAGCCCGGAATTCATGGCTTTGTTATCCGGACTGGTTTTGTACACTGCAGCCTTTATTGGCGAAGTGGTGCGTGCCGGGATTCAATCTGTTTCGAGGGGACAGATTGAAGCTGCACGGGCTTTAGGTTTGAACGGCTTCCAGACCATGCGTCTGGTAGTCTTTCCGCAGGCGCTGCGTGTAATTATTCCCCCTCTAACCAGCCAGTATCTCAATCTGACCAAGAACTCATCCCTGGCAGTCGCGGTAGGATTCCCGGATGTGTTTTATGTCTCGAATACCATCATCAACCAGAGCGGGCGGGCGGTTGAAATGATCACACTGGTGATGTTGACCTATTTGACTTTTAGTTTGGTGACTTCCTTCTTTATGAACTGGTATAACCAAAAAATTAAACTGGTGGAGCGCTGAGATGAGCCAAGCGACCGATTCGTTGCCCCCACTCACGGAACGCTTTACCGTTCTGGGTTGGCTGCGTAAGAACCTTTTCAACACCTGGCCCAACAGTCTGTTGAGTGTCCTGGCAATTTTGTTTGTCTATTGGGCCGGCAAGGGATTGCTGACCTGGATTTTCACTGTCGCCGAATGGAATGTGGTCGCTGTCAACCTGCGCCTTTTCATGATCGGGCAGTATCCCGCCGACCAGGCCTGGCGCCTGTGGATCGGAATGTACTTCCTGGCCTTCTTGATCGGCAATTCATTGGCAATCTGGGCACCACATTCCCGCGCCTGGACCATTTCCTTGTTTGTGTTGCCGATCCTGTTGGCGATCCTGCCTTTTTCCCCGATCGTACGCCTGGAAATTCTGGGATTTTCTTTGCTGGGTGCCATAGGTTGGTTCTTGGGTCGCTCGCAATTATCCGGTTTGCGAAGGATTGTTGTCATTGGCTGGATCATTTTTCTGCCGGTCTTCGTTCTG
>Ga0307417_10001325_pt1 | contig 10342 bp, 7 predicted proteins | sample SalMarWE160210MG_2_FD_202514 | JGI IMG/M metagenome (GOLD analysis project Ga0307417, IMG submission 202514) | Salt marsh sediment microbial communities from the Plum Island Ecosystem LTER, Massachusetts, United States - WE1602-10 | ecosystem: Environmental > Aquatic > Marine > Intertidal zone >...
ATGACGGGATGATGATTGCCGTGCCTGAAGAAGAATGGACGGTCTTTCACAGCATGAGCACAGCCACATTTACCAAGACACTCCACCTGCTTGCCAATCAAGTGAACCTGGCGAAATTCAAGAAACATAAGCGGGGACCGAAAAAGCCAAAAGCAAAGCCGACGCACGACCCAAGCCAGCCTCACGTTTCTACTGCCAAGCTGCTCAAGGGTGAACGAACACCTTGAAAGGGCTGCATCAACACCCAAGGCAGACATAGCCTCTCCAATTGCTTAGCATGCCCTTGTCACCATGCCGTCCCTACATACCCCGCCGAAGCGCTCTGGCCGCTTCAGTCAATCTTCTACCGGCCATGCTGCCTTCGCCCCACCGTTGTAAGCTCGGCCTGCAGCTACTCCCTCCGCCAGATCGGTGAGCAGCTCATCGACGGCCAGGGCCTGCTCCGGGGCCCAGTCGTCGGGCAGGTGCCGTGGTAAAAGACGCATCCCGGGGACTTGGACTCATGAGGCGATCTCCGCGCGCGTGGCTTGGACATGCTCGGTGGTGACGGTGCGGGCCTTGGCCACGGCGACGCGGGTGAGCGCGTGGTGGGCGAGGCGATTGACCTTGAGCGGCATGCCCTAAGAGGCCTGGAACATGGCCTCGACGGCAGGGTGCTCGAACAGCGGCAGCTCGCAGCCGGACAGGCGCAGGCGGTGGGTGGGTGAGATAATCTGGCAGCTCCCTCAGGTGCTTGAACCGGGCTCCGGCCTCGAGCAGGGTGGCGCAAGCGAACAGATCCTTGGGGGCGAGCGCCAGCTCGAAGGCAGAGTGGGTCGGCGCAAAGTGCTTGCGGTCCGACAGGGCTGCTCCTCGCGGTCGGTGTCGTCGGTGACACGGTGCAAGCGCAGGCTCCTGGGGGCGGGCTGTGGGGGTGGGTCCTCTGGACTCAGGGTCCAAGAGATGCGCCCCGGCCAGAGGAAGCAATTGGTGTACAGATCCACCGGCTTGGCGGGGCCCATAGATCTTCCCTGGTGCCAAACCTGCGCGGGGCACCCCGCGGGGGCGGAGGGACCTAGGGTTCTATTAGCGCAGCAGCACTGTCTCGCCGACCAGGGCTCCGTCCATCGCGTAGACCACGCCCTCCAGGCTCGCAGTGTGGTCTTGTTGCGTCTTGCGCGTGGCCTCGAAGAGGAACAGGTCATCTAGATCGAGCCCAGGTTCCGGTAGCAACGGCGAGCTTGATGTCTGTGCGCATGACGCTACCCGCGAGCGCGGCGCCGGAGCCGTTGTCAGCGAGGCGCGGTTTGCTTGCGCGCGCCTCGTGCGATATCCAACCAGGGCGTTGATCCTCCTAGCCAACCTACTATAGTATGGCTACAATAAGCGGGGTATCCATTTGAGCGCTGCAATCCGTACCGGTTGTGGTTGCGAGCGTAGGTGTGTGGGCGATGGCTCAACCATGATAGGGCGTGGGTTAGATGATGGATAGGCTGCTTTCCATGTTTCGTGGCTACAGCACCTAGCTGGACACGCTCCCTCATACCTATAATCCAATAAGTAGATGCCCCGCATTGGGTAAAGGGCGCCAACCGTGGTCCGAAGCGAGTGCGGGCCGCGTCTAAACAACATTAGCGTTTCCATTCGCCGCCGCTTGCCTCTGGCCCCGATACAAGCAGGAGGTAGACCATGACGAAGACTCGAATCCCGCTGTTTTTTGCGTTAGCCCTGTCCGGTCTCATCGGCTTCGTAGCAGGCAACGGCCGTGCGGCCGCCGATGACCTGCAGAATTTCGGCAAGCGCATACCGAGCAAGGAAGAGGTGATCAATGCGCTGAAACTGAAACCAGGGCCCGTAACGCGCAAAATCGAAGAGCACGTGCTGGCGCTGCCGGTGGTGACTTTCGACATTAACTCCGCCAACCTCACCCCCCAGGCCAAGCAGGCCCTGGACGTGGTCGGCTCTGCCTTCACCGATGAGCTGCACGACTACAAGTTTCAGATCGAGGGGCATACCGACAGCACAGGCAGTGCCGCCTACAATCAGCGACTCTCGGAGCGCCGGGCCGAGTCGGTCGCGCGTTATCTGGAAGACCGCTGGCAAGTGCCGTCCTGGCGACTGCGGACGGCGGGCAAGGGCGAGAGCGAACCGCTCCCGCACAAGAGTCCTGAAGACCCCGAGAACCGGAGGACCCAGTTCCGCACCTTGGGCAAATAGGGGATCTGCCTGTACGGCCGAAGGCCGCTGCCCCGTTTGCCGCTGCAGCGCGGGAGGCAATGGGGCTGCACTCAGGAGGGCGTTTAGATTGAGCCAACTTTTGCCGTCGCAAATACGACCCAAACAGCAACGATGTTCGCAGCTTCAGTTGGTCCAACAGGCATGAGCTGGAGCGGCGGCTCAAGGACTTGCTGAAAAACCAGGCGGGAGGGCGGACACGAATTACTGGATCCTGGGGTTGTCATTCGGCGCACGGGTCTTCGGCCAGAGGGTTACGAACGCCGGGGTGTTGATCGCCGGCCCTGTCGGGGACGCATAACTGGAGCGCGAGCGCACATACGCGCGAGTCTCTGTTTCCAATGGGCGTCGCTATCGGCATCGCAGAACTGCGGCCCACGCTGAGCTAATACGCGCTGGATTAAGTTGGCTGAGCTCGTTCAGACAGAACCATCAATAAGGAGGCTGAGGAAATGTTGCAATCTCATACGAAGTTTCGCGTCTGGCGCGGCACATCCTCGAGCGGCACCATTCTGCTGGCCGCGTGGCTCGCTGGTTGCGCTGCCACGACCGGTCTCGTCGGGGAAGATCGCGGCGACGCCTGCGCGGACCAACGGGCGGAGCTGCGCTCCGCAAAGGACTATTACGCGAATGCGATCGTTGCAGGGGCCGTTACAGGGGCCGCAGTGGGGCTCAGCATCGCAAAGGCCAAGGCTATGCTCGGTCACGGCGACAAAGACAAAAAGAAAGAGGCCGTGAAAGGCGCCGTCACTGGGGCAGTCGCGGGCGCTATCGGAGGGTATTATCTCGCCAGGCAGAAGAACGCGCGAGACCTCCAATCACTCGCCGAGTCCATCCGCGCAGACATCGTCGCCGACAACGCCGAGATCAGCCGGGCGAAGGTCGCCTTCGGCAAGCTGAAGCAATGCCGGTTCGGGGCGGCACAGGCAGTGAAGGCCGATTACGCGGCGGGCCGCATCGCGCGAGAAGAGGCGGTGCGTCGCCTCGGCGACCTGCGCCAGCGTTTCGATGCGGACTTGGCCATCGCAGACGACGTCGGTGCGCGAATGGCGAACCGGTCCAAGGAGTTTTCGCATGCCGCCAACGAGCTGATTCGGCAGGACCCCGAGGCGCCGACTGCGGTGCAGGTATCCAAGCTGGCCGACACCAACCAGGTCGCCCAGAACGCGTATCTGACTGAAGTCGAGAAAACCAAGGCCGAGGTCCCGGCGACCTTCGGCGTGGAGGGCAAGGTGAGTCAGCAGCTCCCGGTATGCGTCGGGTGAGACGGACGTGCGCGGTGTCGCGCTGGCACTCGGCCTGTTAGGCACGTCGGTCCTGCTCGCTGCCGAGCCGCCTGCCGCCCCCATCTTGCGGCTTGAGACCGGGGTGCACACCGCCGCGGTCCGCCAGGTGGCCATCACTCACGACGGACGCCTACTGACCGTGTCGGACGACAAGACAGCGCGGCTCTGGCAGGCAGCTGACGGAAATCCCCAGGTGCTCCGCGTGCCCATCGCCTCGGGCAGCGAGGGCGCGCTCTATTCGGTCGCCGCCAATCCGGTGAGGGACTCTGCCGTGGTAGCGGGCTGGACCGGGTTCACGTGGGACTTCGCAGGTGCGGTTTACGTCTTCGACCTCGCCAGCGGCAAGATAACCGGCAGGGTTTTTGGCCTGCCCGGCACGGTGCACGCGCTCGCCTATTCCCGCGATGGACGCTACCTCGCCATAGGTATGGGACGCGGATTCATGATGGGAGGCCGGGCGTCGCTGCGCGTGCTTGACCTAACAAAAAGGGTGGTGGCGAGCGAGGACAAGGATTACAGCGACGACGTTGTGGCGGCCGCATTCCTGCCGAATGGGAGGCTGGCGACGGCCTCCCTGGATGGCAAGGTGCGGCTGTATGATGCTGGTTTCCGACTCCTCGCCGCACACACCTTCCCGGAGAAGAAGCGGCCATGGCAACTTGCGGTATCGCCCGGCGGAGACCGCATCGCGGTGGGCACGTTGGATGCGGCGTCGGTCGAAGTGCTGTCGGCGGCCGACTTGAAGCCAGTGAAGCGGCTGGGCGGCAAGCGCGGGCGACGTGGTAACTTGTCAGTCGTAGCCTGGACCGGCCACGTTCTTATCGCGGCCGGGACTTACGAAGACGCCCGCGGCAAGCATTGGTTGCGGATTTGGGACCTTGCGAGCGGCCGGGCGAGAGAGGCGGCGGTCGCTACCGACGCGATCACCGACCTTGCGGTGCTCCCTGGCGACAAGGTCGCGTTCAGTACGGCCGAGCCCTCAGTGGGCGTGCTCGATATCGAGAGCCTCGCCATCTCGGTACGCAAGCGGGCGAGCGCCGATTTCCGGGAGGCCTTCAATGGCACGTTTGCCGTGTCCGCGGACGGTTATGCGGTGGACTTCGGTCTCGATCGGGGCGGACGTACGCCGGTGCGCTTCGATCTGGCAAACCACACTCTCACCCGCGACCCGAAACCGCGCGCGGATATGGCCCGGCCTGTGGTACCCGGCGATGTGCAGGGCTGGCGCAACGGCCACGCGCCCAGCATCAAGGGGGTGGCGATCGCCATGAAGGACAAGGAGTACGCACGCTCGGCAAGTGCCCGGGGGGCAACCGTGCTGCTCGGCAGCGACTACGCGCTGCGTCTCTATCAAGACGGAGCGCTTGCCTGGAAAGTGCGCCTGAACTCGCCCGCGTGGGCGGTCAACCTCACCCGGGACGGGCATCTCGGGCTCGCGGCCCTGGGCGACGGTACCGTGCGATGGTATGACCTCGAGCACGGCGCCGAAGTGTTGGCCTTGTTCGTCGCCACCGACGGGCGATGGATCGTCTGGACGCCGGAGGGCTACTTCGACCATTCGCCGCGGGGGGAAGGGCTGGTGGGCTACCACATCAATCAGGGAAAGGCCGCTGACCCGAGGTTTGTGCGGTCCGGCCAGATCGACCGGAACTTCTACCGTCCTGACTTGGTCGTCTTCAAACTGCGTCGTGCGAACCTCTCCACACATACGGCGCACATCGAGTACGCCAAGGACACCGTCGCCAAGCACTCGCCGCCCGAGCTGAAGCTGCTGGGCTGGTGCGTGCAGAGCAAATGCAGCAAGGTGGCACCCGACACCGGCGGCCACCAGCGGTCCATCACCGTCGATAGGCCCGAGCTGACCCTACGCGTTGAGGTGGTAGACCGCGGCAGCGGGGTCGGTAAGATGGTGCTGAAACGCAAGGGTGCCGTTGTGCCAACCCGCGCTATGAGCGAGGCCGGTGCGGGCGGTGTGCGCGTTGAGGAGCAAGCCATCACCGTCGAGCCGGGCGATAACTCGATCACCATCAGTGCCTTCGACCAGGGGAATGTGGTAGAGGTCGGCGAGCCCATTCGGCTCATCATCCATTATGCGGCGGCGGCCGAGGGTGCGCCCACGCTGCACGTGCTGAGCGTGGGCATCAACACGTACCGCAGCCCGGAGCTGGGTAAGCTCAAAAACGCGGTGAGCGACGCCAAGGGGATCGCCAAATTGATGACCCAGGCGCATCAGGGGCTCTTCAAGGAGGTGCGCCGCACCGTGTTGGTGCAGAAGCAGGCCACACGCGCCAACATCCTCCAGGCGGGCCAGAGCATCGCCAAGGAGGCCAGGGTTGAGGACGTCGTGCTGGTGTTCCTCGCCGGCCACGGCAAGGCCCTAGACGGGCGCTACCACTTCCTGCCCTACGACGCGTCGGGCGCGAGCGACGCTGCCATCAAGAGCACTGGCCTGACGCAGGATGAGTTGTCCAGCCTGCTAACGTTTCCCACCTATCGTACCGCGGTACTCATCGATACCTGCGACGCGGGTGCGTACGCACTGTCGGACGCCACGGAGCGAACCTCGACGGAGCGGGGCTGGGGGAACGCGCTCGCGGAGACCGGGCGCTTCATCTTGGCGGGCACCACTACTCAGCAGGAGGCGCTGGACGGCATCGGCGACCACGGGGTTTTTACTGCGGTGGTGTTGGATGGACTCAGGGGCAAGGCGGACCTCGAGGGCGCGGGCAACAAGAACGGCCGTGTCGATGTTCAGGAACTGGGGCGGTACGCCCAGCAGCACGTGCCCGAGGAGGCGCACAAAATCGCTCCGAGCCACGCTCAGAGAGCGACCATTTACTTCTCCGCCTACTCCTCGGACTTCGATCCGTTCTTCGACCTCAGCAGGAACCTGCAGCGCCCCTGAGGGCGAGGATGGTGGAGAGCGCTGCTGCTGCGCGGCGCGCATCCATCGCAAGGTGGGCCGGACACGTAGACCGTTCGTGGCCCCTCGCACTTCTACGCGCTCTTGAACCCCGCGATACGTGCGGCCGCCGCCCGTGCGATGGCGGCGAGCTTGGCGTCGGCGTCGTCCTGCACCAATCTGAGCGCTGGCAACACTGACGCTGCCGCTGTGCCCAGGGCGGAAAGGGCAATCCCGGCTTGCGCGCGGACCTCCGGCTCGGGATCGCTCAGCGCTTGGGAGAGCGCGGCCAGCGTCTCCGGTCCCGTCGTGCCCGTGCGCGCCAGCGCCAAGGCGGCGGCCCCGCGCACATCAGGCGCGGGGTCGTCGGACAGCGAGGAGGTGAGCTGCGAGGTGGTTCCGCCCGCGGCTTTTCGAAGCGTGCCGATGCGCTCGACGATGCGCGCTCGCCCCCTCTCATCCGCCGCTTCCAGCTGGGCGAGCAGACTCGGGAGGCCCGCCGAGGCGTCGCCGCTAATCTTGATCATGGCGTAGGCAGCGGCTTCCGATGAGGGGCCCCCGGACGCCAGGAGCGCTCTGACGTCCTCTAGCGCCCCGCTCGCACCAGCACCCGCGAAGCCGAGCGCATCCAGAGCAGCACCCCGCACCTCAGGATTACCGGAGGCGAGCAGCCCGCGCAGCGCGGGCACTGCAGCAGGTCCTATCTTGCCTAGGGCCATGGCTGCATGGAAGCGCAAGACCTCGTCCGCGCTCCGAAGACAATCCGCTAGCGCGGCTACCGCTGTTGCGGCCGCTGCGCCCGCGCGAGCGAGACCAGAGGCCGCGGCAATGCGCACGGGCAGGCTCTGCCTTTCTTCAAGCGCGCGAGCGAGCGCCGGCACTGCCGGTGCCCCCACCTGCCCGAGGGCGATGGCCGCCAGATGCCTGACCGACGGGTCAGGGTCATCCAAGCCCGCCGTCACCGCTTCCAGGATTGGGAGAGCATCGGCTCTGGGCTTAACAAGCTCCGCCAATGCGCTGATTCGCACATAGGAGGCCGGGTCTTGAAGCCTGGCGGCGAGCCGGGCCGGGTCCAGCCCCACCTCCTCTTCCGGCCCGGTCATCATATCAGGTTACCAACGCCAGGCGTATACAGGGGCGAGACTACGGAGTTGGTGATCAAGGTGGTGCATTGGACGACCCCGGAGACCATGACCATGCCCGCGTTGAGGGTGATCATCGGGGCGGTGATCGTTACCGGTCCGGCCGAAGTGATGGTGGTGGTCGCTCCGACTGTGATGGTGACGGCAGCACCACTCATGACCGTGATCGTGCCGCCCACGGTATGGGTCTCGGAGCCGCCGATGGTGCAGCTCTGGTTGCTGCCGACGTTCACGGTCTGGCTGCCGCCCACCGTTTCGGTGTCATTGCTCGCCACGGTGGCGCTTCGGTCGTTTTGGATCGTGGTGGTCTCGTCGTGGGCAATCTTGGTGGTGCGGTCATGGCCCACCTCACGGCTCTCGTCCTTCTCCACTACGGTGGTCAGATTGCGTTCGGCGTGCAGGTAGACCTCCTCCTGGCCCTCCTTGTCTTCGAAGCGCAGCTCGTTGAAGTTGTCCGCGCCGCCGCCCTTGGAGCTGCGGCTCTTGGTGCCGCTCTGGGTTTGGTTGGCGGGCAGCGCGTACGGCGGCATCTGATCGTCGTTGTATACGCTCCCCACGATGATCGGCTGGTCGGGGTCGCCTTCCAGAAAGGCGACGAGCACCTCCTGACCTATGCGTGGTATCTGGATATTCCCCCATTGCCTGCCCGCCCAGAGGCTTCCCACCCGGATCCAGCAAGAACTCTTCTCGTCTCTATGGCCCTGCCGGTCCCAGTGGAACTGTACCTTGACGCGGCCGTATTTGTCGGTGTAGATTTCCTCGCTGCTGGGGCCCACCACCACGGCCGTCTGTACACCCTGTACCACAGCCTTGGGCGTCGCCCGAGCCGGGCGGAAGGGTAGCTCCCTGGGGATGCAGGTAAAGGAATTGGAGTATGAGGACCCGAAGCCATCGCCGCGCAGGTTGCTCACCGCATCGTGGGTCACCGAGGTGAGCAGATAGGATCCGTCACAACTGGCTCGATAGTGACCGGTGAGATCGAACAGGTAACCCGGCACGAAGTTGCGGCAGTCGCTAGTCCCGCTCACACGGGTGTGCGGGGTTTCCTGCTCTTCCATGCGCAGCCGTACGTAGCGCGTGCCGTCCGAGGACGTCAGGTAGCGGCCCGGGTAGTCGTACACCTCCAGACTATCGTTTCGACCCACTGTCATCAGCGTCGGGACGTCCACCGAGAGGTCCGTGGTAGGGGTCTCGAAGTTGTAATCCCGCAGAGCGCATTTGGCCGGCCGTACCTCTTGCTCCTGCAACCAGCTGGTCACCGAGTCTTCGCCGTGCCGGCCGACCATCGGGCTATAATAGGCGCTGTCCCTTCCCGGGCAAGGGGCATGCGCCGACGGTGAATCACCCAGCACCAGCACATGCTGGTCGGGGGAATGCTCGAAGAAGTAGAAGATGCCCTCTTCCTCCATGAGGCGCGAGACGAAGTCGAAGTCGGTCTCCCGGTACTGCACACAGTAAGTCCTCGGAGGGTATGCACGCGATACCGCCATGCGGAAATCCCTGAAGCCGCGCTCCTGGAACACTTCCTGCAGAATGTCCGGCACCGACTTGTCCTGGAAGATACGGCAGTCCGCGGCCCGCCCCAGGTTCCAGAGCCAGGGCACGAGGGTCGCATGATAGCGCGTCATGCGCATCTCCACGGAGCCCTGGGAAAACTGGCTGATAATTCCGTTGATGTAGCGCTCGCTACCTTGCTCGCTGCCGATACACACGGTGGCAGGCTTACCCACGACCTGCTCGAAATCGATATTGGGGTCCTCGGACAGCAGGTAAAGGGCAAACTGAAAGGGTCTCGACATTGCCTCCTGCCCCGAGAGGCCTTCCAGCAGAAGCGCGTCCTCACCGAGCGGGGTCGTAATCGATATCAGACGCTCTGCCTGAACAAAGCCCATCGGTTAGCCTCCTGTCTGACAGCCTATTACGTCGGCTGTTCCCGTCCGAGACACTCCCAGGGGGCAACAGCTTAACAAACGGCAGCTAAGCCTTGCATGCCACCTCAATCCTTGGTCACTCGCACGAATTCCAACAAGACATCCATTTCGGCCTCTTTGTCAACAATGTCCAAGTAACGGCGAGCTTTCCCTTGTACCAGGGCGGCCAGCGGGTCCCCGTGCCGTCCCGCCGGGTATACAGCCACGCGCCTCACGTCGGGGGACTCTCGGACGCGCTCGAACACGCCCGCGGTAGCCGGGGGAAAGAATCCGAGCTGCGCATAGCGTAAGGATTCGTCCAGTTTGATGCTGTTTTCCGCCGTGCGAAAGGTCTTGATGAGCTCGATGCCCGGCTTGCTTAAATCAGAGTCGTTTACAACCGCCTCGAAAAACGCGTCGCCCGGCCGGCCCTTCGGGGGCTCCCACTCTTGGTAGCAGCCCTCGAACGCGACGACGGCATGCCTAAACCTCTCTTGCGTCCAGGCATCGTATATCGCCTTCGCGCAGTAGCCGCAAGGGCTACGAGTCAGGTAGAAGAACCAGACGTCTGAACTCCGGGCTACGCCCGCAATCGTGCGTAGCTCGTCGAATCCGGTATCAAGGAACTTTCGCTCGGCGCACTCCTTGGTGCCCTCGGGCTGCACCGGATACCTCCGGTCCTTCGCCGACGGCATCCACCCGGAGACGTTGGTCAAGCTCCCGTCGGGACTGAGCACTGCTATCCACAAAAATGTCCTGAACGAGGGGTTCTTCTTGACGGCGTACGCTGTCACGTGGTTATAGCCCGCACGTAGGGCTGGCAGCAACTTCGCACTAACTGGCTTGCCGCCGGGGTCGATCCTCCAACCCGGTGGCAGCCTATGTAGA
>Ga0307417_10001326_pt1 | contig 10340 bp, 9 predicted proteins | sample SalMarWE160210MG_2_FD_202514 | JGI IMG/M metagenome (GOLD analysis project Ga0307417, IMG submission 202514) | Salt marsh sediment microbial communities from the Plum Island Ecosystem LTER, Massachusetts, United States - WE1602-10 | ecosystem: Environmental > Aquatic > Marine > Intertidal zone >...
CGCCCGCCGCGGCGGTGCCGGTAAAGGCGTTGGAGACGATAGTCGCCAGCGCCCCTGGGACGGCACCGATATTGAGCACGATGATGAGAAGGGCGCCGAGGACGTAGACGAGCGCCATGAAGGGCACCAGGCGCGACGCCACCTCCCCGATGCGCCGGATGCCGCCAATGATAACGGCACCGGCCAAGGCCGCCAGCAGCACGCCGATGATCCAGGTGTCCAGGGCGAAGGTCTTGGCCAGGGCCTGAGCGACGGAATTGGACTGAATCGTGTTGCCGATGCCGAAGGCCGCCAGCATGCCGAACAGGGCGAAGGCGCCGCCCAGCCATTTCCAGCGCGCGCCCATGCCGTTCTTGATGTAGTACATGGGACCACCGACGCGCATGCCGCGATGGTCCGTCTCGCGAAATTTGACGGCGAGCACTGCCTCGGCGTACTTGCTGGCCATGCCGAACAGGGCGGTGATCCACATCCAGAACAAGGCGCCGGGGCCGCCGAGGAAGATTGCCGTCGCCACGCCGGCGATGTTGCCGGTGCCGACCGTGGCGGACAGGGCAGTCATCAGGGCCTGGAACGGGGTGATATCACCCTGCCGGTCGTCCCCGCGACGGCCGTGCCAGAGTAGCCGGAAGCCCTCGAGGATGCGCCGCCAAGTCGCCAGGCGCAGCCCGATCGTAAGATAGATGCCGGTGCCAAGTAGCAGGACCAGCGTAAATCGGCCCCACACGTAGCCGTCGATCGTGTTGAGCACGGTCATTAGGTTATGCATGCGAATGCGCCCTTTCTGAGTCTGAAATGGTCAGGCGTCTCGTGATCACGCCCCGGGGCGCAGCCATCCGGCGGCAGTTTGTCCCGGGCCGGCGTGCCGGTCAAGCACGACGCCGAGGCTCGGCGCCGGCGACTTTGTTGTCGCCGCCGCGTGTGGTGTATTGTGCTTAGCTTGGGGAAGCACCAACACTGCCGGGCGACTACCACGAGTGCAGGTGGGGCCCGTCTTCGGAGGTAGCGATGGGCGCAAGACTGTCATGCTGGCGCTGCGGAGCGCCTTTGCGCCGCGACATTCCGCGGCCGTTTCCCCGCCTGGAGCAGTGCAAGGCCTGCGGGGCGGATCTGCATGTGTGTCTGCAATGCCGCCACTACGCGCCACGACTCGATAATCGCTGCGACCACGATCTGGCCGATCCTCCGCGAGAGCTCGATCTCGCCAACTTTTGCGATTATTTCATTCCCCGGCCGGGTGCACATGCACCGCCGGATTGGGCGGCCGCTGATGCGGCCCGATCTCAGCTCGACGCCTTGTTCGGTGCCGGCTCCGCGGATGCTGACACGTCGACTCGGACCGAGGATCCGTTAGCCGCAGTGAAGGCGTTGTTCGAGGATGGCCCGGAAGACAAACGGGGCTCATAGCTCGGCTTCCCCTCGCCGCGCTAGTGGCGACACCAATTCGAGCTCGCCGGCACTTATGCCACCAAGGCCAAGGGCTGTCGTGCGGAGCTGGGCCTGGAGATGGATATCCGCGAGCTGCGGGGCGCCATGGATCCGGTGGCGGAGGTGCCCGGTGGCCGCGCCGATTTCGGCATCTTCAACTCCGAATCTGGTGCTGGCCTAACTGCGCGTCGCATCATACTCCCTCGGGTCTATCCCATAGGCGCCATAGACGGGCACAAGGTCGACAGCCCGGCGGACACCTACGACGACACAAACTGGTAGCATGTGCATTGCGTGGAGGTGCATCCATGAGCAGCACGGAGATCACGCGACTGAACCGACGCTTCGGCCTGCCCGGCCGGCTGGCCTTCGCCGTGGGTCCCAGGGGGCTCCTCATGGCGGAGATCGCCGGACCAGTGGCCACCGCCAGGGTGGCGCTGCAGGGCGGTCAGCTGCTCGGCTGGCAGCCGCAGGGGGCGCAGCCAGTCATCTGGCTGTCGCCGGCCGCCACGTTCGTACCGGGCATGTCGATTCGCGGGGGCATCCCGGTGTGCTGGCCCTGGTTCGGACCCCATGCCACGAGGGCCGAAGAACCTCGTCACGGTTATGCTCGCACCTCCCCCTGGGAAGTGATCGGCAGTGAGTCGCTGGCGGACGGCGGCACCGGTCTGAGCCTGCGGCTGCTGCAGGACGCCGCGCGGGCGCCATGGTCCCGGGCAGTGCTGGAGATTCGCTTCCGAATCGGCGCCACTCTGGAGATCGAGCTGGTGACGCGCAATCCAGGATCGGAGCCCATCACCCTCGGTGAGGCCCTGCACAGCTACTTTCGAGTGGGCGATGTCACCGCCGTGGCCGTGGAGGGTCTGGAGGACTGCGACTTTCTCGACATGGTGGACGGCGCCCGACGCGGGCGTCAGCGCGGGCCGGTAACCGTCGGGGGAGAGACCGACCGGGTCTACCTGGGCACCCGGGGAGACTGCGTGATCGACGACCCGGCGATGGCGCGGCGCATCCGCATCAGCAAGCGGGGCAGCGCGTCCACCGTGGTGTGGAACCCCTGGCTGGAGAAGGCCGACAGGCTCGGCGACCTGGGAGAGGATGGCTTCCTGCACATGCTGTGCGTGGAGAGCGCGAATGCCGCGGGCGAAATTGTGGAGCTGGCGGGGGGTGGCGAGCATGCGCTATGGGTGCGCTGCGCCCTGGAGCCCAGGGAGAGACCCGAGTAGTGCTGCTGGCACTGCGGCGGCGCGAGCGCAACCCGTCTCCCAATCTCCTCGTCAAGCAGTCATACGGCCGAAACCTGGGTCGGGCATGGTCTTAGGATTCTCCCGGAGGCAAGCGCATGATCGGCCCAAGCAAGACCAAGATTGTCTGTACCATCGGCCCGGCGTCCCAGGACGCCCAGACGCTGCAGCATATGATTCGCGCCGGGATGAACGTCGCCCGGCTGAACTTCTCCCACGGCGATCTCACCAGCCACGGTCAGGTGATCGAGGCGATTCGCGCCGCGGCCCGCGCGACGGGAAAACGGGTGGCGATCATGGCGGACCTGCCCGGTCCCAAGCTGCGCGTGGGCCAGCTCGCCGAGGAGCCCATCGAGCTGCTGCACGGCGAAGAGCTGGTCCTGACCACGGAGGAGCTGCTGGGAGATCGCGACAGGGTCTCGGTGAGCTTTGCTGGGCTGCCTTCCGTGGTGAGTGCGGGCGACACCCTGTTCCTGAATGACGGACTCATTCAGCTGACCGTGCTTGGCGTGGCCGCGCAGGAGGTGCGCTGCAGGGTCCAGACCGGGGGCGAGCTGCGCTCCCGCAAGGGCCTCAACCTGCCGGGCGTAGATCTCGGGATCAGCGCCTTCACCGAGCATGATCATGAGTGCCTGCGCTTCGCCATGGCGCAGGGTGTGGATGCCGTGAGCCAGTCCTTCGTGGCCACCGCCGAGGACGTGCGCGCAGTGCGGGCAGCGGCCCAGGCCCTGGGCCACAGTCCCTTCGTGATCGCCAAGATCGAACGCCGGGGCGCCCTCGACAACCTGGCCGCCATCCTTGAGTTGGCCGACGGGATTATGGTGGCGCGCGGGGACCTGGGCGTGGAGATTCCCATCGAGCGTATGGCGGTCGTGCAGAAGGACCTGATGGAGCGAGCCAACTCGCTCGGCAAGCCGGTGATTACGGCGACGCAGATGCTGCTGTCCATGGTCCAGCAGCGCCGCCCGACCCGGGCCGAGGCCACCGACGTCGCCAACGCCATACTGGATGGCACCGATTGCGTGATGCTGTCCGAGGAGTCTGCCATGGGCCGCTATCCCGTGGATGCGGTCTCGATGCTGGCTCGGATTGCGATTGCCACCGAGCCCTACCGTCGCGACCGCGGCCTGCGCAAGGTCCTCAAGGAGAATGTGCGACAGGACCAGGTCAGTGTGGTGGACGTGCTTGCGCTCAGCGTGGAGCGCACCGTCGAGCGTGCGAGTCCGGTCGCGGTGGTCACGCCGACCCGCAGCGGCGCCACGGCCCGCAGCGTCGCCCGGTTTCGCCTCCCGGTATGGATCACGGCCTTCAGCCCTTCCGAGAGCACTTGCCAGGCACTGCAGTTCTCCTATGGCGTGCAGCCGGTGCGCGTGGATGCCGAGCTGGCGGACTGGACCACACTCGCCCGTGACTGGCTGCGCGATGCCGGACTCACCAGCGGACTCGCCGTCCTGACCCAGGGACCGTCCGCCGAGAATCCCTGCGGCAACCACCGCATGGAGATCGTGGAGCTCGAGCGTTGACCCGCGTAATCTGTGCCGCGCGGGGCAAGTGGGGGGCGCGAGCACCGGCCTTATGGACGCGCCCTCACATCGTCGCTCAGGCGGCCAGCGAGGTGCGCAGTGTGAAGGCGTCGCTGTGCGCCCTGTAGCGCCAGACGGTGGCGGGCGGCATGTTGAGCCAGATGCGGGCTACGGCTTCGCCGGTGACGCCGAGGTGGTGCAGGGTGCTGCGGCGCACCGGCGAGCGCGGTCCGTAAGTGTACTGGATCAGCAGGCCCGCCTCGCCGAGCAGCTCGAAGCACTCCCGAAGTATGGCTTCCTGGATGTCCGTGCGCAGGGACAGCAGCGGCAGGCTGGAGACTACGGCGTCCACATGGTAGATGCCGCGGGTGCTCAACGCCCGTCCCATGTGGCGGGCGTCCTCATGAATGATCCGTACGCCGGGAAAACGCTGATGCAGCAAGTGGCAGAATGCGGCATCGCGCTCGATGATGAACAAATTTCCTGGGGGCACACCGCGCGCGAGCAGCGCCTTGGTCACGGCACCGGTGCCCGGCCCCAGCTCCACCACACGGCGGTGGCGTGCGGGGTCCACCTGCAGGGCCATGTTGCGTGCCAGCGCTGCCCCACTGGGGACTACCGCGCCGACCTTAAACGGGGCGCGTAGCCAGCCGCGCACGAATGCCCGCAGATCCGAGCTCATGCTCAGCGCCATGTGCCCGCAAGGCAAAACGGGCCGCCGAGCGACACGGCCACATTGGACGACGGCGATGTGTGCGTTATCGTGCTCATATAAGCGCCTGGCACTGTAGCTTAGGCCCTGGGTCCTGTCTAGTGCCAGCCGCCACCCGACCCCTGGTCGGCTCGGCCGACGGTGGCCGCCCTCGAGTCCGCTGGAAACCGCGGTCGGGCCAAGCCTCTAGCCAAGGGGAAGATGAAAGCCGTGCCGCGCAATCCCTTTGTGGCGCTACTACTAGCTACCCTGGCAGGCTGCATCGGCTTGCCCACCGAGTTTCCGCGCGATTCTGTCGTAGCACTGGCACCCGCCACCGGCGGTACCATTGCGCGCCTGCTGGGGGCGGGCGCCGCCGCACCGTCCCGTTTTCTCGACATACAGTCCAACGCCGACGCAATGCGCTGGCGTCTGTCTCTGGCGGACACGGCCTGGCGCAGCATCGAAGCTCAGTACTACCTCTGGCATAACGACGATGCGGGATCGCTGCTCATGAGCCGGCTGCTCGCAGCCGCCGACCGTGGGGTGCGCGTGCGTCTGCTGGTCGATGACATCAACAACGAAGGGGCCGACTGGGATCTGGCCACCATCGGCATGCATCCGAGGATCGAGGTGCGGCTGTTCAATCCGTTCGAGACGCGGATGCCCATGCCTCCGCTGCGCTGGATAGAGTGGATGCTGCACATGGACCGGCTGAATCACCGCATGCACAACAAGCTCTATGTAGTGGACAATACGGCGGCGATCGTCGGTGGACGCAACATCGGCGATGAGTATGCAGGCATCGATCCGCAGCTGAACTTCCGAGACCTGGACATCTTGGCCGTCGGTCCCGTCGTGCCGCACGTCAGCGCCACCTTCTATACCTTCTGGAACAGCGCCTGGTCTTTTCCGGTGGAGGCCTTCGTCAAACCTGGACCCACGCAGACCGACCTGCGGGCACTGCGCGCCCGACTGCAGGCCACCGTGCAGGGAGAGGCCCGGCGCCTGGCGGCGTTTCGGACCACGCCGGCCTCCAGCCGGCGGTGGCTGAGCGAGCACGAGCGGGCATTGACGCCCGGGTGCGCCCAGGTGCTGTTCGACAGCCCACCCGTGGACTCGGGCATCGCCCCCGTGCAGATCGCGATGCGGCTGCGCGGGATCACCGCCCGCGCGACCCGGGACATCCTGATCGTCTCTGCCTATCTCATTCCGGTGACGGACCTCCTGGACGGTCTCGCCAACGCCACCGCCAGGGGGCTGCGGGTGCGCATCCTCACCAACTCCCTGGCCTCCACGGACGTCATCGTCGCCAATACCGGCTACAAGCGCTATCGCCACCGGTTCTTGGACGCCGGTGTAGAGCTCTTTGAGATGCGCGCCGATGCTGGGGTGCGCCGGCTCATCGACACGCCTCCCGTGCACGCCGCACAAACCAGTCTGCACGCCAAGGCGATGGTGCTGGACGAGCACCAGGTCTTCATCGGCACCTTCAATCTCGACCCGCGCTCCACCAACCTCAACACCGAGGTGGGGCTGCTCATAGACAGCCCGGTGCTGGCGCGTCGGATTGCGGCGGGTTTTGCCGAGGACCTGGCGGGGAGCAACAGCTGGCGGGTCACCCAGGCGCCGGACGACAGCCTGCGCTGGGACTCGTCCGCCGGGCGGCGCTACACCCAGCCAGGGGGCAACCTGCTGCGCCGCCTAACCGACTTCCTGCTCACTCCCCTGCCCTTGGAGGATCAGCTGTGAGCACGGCTCCGTCGTCGCCCTGGGGCGTGTAGATGCATCAGGTGGCTGGGGCAGACGCAGTCCGAGGCCCCAAAACCCTGCAGCGGAGTCAAGGCCCCAGGCAGGCGCCCGACAATCGCGGCTCAACGGTGCTCGAGGCGGATCTCGGCGGCTGCCGTCAGGTAGTCGATGTGCCAATGCGGTCGTGTCGCTTGGCGTAGGTGCCGCGACAACCGGGCTCGCACGCCGCCTGGACCCTGGGCACTGCCCACATAGACGTAGTGGCCGGGGCGGAGCGCCAGGCGGCCCAGCCTGCCGACGCACGGCGCGCTCGCATCGGTGCGGCGCAACACCAGGGCAAAGGTGCCCGGCCTGGGCAGGGGTGCGCTCATTTGGGCGCCCGTGTCGTGGTCCCACCGGCATCCGCTGCATAGAATCATGTGCGCGGGCTACAGCGCCGGACGCCAACCGGGGATTTCTGCTTCTTACGTGGGTGTCTTTCGCCCTGCGAGCGGCGGTTGTGCGCGTTGGGGGCTTTCGTCGCCGGGCTATTGTCGCGCATTATGGAATCCGGGTGCCACCCCGAGAGCCCCAGCCGGTGCCGCGCTGGGCTGGCGTCTCGACGATGGAGGTCTGATGAACCACGAATCTGGGCTCGATCTGGAAAGGCTCCGGGCCCTGCTCCAGCAGCACAGGGACGAGATCCTCAGCGACACCCAATCCGACGCCGAGGCGGTCAAGACGGTGGAGGTCGACCAGGGTAGAGTGGGACGTTTGTCGCGCGCGGACGCCTTGCAGACCCAAGCGCTCGAGATCGAGCTCAAACGGCGTCGCAGCCTGGAGCTCAAGCGCATCGCCGCGGCATTGCAGCGCATCGAGAGTGGCGATTACGGCTTCTGCATTACCTGCGGCGAGCCGATCTCCGCCCAGCGATTGGAAGTCGACCCAGCGGCGGCTCAGTGCATACGCTGCGCCAGTCAGGCTGAGCGGCGCGGTTGATCGCTTGGGCGGGCCGAATCACCGAGTTAAGTGCACGCAAACCCTGCAAGTGCCAGTGGGGCCCGAGACATGAAGCCAAGCCCCGCGGGCGTTGCAGTGGCCAAGGTCAAGACGCGGCGCTGCCGGGGGGCAGCGCCGACGATGTCAAAGTCGGCTCACTCGGCCTACTGAGCGGATGGCGTCGCGCTGGTCACGACGAAATTCACGGGATCCACGCTGGTGAGCGTCATTTCCACATCGAATGTGCCGTATCCCTCGACCACGACGCCTGGAATCTCCAGCACTCCCGTCTGCACGTTCAGCGTCGCCACCGGGCTGGAGGGCGTCATCGGGGCGTACACGTCCCCGTGACCGCCAAAAGTGAGCGTGCTGACATCCAGCAGCTCCAGGGTCGCCCCCACACTGCCGTAGCCTACGACCTCCACGGTGTGCAGAGCCAGGAGGCCATCGTCGAAGGAGAAATACGGTGCCGCGGCTTCGGCCGCCAAGTTGGGCGCACTATCTCCGGGCAGGCAGGACGGCAGACTGATGAATTCAAGCAGACCAATGCTTTCAAGCCACTCGCAGCCGGCCACGGTGCTTTCGGTGAATGTGACTTGCCCGTTGCGGGCATGGACCGGGGGTGGAATGGCTGCCGCGAGTGCGGTTGCAAGCGACAATGTAATGAGTCCAAGAGGCCTGATCATGATGACTCCCTCCCTTGGTTACGGCTCTCCTATACCACGGAATCGGCTTCCGGGCAAGTCTGTCCAATGGGACGGGGCAGCCGCAGGCGCGGCTGCCCCGTGTCGATTCACCGCCGCTGCGGCGAGTGCCTACATCATATCGTCCATGTCACCGCCCGGCATGCCGGCGGGCGCCTTTTCCTTCTTCGGTAGCTCTGCCACCATGGCTTCGGTGGTAACCAGCAGGGCCGCAATGGAGGCGGCGTTCTGCAGCGCGAACCGCGTTACCTTGGTTGGGTCCAGCACGCCCATGTCGATCATGCCGCCATATACCTCGGTGGCGGCGTTGAAGCCGAAGTCGCCTTGGCCTGCCTTGACCTTGGCCAGCACGACGGAGGGCTCCAGGCCGGCGTTGGCGACGATCTGGCGTAGCGGCTCTTCCATCGCGCGACGGGCAATCGCGATGCCCATATTCTGGTCATCGTTGCTGCCCTTGAGATCCTGGATGGCCTGTTGGGCACGGATCATCGCCACGCCGCCGCCGGCGACCACGCCTTCCTCGACTGCGGCGCGCGTGGCGTGCAAGGCGTCTTCCACCCGAGCCTTCTTCTCCTTCATCTCCATCTCGGTGGCGGCGCCGACCTTGACAATGGCGACGCCTCCGGCCAGCTTGGCCAGGCGCTCCTGCAGCTTCTCGCGGTCGTAGTCGGAAGTCGTCTCGTCGATCTGCTGGCGGATCTGAGCGGTGCGCGCCTCGATGTCGATCCGCGAGCCTTGTCCGCCGACGATGGTGGTGTCGTCCTTAGTGAGCCGGACCTTGTTGGCCTGGCCGAGGTCGGCAAGACTCGCCTTCTCCAGGCTCAAGCCTACCTCCTCCGAGATGACCGTGCCGCCGGTCAGCACCGCGATGTCCTGGAGCATGGCCTTTCGGCGGTCTCCGAAGCCCGGCGCCTTTGCGGCTGCGATCTTGATGATGCCACGCATGGTGTTCACCACCAGGGTCGCCAAGGCCTCGCCCTCCACGTCCTCGGCGATGATGAGCAGGGGCCTGCCGGCCTTGGCGACGGCCTCGAGCAGTGGCAGCAGATCGCGGATGTTGGACATCTTCTTGTCGTGCAGGAGGATATAGGGCTGTTCCAGCTCGGCGCTCATGTTGTGCTGGTTGTTGACGAAATACGGCGACAGGTAGCCGCGGTCGAACTGCATGCCCTCGACCAGGTCGAGCTCGTTGTCCAGCCCGGAGCCGTCCTCGACGGTGATCACGCCTTCCTTGCCGACCTTTTCCATGGCGTCGGCGATGATCTGGCCGATAGCCTCATCGTCATTGGCCGAGACCGTGCCCACCTGGGCGATGGCCTTGCTGTCGGCACAGGGAGTCGACTGCTTGCCCAGCTCTGCGACTGCGGCGCTCACTGCCAGATCGATGCCCCGCTTCAAATCCATGGGATTCATCCCGGCAGCCACCGCCTTGATGCCCTCGCGGACGATGGCCTGGGCTAGCAAGGTGGCCGTGGTGGTGCCGTCTCCCGCCACGTCGGCGGTCTTGGAGGCGACTTGCTTGACCATTTGAGCACCCATGTTCTCAAACTTGTCCTTGAGCTCGATCTCCTTGGCCACGGACACGCCATCCTTAGTCACGGTGGGGGCGCCGAAGCTTTTCTCCAGCACCACGTTGCGGCCCTTGGGACCCAGAGTCACGCGTACGGCGTTGGCCAGGATATTGACGCCCTTGACCATGGAGCTGCGGGCGACATCAGAGAATTCTATCTGCTTGGCTGCCATTGCGGCTTAACCTCCGTCGAATTCGATCCAAACCACGGTGAGAGATGTCTGGGGCTCCTGCTCAAGATTCCAGCACCGCCATGATGTCGTCTTCACGCATGACCAGGTAGTCGATGCCATCGACCTTGACTTCGGTGCCCGAGTACTTGGCGAACAGCACCGTGTCCCCGGCCTTGACGTCCATCGGCCGTATCGTGCCGTCTTCCATAATCTTGCCGTTGCCCACCGCGACAACCTGACCCTGGATGGGCTTCTCGGCGGCGGTATCGGGAATGAC
>Ga0307417_10001327_pt1 | contig 10339 bp, 12 predicted proteins | sample SalMarWE160210MG_2_FD_202514 | JGI IMG/M metagenome (GOLD analysis project Ga0307417, IMG submission 202514) | Salt marsh sediment microbial communities from the Plum Island Ecosystem LTER, Massachusetts, United States - WE1602-10 | ecosystem: Environmental > Aquatic > Marine > Intertidal zone...
GCCATGCGGACAACCGCAGCCGGGTCGGTGTTCGTCGGCCACTGGGCGCCCGAGTCGGCCGGCGACTACGCCACCGGCGCCAACCACGTGCTCCCCACCGGCGGTCTGGCCGCCGCGTACGGCCCGCTCAGTGTCGAGGATTGCGGCTCGTGGCGCCAGGTGCAGACCCTGACCGAAGCCGGTCTTGCCGCCCTCCGCCCCACCATCGCCGCCCTGGCCGATGCCGAGGGGCTCACCGCCCACAAGCTCGCCGCCGAGATTCGATTCGAGGCACCGCGATGAGAGCTCCCAAGTACAAATGGCAGCCGACCACCGCAGAGATCGCCGCCGCCACCGGGCTTCTCCCCGAGGACGTCGAACGCTTCGACCACAACACCTCCCCGTTCCGCACCGGGTGGGCGGCCGAGGTCGCAGCTACCGCCCTGGCCGATGTCAATGAGTACCCGGGGGCGAGCTACCGGCCGCTGCGGGAAGCCGCCGCCAAGCTGTGCGGTCTCCAACCCGAGCAGATCGTTCCCGGCGCCGGTGCCGACGAGATGATCCTGCTCAGCGCCCGCGCCTTCCTCGAGCTCGGTGACACCGCGATAGCGTCCACTCCTACCTACCCGCTGTACGAGATAGCGACCGTCCAGGCAGGGGGGGTGTTCCAGCCGGTGCCTACCGATCCGCCAAGCTTCAACTACCCGGCAGATGCAGTGATCAGGGCGGCACGGGACGCCGACCTGACATGGATCTGCGCTCCCAGCAACCCCATCGGCAACGCCGTGGATGATGACGTCGTCGAAGCGGTCATCGCCGCCACAGACGGGCTGGTGGTCATCGATGCCGCTTATGCCGAGTTCGCCGACACCGATTGGTCGAGCCTGGTCGACCGGCACCACAACGCCGTGGTCCTCCGCACCATGTCGAAGGCGTTCGGCCTTGCCGGCACCCGCGTCGGCTATGCCATGGCTCACCCCGACTTGATCACTGAAATCGATGGCATCCGGCCGCCCGGCAGCATCTCGTCGATCTCTGCTGCGATCGCGATTGCAGCGCTGCAGCGGCCGGATGCAATGGAGAACACGGTGCGGCAGATCCAGGCGTTGCGGACCGAGCTCAGCGACTCGCTCGCCGGTCTCGGGTTCCGGGTGCTGCCGTCTCAGACCAACTTCGTGCTGTGCGAGGTGGGGCGCAACGCCCACGAGTTGGCCGGGCAGCTCATGGGCGAGGGGCTGGTAGTCCGCAAATTTCCTGACGATGGCCCGCTCGCCGGGTACCTGCGGTTCACCGTCCGCTCGGCCGCCGCCCAGACCCGTTTGATCACGACCATGGAGAGGTACCTGCCATGACCAGAACCGCGTCTCTCGAACGCAAGACCCGCGAGACCGACGTCCGTGTCACCATCGACCTCGACGGGACCGGGGAGGTCTCGGTGCGCACGGGTGTCGGTTTCTACGACCACATGCTCACGGCCTTCGGCTGCCACGGCCTGTTCGACCTCTCCATCGAGACCGAGGGTGATCTCGAGGTAGACGAGCACCACACCGTCGAGGACACCGCACTCGTCCTCGGATCGGCGATCGCCGAGGCACTGGGTGACCGGACCGGTATCCGCCGCTACGGGTCGGCCACGATCCCCATGGACGAGGCGGTTGCCACCGCGGTCGTCGACATCGGGGGCAGACCCTATGCGGTTGTCGATCTGCCGTTCGCCACCGAGCGAATGGGGACGCTGGGTACGCAGATGGTTCCCCACGCCTTCGAGGCGTTTGCCAGGACATCGGGGTGCACGCTCCACGTCACTGCAACGGGCAACAACGACCACCACATCGCAGAAGCCGCCTTCAAGGCGCTCGCCTATGCCGTTCGAGCCGCGGTCGAGATCGACCCGCGCCGCCGCGGTCTCGCCTCGACCAAGGGATCGACGTGACCCGGGTGGTGGTGATCGACCACGGTGCGGGCAACCTGGTGTCGATCGCCCAGGGGCTGAGCCGGGCGGGGGCAGAAGTCGATGTCGTAGACAACCCCAATGACATCGGAGACGCCGCCGGGATCGTGCTCCCCGGCGTCGGCACCACCGGAGCTGCCATGGGCCGCTTGCTGGCGGCTGACCTCGTCGAGCCGCTTCGGGAGTGGGGCAGACCGCTGCTCGGCATCTGTGTCGGGCTGCAGTTGTTCTTCGACCACTCCGAAGAGGACGGCACCGATGCGCTCGGCCTCATTCCGGGCCGGGTCAAGCTGCTAGAGGGGGCACCGCTGCTGCCCCACATCGGATGGAACGACGTCTCGTTTGTCGACGACCCACTCTTCGCCGGGGTCGCTCCTGGATCGACGTTCTACTTCGTCCACTCCTTCGCCGGCGTACCCGACGACGAGGGTGTCGTGATCGCCCGTACCGAGTACGGCAAGCCGTTCGTTGCCGCCGCCCGCACCGGGAACCGGGTCGGAGTGCAGTTCCACCCCGAGCGGTCGGGCGCCGCCGGGCTGCGGATGCTGGCCAACTTCGTCGCCGAGTGCGGGGAGGCACGACGTGCTGCGTAGACGGGTGATCCCGTGTCTCGATGTGACCAACGGCCGCGTGGTCAAAGGCGTCAACTTCGTGAACCTGACCGACGAAGGCGACCCGGTCGAACTGGCCGAGCGCTACGTCCGGGAGGGCGCCGACGAGATCTGCTTTCTCGACATCACCGCGTCGAGCGACAACAGGGACACGATGCTCGACGTGGTTCGTCGTACTGCCGAGCACGTCTTCGTCCCGCTCACCGTCGGTGGCGGGGTCAGGAGCGCGGCCGACATGAGAGCCGCGTTGCGGGCCGGGGCGGACAAGGTCTCCGTAAACACAGCAGCGGTGCTCGATCCGGATCTCATCAACCAGTGTGCCGCCGCGTTCGGCTCGCAATGCGTCGTACTCGCCGTCGACGCCAAGCAGGTCGGTGAGGGCGCATGGGAGGTGTACATCCATGGTGGGCGCACCCCGACCGGCAAGGACGCCGTCGCCTGGATCATTGATGCGGTCGCCCGCGGCGCGGGTGAGGTACTGCTCACATCGATGGACCGCGACGGGACGAAGGACGGGTACGACCTCGAGCTACTCGAGGCCGTGCGGGCCGCGGTCTCGGTGCCCGTCATCGCCTCGGGTGGCGCAGGGACGATCGACCACTGTGTCGCCGCCCTCCAGCCGGGCCGCGCCGATGCGGTGCTGGCGGCGTCGATCTTCCATCGCAAGGAGATCGAGATCGAGGACCTCAAGGAGGGCCTGGCTGCGGCGGGGATCCCGGCGAGGACCAAACGATGAGGCCGCTCCGCTCCCCAAGCCCTCTGCACTTCGACAGAGACGGTCTCATCGTCGGGGTGGTGCAGGATGCCAGCACGGGTGCGGTGCTCATGGTCGGCTACCTCAATGAGGAAAGCCTCCGGCTCACCAAAGAGACGGGGAGGGTCTGGTTTTGGAGCCGTTCCCGTAGCGAGCTGTGGGAGAAGGGAGCCACAAGCGGCAACTATCTGAACATGGTCTCGATCCACGAGGACTGTGACGGGGATGCCCTTCTCATCGAGGCAATCCCCGCAGGCCCCACCTGTCACACCGGAGCTACGAGCTGCTTCAGCGCCGGGCCGCCCGGCCAGGGCTTCGTGCAGCTCGAAAAACTGTGGGCGACCATCACAGATCGTATCGCCAATCCGACCCCGGAGTCCTACACCGCCCGGTTGGCCGAGGCCGGCACCGACCTCACCGGCAGAAAGCTGGTCGAGGAAGCCACCGAGACGTTGATCGCCGCCAAGAACCACGCCAGCGGCGACACTGAGGTACGGGTGATCGAGGAGGCAGCCGACGTCGTCTATCACCTACTGGCGCTGCTGGCGGAACGGAATATCCCCGCATCGGCCGTGGTTGCCGAGTTGGCAAGCCGAGCCAAGTAGCCGGGACGATCCTCACATCACCATGCGCCGCATCATCCCCATCGCCGCCGTGATGCTGCTCGCCGCCGCTTGCAGCAGCCAGCACACTGACCCGGCCGACATCCCCGATCTCCCCGCAGTCACGACCGAAGAGCTGCAGCAGGTCCTTTCCGACTCGACACAGCCGACGGTGGTCAACGTGTGGGCGTCGTGGTGTATCCCCTGCCGATCCGAGGCGCCACTGCTCGAACAGGCGGCACGCACTGCCACGGACGTCCGTTTCATCGGGCTCAACGTCCAGGACGACCAGGACGGTGCCAGGGGTTTCATCGCACAGTTCTTCCCCGATGCAGCTATCGATCACCTCTTCGACCCGGCGGGTGAGATCCCCGTGAGCCTTGGTGGTACCCGCGGCGTCCCGATGACGTTCTTCTACGCACCGGGCGGTCAGCTGGTCGACTTGCATGCCGGCGTAATCGACGAGCGCACCCTCGCCCTCCAGATCGACGAGATCCGCTCTCGCTGATGGAGTTCACCCTGCTCGCCGCAGTGCTCATCGGGGTTCTCCCCGTCTACCTCGTGCTCCGCTGGGATGGGCATCGCTGCGGCACCGGTGTCCGTGATCTCTGGGACATTGCGTTGAGTGCTGCGGTGATCGGGCTGTTCGTGGGGAGATTGGCGGCGATGATCTCGGCAGGCGTCAGCCCGATCGCTCACCCCGCCGACATACTCATAGTGCGCGGTGGGGTCGCCACTGGCCCGGCCACCACTGCCGCCCTGGCGGCGGTCGTCTGGATGGGAAGACGGGACCTGTGGTCGGTGCTCGACGGTCTCGCCCCGGCCGCCGTCGCCGGGCTGGGAGGCTGGCATGCGGGATGCCTCGCCCGCGGCGCCTGCCTGGGCACACCGAGCGATCTGCCCTGGGCCGTCGCCCAGGGTGGAAGCGCCATCACCAGACATCCCGTGGAGATCTATGCCGCGCTGGCTCTGATCGCGGCCGCCGTGACGCTCGTGCTGGTGCGCCCACGTCTCGAGGCTCGACCGGGATCTGCCACAGGCATCGCGCTGTTCGTCGCCGCCGTCGTCCGGCTGGCCACCGAGCCGATGCGGCCGGCGCTCGGCTCCGGACCGGTGGGCTGGTATTCGGTGGGTGTGCTCGCCGGGGCGAGTCTGGTCCTGTGGGCGCTCCGACCTGGCCGCAAGCCGGCGCCTGATCCGGACACGGGATAGCTCGGCGGACCAAACCTCGGGCCGGTATCTTCTACGAGGTCGCATCGTGCGACAACGGCTCAGCAGGAGCCGCGACCAAAGGAGCTGCCGTTGTCCGATCATCTCACTGTTCGCATCCCGAAACGCACCTTGCAGGCAGGACTCATCATCGCGATCGTCGTTGCGGTCATGGCACCAATCGCGGCTCACGCCATGGGTGGAAAGTTCACCGATGACGACACGTCGATCTTCGAATCCAATATCGAATGGCTCGCCGGCGCCGGCGTGACCTTGGGCTGCAACCCGCCCACCAACGACCAATTCTGCCCGAACGACAACGTGAGCCGCGGCCAGATGGCGGCGTTCATGCAGCGCTTCGCGCAATATCTCGGCGCCGAGGACGGCCAGGTCTCGAAGGCCGACGACGCCGAGACGCTCGATGGGCTCGCCCCGAGTGCATTCCTGCGCAACGACGTCATTGAGATCGCACAGGCGAGCGGATGGGTACCGAACGCAGGAACCGGCACCAGCGTAGAGTACAACGTCACTGCGGATGTACTCGGTGGCGGCGGAAACCAACTCGGGCTGATCACGCCGACCACCGTAGGGATCGACACGTACTATCTCGATAGTGTCGAGGTCTGCTACGGCGGAGCGTTCTCAGGCGGAACGATCACAGCGTCACGGGTGTACAGGTCAACGCCCTCCGGCAGCAGTGGTGCCATCGTGGACGACAACACGTCCCGGACAACGGTCTTCCCCGCAACCGAGTGCTACCAGCTCAGTGTCGCAGATTCAACCGCGCCTTCCGGCTCCACGTACCACCTCTTCCTCAACGTCACCGGGGATGTCAACGTCGCGAGTGTCACGAGCAGCTACCGAACACATTGATGATCGGATGCAGCTGCCAACCCCACCGTTCCCAGAGAAGCGCTCGAGAATCCACTTCCTAGGCCCGGGATACTTCGGGTAGGTTCGGATACTGCCGGACATCAGAGGGCAGGAATCAAGGTTCGAGCTGGTAGTCCTGGTGGGGTGTATCAGGACGTGCTGAACGCGCTCTCGTAAACGTCCGCCTGATATGGGAAGGAGACCCATCTTGGAACTGAACGCACGTACCGGACGCCGTTGGACCAGACTTGCTCTGGCCTTCGCCGTCCTTCTAGCCGTTTCGGCACCGGTCGCAGTATTCGCTGCAGGAGGCCATTTCACCGACGACGACACCTCGGTGTTCGAATCTCACATCAATTGGATGGCAGACGCCGGCATCACGCTCGGCTGTAACCCTCCCGGTAATGATCATTACTGCCCTGACGACAACGTGACGCGCGGTGAGATGGCGGCGTTCATGCACCGGTTTTCTCAGTATCTCGACGCCGAGGACGGCACCCCCGCCCAGGCCGACAACGCCGACACACTCGACGGCCTCGACTCGACCGATCTGCAGCCGATGTGGGCGTTGGTCAAGGGCTCCGACGGCTCGATCATCGCTCAATCGGGCGGCATCTCGGCGACCCGCGGCTACACGGGTGGTCAGTATGTCGACTTCGGCGCAGACGTAAGCGGCCACGGGCTCGTGGCAACGATGCAGTGGGGGCACTCCGGCTTCATCTCGACCGCCATTTGTGGTGGCAACACGGACGAGACCGTCAACTGCGTAGTCGGGGACAACACCACCGACTGGGTGTTCGTACAAACGCTCGACGAGGCAGGATCAGGAGTCGACGCCGACTACTACATCACCGTGCTCCCGTAGCATCGACTCTCTGAGTCAACCGACTTCGGCCGATTCAGCCTGAGAGGGCGCCGGGCATATCCCGGCGCCCTCGTCGCGTCCGCGTAGCACGCGACGAATTCCGCGCGTGCTTCTCATCAGCGAAGCGCAAACATGACCCTTGCAGCTGCAGATTCGTGTAGGTTCTGAGGAGCGGATACGAAGGGCGGGGCCTGAGTTCGGCTGGTAGTCCCGATGGGTGTATCAGCGCGTCAGTTCGCGCTCTCATCACGTGTATCCGCGCGACATGGGAAGGAGACCCATCTTGGACACGCACGCTCGCAAAGGGCTTCGTTGGACCAGACTGTTGTTGGCCCTCGCCGTCCTCTTCGCCGTTTCGGCGCCAATAGCGGTTTTCGCAGCAGGAGGCCACTTCACCGACGACGACACTTCTGCATTCGAATCGCACATCAACTGGATGGCGGACGCCGGCATCACGCTCGGCTGCAACCCTCCTGCCAACGACCTTTACTGCCCTGACGACAACGTGACCCGTGGCCAGATGGCGGCCTTCATGCACCGGTTCGCGCAGTACCTGGACGCCGAAGATGGCACACCAGCCGAGGCCGACCATGCCGCCGACGCCGACACGCTTGACGGTGAGTCTGCCACCTACTACACCAATCCCGCCTGGGGCGTGGCCTGCGACGCAGGATCCTGCTCCGATCTGGCCATGAATACGCCCCTCCAGATGCTGGAGATTCCCGTGACGGCACCGATGGACGGGTACGTAACCGTGGCATCCAACTACTCGGGGACTTCTGCGTCGGCCACTGCGGCGTATTTCCAGATCTGGGCCGAGGTGGACACCAGCCCCGGCTGCACCAGCTGGTTCCTTGTACCCGGCGAATCGGTACCCGGCACTTGGGGCGTCGGGAGCATTGCCGCCGATATCGATTTCGGCAACCTGGCGACAACCGTGGTGACCGCGGTTGGTGCGGGCGATCACACACTGCGCCTTTGTGCGATCGCTACCCAGGCGGTCACCTCATACCAGGGTTCGCTTGCCATTACCTTCAGCGCCGGCGGATCAGCTACGCCCGCTGCATCTCTTGATGCCGCGGACTACTCGTACCTGGAGGATGCCTTCGCTGTGGAATCGAGCAACTAGCTCAACCGGCCCGTGCTTGTAGTGAATGGTTGAGGGGCCGCCAGGCCCCTCAACTCTGTGCAAGGAATTCCAACCTACTCCGGAGCTCGGGCGCGTCCAGCGCGCCGTACCAGCTGTCGACGACGACACCATCCTTGATCAGAACGGTGGCTGGCTGGCCCGGGATGCCGTAGAGCTGCCAGATCGAGTCGTCGAGACCCCAACGCAGGTTGTCCGAGAACAGGTGCGCCGCCTCGTCAGCCGTCGACTGATAGTCGGAACGACCGGCCACGGCGAGGAAGGTGATGCTGTCCTGGTAATCCGACGCAACTGCGTCGACGACGGGAAGTTCCGCCTGACAGACCGGTCACCACTCCGCCCAGAACACCATGTAGATGGGTTTCTGGGCTTCCGAGAGGACGAAGGTCGACCCATCGCTGAGCTCCAGCTCGAAGTCCGGGGCAGCCGGCCCGTCGGGTGCCTTGGTCGTGGCCGCGGTCGTCTCCGGAACTGCCGTGGTGGTCGTTTGGGCGCCAACAACTGTTGTGGTTGCCGCACCGTCTGCGGACAGGGTCGCATTCTCGGCACCGCCACAGGCGCCAAGCAACAGCATGAGGACACAGGCCAACAGGATCTTCCGCATCCCCCGACAGTAAACGCGCCGCCCCGTCGCCGGGATCGTTCCCGCCGGTGTTCACGGGACTTTCACAATCGAGCCGCTAGTCGCCCGCGGCTGCGGCTGCCCTCGCTGCCTCTTCCTGCATCAGCTCCCGGCGAAGCACCTTGCCGACAAAAGTCTTCGGCAGATCGTTGCGGAATTCGATGCTGCGGGGAACCTTGAACCGGGCCAGCCGCTCCCGGCAGAACTCGATCAGCTCGGTCTCGGTGAGGGTCTGCCCCTCATCGAGCACCACGAACGCCTTCACCCGCTGATCTGTGCCACCGACCGGCACACCGATGACCCCGGCGTCGACCACTGCAGGGTGCTCGAAGAGCGCGTCCTCGACCTCGCGGGGGTAGACGTTGAACCCGCCCGACGCCAGGATCATGTCCTTTTTGCGGTCGACTACCGCAAACCGGCCGTCCTCGTCCATGACGGCGATATCTCCGGTATGCAGCCAGACGGTACCGTCATCGGCAGTGCGAAGAACGTCCTCGTTCGCCTCGGGCATATTCCAGTAGCCCTGCATGACCTGGGGGCCGCTGACACACAAAACCCCCCGCTCTCCCACGCCCATCACCTTGGTCTCGGTGTCCTCATCGACAATACGGCAATCGGTACTCGGCATAGGAAAACCAATGGTCCCGGTGCGGGCGGTGCCGTCGAGCGGCCCGGCATGAGTTACCGGGGAGGCCTCGCTGAGACCGTACCCCTCCACGAGAACCCCACCGGTTGCGGTCTCGAAGCCTCGTTTCACCTCGGGTGGCAACGCAGCCGCACCAGATATGCACCAGTTGATCGACGAAACGTCGTACTTGCCACTCTTGACGTGACGATGCCGGGTGATCGCCGCATAAAGGGTGGGGACGCCGGGAAAGTAGGTGGGGCGATGAGCGTCGATGACCTTGAGCAAGCCGCCGAGATCACGGGCGTCGGGGATCAGCACCTGCTTGTGCCCGGCCGAGATCGAATGGTTCATCGACACGGTGACCGAGTAGCTGTGCGTGAGCGGCAACGCAGTCAGCATCACCTCCCGCCCCGGAACCGCTTCAGGGCTCCACGCACGCACCTGGTGGGCATTCGCCATCAGATTGGCGTGCGAGAGTATCGCCCCCTTGGGCACCCCGGTCGTTCCCCCGGTGTACATCAGCATCGCAACGTCGTCGCCGGTCACCGGCACGGGTGTGGGCGCCTCATCGCTGAGAACCGACGACCACTCATACGTGTTCTCGTCGTCGCCGACATCGACCCGGTGCCCGTCTTTCTTCTCCCGGAGCAGAGTGAACAGCAGTTTGAGCGAGCCCTTGAAGTACTCCTTGATGTTGGTCACGATGACGTGCTCTAGAGGAGTCTGGTCGCGTACCGACCGCACCTTTTCGTAGTTCATGGACACCACGATGGCGAAGCGGCTCGCCGCGTCCCTCGCCTGATGGGCGAACTCGGCAGCGGTGTACAGCGGGTTGGAGGGAACGGCGATGGCGCCGCATCTCCAGACTGCCTCGTAGGCGATCACCAGCTGCGGGCAGTTGGGCATGTACAGGGATACCCGGTCGCCCTTCTCCAGCCCGAGACGTTGTAGACCGGCAGCAAGCCGATCTACCAGGTCGTCAAGCTCGCGATAGGTGAGGCCGTGGTCGAAAAAGACGAGAGCCTCGTTGTCGGGGTATGTTCGGGCCGACGTGCGCAGCAGGCCGTCGAGCGGGCCATCTGGCCAAGTCACCCTGGC
>Ga0307417_10001328_pt1 | contig 10336 bp, 4 predicted proteins | sample SalMarWE160210MG_2_FD_202514 | JGI IMG/M metagenome (GOLD analysis project Ga0307417, IMG submission 202514) | Salt marsh sediment microbial communities from the Plum Island Ecosystem LTER, Massachusetts, United States - WE1602-10 | ecosystem: Environmental > Aquatic > Marine > Intertidal zone >...
GCCGGCCTTGAGCCTGGCCAGAGCCTCGGGCGACGAGCCCACGACCTGACTGTCCCCGGTGTCGATGAAGTACATGTACGGGGATGGGTTGAGCAGACGCAGCGCCCGATAGGCGGCGAAAGGATCGACTTCGGTCTCGCCGCCGAACCTGACCGACAACACCAGTTGATATACGTCGCCTGCCGTGATGTGCCGCTTGACCGAATCGACGCCTGCCATGTACTGATCCTTCGTCATGCTGGGCTGGGGAGACTGGTGTCGGGCCGGGGCATGACCGTTCTCCAGAGGCCCGCGGAGAGCCTGCATTACCTCGGTGCGCAGTGATTGGCGCTCGGCCTCAGATCCGGCATGCAGGAGAGCCATACGACGGGTCAGGTGGTCGAAAACGAGGATGCTCGACGTGGCCAGATAGATGCCATCCGAACCCGATCGGCCGTGAGGGCTCGGGGGGAGCTTGTAGAGCCTTCGAACCAGGTCGAAGGCCGCCACCCCGACGAGACCTCCGCCGAGAGGCTCCGCCACGGGGTCGAAAGGTTCGCAGGCCGGCGTCTCACTCAAGGCCATGCGCAAGCCGTCCAGGACGCCGGAATGGATGAGTCGTCCGCCCTCATGGACGCCGTCGGCCTCGATCGTGTAGCGCCTGGTGTCGCCGAACCCGATGAAGGAATACCTCCCCGTGTGCCCGCCTTCCACGCTCTCCAGCAGATACCTGGGCGCGAGACCGCTCAGGCGGAGGTAGGCGGACACCGGAGTGTGGAGGTCTGCCGGTATGTCGAAGATGGATTCCATGGTCTCCTCGGGTCGGGGCCCCGGGTGGGAGATCCGGAATCAGAAAACCCACCTCGTGGCCTGAGGTGGGTTGTTGCCGGTTTGGTGAATGTGCCGCGCGGTCGCCACCTCTATGGGGTGGGCCACCACCACTTCCGGGCCGCCGAAAGGCGTTCGCTGCTCATTGGCGGACAGTTCTACTAGCGGGCGCAGCGAGCGTCAACCCGGCGACAGCCCAGCGGAGCCGACGACCGCGACATATCATCCCGCCACGGGATGCAGGCCGACCAGGGATTACAAGTCTGATGCTCTCGACCCTGGCGGTCACCTGGCGTCTGGTTCGGAGACGCCTCGCAGCCGACTGGCTCGTGGCAGGTGCTGCTTTTGCCACGATCATCCTGGCAATCGCCTTGCTCGGTGCCGGCCCCATCTACGCCGACGCGGTGGCTTTGAGTGCCCTGCAGCGGACCCTCACCGACTCGGCCGTGACCGACTCGAACATAACCGTGGAGGTGAGCGTCTACCCCGACCTCTTCGAGCAGGCCGACGCAACGGTCCGCAGCGTCGTCGCCAGGGCCACCGCCACCACCGGGGCAGATGTGCTGACCCACATCGAGGCCGAGGCGTTCCAGATCGGGGATGCGGACTCGGCGGGAGCGGTCTCGCTTGCGTCTTTCCAGTACTTCGAGGGCATCCAGGAGAGGGCATCGTTGGTCTCCGGGAGATGGCCCGATCAGGGTGGGCCCCCGTTCGAGACCACGGTGAGCGTGTCTGCGGCCGAAACCCTGGGTCTCGCGGTCGGCGACGTGCTGCAGGTGACCAGCCGGCGTGACCAGGCCCTTCGGACATCGGTCGAGATCGTTGGGACGTATCAGATCGATGACACCGGCGACCCCTTCTGGTTCGACGACACCCTGGCGATCCTCGGAGAGGAGACCTCCCCCTCCTTCCACACCTTCGGCCCATTCGTCGTCACCCTCGAAACGGTGCTTCACGGGCTCACCACGTCGCGAGTCGACGCCGGGTGGCGGGCCCTGCCCGACTACCAGGAGCTGACCGTCCAGGAGATAGACCGACTGGGTGGCTCGGTCGCATCCCTCGACAAGGATCTCGATCGCGCCTTCTTCCGTGTCGTGGACCAGAAGTCGTCGGGAACCTCGAGCTTCACCGTCGTCACCGGGCTTCCCGAGTTGCTGGCGACGGTGGACCGATCTCTCACCGTGACCCGGTCCAGCGTTCTGGCCCTGCTCGTGCAGCTGGCCTTGCTCGCCGGGTACGCCCTGGTGCTGACGGCCGGCCTCATGGTCGACGCCAGGAGAACGGAGACCTCTCTTCTCCGCTCCAGGGGAACCTCTCCCAGGCAAATCCTCGGGTCATCACTGTTGGAGGGTCTGGTGCTGGTGATCCCCACCGTGGTCATCGGACCGTATCTCGGGATGTGGCTGCTCCGCCTGCTGAACCACGCCGGGCCTCTCGCTGCCATCGGGTTGTCCATCGACCCGGTCGTGAATCGAGAATCGTTCCTTCTCGCGATCGTTGCAGGTGCCCTGGCACTGGCGGCTCTCACCTGGCCCGCCTACAGGGCGGCCCGGCGCTTCCCCGAGGAGGCGGGGAGCCATAGACGCCAGCGGACGGACTCGGCCACGCAGCGAGTTGGAGTCGACGTGGCGCTGATCGGTCTCGCCATCGTGGTCTTCTGGCAGTTGCAGGTCCTAGGGCCCCAGATCAGCGCCAGCGTCAGGGGCCGCTTCGGCGTCGACCCCTTGCTCGTCGTGGCCCCGGCGATCGGCCTCCTCACCGGGGCCGTTCTCGCCTTACGCATCGTCCCGTTGCTCGCACGGGTGGCCGAATGGCTGGCTTCGTCGGGCAGGTCGACGGTCTCGGCACTCGCCTCGTGGCAGGTGGCCAGGCGTCCCATCCGTTACGCCAGATCGGCTCTGTTGTTGATGATGGCGATCGGAATCGGCTTCTTCGCCGCCTCCTACTCCACGACCTGGATCGGCACACAGCGTGACCAGGCCGAGTTCACGATCGGCGCAGACATCGTCGTCCGGCCCAATCGGGCCACGGGGTCGTCGCTGCAGGACCTCGTGCTCGAATCTGCGCACACCTCGGTCGACGGCATCGCCACTTCCATGCCCGTCGTCCACCTGCTCGGCCAACTCGGGGAAACCGGCGGTCTGGGGCAGTTCTTCATCCTCGATGCCGCCAAGGCAAGCGACGTCGTCCGCATCCGCCCGGATCTGGCACCCGAATTCGGCGATTTGATGCAGCTTCTCGTCTCGGGCAGACCAGAGATGGGCGCCGTTGCCCTTCCCGGTGAGCCCACTTCACTGACACTGGACTTCGAGGCAGTCGAGGAACTACCCGACGAGGAGGAGGCGAAGAAGAGGCAGATCGTGCCTGTCTTGGGATTTCAGGGACAGGCTCGGGTGATCCTCCAGGACGGAGACGGATGTCTCTACAGGGTGATCGCAGGGAACATGGCCGTGAACGAGGGGCCCCAGAGGCTCTCCATCGATCTAACCGAGCCTTTGCGCGAGGGCGTCGCTCATCCGGTCTACCCATTGCAGGTCGTAAACATCGAGATCAGGTCACAGATCCCGGACGACTACTCCAGGATCGTCCACCTCCACCTGGATGGGATCACGGTGAATTCCGCCGAAGGATCGGCGGAACGGGTCGCCATGGCCACTACCGACTGGGAAGTGTCCGTGGGACGGGTTGTCGGCGCCACCACGTCGCCCGCCATCAGCTTGGGGGCTTCAGGAGCAGACGGGTCGATGGACTTCGGAATCGAGACGGGGGTCGGCTTCATGGTCCCGCCCGTCTACATGAGCATCCGTCCTCAGGGAACCCGGCTGCCCCAGGACTTCCCGGCGATCGTCTCCGAGGACTTCGCCGCGACCGGGCTGGCGCAATTGGGAGAAACGCTCCGAATGGCGCCACTACGCATCGAGCACGACTACGTGGCGATAGCCGGTGAGCTCGAATCGTTCCCGACATCACGTTCGGATCTGGGCCCGATCATCGTCCTGGATCTTCCCACCTATCAGATGATGGGTTACGAGCCCGGCTACGGGCTGGCCCCAGTCGACGAGTACTGGCTGGCCGCCGACGGCGATACCGACGCCGCGGTCACCTCTTTGCGCGCCCCGCCCATAAGCAGCTTTCACATCGACACCACCGAGCGTCTCACCGACCGTCTCGTCTCGGACCCGGTGGCGTTGGGCACCATCGGAGCCCTCACGGTGGGTTTCGTGGCAGCAGCGGTGTTTGCCGCAGTCGGCTTCGCCGTCAGCGCCACGGTCTCGGCTCGGGAGAGGCTCATCGAATTCGCCCTCCTGAGAGCCTTGGGCTTGTCGCCCAGACAACTCGGCTCATGGCTGGTCCTGGAGCAAGGGGCCCTCGTGCTGGCGAGTCTCGGGTTGGGCACGCTGATCGGGATGCTCCTGACCGCATTCCTGCTCCCCTTGGTGACGCTTACTCAGGGGGGTCGTCCGGCATTCCCCGAAGTGGTGGTCATCTACCCATGGACCACCGTCGTGTGGCTGGAGCTGGCCGTGGTCGCAGTGCTGGCGTGCATAGTGACGGTCCTCACCGCGGTTCTCCGGCGGGTTGGGCTGGGCTCGATGCTGAGGCTCGGAGAGGACTGAGCGATGCGACGTCCTGGCGCATTGAGTCTTGGGGATCGCCTCATCTGGCGTGAGCTGCGGTCTGAGCCCGCGGTCGTGATCAGTCTCCTCATTGCCGTGGCCCTCTCCACGTTCGTGATGGCGGGCGCGCCCCGGCTCCTGGAGAAGGTTTCGAAGGACGACTTGTACGCCACCGTCAGCGAGCCGCTGCCATCGCAGAGAAACATCACCGTGGAGCGCCAGGGTCATCTGGGCACTGGCTTTGGTGACGACCCATTCGCGGCCATTCGCCTCATTGGAGACGACTTCGCCGATCGTGAGCTCCCTGAGACGGTGAAGGCCGTGGTCTCCGGTCACTACTTCCTGGTCGAGAGCCCCCAGTTCGCCGTGGCACCCATGCCCGGAGAGGACCCACCCCACCCGTTTCCGACATTCTTCCGCTTTCGGTATCAGGAGGGGATCGACGAGAACGCCACCCTCGTCGAAGGCAGTCTCCCCACTCCCCAGGCGCCCATCGAGATGCTCGTCGGAGACGATTGTCCGACGGATCGCGCCGAACGCGAGGCGCTGCAAGAGGCCCTGCAAGCAGGCGGGGACGAGTCGACCGCAGACCTGGACTGTCACACCGACTTCGTAGACCACTATGAGGCGGCTGTCACCGCTCCCACCGCAGAGGCCATGGGGCTGGAGATCGGCCAGCAGATGCTCCTGAGCGCCGACCTGACCGACCCGGCGTATTTCGGAGTCTTCGGGCCGTCGCTCCACTTTCAGTTCGTGTTCTCCATCTCGGGGATCATCGAGCTGACCGACCAGCAAGACGAGTATTGGTTCGGGGACCCGGTTCTTCATCGCCCCAACATCCGGGAGAACGCCGACCTCCGGATCATCTACGCCCGGGGCCTCATGGCTCCAGAGGACTATCGATCTCTGCTCTCGACGCTGGGACAGGCCAGGTGGACGTACGACTGGCGCTTCTTCGTCGACCCGGAGCGGGTTCGCGATGCGGACCTCGACCCATTGAGGAAAGACCTGGCTGCTTTCGCTCTCGACTTCTCCCCGATTGGAACTCGTGCGGAGCAGCTCAAGGTGAGGACCCGACTGCCGGAACTCCTCACCGAGCACGTGACCCAGAAGACGCAGACGGTGGCCCTGATGTCGCTGACGGTCACGGCTCTGTTCGTGGTCGCCGTTGCCCTCACGCTCCTCCTGGCCATCCTGATGACGGAACGACGCCGTCCCGACATCGTTCTGACCCGCAGTCGCGGAGCCTCCCCGGGCCAGCTGACGATGACCCGCTTGTATGAGGCGCTGCTGCTCGTGGTGCCGGCAGCGGCCGCCGGCTACCTGGCCGCGTATCTCCTGGTGAGCGAGAGCGACTACCTGGCCCCCTACCGGATGACCGTCGCCCTGGCCACGGCGGTTGTGGCGAGTCTCGTCGCCGCAGGTCTCGTGTTGTATCGCAAGAGACTCGGATCGATGCAACGGGACCATGTCGTCTTCCCCGGAGCCTCTCCTCGCCGGGTCGTCGTGGAGAGCCTCGTCGTGGTGCTGGCGATCGGTGCGGCGCTCGTGTTGCGTCGACGGGGCCAGATCGACGAGATCGACGACACTCCGCGTGTCGACGTGCTGCTGGCGGCACTCCCTGCGCTCGTCGGCCTCGCCGCAGGAGTCATTGCGCTCCGGGTCTACCCGTACTTGATCAGGGCCCTGGCGTGGCTCGGGTCCCTACGCCGTGGCGTGGTCTGGTTCGTGGGTTTCCGCCGGGTCCTCCAGCGCTCGATAGCCCACAGCCTCCCCATGGTCGTCCTGCTGCTCTGTGTGGCAACCGCCACCTACGCGTCAGTGGCCCGGATCTCGATCGAGACCGGTCAGCAGAAGTCTTCATGGCAGGCGGTGGGCGCCGACTACGCGATCAAGGGCTTCGGAAACGACGTCACACTTCCGTCTGCGATCGACCTGGATGCAATCGCCGCGACGTATCCGGTGGGGCTCGGCAGCACCTTCCCCAATGTGCGAATCCTGACGGACGTGGGCAGCTTCGACACCGAAGCAATCGCTGTCACGCCGGAATACGACCGGATCACCCGCGACAGCCCGATCCCCCGTCGGCTACCGGAAGAGATGAACAGGCCGGCGGAAGGGACCCAGAGCGACCCATTGCCTCTGATGATCGCCTCGGATTGGCCCAGTGGCTACCGGCCGACCCTTGGTGAAATAGTCCAGCTAGACCTGGGCCGGCTCCAACCGTACGCGGAGATCACCGTGATCAGGGACAGCTACCCGGACGTGCCCAACGGGAGGCCATTCGTCGTCTTGAACCTGGATACCCTGGCTTCCACGAGCGAATTGCCCGTGCCTCCGACGGTCGCCTACCTCCGGGGAGATCGGTCGGCGGGCGATTCTCTTCGGGAGACGATCGATGCAGTGGCTCCGAGCGCACGTCTCATCTCTCGCTACGACACGCTCGACTCGGTGTCCAGAGACCCGTTCGTCCACTGGGTCGACCGAGCCCTCCTTCTGGTGGCCGCTCTGGCGGCCGTGTTCGCCGTCGCATCGGCCTTGTCTGCCGTCGCCCTGGCATCCGCAGTCAGACGTCGCGACTTCGCCTACCTGAGGACCATGGGCCTGGAGACGAGGCAGACCGCGGCGCTCACCGTGATCGAACAAGCGCCGGCGGTCCTCACCGGCGTCATCGCTGGCGTGGTGACCGGAGTGGGCATCGCATTCCTCCTCGAGCCCGCCGTGAGTGTGACGGCTTTCACGGGTGGTCTCGTCCCCTCGACCGTCGAAGTCTCCTGGGGGAACCTGGCATTCCTGGCCGGCGTGTTGTTCGCCGGGACGACGCTTGCGGTCGTAATCTCGGTGGCGATGAGCAAGAACGACGAGCCGGCCCGGATTCTCAGAGGTGGTGAGGAATGATCGTCACTGACAACACACCCACTGAGCCGACGATCGTCTGCGACAACCTCGTCAAGATCTACAAGATCGCCGATCTCGAGGTCGTCGCCCTCCAGGGGCTCGACCTGACGGTCGACGCGGGTGAGTTCATCGCGATCGTGGGCGCCTCGGGAAGCGGCAAGTCGACACTGCTCAACATCCTCGGCGGGCTGGACACACCATCGGCGGGTGGGGTCTCGGTCTCCGGCTACGACCTGCTCAACCTGAATGGGAGCCAGCGGACCTTCTACAGGCGGCGAACCATCGGCTTTGTCTGGCAGCAGACAGCACGCAACCTGCTTCCCTACCTGACCGCCCTGGAGAACGTGGAGATGCCGATGAGCCTCGACGGCGGGAAGCGGCGCTATCGCCGACATCGGGCGATGGAGTTGCTGGACCTGGTTGGTCTGTCGGATCGCCGCGATCACAAGCCGGCACAGCTGTCGGGCGGTGAGCAGCAGCGGGTCGCCATAGCCACCGCCATAGCCAACTCCCCTCGGGTGCTATTCGCCGACGAGCCAACCGGTGAGCTCGACACCGCGACATCGTCGGAGATATTCGACGTTCTCCGCGACGTGAACACCAAGAGCGGAGTGACGATCGTCGTGGTCACCCACGACCCCCTCGTCGCCGAGCACGTCAACCGGACCGTTGCCATCAGAGATGGGCGCACCAGCAGCGAGGTCCTCCGGCGCACCGAGATCGACGCAGAGGGCGGTCAGCGCACCATCGCAGAGGAGTTCGCCGTCCTCGACCGGGTGGGGAGACTGCAACTCCCCCACGAATACGTGGATGCCCTGGACCTGGAGAAGAGGGTCAGGCTCACCCTCGACCCCGATCACATCAATGTCTGGCCGGATGGGAGGGACGCTGGTGACGACGAGACCTGAGAGCGCCCGGTCGCCGGCTTTGCTCAGCGCTTCCAACCTGGGCCGCACGTACACGACGGGCCCGAGCGAGGTGGAAGCGGTCAAGCACCTGAACCTCGAAGTGGACAGTGGCTCCTTCGTGGTGATCCGGGGACGGTCCGGGAGTGGCAAGACGACGCTGCTCAACATGTTGGGCGGCTTGGATCGACCCACGACCGGGACGGTCCTGGTCGATGGGGAGGACGTGTCGACAATGGACGAGCCCACGCTGGCCGCCACCCGGAAGAGCAAGATCGGGTTCATATTCCAGGCGTTCGGCCTCATACCGATCCTCACCGCCGCCGAGAACGTGGAGATACCTCTACGCCTGGTGAAAGCGCCCACCACGGCGCGACGGGCCCGTTCCCGGGAGTTGCTCGACCTCGTCGGCCTGGCAGATCGTGCCGGGCACCGTCCGCACGAGTTGTCCGGCGGTGAGCAGCAACGAGTGGCCATAGCCAGGGCGCTCGCCAACAAGCCCATGCTCCTGTTGGCCGACGAGCCGACCGGTCAACTCGATTCGAGGACCGGGAAGACCATCATCGACCTCCTCAGCGCGCTGGTTCATTCGGAGAGACTCGCCGCCATCGTCGCCACACACGACCCGGCGCCACTCGCCATCGCCGACCGGGTGATCGAGATCAGCGACGGCGAGGTCATATATGACTCCGCGCGGTGACTCGAACAGCTCTTGCCAACGGGAGTGCCCGCTTCGGCCGCGTCGGTGAGCCGCTCAGTTGTAGTGGCGGACCTGACCCCAGATGTCGGCGAGTTGACCGGAGGGCTCGATGCAGAGCCACAGCGGCTGGCCCAACTCCTCGTTCTCCACCTCATAGGGATTGGAGACCGTCCCAACCTCGGTGAGTCGGGGACAAATGGCCCGAAGGGACTCCTCGACATGCCCGACTCCGATGACAGGGCCATGTTGCATCGGTGGCCCCCAAAGCCAGTAGTTGTTGTGACCGCTCGCGGCCGGAGGCAGGCCGGCCGCCGCTCCCAGGACGTCAACGGCACCAGCCTCCCCGTATGAGCCGGTGAAGATCACTGTCCCCGCCCGCTGATCTGCAGGAATCATTCTCTCGACGGCCACTATCTGGTCTACCAGCTCCGGCCACCCCACGGTCTCGCCCAACTCCCCGGTCGCATCGAGACCGCCCGCTCTGGTGATCGGGAGCAGAGGGAGGGCGATCAGCGCGCCGACGAGTATCCCAATCCCGGCCGCCCAAGCCATCGAGATCCTGCCCTTCCGCGAGAGACCTTCGAACCACACCGCGCCCGCGGCGAGAAGGACCGTGTTCATAGGTGCCACGTAATACGCCTTGCCGCCCGAGATCCCGAAAGCAATGAACACGATCGCATAGACGATGGCCACCGGCCGCCAACTGCGTGCCGAGTCTGCTCGCGCCAGCCACCACAATCCGGCGAACGCGGGCACGGCCAGGGTGATGGATAGCAGGGCCGGTTGGACAGCCAGGTAGGCGATGAGACCGTCGCTGCGGGCGCGAAGCGCCTCCGCCATCTCGAGTTGGGGCCAGCCATTAGCCCGCTGCCACACGAGATTGGGCAGGGCAATGACGAACGCGATCAACACACCAGTCCATGGGTGCCATGTCCTGAGCAGAGCACGGCGTCGGGTAGAGACGAGCGCGAGGAGGATGGCAGCGGCGAAGAAGGCAACCGTGTGCTTGTTCTGAAGCCCGACCCCGACCACCACACCCAGGAGCAGCCACAGGCCAGGGTCATCGCCATCGAGTATCCGCACCAAGATCCACAGGCCGAGCGACCACAGCGCATAGTCGAAGACGGCCGTGCTCAGCAGGTGCCCCTCCCCCAGGAGGACCCCTGTGAAGCCGGCACACACGGCAGCAAAGGTCTGCGCCCTGGATCCGCCTCCGAAACGCCTGCTGATCGCGGCGGCAATCAGTGCTACGCAGCCCACCGCGAGCGCAGGGATGAATCGTAAGGCCATCGGGGATAGACCTCCGATGTTCTCCGAGAGTCGAGCGATCAAAGGGACGAGAGGGGGTTGATCTACGTAGCCCCAGTCGAGACGGCGACCGGCGATTATGAAGTAGAGCTCATCGCGAT
>Ga0307417_10001329_pt1 | contig 10334 bp, 9 predicted proteins | sample SalMarWE160210MG_2_FD_202514 | JGI IMG/M metagenome (GOLD analysis project Ga0307417, IMG submission 202514) | Salt marsh sediment microbial communities from the Plum Island Ecosystem LTER, Massachusetts, United States - WE1602-10 | ecosystem: Environmental > Aquatic > Marine > Intertidal zone >...
CGGCGATCCACTGGCAGGCCCTCAAGCTGAAGCTGAAAGGTGCCACGTACCATCCTCGGCCCAAGGCTGCAGAAAGTGGAGTCACCATCGTCCGCCAGGAGGTGCGCGCATGAGGCGATCCATGGTGTGGTTGGGTCTTGCCTTGTTTCGGGTGATGGCCCGCCGGGGCAGAGTGGTCTTGACCCTCCCCGACGGGATGGAGACAGCGGTCGGATCCGGACTGCCGTCCGCCGATCTGACCATCGAGGACTACCGGGTCGTAGGTCAGATACTCCGGCAAGGGGTCACCGGCTTTGCCGAGGCCTACATGCAGGGTGATCTCGAGACCACGGACCTTCGCAGCCTGCTCGAGTGGGGTGCGGCCAACCAGGAGTCATGGTTCTCCCACCCGCTGGCCCGGGCGACCTTGCCGATCCGTCGTCTTTGGCAGCGGATAAGACCTGAACGCAGACACAAGAAGGTGCGTTCCATGGGTGACCACTACAACCTCGGCAACGACTTCTATTCGGAATGGCTCGACGAGACGATGACCTACTCGTCGGCCCGATTCTCCTCGCCACATCAGTCGCTCGCCGACGCTCAGCGAAACAAGTATCGGCTGATAGCCGACCATGCGGGTCTCCGCCCGGGGATGACCGTGCTCGAGATCGGATGTGGCTGGGGAGGGTTCGCCGAGTACGCCGCATCGGAGCGGGACTGTGACGTAGTGGCGATAACCCTCTCCGAAGAACAGGCCGGGTACGCCACAAAGCGGATCGCAGAAGCCGGTCTGACCGACCGTGTCGACATCCGACTCCAGGACTTCCGCGCAGTCACAGGCGAGTTCGATGCCGTGGTCTCCATCGAAATGATCGAGTCGATAGACGAGAGTCAGTGGCCGGCCCTGTTCGCCAAGATCGCCGGCAGTCTCCGACCGGGCGCGCTGGCGGCGATGCAGATCATCACCACCACGGATGACGAATGGGAGCGCTATCGATCGAGGGCCGACTTCATACAGCAGTACATCTTCCCCGGTGGCCAGCTTCCGGCTCCGAAGGTGCTCCGCACCATGTCAGGGCGAGCCGGGCTCCAGGTCGAGCAAGTGGAAACATTCGGGCTCGACTACGCCAGGACCTTGAGCATGTGGCAGGAAGCATTCGAAGCCGCCTGGTCGAAGCTGAGTCCGGTCCATGAGCTGGATGAGCGGTTCCGGAGGATGTGGGACTTGTACCTCTTGTTGTGCGAGACCGGATTCGTGATCGGTCGCATCGATGTCCAGCAATGGGCTTTCTCGAGACGGTGAGGACATGGGCCGAGCAGGGGAACAGCTGATGAATGGTGTGGTCGCGTTGGCGGAGCGTGGAGCGGTGCCCGATTCACTGATCAGAGCCGGTATGCGCCGGGTGATCAAGGCACGTCTCCACTCGATCACCCGCGACGGATACCCGGCACATCTCGGAGAGAGGTCGTGGAGCGGACCGATCGCCGAGGAGACTGAGACGGCCAACCGCCAGCACTACGAAGTCCCGCCTGAGTTCTTCGAGCTGGTCCTGGGACCACGACTCAAATACTCCTGTGCCCTGTGGGGACCGGGAGTCGAAGGACTGGGAGCTGCCGAGGAGGCGATGCTGGGTCTCTACGAGAAGCGTGCGGGGTTGGAGGACGGCCAGACCGTCCTCGACCTCGGCTGTGGCTGGGGCTCGCTGTCGCTCTGGGTGGCGGAGCGATACCCCAACAGCGAGGTGCTCGCCGTCTCCAACTCTCGGCCACAAGGCGAGTACATCGAGAAGCGAGCTGCCGATCTCGGCCTCGGCAACCTCCGCGTCGAGACCGCGGACATCAACCAGTTCGAGCCAAACATGCGGTTCGACAGGATCCTGTCGATCGAGATGCTCGAACATGTCCGCAACCACCGACTCCTCTTCTCCAGAATCGCCGGCTGGTTGTGGGACGACGGCCTGATGTTCACCCATGTCTTCGCACACCGCGACCATTCGTATCCGTACGAAGCCGACGGCGCCGCCAACTGGATGGCGCGGACGTTCTTCACAGGCGGTGTGATGCCATCTCGGACACTGCTCGCCGAAACGGCCCGTCCCGAGATGGAGATCCAGGATGAGTGGTGGGTCCCGGGGAGCCACTACGCCCGCACCTGTGAAGCCTGGCTCGGCCGTCTCGACGGCTCGCGCAGCCAGGTCGAAGAGGCACTCACCCCCGTTTACGGAAGAGCAGACGTCGATGTCTGGGTGCAGCGCTGGCGCATGTTCTTCATGGCCTGCTCCGAGATGTTTGCTTTCGACGGCGGCCGACAGTGGGGGGTTGTCCATCAGACATTCCGGTCCGTGAGGTGAGAAGCTGGCGGACTTCTGGGGTGTCGCGGGCCCATCTCGGGCAAGATGGCACAGCGGATCGCTGCAACTGTCGCGCGTCGAGAGCAGCTACGGATCGTTGGCTACCACCGATCCATCCCACGCGACGCATGACGGTTCGAGTGTGAGAGTTCCGAGGGCCAACTCGGAGAATCCTCCCGTCGTCTCCCATCTGGATGTCGAGGTCGTGGGGACCGTCCTCAGACGAAGCTACGCCCCTCCGTACCCCGGCAGGTAGACACGTCGGGCGGAGAATGGCTGGCCGGCTCATGTTGACGGTGGGTGCGCTTGGCACTTGTGTGGAAGAAGTGCGGAGCTGAGGCGGATAGAAGCAACAGTGTGCTCTGCGGCGGGCTTCTCCTGGTACCACGCCGAATCTGCGGAATCCCCAATAGCCACACGCCTCTCCTCGCCAACCGCACCTGATCCGGCCGTAGGCGAGTATGTCTCTGAGGTTGCCCGCTAGACCTCCTGTCGCTGGTCGCCGAGTCGCGCTGACGGATCCAGCTCAGGGCGCGGCAGCTCGAGTCCCACCGCAGGCTTTCGTGCGTATTCAGACCGTGTTCAGAGATCGGCAAGAAGTGCCCCATACGTTGCCAGGTGACGTTCCTCATGAAGGGGAACCGAGTGAAAGGAGCAACTCTTGCGCAAGTTGACGGTTCTTCTCGCGCTCGTTGGTGCAGCCATTCTTGTCTTCCCCACCATCGCCATGGCCCAGGGAAACGGGGTTGGCGGGCCCGCCTTCTATGTGAACGGCGAGCTCTATCGGACGAAAGGCACGCCTACCGATCTTTCCGGCACCGGGGCGCCGGCACACAGCTTCGACACGATCTACCAGTTCTTCGGTGCACAGGACCACAACGTGGCGACCGCCGCACCTGGTGATCGCGATTACAACGGTGGACGTTGGATGGTGATTGGCCTGCAGTTCGACGACTACGACGCGGCCGTCGCCGCCTGGGACGCCAACGGCAGCGGCGATTTCGACTCGGAGGCGGAGGTTCACGCTGCTCTAGATGCCGGGGACGCAGTGAGTCTTGGGGTCGTCAAGCAGTTCGTCTGCCCGGTGATTCCACTTCCTCAACACAGCTAGCCGGACACCACGACGCGATCCCTATCGTGGCCGTCGTGCACGGTTACGAGAGGTGGATCGCGTTCTATTGACTCCCACTTAACGGGACGTCGGTGATGCTGGGACCATGGCTCGAGCATTGCTGCCATCGGCCGGCGGAACACGTGGTGTCGATGTGGAGGCACAATCCCGCTGGGGGATGTCTCCCTCGGAATTCTCAGGATGCCCCGTCTTGGTCGTCGACGACGAGCCGATGGTGCGGAGGGTGGTTTCTGCCTACCTGCGCAGAGATGGATTCGAAGTGACCGAGACCGAAGACGGAGTGGCTGCCCTGGAACATCTGAGTCGACAGCCGACCGAGCTGATCGTGCTCGACGTGATGCTGCCCCAGATCGACGGCCTGTCGGTGCTCTCCGCGGTTCGGCAACAAGGCGATACACCGGTGATCCTGCTCACGGCCCGAGGGGAGGAGACCGATCGTGTGCTCGGCCTGGAGCTGGGTGCCGATGACTACGTCGTCAAGCCCTTTTCCCCCCGTGAGCTGGCAGCTCGGGTCCGCACCGTGCTCAAACGTTCCATGACACAGACATTCTCGGGCTCGAAGCTGGTGTTTGGTGATCTCAGCATCGACCCTTCCACCAGGGATGTCCGGGTCAGGGGTGACATGGTGGATCTGACTCCCAAGGAGTTCGACCTGCTGTGTTTCCTGGCCTCGTCGCCGCGACAGGTGTTCTCGAGGGGTCAGCTACTGGGACACGTTTGGGAATCGAGCTCCGATTGGCAAGATCCGTCGACGGTCACAGTCCACGTCAGACGTGTCCGTCAGAAGATCGAATCGAACCCACAGTCCCCGCGCCGGCTCGTGACCGTCTGGGGAGTCGGGTACCGCTTCGAGCCATGAAAGGGCTTTTGGCCACTGCAGGGCTTGTCGTATTCGGTCTGAGCGTCGTCGAGGTCGTGATGCAACCGAATCCCGAGGAACGTCTTGGTGTGGCGCTGCTCTTCGCGTTGATGGCGCTGGGCTCCGGGACTGCAGCCAGGCTGTTGCCACCTCTGGCCAGGCGTGTGAAGTCGATTCGCTACACAATCGTGGCTCTTGGCGGAGTATCCATCCTCATTCTGGCTTCAGCGGTGTCCATCGCCGGTCGGCAGATGTTCATCGCCGAGCACGATCTCAGCTTCGTATTGGTCTTGTTCGGATTCGGGGTGGTGGCCGCTCTCACCTTTGGAGCGGTGGTGAGTGGCCCACTGACCGCGGATCTGTCACTCATCTCTAACGCTTCCTCGGCCATAGCCGGTGGAGACTTCGAGACTCGGACCGGTGTCAGACGGCGAGATGAAGTGGGTGAATTGGCGAGAAGTGTGGACTCCATGGCGGAGATGCTCGAGGACACGGAGAGGACCCGGCGAGAGGAGGAGAGGGCCAGGCGAGATCTCTTCGCTTCGGTGAGCCATGACCTGCGCACCCCGTTGGCTTCGATGAGGGCGGCCGCCGAGGCGCTCCAAGACGGACTTGTCGATGAGCCGGACCACTTCCTCGAATCACTCAATGCCGACATCAAGGCTCTCGACCGACTCGTCGACGACCTGTTCCTACTGACCCGATTGGACCTGGGGGACATTCACATCGACTCTGGGGTGGTCGATCTGACGGAGATCGCCGACGAGGCGATAGAGGTGTTTCGCCCAATCGCCTCCTTGAGGGAAGTGTCGATTCGGCTGGAGACAAACGATCATGTTCTCGCAGTTGGTGGTTCCGATGCAGTTGCACGTGTGGTGAGGAATCTGCTGGACAATGCGGTGCGTCACTCACCGACCGGAGGGGTGGTCGTCGTCACAGTGGAGAACGGTGAGATAGCCCGACTCACTGTCACCGACCAGGGAGCGGGGTTCTCTCCGGTCTTCGTGAAGCAGGCCTTTCAACGTTTCAGACGGGGTGATCCAGCCAGAGACAGAGCGACCGGTGGTGCCGGGCTGGGGCTTGCCATCGCACACGGCTATGTGACGGTGATGGGTGGGGAGATCCTGGCGAAACCCGGGCCGGGTGGCGAAGTCTCATTCTGGCTCCCAACCGACATGGCGGAAAGAGCCCCGTCGAGCCGCGGCGGCATTCCCGTGTCCGGGTGACCCCCACAGGCGGCCATTGGTCGAAACGCGCGCTAGCGAGTTCAGCTGCATTCCCAGCGGGCTCGACGTTGGCCAGGCCTGATGATCTCCTCCGGCTTCCAAGTCTTCGCTGAATCAGCTGCCAGTCCGGTTGGACCTGCTCGGCGAGTCAATCCCGGAGGCCTGACACCGATGGGACCATTACATCCCGTGGGCGCGAATGCACCAAGGCATTCCTCGTGTCTCCAACCTCACCTGATTCGAGGTGTCATTCACGCGTAGTCATTGCGGACGTCCTGGATCAACTCGCCGTCGCTCATCTCGAGGATGCGATCGGTCATCTCGGCGACTTTTCGGTCGTGGGTGACTATGAGGAAGCCGGTTCCCTGCTCGCGGTTGATTTCGCGGAACAGCTCGTATACGGCGTCCGTGTTGGCCGTGTCCAGATTGCCGGTGGGCTCGTCGGCGAGGATGATCGCCGGGTTCTTCATGAGGGCGCGCCCGATGGCCACCCGCTGCTTCTGACCACCCGAAAGTTGGTTGGCGTTCTTGTCGGCGAGACCTGTGAGGCCGAGAAGGTCGAGCAACCGGTGAGCTCGTTCACGCTCCTCCTCGCCGACCGAGCCCCCGTTGACGCGGATGGCCATCGTCATGTTCTCGACCACCGAGAACTCAGGGAGGAGATGGTGGAACTGGAAGACGAACCCGATCGTCTCTCCCCTGAGTCTGGCCCGGGCTTTGCGGTCGAGGCTCGAGGTGTCCCTGCCATTGATCGATACGGTGCCCGATGTCGGTGTGTCGAGCAGCCCGAGCAGATTGAGCAGGGTCGACTTTCCCGACCCCGACTGTCCGATCAGGCTCGAGAACTCGCCCTGCTCCAGGCTGAACGACACCGACGACAACGCACGAGTTGCAGCGGCTCCCTCGCCGTAGACCTTGTCGAGTGTGTCGGCCACGATGACATCAGCCACTTTGGATCACCTCGATCGGATCGATCCTCGATGTCGCCCGGGACGGGATGATCGAGGACAGGAGTGCAACCAGGATTCCGATGACGGCGGCCGTCATGATCAGAGAGGAACTCGGTGCCACGCTGAACTCGACCGGGGCGAACGAGAACCCCCATATCAGAAGATATCCGAGGGCGATTCCGACGACGACACCGGCGACACCGAGGATCGCCGCTTGAAGCAGGAAGATTCGCCCCGCCGCAGCGTCGGTCATGCCCATGGCCTTGAGGATCCCGATCTGACGGTTCTTCTGGACTGCACTGATGGCGAGGGTGCTGGCTATGCCCAGCGCCACCGCGATGAGCACGAAGGCCTGGATGAGTATCGAAGATCCGGATTGGGCGGCGAGTCCGCTCAGCAGCTCCTCGTTCTCGTCCTGCCAGTCCGAGACGGTGACGCCGTCGGTAGCCAAACGGGCGGCGACCTCACCTGAGGCGAACACGTCATCGACCTGGATCTCGATAGCCGAGTACTCGGTGTCGGACATGCTCAGGGCGGCAGCGGCCGAGTTCGCATCGAGAAAGGCGAGTCGCTCGTTGGCCGCGGCGGACCCGAGGTCGAAGACCCCTGCGACGGCGTACTCGGCCGTCGAACCGTCGGGGAGGACAAACGAGGCGAGATCACCGGCGGCCACGCCGGTTTGCGAGCTGAAGTCGGTGCCGACGAGGATCTCACCGTCTTGGAGTGAATACGCCCCTTCGACGATGACGTCACTCAGGTCGTAGACCGTGTCGAGGTCGCCGGCGGTCCCCGCGGTCACTGCGAGCGCAGTGCTGGCGTCACCCTCGGCGTAGATGACAGAAAGACGCCGCACCGGGATGGCAGTGGTCACCTCAGGCTCCTGCAAAGCGGATTCGGCGAGGTCGGCCGACAGTGTTCCCTCGTCTGCGGCCACCAGGGTTATGTGGGGTTGTGAGCCGACGGTTGTATCGATCAAGTCGTCCTGGAGGCTGGTGATGAGTGATCCGACGAAGACGACGACCGCGATTCCAACGCCGATGCCGGTGGTGATCAGCAACGTTTGTCCCAAGGATGAACGCAGGAAACGCGCGGCAATGGACAGGGACAACATCAGTTCGTGCCCGGCTCGGGGATGGCGAGGGGATCGAGGATCATCTCATCCGGCCAGTCGTCGTGTTCGTGGGTGAAAGCCGGCCCGCCGACCCAGACCCGGACCTCGGGGTGAGTGGCCGCCAACCTGTCGGCGTAGTCCCTCAGCCGGAGACGGTGGAAGTGGGTAGAGGCGGACAGCGCCACCGCGTCGGCCCCGAGCTCGCCAACGGCGGCGAGCAACTCCGGGAGAGGCACGTTGGCGCCGAGGAATTGGGCCCGCCAGCCCGCGAGGATGAACCGGTCGGCGAGCATGCGAAGCCCGAGATCGTGGTACTCGTCGGATGGCGCGGCGAGGATCACCGTCGCCGTCCGGTCGGGGGGCGCCGCCGCTTCCACTCTGAGCGAGCATGCCTCGACGATCGTGCGAACGACGCCGCTGGCGAAATGCTCCTGCCACACCTCCGCCGAACCACGCTGCCAGGCAGCGCCCATCTGGACGAGCAACTGAGACAGGTCCCGATACAGGTGATCGATCGTGAGAACTCCGTCGTCGAGAGCTTCCAGAGCGGCGGCCACGGCTCGGGGGCGGTCGTAGGCAGCCATTGCAGCATCGAGTGCCGCCCGCAGTTGAGGTGCTTCGGTCACGCTCTCCTCCGGTGACCGTCGCCGACGACCGGAGTTGGCGAGCGCCACGGCTGCAACGGGCGGGAGGTCGCAATGGATGTCTCGCGGGACGCTGCCGTCACGGTCGGCAGCCTGTTCTCGGTGTGGCTGGTCCCAACAAAGGTCTGAATTCGCATTGTCTGGTTCTCGTTGTGAAGCGTCATATGGGTTTCTCAGGTAATTCGGAGCCGGTCGAGGCTTCGGATGATCGAAGAGATGCCCTGGATCGAGAGTCTGGCTCTCGCTTCGAGGGCTCATCTCCTCTGGTTCTCGCCGACACCGTAGAGCTCGCGAAGTCGGCTCGCCGTAATCTGTCTTGGGCGGGGCAATGCATCTCGTTCAAATGCCTCTTGCGTCGTCTCGACTTGGGCGAGTGGTGACAAAAGCGTTGGCGTGGGGTCTGGGCGCTGCGGGTACATTTCGAATCCGTGGCGTGGTCCCTTTCTTCCGTGCTGGATATCGGGTCGGTGGCAACCGACAGCGAGGACCTGGCATTGCAGAAACGGATGCTGGTGGGAGCGTCCGGTCTCGTCACGTTGGCTGCGGCAATCTGGGGGACGGTCTACCTGGTACTCGGTGAGTCTCTGGCCGCTCTGATCCCCGGTGGTTTCGCGGTACTCACCGCAATCAATCTGAGTGTGTACGCCAGGACCAAGCGCTACCGCGGGTTCAGGGCGACACAACTTGGCTTCTACCTGGTGCTGCCCTTTCTGCTGCAACTGGCCTTGGGCGGATTCGTCGGAGCATCAGCCGTAATCCTGTGGGCGGTGCTCGCCCCCCTCGGTGCGCTGGTCATGCAGGGACGCCGGGAGGCGGTCCGCTACATGATCGCCTACGGGGTGCTTCTGGTCGTGAGTCTCATTCTCCAACCCACCATGAACATCGACAACAACCTGGGGACGACCGCCGTTGGCCTCTTCTTCCTCTTCAATGTTCTCGCCGTCTCGGGAATCGCCTTCTTGATGCTCAACTACTTCGTCGGGCAGCGAGATCGAATCCAGGGACAGTTGTCGGAGGAGCGGGAGAGGTCCGAGGACTTGCTCCTGAACATCCTTCCCGATGAGGTGGCGAGCGATCTGAAACGGGATGGGAAGACGAAGGCGAGGCTCTTCCAGAGCGCATCGGTCCTATTCGCCGACATGGTCGATTTCACAGGGCTCGCCCAGGATTTGGAGCCCGATGCGCTGGTGTCGAGGTTGAACGACATCTTCACTGCCTTCGACGCCATAGCCGAGAGGCACGCCATCGAGAAGATCCGCACGATCGGGGACGCCTTCATGGCCGCATCTGGCGTGCCGACGGAGGCCGACGACCACGCCGAACGCATGGCGCTAGGAGCGTTGGAGATGAGAGACTTCGTCAGCGGCGTGGAAGGTGTCGACTTCCGGTTCGGGATCAGCTCCGGTCCGCTCGTCGCCGGGGTGGTTGGGACCTCCAAGTTCCAGTACGACATCTGGGGAGACACGGTCAACACTGCCAGCCGTATGGAATCGTCGGCCGAACCAGGACGGATCCAGTTGTCGGAATCCGCCTATCAGCTGATCGGAGACCGTTTCGACTGCCAACCCCGGGGGACATTGGAGATCAAAGGCAAAGGCAGCATGTCCACCTGGTATCTGGTGGGCGAACGAACGACGGTCTATAGAGACTGAGCCAGGTGCGTGTGGGCCGCAGTGCTTCTCAGCTGATCGAGTCGATCAATTCCTTGGCCACAAGTCGATATGGCGTCGACGAGCTCACGGCGAGAGCTCGCTCGTACTCGCCAGGGTCCATCGAATCGTGCAGAGACTCGAGCGCTTCTGAGGCCGCAGCGTTGATCATGATGCTGTCGGCGAACATTCGATGGTTGCTCGCCGGCTCGGCGATCACCGTGGCGAGAATCGCCACGGCTTCCCTCTGTCTTTCACCGGCAGCGAACACGATGGCGATCTGCAGCAGAGTCGTCAGCATCTCCAGCACCATGCCGGTGCGATCGGCCACGCGGAGGCTCTCAACGAACGCCGCCTCGGCTGCAACGAGGTCGCCGGCTTCGAGATTGGCCTCTCCCAAACCCATCAGCGACACCTGCATCGCCCTCGGGAA
>Ga0307417_10001330_pt1 | contig 10333 bp, 7 predicted proteins | sample SalMarWE160210MG_2_FD_202514 | JGI IMG/M metagenome (GOLD analysis project Ga0307417, IMG submission 202514) | Salt marsh sediment microbial communities from the Plum Island Ecosystem LTER, Massachusetts, United States - WE1602-10 | ecosystem: Environmental > Aquatic > Marine > Intertidal zone >...
GATGGGTGGGTCGTGCCACCAAGTCCTAGGACCTGTTGGTGCGAAGCAGGCTGCCCGGACCGAAGAATCGGCGAGAGGGCTCGCCTCCCACAGGGGAAGCGCCTCCCTCCCGGTAGGACGCCAGCCGTCTCGCCGATGCTTCGCCGGCTCAGGCCCGGTCGAGATGGCGCGCCGCGTTTAGCGCTGCCGCCGGCACCTGAAAACCAAGGACGCAAGACTCTCCCCCTCTTACGCCCCAACCACCGGGTTGACAAGCCGCCCGATACCCTCGATCTCGACCTCGATCTGATCCCCAGCGCAAAGAAACACCGGGGGCTGGCGGGCGAAGCCCACGCCCGGCGGGGTGCCGGTCAGGATGACGGTGCCCGGGAGCAGTGTGGTGTCCTGGCTGAGGAAGCTGATCAGCCGGGCCACCGGGAAGATCATGTCGGCGGTGCTGCCTTCCTGCATTAGCTCGCCGTTGAGCCGGGTGCGGATGGTCAGCCGCTGGGGGTCCGAGATCTCGTCTGCGGTGGCCAGCACGGGCCCCAGCGGGCAGAAGGTGTCGAAGCTCTTGCCACGCACCCATTGTCCGCCGCCGCCGTGCTTCTGCCAGCGCCGGGCCGAGACGTCATTGGCGCAAGTGTACCCGAGCACGTAGCCCAGGGCGAAAGCCTCGTCCACGTCCCGTGCCGGTCGGCCGATGACCACTGCCAGCTCGCCTTCGAAGTCCACCTCGGGCCCCTGGCTGCAGGCCGGCAGGCGGATGGGAGAGCCGGTGGCGGTGACACTGGTAGTGGCCTTCATGAACACGATGGGCTGCTGGGACAGGGAGGCGCCGGTCTCCTCGGCGTGGCGCCCGTAGTTCAGCCCGATGGCGAAGATGTTCGCCGGCTGAACGGGGGCGAGATAGGCCGCCACGGGCACCGGCTCTCCCGCGGGCTCCAGGGTCCCGTATAGCTCGCCCATCATGGGGACCGCGAAGTCGTCCGCCGTCAGTGCCCCCAGTCCGATTTCTCCCGTGGCATCCGCGTAGCGAACGATGCGCATCCGTTCGGTCTCCTAATCAAAGACTCCACGGCTCCAGGTCCAGCGCCGCATTCTGGTCCAGGGTGGTGGCGTTGGTCAGTACCGCGGTGCTGGCCCGCTCCGGCACCAGATAGCTGGCACCGACCCGCTGCAAATCCGCCAGGGTCACTCCGAGCACCCGCTCCCGGTAGCGCTTGCGCTGTTCCGGGCTGCGTCCATTGAGGAGATTGTGGAAGGCCCGCTTGGCCTCGCCGGCGGGCGAGCCTGGCTTGTCCAGGTGGCTGATGACCCCGAGTATGGCCTCTTCCACGGTGCGCCAGGGGTGGTCCTGGCTCTGCAGCCAGGCCAGGGAGGCGTCGAAGTCCGCAAGGGTCTCTCCCAGCCGTGGATCCCGGTAGGAGTAGAAGCGGAACGATCCGGAGTCGGAGTCGTAGGCCGCCCCTCCGCCGTAGGCCCCGCCCTGCTCGCGCACGACCCGGTGCAGAAAGCCATTGCGCAGCAGCTCGCCCAGCACCGTCAGGGGTGCCGCGTCTGGATGATCCACCGGGACCGTCGGGTAGGCCCGGGCGCAGAAGCTCACCTGGGTGCTGGTGACCCACGCCTGGTGGATCTGCCTCTGCTCGACCCAGGGGACGTACACGCCATCCCCGGCGGGCGGCGGCCGCTCTCCCCAGCGCCGGGCCAGATCCGTCGCCATGGTAGCGTGATGCTCCCCCTCTCCGACCAGCAGGAGCTGGCGCGGTGCCTCGCGCAACCGGTCCCGAATCTGCTCTAGCCTGGCTGCAAATGCTACCAAGGCTTCGCCGTCGTCCAAGCTGCGGTCCAGGGCCTTGAGTTGTCGCACCCCTTCCAGGCCGCGCCAACGATGGGCCAGCGCAGCGGACGGCGCAATGCCCTGGCAGGCAGCGAGGATGGCGTGGGAGTGGCCGCGGTCGGTCACCGACTGCTCGCTCTCCAGGCGGCTCTGGGAGACCAGCTCGCGCAACCGACCCAGCTCGTCGAAGCGGGCACCGTCAAAAGTCTCCTGCACCAGCTGGGACAGGGCGCCCTGGTTGCGTGCCAGGGCCTTGGCCGACAGCACGAGATAGCCTTTGGCCTGCTGCACGTCCGCCACGGTGCCGCGCACCGTGGCTTGGGCGGAGATGCCGCCGCTGATGGCCGCCTGCCAGGCCTGAGTCTGGAGGTAGTCCCGGCCGCCGCTGCCGACCTCGGTGACACAGCCGCAGAACAGGGGCAGCAGGTCCAGCAGCTCCTGCTCCAGGGGCGGGAGGTCGATCACCAGCTGCTGGTAGAGCAGACCGTTGGTGCCCTGGGCATACCAGGTGGCCGGCAAGGGACCGACGTCGGCACGGCTGCCTTGCGGCAGGCTCATTTCCGCCGGGACGTCTTCCAGGCCGACCTTGGGCAGTATCTCGGGGTCGTCCTGCCTGGCCTGGCGCGCCGCCAGCGCGCGGGCACGCTCCATAAGGCGCTGTTTGTCTGCTGCGGACAAGTCGGCGGCCAGCGCAGCCAGGCGCCCGCACTCATCGGCTGCCCGCCTGGCGCTGAGCTCGGGGTCCGGCGCCAGCACCAGGCGCACCCGGTGCGGATTGTCCAGCAGCAGCCGGCGCACCATGCCCTTGATGTACTCTGGATCCTCCACCCGCTCCCGCAGCCGGTTGAGCACCGGATCGATGGCGAGGGCCGCCGCCGGGTCGCCACCGTGTAGGGCCGGACCCAGGCCATTCAGCATGAGCTGCAGTCCATAGGGGAAGTGGTCGCCGCCGATCTCGCGCTGACTCAGCTCGACCTGATGCAGCATGGCCTCGACGGTCTCCTGTGGCACCCCATGCTCGGCCACCTCCTGCAGCACTCCCAGCACCAGTGCCTCCAGGGCCTCCGCATGCTCGGGGTCCGAGCCTTCCAGGCCCGCGGCGAGCACCATCTCCCGCAGGGAATCCTCCAGACCGCACAGGGGTGAGGGCGCGCTGCCCAGGGAACTGGTCTCCAGGGCCTGGCGCAGGGGCGAGGCGCTGTTGTCCAGCAGCACCCCGGTCAGCAGATGCGCCTCCAAGGCGGCATCCATGTTGGCGCTGTGACCGAGCAGCCAGCCCAACACGATGTGTGTCTTGTGCTCCAGGCCGCCCGGCTCGTCCATGGCGTAGTGCTCCGACACCGCGAGCGGCGCGCCGTAGCGCCGCTCGTCCGGGATCTCGGTATCCACCTCGGCCTGCTGGAAACGGCTCAGGGCACAGTCCTCGAAGTAGGCCTGGTGCTCGGCGGCGGGAATGTCGCCGAAGGTCATGAGCACGGCGTTGGAGGGGTGGTAGTGGGAACGGTGAAACGCCTTGAGCTGCTCATAGCTCAGCTTGGGAATCTCCTCCGGGTCGCCGCCACTGTTGTAGTGGTAGGTGGTCGTGGGGAACAAATGAGAGGTCAGCGTCTGCCACAGGGTCGTCACCGGGGAGCTCATGGCCCCCTTCATCTCATTGAAAACGATGCCTTTGTAGACCAGCTCGCTGTCGGGGTCGTCCGCCTTGGAGAGCTCCACCCGGTGACCTTCCTGGGCGAAGTCCAGCTCGTTGAGGTTAGGGAAAAAGGTGGCGTCCAGATAGACCCGCAGCAGGTTGTAAAAATCCTTCTTGTTCAGGCTGGCGAAGGGGTAGGCGGTCCAGTCGCTGCTGGTGAAGGCATTCATGAAGGTGCTGAGCGAGCGCCGAGTCATCATGAAGAAGGGGTCCCGCACTGGATAGTGCGCGCTGCCGCAGAGGCTGGTGTGCTCTAGGATGTGCGCCACCCCGGTGGAGTCCTGGGGAACGGTGCGGAAGGCGACCAGGAAGGCGTTCTGCGGATCGTCGGCGCTCAGATGGAAATGGCGGGCGCCGGTCTGGTGGTGGCGGTACTCCTCCACCTGCAGGCGCAGCGTCGGCACGGGCTCGCTCCTGACCCAGGTGAAGGCGGAATGCGGTGTGGGATCTGTCATGCCGTTGGACAACCTCGAAATCTCGGACTGCCGGGTAGTGTCAAGGTGGCACGCAAGCGGCGTCAAGTTGGCGACGATGGCCGATGGGAATTGAGACACGGGCTAGAAAGGAACAGGGGGAGCGCCCCGCCGCGGCAGGCCGCCGGGCGCTGGCGATCACCCTGGTATGTTCCAGACCCAGGGACTACCAGCACCGATGTGGTGGCTGATCGAGACGCCGGCGAGAAGCATCGTCGCGCAGCACAGGGCAATGATCCCGTCGCGTTTGAGCCGTGGCAGCCGGCTCCACCACTCGGAAAATCGGCACAGGGTTGTGGCGCATCCACTCTCGGACATGTGAATCACCTCGACGTTGGGAAGGTTTGACGGCTGGCTGCGGTGGGCACACCAGAGCCTCATGGCTGCGTGTTAGTATATTATCTAATCCTAATATTATCTACTCTGCGCGCTATGAGGTTGGCGGGACATCCGCGAGTCAGTTGGCTGGCACCGTGCGATGTGCCGCCCAGGCGCGCAGCTGTCCGATGCGCTCGGCCATCACCACCGACAGCGGCCGGGTGCGATTGACCTCCGCGAGCAGCAGCTCCGTGTCCAGGTGCCGTCCCTCGGCCTGAGCGGTGAACAGGGCGCCGATGACCACCTGCTCGATCTCGGCACCGGTGAAGCCCTCGGTGGCGTCTGCCAGACGTGCCAGGTCGACCTCGCCACCTTCCTGACCGCGCTTGCGCAGGTGGATGGCGAAGATCTGGGCGCGGGTATCCTGGTCGGGCAGATCAACGAAGAAGATCTCGTCCAGGCGCCCCTTGCGCACCAGCTCCGGCGGCAGATCCTGTATCTCGTTGGCGGTGGCTACGATGAACACCGGCTTGCGGCGCTCCGCCATCCAGGTGAGCAGCGTGCCCAGCACCCGCCGGGAGGTGCCGCCGTCGTGGTCCGCCTGGGAGACGCCCTTCTCCAGCTCGTCGATCCACAGCACGCACGGTGACATGGCCTCGGCAATCTGCAGGGAGCGGCGCAAGTTGCGCTCGGTCTCGCCGAAGTACTTGTTGTACAGGGTACCGAAATCCAGGCGCAACAGGGGCAGGCACCAGGTGCCCGCCACCGCCTTGGCCGCCAGGCTCTTGCCGCCGCCCTGAACCCCCAGCAGCATGATTCCCTTGGGTGGGTCCACGCCTGGCGTCTCGATTTCTCCCACGAAGGTCGCGCGACGCTGACGTAGCCACCGCTTCAGGGATTCCAGGCCCCCTACATCGGAGAATTCGGCCGTCTCCTGCTCGAAGCTCAGCCCCCCTTCCTTGTTGAGCAAATCGTATTTAGCCTGGGCCACCGCCGGCAGGTCGTCCTGGGTGATGGCACCGTCGTGCTGGATGGCCTTGCGCACCAGGCGCCGGGCGTCCGCCAGCGTCAGGCCGGAGAGATAGCGCACCATCATGTCCAGGCTGACGTTGTCGGTCTTCACCCGCCGTCCGTGCTGCGCCCGGGACCAGCGCTTGGCCTCCTCCCGTATCATCTCGATTAGTCTCTCCCGACTCGGCAGGGACAGTCGGAAGCTCACGGTCAGGTGGTCGAGCTCGATCGGTATCCGCAGCTCGTGGCTCAGCAGTACGACCGTGGTGTCGGTGCTCTCGCTGGCGTAGGCGATCTCCTTCAGCAGCCGGATGGTGACTGGATCGTCGAGGTAAGGATGAAAGTCCAGCAGTAAGTAGATGCCGCCCCGGGTGGCGGACTTGATCTGTGCCAAGGCATCGGCGGCTCTGGCGGGCTCGGTGAAGCGGGCAGCCTTGCCTTCGGGATCCGGGATGGGGGGTGCCATGTCGACGTGGAACACCGGCAGCAGGCCATCGGTAACGGTCCAGCGGTAGAGCTGCCGCCCCAGCGTCAGACGCAGCCTGCTCAACATGTCCATGACTCGCCGCTCTTCCTGGGACTCGACCACCACGATGGGGATGTGAGAGCGCAGGACCAGCTCCAGATCGTGGATATCATTCATGCAAGCTCTCCACCGGCATTGGCCGCAGACGCACATCTTACCCACTGCCGGGGGCACATGGCGGCTTGGCCGCTGCTGTTGCTACACTAGCCGGCATTTCCCACCAAGCTCCGCTTCATGCCGGCCCAGCCCGCCTGACCCGAATTCCGCACGCCATGCCGCAATCCTTTCCCAAGGTCGGTCTCGTCAGTCTGGGCTGCCCCAAGGCCCTGGTGGACTCCGAGCGCATCTTCACCCAGCCGCGGGTGGCGCCCTCTGCGAAGCGGAGATTCAGACGGGCATCGCATCATGACCTCTGGGCCAGGCCGGCCTGATCGGCGCCGGTGCAGGCCCGCTCTCACGCGCGCCTCGCAGGAATTGTTTGGCGCAGTCCGGCGGTTCTCGTGCATACTGTGCGGCCAAATCTTGGCCGACAGCGTCCCGCGTCCACTCCCACGCTTGCGAGGGCCAGGTGGAGTGCATTGCTCGGGGGGAATTCACGCTCTACGAGTCCCCGTGGCGCGCCTGGCGGTGTTGTATTCGTCAATTGAGTCCTAAAGGAGAGAAGCATGTCTGAAAAGCACCCAGTCGTGGCGGTGACGGGGTCCTCGGGAGCGGGTACCACCACTGTCAAGCGGGCCTTCGAGCACATCTTCATACGTGAAGGCATCACCGCCGGGGTCATCGAAGGCGACAGCTACCATCGCTACAACCGTGTGGAGATGAAGGAGGCCGTCATCCATGCAATCCAGGAAGGCAGACAGCTTAGTCACTTCGGCCCCGAGGCCAACCTCTTCGAAGTGCTGGCAGACGCCTTCAGGGAATACGGCGAGGCCGGCACCTGCAAGCGCCGCTATTATCTGCACAGCGATGAGGAGGCGCAGGCCTTCGCGGGGTTGGAGGCGGGTGAGTTCACCCACTGGGAGGAGCTGCCGGCGGGCACCGACCTGCTATTCTACGAGGGGCTGCACGGCGGCGCGGTGGACGGCGAGGTCGATGTGTCCAAGTACGTGGATCTGCTGGTGGGCGTGGTTCCCATCGTCAACCTGGAATGGATCCAGAAGATCCACCGCGACGCCGCCGAGCGTGGCCACTCTGCCGAGGACATCGTCGACACCATCCTGCGCCGCATGCCGGACTACGTGAACTACATCGCGCCGCAATTCTCCCGCTCTCACATCAACTTCCAGCGGGTACCGACGGTGGACACCTCCAACCCCTTCATCGCCCGCGACATCCCTACGCCGGACGAGAGCTTCGTGGTCATCCGCTTCCGCAATCCGAAGACGGCCAACTTCCCGTACCTGCTGCAGATGATTCACGACTCGTTCATGTCGCGACCCAACGTCATCGTGGTGCCGGGGGGCAAGATGGGATTCGCCATGGAGGTCATCCTCGGCCCCCTCATCGACCAGATGATCGAGAAGGCCCGAGCGGCCCAGAAGAAGGGCCACGCGCACAGATGAGCTGGCGACGGAAGCTGGGGACCAGCAGCGGTCCCCGCCATGAGATGCGCCTTCTGTGAGGTCGCCAACGGTCGCGCCCAGGTGCCACTGGTCTACCAGGACGACCGGGTGGTCGCCTTCCATGACCTCAAGCCCCGGGCGCCCCTCCACGTGCTGGTCATCCCGCGCGCGCAAGTCACGACCCTCAACGACCTGGAGGATGCCGGTCTGGCGGGCCGGCTGATGATGGTGGCCCGCCAGCTGGCCGGTGAGCTGGGTCTGGCCGAGGACAGCTGCAGGCTGGTGCTGAACTGCAACCGTGCGCCAGGCCAAAGCGTCTGGCACGTTCACGTGCACCTGCTGGGTGGTCGGCGCATGAGCTGGTCGCCGAGCCTTCAAGTTCGACGGCTGTACCGCCTTCTCGGGCCTGTTCGCCGGCGGCTTCGAGTCGGGGGACACCAGCGCCCGGACCGTCTCCGTGCCGTAGCGGGCTGCTTCGCAGCACGCCGCTGTTGGCTGAGAGTCCGGATCACTGGCGTGTCGGCCACGCTGGCGGAGGCGTAGTCAGCTCCGCTATTCCAGGATCTTGACGAGGGCGCCGGAGTCGATGAGATCCTGCAGGCGCGGGGGTGGGGTGGCCGGCTCCGGGGCGCCTTCCACGTCCTCGGTGGCGTCGACGAACTCCAGGTGCACCGCCTCCGGCCGCAGCTCCACCGCGTAGCCCTCCGACCATGCCAGGTGCGCCTGGATCTCGGCGCGGCGCGCATCGGCGTCGTCTCCGAACAGCAGCACGACGAAATAGGGTCGGTGGCAGCCGGTGAAGTGGCGGCAGCGCAGTCGGGCATCGGTGAGCTCCCGTACCCGATCCGGCAGGCCCCCGACGGCGTTGATCTCCACCTGGGGTGCCATGACCATGGTGAAGCGTGCCGGGAGAGGGCCGTACTCGCGTCTCCAGCGTTTCAGGACCGCCGGCACGAAGCCGGCTATCTTGGCCACGGTCCAGCTCTGCACGTGGGCTGGAACCCCGTCGATCTCGACTACACCGGCAATCTGGCTCATCTGCTCACTCGTGGGGCGGCGCCCCCTGGCGCCTACACTACCGAGGATAGTGAGTCCGAGCGCCCGGTGCAAAGGCCGGTGCGCCGGCTCGGCAATACCCGACAGTCATGTTTGACTTTCGAAGCCGCCCGGTGCTGGTCTACTGCCGCAGCGGCGCCCGCAGCGCCCACGCCAAGCCGGTGGTGTGGGACGACGCCCGCCATCCCATCTCCGCCCCGGGGCCTGGACGGCTGTACCTGCTGGGTGTGCGCGACCACGAGGTCGGCTAGCGACTGGCGGTGGCGTAGCGTTTGCGCCCGTATTCGGTGTAGGCTTCGTGCACCAGGGCTGCCAGCGCTCTGTTGTTCCACGGCTTGGTGACGAATTTGTAGGCGGCACCCCGGTTGACTGCCGCGGTCACCGTGTCCAGGTCGGCATGTCCGGTGAGCACGATCCGCATCATGTTCGGGTACAGCACCTTGAGCTGGCTCAGGAGCTCGATCCCGGAGACCACGGGCAGCTCTTGGTCGCAAATGATGACGCCCACCTCTTGGGTGGCAAGCAGCTCTGCGGCATCCACCGGATTCTGGGCCGTGAGCACGGCGTAGCCTTCGCGCCGCAGCAGTGCCTCGAGCGTCAGCAGCACGGTGCGATCGTCATCCACCACCAGGACCCTGCGCTGGTCCGGGATCTGGCGGAACTCATCGCGATCGAAGCGGACGGGCTCGCGTAGCAGCGCCTCGAGCTCGGCCGCAGGCATCGGCCGGCCGAACAGGTAGCCCTGCACCAAGTCGCACTGGTGGCGCAGCAGATATCCCAGCTGGCCGCGGGTCTCCACGCCTTCCGCCACCACTCGCATGCGCAGGCTGTGTGCCAGGGCGATCACCGCCAGGGCGATGGTGGCCTCGTCCGAGCTCAAGGTGATGTTGCTGACGAAGGTCCGGTCGATCTTCAGCTTGCGGAACGGGAAGCTCCGCAGATAGGCGAGACTGGAGTAGCCGGTGCCGAAGTCGTCCACGGTGAGCTGGATGCCGATGTCATGGAGCTCGTTCAGCACATGGCTGGCCCGCTCCGGATTGTCCATCAGGGTGCTCTCGGTCAGCTCCAGCTCCAGCTGATCGGGCTCGATGCCTGCGCCACTGACGGCCGCCATGATGCCGTCCATGAGCGCCGCATCCGTGAACTGACGCGCGGAGAGGTTCACTGCGATCCGAAATTCGCGCGCTACCAGCGGACCCCAGTCCCGTCGCTGCCGGCAGGCCGTCTCCAGCACCAACTTGCCGATCCGGCTGATCAGACCCGTCTCCTCGGCCAAGGGAATGAACAGGCCGGGAGACACCGGGCCCCGCTCGGGGTGGGGCCAGCGTGCGAGCGCTTCCACCGACACGATCTTGCCCGTCTCCAAATCGATGATGGGTTGGTAGTGAACCCGGAGCTCGTTCTGGCCCAAGGCCTGGCGCAGCTCTTCCTCCAGCTCCAGCTTGTGCACGGACTCCCGGTGCATGTCGGGACTGAACAGCTGGCTGCGGGCGCGTCCCGAAGCCTTGGCCTTGTACATGGCCGTGTCGGCGGCCTGCAGCAGCTCCTCCACCGCCGCCAGCCCGTGGCCATTGAGCACGACGCCGATGCTCAGCGTCACGCTGATCTTGCGGCCGCCCAGCTTCATGGGTCGCCCTGCCTGTTCCTGGATGCGATCCGCGAGTGCCCTGGCCTCGGGCTCCCCCCCCACCTCGGGGAGCAGAACCGCGAACTCGTCGCCTCCGAGTCGGGCGACCGTGTCGGCCGGTCGCAACGCCGAGCGCAGGCGGCGTGCGACGGAGATCAGCAGCTGATCACCGGTGTAGTGTCCCAGCCCGTCATTAATGGTCTTGAAGCGGTCCACATCCATAAACAGCACTGCGAATCGCAATC
>Ga0307417_10001331_pt1 | contig 10332 bp, 8 predicted proteins | sample SalMarWE160210MG_2_FD_202514 | JGI IMG/M metagenome (GOLD analysis project Ga0307417, IMG submission 202514) | Salt marsh sediment microbial communities from the Plum Island Ecosystem LTER, Massachusetts, United States - WE1602-10 | ecosystem: Environmental > Aquatic > Marine > Intertidal zone >...
CAGCGGCAGCAGCAATGCCGCGGTGAAGGCCAAAAAAGCTCCGAAAACGCCCAGCAGGAGCAGGCCCCGGTCGTCACGCAGGCCAAGATACATATTCTTGGTCCAGCCTTCCCACATTTCCTTCAGAGAGGTGTACATGCGCGTGGCGGCCACCCGCCGCCCGTCCGCCACCACCAACCGGTAACCGCGTCTTTTAGTCAGCACGGCCAGGTCCTTGTCTTCCACGATCGAACTTTTAATCGCTGCATGGCCGCCGACTGCCTTGTAGACGCTGCGCTTGATAAAAATGAACTGCCCGTTGGCAATCGCGTCCTTGCGTTTGGGATCGTTGACTTTGCGCGGGGAAAAACCCACCGAGAGTGCGGTCATCACCAAGGGTAATACGGCCCGCTCCCAGAAAGTCACCATGACCTGACGGGTCATGATGGTAAACAGGTCGGCATGTGTCTCGACCGCCTTGGTGTAGACCGACGCCAGCGCATCCGGCGTGAGGATGGTATCTGCATCCACGAAGCACAACCAATCGCCGCGCGCCGCCGAGGCGGCCTGGGTCAGCGCATAAGGTTTTCCCGCCCAGCCCGGGGGCAGGTTCGAGCCAGTTATAACCAGCAACCTGTGATCCTTCGCCGCGTAATGGCGAAGGATATCGGGCGTGGAATCGGCCGAGCGATCATCGAGCACGATCAGCTCGAAATTTGGATAACTCTGCGCCAGCAAAGACTCCACACAGCTGCGGATGTTGCGTTCTTCATCCCGCGCCGGTACACAGACCGAGATCAGCGGTGCTTCAACTGGAGCGGAAACCGGCATGACAACAACATCCAGCTGGTACTGGTTGTGCAACCAGGTGATAATGATCACGCCGGCAACAAACGCAAGCGAGGAAAAAATGACGTAAAGCATAGCAGCTAACTCACCCGCACCACCGACCCCCGTTCCGTCTTCTCGACCTCGATCCTGGTCGGGAAAGCATCCTTCAGTTCGTCCAGGTGGGTGATAACCAGGATCTTGGCAAAATCCCCTTTGACCAGGTTGATGGCCTCGATCAGGCGCTGGCGGCCCTGCGCATCCTGGGAGCCAAAGCCTTCGTCAATCACCAGCGTTTGCAGGCGCGCACCCTTGCGTTGCGCCAGCACCTCGGACAGCGCCAGCCGGATGGCAAAGTTGACCCGGAAAGCCTCACCGCCCGAGTACATCTCGTAATCTCGCATACCGGCTCCATCACTGATTTGGATCTCGAGCGTCTCTTTTAAATCGTCGCGTTTCTTATCCTTGTATTCAGCCTGGGTCACAAAGCGAATACTCATCGCGCCGTTGCTCAGGCGATCGAGCAGTTCGTTGGCCTTGGACTCGATCTGGGGCAGGGCCTGCTCGATCAGCAGTGCCGGGACTCCGTCTTTGCCGAAGGCCCGTTCAAGGGTTTTGTGCTGGCTGATCTGGCGGGTGTAGGCCTTGCGCTGGGTTTCGTAATCCGCCTTGCGGGCACGCAGATCGTCCAGTACGGTCACCTTCTGACGGGCAGCACCGACTTCCTGATTGAGGCGATTTTCCTGTCCCTGCAAGTCGAACAGGTCGCGCTCGGCGGAATCGAGGTCCGGCGCTTGCGACTCGGCCGCCGCCAGGACCGCTGCAGCTTCAGCGTATTCTTTTTGCTGCCTGGCAAGCTCCTCACCAAGCTTCGAGACCTGGGCTGTCAGGTCCTTGATCTCCCGTTCCAGGGGGGCCAGCGCCGCACGCGAGGCTTCAAGCTCACGGTGTTCCTCGTCTGCCGCGCGGCCTTCGGATTCAGCCTGGCGGGCGGCATCGTGCGCCACGGCATCGTAACCCAGTTGCTTGAGTTCAGCATCGACCGCAGTAAGCTGGACCAGCGCCTGCTCGGCGTAATTTTTCTTCTTGAGCGCCGTTCCAACCTGTTTGAGGCGTTTCGCTCCCTCGTTTTGCCATTCGGAAGTTGCACCCTGTAATGTCTCCAGACGTTCCTGCAATTGTGAGAGCAGGCTGGCTCGCGCGACACGCTCATCGTCCACTCCGGCCAGGGCAGCCACCTGCTTCTCAAGCGCCTCGACTTCCTGCACCAATTCATCCACGCGGGATTTATTCGCGCGCCACTGGTCACCCATTTGTGTGCCTTCTGTCTGCATTTGTGCCAGCGTGGACCGGCGGTGTTCGTCTGTGAGGGGTTGCCCGCACAACGGACAGGCGGCGCCCTCGACAACCTCAAGTTTTTTAATGCGCTCGTCCAGCGCGACCATCTGGAGCTTGAGCGCCTCGTTTTCTGCCCGCATGGCAGAAACCTGCTCGCGCGTGGCATCCAGTTTAACCCGGGTTTCGTCACGCTGCCCGAGGCGGGATTCAGTTTCGGTTAATTGCTTTTCGACCCCCTCGATCTGCGTTTTTACCTCGTCCAGAGCCGAACGCTGTTCGGTGAAAGCCTGCCCTTGGTTTTCCAACGCTGCCTGTTCAGCCTCCAGGTGGGCGCGCTCGGCAGCAATCGCTTCCAGCAACGGTTGGCGGCGTTTTTCATGTTCGCGAAATTGAGCGGCGATCCCCTCCCAGCGCTCCAAATCGGCACGCGCTGCCTGCCAGCGCTTGAAGGCCGATTCGACTTCCTGGGCGCGCTCGAGCAGGTCTGCAAAAGTCGCGCGCTCCGCTTCCCGTCCGGACAGGCGGGTTTCTAGTTCGCCGAGATTCTTCCCGGAACGTTCCAGGGCTGCCGCCAGCCTCTCAACCAGCTTACGCTGGTTATCGAGGGAAGCCACTTCTTTTCGCATACTTTCCAGGACAGTCGCCTGGGTTTTGCGTGTCGTCGCCAGCCGCTTGAGTTCCTTTTCCAGTTCTTTCAGGCGTGATTTTCGCTGGGCTTCTTCGACCAGCTCGGCTTCGATCTCAGCCACCCGGCCGTCGATATTCTCAACTTCGCGTTCGAGTGCCTTGCGGCGCTCGGCGGTGCGTTCCTTGTAGATCTCCCAGGTTTCCAAGCCGAGAATGTTGCTGAGTACTTCCTTGCGCTTGCTGGCGGTCTGCTGGGTGAAGTGGTCGGCTTTGCCCTGCAGGAAGAAGGCCGCATTGACGAAGGTTTCGTAATCCAGGCGCAGGATCTGTTCGATGCGCGCCTGCGTCTCGCGGATCGTGCGCTCGGTCAGCGGACGCCAGTTTTCGCCATTTTGCACCTGGAATTCCAGCACAGTGGATTTGCCACGCGGCAGCGAGCGTTGTACACGGTAGAGATTGTTCTCGTAGGAAAATTCAAACACGACCTCAGCCGCCTCCGACTGCAAGTTAACCAGCGACTCGTCACGTTTACGCGCCTGGCCAAAGAGCGACCAGGTGATCGCATCCAGCAAGGACGATTTGCCCGCTCCGTTCGAGCCTGAGATGCAGGCCAGGTCGAAGCCGGTGAAATCCAATTCGATCGGGTCGCGATAAGAAAGAAAACCGGAAAGACGCAGGGATACTGGGATCATGAAAGTTGCTTGTGGAAGGCGTGCTGGGATTTGATGCGCTGGTAACCAAGGGCTTCATAAAACTTATGCGCTTCGGTGCGGATGACGTTCGAGCGCAGGTAAAGTGTCTGGCAGCCGTGTTCGCGCGCCCAGGCTTCGGCCTGCTGCATCAGTGCACGGCCCACGCCGGATCCACGCCGGGCTGCATCCACCACCAGCCCACCGACTTCGGCCGTGTGGTCGAGGACGATCAAACGGTAAATGAAGACATGCACCCAGCCAGCCACCAGCCCTTCTACCTCAGCCACAAAGACGGCATGATCGTCATCCCCGCTGATGCCTCCCAGACGCGAGATCATTTCCGCTTGCGAAGACGGATACCCCAGTTGCGTAGCCAGTTCGGCCAGGGCAGCCAAATCTTCAAATCGGACTTCACGTACGGTAATCGTATTGGTTTTAGACATAAGCAAGTGAATTATACCGTCAACCCCCAAAACCGTTCCCAGCCTGCTTGCCGAAGGGTTAGACTGATGTTATCATGAGACAGAAATCCTATGCTAGAAACCGCCTCTGCCCGCGCCCGCCGTCGCCTGATCCTACTCGGGATCACCCTCGTCACCCTCCCATGTTACTGCCTGGGGTTTGTTGCGGTCGGATTGGCTCCCAAACCCGGCCAAGCCACTGCCACGCCCACGATCACCGCTACAGTGCCGACGCCAACCCCTCCGCCGACGCTCACGCTGACCGCGACCGAAGGCCCCGCTCTCACCCCAACTGAAATACCCACTGGAACTGAGACCCCGACAGAGACCGCATCTCCCACGCCGTTCCTGCCGCCAACACGCACCTTCACGCCTCAGCCGACGGACACACCGACCTTTACGCCTACTTACACCCCGACGATTTCGCCGACGCCTTTCCAGCCCCCCACGCCGACCTTCACGCCCTCTCCGACAGCGACGCGCACGCCGACCCCGACGACACCCCCACCAGCGACAGCCAGCGCCACCCCGACTACCACGCCCTAATCAATCCGCTTCTTCTGGTGCAATGTATGAGCGACATCAAGCCCTTTCTCAAGTCTTTGATTTCCGTATCCGGGTTGTCGGCTTACGAGACACCCGTGATGCACTTGATCGAGGAGCGTTGGCGCCCACTGGTGGACGAAATCAGCCTGAGTAAACTTGGCTCACTGCACGGATTGAAGCGTGGCAGCGGCTCAACGCCACGCCCGTCGATTGCTGTCGCCACCCACATGGACGCCATCGGGCTGATGGTCACCGGCCTGATGGATGGTTTTTTACACTTCACCGACGGTGCTGTGGTTGACCCACGCGTACTGCCTGGACAGGCAGTTACCGTGCACGGCAGGCAGGACCTGCCCGGCATCATCGTCCAACCGCCAGCCCGGTTCCTACCTGAGGGCGCCGGGGACGGCACTGTCGAAGTCCAATACCTGCTGGTAGACGTAGGAGTGCCAGCGCGCAAGGTGGCTGAATTGGTGCGGGTTGGCGACCCAATCTCCTTCGCCAGCCAGCCGGTCGCGCTGACAGGTGAGACCCTGGCTGGTCACTCACTGGACAACCGCGCCTCGGTCGCTGCGCTGACTGTCTGCCTGGAGGAACTGAAGGGCATTGTCCATGCCTGGGATGTGTGGGCAGTTGCCACCGTCCAGGAAGAAATCAACTACGCCGGGGCTTACACCTCGGCTTACGAACTGCGCCCGGATCTGGCAATTGTGGTCGATACGACCTTCGCCAAAGGACCCGGCGCGAACGACTGGCGCACCTTTCCAATCAACAAAGGCCCAGTGCTGGGAATTGGCCCCAACATCCACCCATCTTTGCATAAGCGCTTCAAGGAATTATGCGATCAACTGGAAATCCCCTTCGGGATCGAGCCCATGCCACACCACTCCGGAACGGATGCCTATGCCATGCAGGTTACTGCCGAGGGCGTCCCGACCATGGTGGTCAGCATCCCGCTGCGCTACATGCACACCCCGGTGGAATTGATAGCGCTCAAAGATGTCCAGCGCACCGGCCGCCTGCTGGCCGCGTTCATCGGTGGCCTGGATCGGGATACACTGAACAGCCTCAGCGGGGACGAATAATCATGCCAGCCAATACGCCTACCATCGCTGCCGCCCAATTCAAGCTGCTCGAACGCCTGACCAACGCCCTAGGCGTCTCCGGCGACGAGGGCGAAGTGCGCCGGATCGTGCGCGAGGGAGTCAGCCCATTTGCCGATCAAATCAAGGTGGATGCGATTGGCAACTTGCTGGTGACCAAGCACGGCTCCGGCCGGAATCGTCTGCGCGTCATGCTGGACGCCCATATGGACGAGATCGGCCTGATGATCGTCTCGGACGAAGGCGACGGTTTGTACAATTTCGAGACAGTCGGCGGGATCGACGTCCGCCAACTGGTCGGCAAAAACGTCCTGATAGGCCGGGAGCACATTCCGGGTGTAATTGGAGCAAAAGCCATCCACCTGACCACCCAGGAGGAGCGCCGCAAGAGCATCCCGCTGGAGGCGCTGCAAATCGACGTCGGCCCTCAGGGTGCAAAGATCGAGGTCGGCGACCGGGCGACCTTTGCCACCCGCTTCCAGCGTGTCGGAGCATCGATCATGGCCAAGGCAATCGACGACCGCATCGGCGTCGCCACGCTGATCGAACTGGTCAAACACGCCCCGCCGAATATCGATTTGCTGGCCGCCTTCACCGTGCAGGAGGAGGTCGGTCTGCGCGGTGCCAAGGTCGCTGCGCAGACCTTCGCACCCGACCTGGCCTTTGCCATCGATTCGACCCCGGCTTACGACCTGCCCCGCTACGATGGCGGAGAGAACACCCAATACAATACCCGGCTCGATCACGGTCCGGCCATCTACATCGCCGATTCGTCCACACTAGGCGATCCGCGCCTGATCCGTTTTTTGTCCAAATCGGCCGAAGCTGAGGGCATCCCATACCAATTCCGCCAACCGGGCGGAGGCGGGACGGATGCTGGCGCCATCCACAGAACGCTGGCTGGGATCCCCTCCGTTTCCGTCTCGGTGCCCGGTCGCTACGCGCACACCGCCATTGGCCTGTGCCGCGTGCCGGACTGGAAACACACCCTGGCATTGTTGCACGCCGCCCTGCTGAGAGTCTCGCCCGGGCTCTTGGCTGACGAACGGCGTTAGCATCCTTTCTAGTACTGGTAGGTATAAATGAATGGTTTGATTGCATTACTGGGATCAGGTGAATATTTGCCGGTCATGGATCCAATTGACCGCGTCCTGCTGGAGAGCGTCAGCGCAGACGGTCACACGCCGCGCGTGGTCTGCCTGCCGACTGCGGCAGGCACGGAAGGCGAAGCCAGCGTGCAGCGCTGGATGGACATGGGCCTGCGGCATTTCCGCCAGCTGGGTGCGGAGGTAAGCGCCTTGCCGATTATCGACAAAACCTCGGCTGACGATCCGCAATACGAAGCTCAGCTCGAGGCGGCCGATCTGATCTACTTCTCAGGCGGCAACCCGCTCTACCTGTTCGAGACCATGCATGGCAGCCGCGCTTGGGCGGCTGCGCAAAAAGCCTGGGACCGCGGTGCAGCGTACGCCGGATGCTCGGCCGGAGCAATGATCCTGGCCGCGCTGGTGCCGGATGTCCGTACCGCGGGATTGCGCCAGGTGGAAGCCTTCAACCAGCTACCAGCTGTTTCGGTCATCCCGCATTTCGACCGCATGCAGCTTTGGCGTCCAATGATCCTGACCGTGTTACGCGGTCGCCTGACAGGAGAACAATATGCATTGGGCATCGACGAAAATACTGCACTGATTGGACGCCTGAACCAGACTTGGCGCGTAATGGGCGCGGGCAAGGTCTATCTGATCGATCGCGAAGGAACCCAAGCCCATAGTGCAGGCGAAGAATTCAAGTTACCGGACACCACACAGGAGCGTAAATGAAAGCCTTGATCCAGAAATTGGCTGAGGCCACCGGACCCTCTGGCCACGAAAGCGCCGTGCGCGACCTGATCCGCGCGGAGGTCGATCCGCTGGCCGACGAAGTTCGCGTCGACGCGCTGGGAAACCTGATCGTCCGCAAGGGCCAGAAGGGCAAAAAGCTCATGCTGGCCGCACACATGGACGAGATTGGCTTGATTGCCACCCACATCGATGAGATCGGCTTTGTACGCTTCACCAATGTCGGCGGGGTCTTCGTACGCAACCTGCCCGGCGGGCGCGTGCGCTTTCTGAACGGCACGCGCGGCGTGATTGGCACCCATCCAGCCGACAAGCTAAAAGGTTCTTTCAGCCTGGACAAGGCATTTATCGACGTAGGCGCGTCCAGCCAGAAAAACTGTCCGGTCAAGGTGGGCGACATGGCCGTATTCGAGCGTCCCTTCAGCGAGTTGGGTAAGCGCCTGGTCGCCAAGTCGCTGGACGATCGTGTGGGCGTGGCTGTAATGATCGAAACCCTGCGCCGTTTGAAATCAACTCCCTTTGAGATCTATTTCGTCTTCACTGTGCAGGAGGAAATTGTCGAGCGCGGCGCCGGCCCAGCCGCTTATGGTATCGCCCCGGACCTGGCATTGGCTGTGGATGTCACCTCCACTGGCGACACACCGGAAGCCCATAAAATGGAAGTCTCACTGGGGAAAGGCCCGGCAATCAAGATCCGCGACCAAGCCATGATCTCTGACCCGCGCATCGTCGCGTGGATGACCAGCACGGCCGAGAAAACCGGCCTCCCGTACCAGCGCGAGGTACTCGAACTGGGCACCTCCGACGCGCGCATGATCCAGGTCAGCCGCGCAGGCGTGCCAACCGGTTGTCTCTCCATCCCCTGCCGCTATGTCCACTCCCCGTCTGAGATGGTCGACTACGACGACGTACAGAACACCGTCCAATTAATGGTCGCGCTGCTCAGCGCGCCAGTCCCAGTAGGATTATGATACGAAAATTTAGATTCCTGTCTTCTCTGCTCTTGCTCCTGACCCTGCTCTCCGGCTGCGGAAACCTTCCTGTAAATTTGCCCTTCTTCAATGCAACCCCCACCGCTACCGGCACCCCAGTCACCACCCCCACCAGCGGGCCGTCTCCGACATCCCAGCCTGCGACACCTTCCAGACCGGATTCGCTACGCCTGTGGGTTCCACCTCAATTCGATCCCAACGCCGACACAGATGCCGGCAAGCTGTTCAAAGCCCGCCTGGACGACTTCGCCTCCCGCAACCCCGGGTTGATCATCGATGTGCGCGTCAAGGCTATCAGCGGCCCGGCCAACCTGCTTGATGAGCTGCTTCTGACCCAGAACGCGGCGCCAGAAGCTTTACCAGATTTGATCGCACTGCCGCGCTCCGATTTGGAAACCGGAGCGCTGAAAGGCGCGTTGCATCCTTTCGACGGATTGAGCGAGATACTCAATGATCCCGACTGGTATACCTATGCCCGCCAATTAGGGCATGTCAAGAACACCGCTTATGGATTGCCCTTTGCTGGCGAAGCCCTGCTGCTACTTTACCATCCCAGCCAGCTGGGCCAACTACCCGACACTTGGGAAGGCATGCAATCCCAGGGGGTAACGCTGTCCATCCCGGGTGCCGATCCCGCAGCCACCTTCGAGCTTTGCCTGTATCAATCGACTGGTGTAAAGCTGGTTGACGAACAGGGCAATCCCAAGCTTGATCAGGGGACGCTTACGGCCCTATTTGCCTTCTTGCATGCAAACCTGCAAAACGGCATGATCCCATTCAACGTCACCGGATACCAGAACGATACCCAATCCTGGCAGGCGTACAGCGATGGCTTCGCGAACACCGTGGTCACCTGGTCCTCACGCTATCTGATGGACACACCAGCTGATACGCTCCCTGCACCACTGCTCGGGCTTGATGGAACCGCATACACCGTAGCCACCGGCTGGTCCTGGGCACTGGCTGGATCCAACCCAAGCCGGCAGGCGCTGGCCGTCAAACTGGCCGAATTCCTGGTCGACAGCGAATTCCTGGCCCCCTGGACGAACGCCGCCGGGGTGCTTCCCACCCGTCCCAACGCCCTGGCTGCCTGGCCCGATAAGACCCAGCAGGCGAATTTGAACGCAATCATGCTATCCGCTCAACTGGCGCCTTCTGAGGATGTGACGACCAGCCTCGGTCCAGTAATCGAAGAAGCCGGCCTTAAAGTACTCAATGGACAGCAAACCCCCGAGGAAGCAGCCCAGGCAGTCATCGATAGTTTGAAATAGAATTAACGCGCCTGGGATATGCTAGAATAAGAATGTTAGAAATTTATGACACTTTAGAAAGGAGAAAAATTCATGCAAATCAGTAAAGCAGTTGCAAACCTTATGGGCGCTCAGATCGGGCACGAACTAGGTGCTTCTCATCAATATTTACAGGTCGCTACTTACTTCGACAACCTGGCCTTCAAGAAACTGGCCAATTTCTTCTACAAGCAGTCCGCCGAAGAACGCGAACATGCAATGAAATTTGTCCACTTCCTGACCGAGACCGGCGTGGATGTTAAAATTCCCGCTGTGGCGGCTCCAAAATACGAAATCGCTTCAGCTGAAGCCGCTTTCCAGATGTCATTGGAATGGGAACTGGAAGTCACCCGTCAAATCCACGCCATGGTAGAACAAGCCGCCAAGGATAAGGATTACGCCTCCCACAACTTCTTGCAGTGGTATGTAGACGAACAGGTCGAGGAAGTTTCCACTATGGAGACGATGCTCGAAATCGTCAAACGCGCCGGAGAAAAGAACTTGCTGATGGTCGAGGCTTACTTGATCCACGAAGCCGCGTAGCGTGCCATTTCTTTCAAAAACAAATAAAAATCACAACAATACCCCGCGCATGCGCGGGGTATTGTTAGTTTGCCAAGAGCCTATTTCTTCTTAGAA
>Ga0307417_10001332_pt1 | contig 10331 bp, 13 predicted proteins | sample SalMarWE160210MG_2_FD_202514 | JGI IMG/M metagenome (GOLD analysis project Ga0307417, IMG submission 202514) | Salt marsh sediment microbial communities from the Plum Island Ecosystem LTER, Massachusetts, United States - WE1602-10 | ecosystem: Environmental > Aquatic > Marine > Intertidal zone...
GACTCGGCGGATAGATACGCTTGAAGCATAGGCAAGAGGCTGCCGTCCCGATCGAAGATGACCTTTGCACCGGCCATGAGCACGCTCGTGGTTCCCTCGTCTAACGGTTCGGCGAGCCACGACCAACTCGTAAGGCCGTATTCCACCTCAAGGCCCGAGGTGTGAACCACCCGCAAGCTTTGGACCTTCCCCCAGTCTTCTTCTTGGACGGAAACTACGGATCCCATGTGCTCGAGCCAACTGCGATCCGCGAGCAGGGCGCCTGGGTCCTCGACCAAGATCACCAGATCGACGTCCGAACCGGGGCCGGCCTCGCCGCGCGCCCAAGACCCGACCAGCAGGATGCCCGCGATGTCCGACCGTGCCTCACCCCAAGTGCGCACGCTCTTGGAGAATGTAGCCAGGGCCGTGGAAGCCCCCCGATTCATGGAAGGTGTGTTCACGTCGTCGGTCGCGCTCCCTCGTTGGCCCTACAGCGGGTCCGGTGCCCGGCCCACCCACGCCGGCGCCTCGCCGTAGGTCTGCCCCAGGATGTGATTGAGCTGGGCTGCGTGATCCTGTACGTGACGCATGTTGTAGATCAGCAGTTCAGCAAACGACACGCTCCCCCAAGAGAAATTACAGATTCGCTTTGCCGCCTCATTGGTCAGCGAGGAAAGCGTGACCCGGCACTTTTCATGGCAGTGCACCAGATAGTCCGTCAATGCACTTTGGTCGATGGGGGTCGCAGGCATTGCCCCGGCGGGATCGAGCTCCTCCATGCCAAATGGGTCGGGCGGGGCAAAGCCTTCTACCGATCCACTGAGATACAGGTCCAACCAGAACAACGTGTGGTAAACGACATACCAAAGCTCGGGCAATTGACTGCGGTCGACCAGCCGGTCCTCGGGAATTGCCTTCAGGGCGTGGTCCAACATATCGATGGCGGCGCCGAACTGGGACCAGATGATGCTCTTCCATTCAGGATCCACGCGTGACCTCCTCACTTGAGCGTCTCATATCCCCTGACCCGCCCAATTTCGGACATCCACCACCATTATGCCTCATGCCCGGGGGGACACACAAAGAAGTCCGCCGGGACGGGGCCCCGGCGGACACACACCGCCTTAAATTGAGTGGGACACGCGCCGAGGCCGAACTCAGGCGACGTAGGCCATCGGCAAGAGCCAGCCGAACCCGACAATGTGCAAGATATGCAGGGCGGTGAAGTCTGCCAAACCGCGCATCTTGAAGACCACAGCTGCCAGAATCTCCAGCGCCACCCCAATCCCCACCGCCAGGAGCAGGAAGGATCGCGATGCGCTTGGCGATCCCGCCCTGCCCATCCATTGGTAGACGAGCACGCCGATGATCCCAACGACCAGACCCACTCCAGCGAAGAAAATGGCCGTGTCCCAGCGCGCCGCAGCCAAGCCCTTGGCCGCCAGCTGATCGGGTGTGGTCAGGGCGTTGGCACGCGCGAAGGCGTACACACCCGAAATGGCCGCCACACCCACAATCAGAATGACCGAACGTACAAGCGCAGTCGACATGGAAATCTCCCGAGACCCCCGCGTAGGTTGTCATCATGCGGGACAGATCTCATCCAGCGCAGTCTCAGCATAGATCCTGGCAACTGCGCAGCCCAGTGATAAGTGTCCGTGGCTGTTGCGACAATTTACGCCCCGTCTTCTGGGCCCTTGCCAACCGGCTCACTGGCGGGCGTCTGAGCACACGCTTGTGAAAGAGGTTAGCCATCTTGGGGACCGACGGCCATGTGCGGGTTCCAGGCGATTTCCCACAGGTGGCCGTCCGGATCGGCAAAATAGCCCGAGTAACCGCCCCAATCCGTGTCACGCGCGGGCCGAACGAGACGGCCCCCGGCGCCGACCGCTTCGCTCAGCAGCCGATCAACCTCGGCCTTGGACTCTACGTTGTGAGCCAAGGCGACTCCTCGGAAGCCGTCCCCCTCAGCCGCCACACCGGCGTCGGCGGCCAAATCATCCCAGCCGTACAGCCCAAGCCAGCTGCCGTTCAGCGAGAAGAACGCCACATCGCCTTGCAGCGGGAGACGGGGAAGGCCCAATCCCTGCTCGTAAAATCTGGCGGCGCGTTCAAGATCGCGTGTCCCCAGGGTGATCATGCTGATTCGTGGTTTCATCGCCCTGCCCACCACTCTCGCCTTTCGACCACCGGATTGCGGTATCGGCCACGCTGGCGCCAAAACTTATGCTTCAAGAAGGGCCTTCAAGTTCTCGAGCACGCTGCTCCAGTTTTGGCTGGAATGATCTGCCTCGTCCTGTGAGGCGTTGTTGTCCTGGATCACCCTGAGGTGTGTTGATTGACCCTCGGGTGTCAGCTCATAGGTCACGGTCTTGTAGTAGGCTGGCTCGTCCGGCACGCCGGACAGCGCGCTCCAAAACGTGCTCACCAATCGGCGCCCCGGCTCGACTTCCAACACGACGCCCTTGTCCTCATAAGATTTTCCCTGCCAGATGCCACGGTAAATGACGGGGCTGCCGGGCTGCCAATCGGTCTCAACCCGGGTGCCAAACAGGTACTTCTCGATCAAATCGGGCTCGGTGAGCGCCTGCCAAACTTTGTCTGGGGTTGCGTGAATCACGACCTCGGCCTGTGCGATCAGTGTGTCGGTCATGGTGCACCTCCCAAGCGGAACCATCCGTCTCAGTATTATATTCGAACAAGTGTTCTGTTTCAAGTTTGAATGCTTGAGACGAATGCCGGCACCGCGATGCCTTGGAAGGGTGATGGGGGATCAAACCTGGGATGGCTCGGCCAGCAGACGGTTGAGGGGTGTCAATCGTCGCCAGCGCGGCGCAGGTCAGCCGCCAGGCGCTGGGCGTCCTGAGCCGCTTGGCTGTCACCCAGCGCTAAGAGATTCTCGGCCAACTCATCGAAGACAAAGGGGTCGGGCGACCGACTCGCCTCTCCCTCCGCCTCGAGGTCTCTCAAAATGGTCATGGCTTCAGAGTGTCGCCCCAGTGAGCGGAGGCAGCGAGCGACGGACCAACGTGCGATCTGGATCTGACGCGGTTTGCCCCGGGCCTCCCAAGCTTCCAATGCCTGCTCGAAGGTCGATAGTGCCTCTTCCAAGCACCCAAAGTCGTGCAAATCCCAGGCCATGTTGTTCAGAAGAGCAGGCACCAGCGAGAGGGCTTTGGGATCCTGCGAGCCGTTCGCTAGCTCGAGTCCCCGCCGGTTCCACGCCTCGGCTTCAGGCGTGCCGGCCAAGGTGATAGCCACCATGTGGGCGGCATCCACCGCCAGACCTTCTTGGCCGGCCGACACCGCCGCTTCCAAGGCTTGTTGGAAGAGCCCGCGGGCCTTCTTCCGGTCCCCGCTTGAGTTGAAGGCTCGTCCTCGTTCTAGAAGGTAGCGGATTTGTGGCCGGCTTCCTGCCCCGCCAAGGTCCCCCTCGACCTGGTCCAGCAGATGGTGGGCCCCTTCGAAATCGTCCTGCAGGCCCCGCGCCCGCGCCACCTGGGTCAAGAGTTCGAGCCGGTCATCGCCGGCGGCTTCGGCCATCGCTCTCCGAAAGGCCGCCTCGCTCTTCGCAGAATCTTCGTACTCCCAATAGGTATCGATGTTCAACGGCTTCGGCTCACTGACCCGATCCAACCATTTTCTGGTTCTGGTCTCCCGTATGCGTTATCAGAAGTCTCGCGGCGGCTGCTTTCCCCAGACCTGTGGCGGCGGACAACCCGGCCGGGGGGACCTAGGGTGCGCCCCCGCCCCAAATCGTCTCGTAGAGCAGGAACAGATTCAGAGCCACAATCAACGCGGCCACGATCCAGGCGATAAAGGTTGTGATTTTGCGATTGACCAACACCCCCATCAGCTTCTTGTCGGACGAAAACACCACCAGAGGAATGATGGCAAACGGCAGACCGAAGCTCAGAATGACCTGGCTCAACACCAGCGTGTTGGTCGGATCGAGCTTGAGTCCGATCACTATGAAGGACGGCAGCATGGTCATCAGGCGCCGGATCCACAAGGGAATCTTGCGGTGAATGAAGCCCTGCATGATGATCTGGCCAGCCATCGTGCCCACCGTAGATGATGAGTGCCCCGAGGCCAGGAGCGAGATGGCGAAGACCATGCTGGCAGCGCCCCCCAACAAGGGCTCGAGGGTTCGGTGGGCTTCCTCGATGGAGGCGATACTGCTCAGCCCGTGAGTATAAAAGGTCGACGCGGCCATGATCAGCATGGCGGCGTTGACCAGGCCGGCGATCGTCATGGCGATCAGAATGTCGGCCACTTCGAACTTAAATAGGCGACGCAGCTTCTCCGGCTCTCGGGTGACAATCCGTCCTTGGGTCAGCCCGGAATGGAGGAAGATGGCGTGGGGCATCACCGTCGCACCCAGGATGCCGGTCGCCAGCAGAATGCTCTCCGGCCCGGCGAAGGCGGGGACCACCGAGTGGATGGCGATCGCCCCCCAATCCGGCTTGTCGATGATGGTTTCAATCAGGTAGCACACGGCGATGACACCCACCAAAGCGGTGATCAGGGCTTCAAGCGGCCTGAAGCCGCCGTGCTCCAGCAGGAGCACTACCAACGTTAGAAAGCCCATCAGGATGGCGGGAATCAACAGGTCCGGAAGTCCGATGGCGGTGCCGATGGTGATGAACAGACCGGGAAAGAGCAGGTAGACGCCCAGGGCGGCGCCCAAAAACTCGGCCAAGTCGGTGGCCATGGCCACCAATTCCATCATGATCCACATCGCCACCGTCGCCCAGGGCGGATAGTGGTCGCGCATCATCTCCGCCAGATTCCTGCCGGTGGCGATGCCGAGCTTGGCCGACATGGATTGGATCAGCATGGCCATGAAGTTACTGGCGAACACTACCCACACCAGGGTGTAGCCGAATTTGGCGCCGGACTGAATGTTGGTGGCGTAGTTGCCCGGGTCGATGTAGGCCACGGCGGCGATAAATGCTGGGCCCATGAACGGTAGCAGCCGCTTGATGATGTTCTTTTCTACCCGGCCTTCCAGGATTTCCTGTGCGGCCGTGACCGTCCCAACGTCCGCCGGACCGTGACGAGGCTCTGGTTGGTCCAAGGGCTGCTCCACGGCAGGTGACGGTTGAAGATCAGGCATAACCCAACCTCGTACTCTACGAGGCAGCTGGATGAAGATCCAGCTGTTTGACGAAAACATGGCTGGCCGTCGTCTGACCGACGACCACCGGGTTGCCGCTTACATTCAACGTGAGTAGACCATCGAGCGGCTCGACCGCCTGCACGGCGATTCGGACCCCCGGGGTGAGCCCAAGCTCTTCCAAACGAGCTAGCAGTTCGGGGTCTCTGTCGTAGACCTCGACCACATCCGCTTCGGCGCCGGCAGCCAGGTTGGCAAGCCGCACTCGCCCACCGTCGGGGATGGCGCCGTCCACGCTCGGGATCGGCGACCCATGCGGGTCCGAGGTTGGGTAGCCCAAGCTCTCGTCTATGCGGGCTTCCAGGTAATCCGACAGGACATGCTCAAGTTTCTCGGCTTCATTGTGCAGCCGATCCCAGGGGATATTGAGGGCGCGGGCAAGATAGGTCTCGAGCAAGCGGTGGTGGCGGATCACTTCAAGAGCGATCTTCCGGCCATCATCCGTCAGGGTCACACCCTGGTACGGCTCGTAGGCTACCCACCCGTGATGCGAGAGCTTCTTGAGCATCCCCGTGACGGTGGCCGGCGAAAACCCAAACCGATCGGCCAGCATGGAGGTCGTGACCTGCTGATGATCAAGCTCCAGGTTGTAGATTTCTTTGAGGTAGTTCTGGTCGGCTTCCGTGATCATCGTTCCCTAAACCCTGATTTAGGCGCGCCTAATATCGGGCCATTGTCTCCGAATTCGGAGGATCTGTCAAGGGGCCGGCTAGCCAAGCGATTGATCATCGGGGTTCGGCGAAAAGGGGCAGCTCCAGGCTCTACCCTGGATGCGCCAGATGAGGCGGTTGCCGAGTTTCCGCCAAGGGCTCATTGGTGGGGGCTGGACGCGCCGCCGGTCCGTCGCGCGCCGAGCTGGTCTTCTCCCGTGCTCTCCTACTTGGGTGCCGTGGGAACTCCAAGGAGGTACGGAACAACGCTCGTCCCAGACGCCAGTTCGCCGGTCTCCCAGGTGAAATGCGCCTCGGGATCGGCCTTGGACGCCAACAACCGCATCTCGTCCTCAGTGTAGGTTCTCAGGACGGAGACGACGCCGTCCCAGCCGACCAGCAGCGGCACGATCGGGATGAGGTAGGTGAACAAGATCCGGCTCAGGCGAAAGGGCCGGATGGCCGGCGTCATCAGGAGCACCGCCAAGGGAGAGATGGCGAACTGAAGCAGGTGGCCCAGATCACGGCGCTGCCCCTCGAAGATCACCACCGCTTGCCCACCGGCGACGCCGTCTTCAAGTATCTTTTGGGCGTCGTCCGGCGGGAAATGATGGAAGGCGAGGAACATCGTCCGCAATCCCGGCAGGTCACCGGGCACTTTACGTGCGTCGACCGATCTAGCTTCGGCAGCCAAAATACCCGGGAGTTTGGCCACGACAGCATTCAGGGCGGCCGCGTTCGGATAGGCGTCAGTCAGCCTGACCTGAAGTCCGGGAACCTGCGACTCGAGGACGGGGGCCAGGCTCAGCCAAACCCGGCCCCCACCCGAGCCCAGGTCGACAATTCGGTGTTCGCCGGAGCCCGCCAAACCCGCAGCGATCACGTCCGCCGCCGGTGCGAACAGCCGAAGCATCTCCACGGCCGCTCCCAGATAATCGGTCATAAGATCCCGAACCAGGGCCGGGAACCAGCTGGCGTCTTCGAACTCGAAGGCCTGGAAACGTTTCATCGGCATATGCCCCCGCTCAGGCGAATCTCGGTCAATCGTCCCGGATAAAGTCAACTTTCGGGTGGCAACACGTCTGAAGTCACGCCGAGATGGATGACCTGGGGGAAGCCCATACGAAGGTCCTCCCAGAATCCGCCCACCAGATGCTCAGGATAGACATCCAGCCCTGCCAGATCTCCCCTCGGCACCCAGACCACATCTCGAATGTAGTCTTCGTCGGGGCCGCTGCCGGCGACGTTATCCAGGGTGATCACACCCTGATACGATCCACACAGGAAGTAGATCTCGATGTGGCGCACACCGGCGGCCACCTCGGCAAACTCTCTCAGGTAGACCAGTTTGCCGAGCTCGACCTGCAGACCGGTCTCCTCAAACACCTCCCGTTCTGCGCAAGCCAGGATCGATCCGTCTTCGGGCTCCAAACCACCGCCGGGCGGGATCCACCAGGTGGCGCCGCTGCGCGGATCGACATGCTTCACAAGCAGCAGGCTGTCATCTTTAACGATGATGACGGCCGCTCGCACGCGATGATGCATAACGCCCTCCACTATCTCGGTCCTAGAAAACGGGCAACATCAGGTGTGGGCCAACCCAAGCTGGAGGCCATGCTCCTCGGATCAAACAAAGCACCAGGATGGGCATGCCATGGCTCGAATCAAACGCCGCTATGATACACGTTTCTGTTCATCTTCGGAATGAGGGGCGGTGCCGTACGGGGGAGGGCCGCACAAGCAAGTCGCTTGTGAGGGATTTCACAAAATGGGGCCACGGTAAACCGGCCATATCCGGCTTGAAGGCCACGCGGGCAGGGAGCCTGGAGCGGGCGGTTTCCCAATAGTCCCGCTTGGACGACCTGGCCCGCCAAGGGTCGACCCATCTGACAAGCCAGGTTCTGAGACTCCGGAAGCTCGAACATGGCCAACCTCCCCGGGAAGTTCTCCCCCGAAGGCTCCGAGGGCCGGGCCACCCGGCGAGCTTGCTCGGTACGTCAGGCGCCGAGGTCGGCCACCAAGGTCGGTATCATGCCCAGCGTATTCAGCGTGATGTGTGTGCTCATGCTGATGTAAATGTTGCGCTTCTTTGCCGCCAGGTAGACGATGGGCAAGAGCGCCAAGATGCGCGTGAGATTACCCCAGGGTGAAAAGAAGTGGTAGAGGGAGAACAAGACTACGTTCCAAATGACGGCCCAGGCCGTGCCCAACCGCGAGATCCGCGGGAGGAGATAGCCACGGAAGTACAGCTCTTCCACCGCCGGGCCAACAAACCCATTGAGAACAAAAAACGCAGCCAGAGTCAGGATGAGTTTGCCACGGGCAATGCCTTCAAACTGACTCATCCCGGCCGTGGGCAGCGACCAGGCTGGCATCCAGGCGAACAGCCGGGATGCGAACACGCCCTCCAGTGAGGATAGGCCAACAAAGACAACGCTGCCCCAAACCACCAGAACAGGAACAACCCAGGCGAAAGTCGTCCACGACACACGTTCACGCCACATGACGACACCCTGCAGGCTCAGCCGTCCATTCCGACGATAGGCAAGCACAAGCAGAATACCGAGTTCGAAGGGGATCAGGATCACGAGAACAGCCAGAAGCAAGGCTGCGAGCGCAGGATAGCCTGCCGCCATCATCGATGGCGCGATGAGAAAGTAAACCAGCGTGAGCAGAGCACCTGGCAGGAGATGCATGAGGGCGGATTTCCCCAGGGACATTTGCGTGGGCACATCTGCGGCGATGGGACTGTCGGCCATCGTGATGCTCCTCTGTGCAACGTATTCGGCTGACCGCCGGACCACCCGGGGCCAGTATCATTCTTACCCCAGAATGTCTCTTGCACAAAACACAAGCCGGGCAGTCGCCGATCGCGCCTACGTGCTCCTGGATGATCGGCCGCCAGTCCGGGAGAAGAGGTCAAATGTCACCTGAAACTCGAGCCAGGAAACCATACTCTAGGGATGGACCCTCGAAGCCTCGTGACCTTGAGGCACCACGAGCTGATCACGACGGAGGGAGCTCAATCCATGGACAATCGAACCAACAAAGGGTTAAGAAACAGCCTGGGTGCGGGAATCGCCATCGGTGCCGGCCTGGGTGTTGCACTGGGGCTAGCCCTGGACAACCTTGCCCTCGGTATCGCCATCGGAGTCAGCCTGGGGGTTGCCATCGGCGCGGCTCGCGGCACCCATGAAGAAGGTGCCGAGCCCCCCAGCCGCACCGCCATGACCCTGGGCATCGCCAGCATCGCCCTGGGCGCAGTGATCCTCCTATGGCTGATCATCATGCTGGTGCTCCGCTAGCCAGGTAAAGCTTCGTCAGATAACGTGGCGCCAGACCACTCGGCGGGTGCGCTTCCTCGGCACACGTCGCCACCGCCGATTCAAACGCCGGGGAAAGCTTCGGGGACTCTCGCGATTGTGACCGATTGCGGTCCTTAGACTGACCAGGCGGCCGCTTCGGCGCTTCGCTCGATGCAGCCAGCCATGACAGGCATGACGTCGAACAGCGCGTCCGCCGGAACCGTGTTGCAGCCTGGCGCTGTCGGTAAACGCTTAGCCACCCCGCTCGCGTCGCATGGTTTGGTGGCAAGAATCGCAAACTGCCTGCGTGCTGTGGGTCACTTCGTATCCCGTGGCAGCCGTGCCGTCCGTCCCATGACCCGAATGGCAACTGGTGCAGGTCCCGGCTTGAGGCGTGGAAGCCTGCCACTCCGCCAACCGTTCGTGCCAGTGGTTGGGCCCAGATTCCTCGCCTCCGCGCCGGCCGCCGAGCCCCTGTACCGCAGTCTTCGGGACATAGCCGCTCTGCACCACGTCCTGGTGGCATTTAAGACAGTTGGCATCCGAGATGGGGACGGTCAGTTTGGCAGGCTGGGCGGCCGTGTGGGTGTACCACGCCAGCGCATTGCGGGCCCCCAACAGCTCGGCCCCCATCCGCCCGAAGAGCCCCGGCCCCGAATGGCAGTCGATGCAGCGGGTTGTCTTTTCGGTATGGAAAGAGGCCAGATCCACCGGCTGTGAACCGGTCGTTCGCTGGAAAAAGGTCGATTCCGGCTGGGTGTGGCATGAGGCACAAAATGGATCGTGCGTTTCTTGAGATGCGGCGAAGGCAAAGCCCCCAGCCGTCAGCACGACGGCCAGCACCGCGCCCCCCAGGACGACCCACACGAACCGATACGAACGTCGACCCGGGGCAGCTGGCGTTTCGGACATGGCTACACTCCTGTACCAACAAAATCGACCAACGTCGATGCCCGAGAGCTAGCTCCCGTGCAGGGAGCCATTCTCCGCCAGCCGAGGCGTGAGCGCAACTCGCAGCGCTGCACCCACCCGGGAGCCCCGGCCGGGTCAACATCGGGTCATTTGTGAAACTGTTCACAAGGCGGCGGGGTGGAAGGGTATCGTCCTATCCCGCGTTGTGCTCCAGCGCCGCATGGCGTTCGCGCGCGTAGAGGTAGGCCGGAACGGCGCATGAAAGCCCAACCCCCAGATTGAGCACAACGAACCACAGCGGAC
>Ga0307417_10001333_pt1 | contig 10331 bp, 11 predicted proteins | sample SalMarWE160210MG_2_FD_202514 | JGI IMG/M metagenome (GOLD analysis project Ga0307417, IMG submission 202514) | Salt marsh sediment microbial communities from the Plum Island Ecosystem LTER, Massachusetts, United States - WE1602-10 | ecosystem: Environmental > Aquatic > Marine > Intertidal zone...
TACGCGGATTACTATCGCCTGGGCCTCCTCGGTGGGGTCGTCAAGCGCTATCTGCGACATCTGCACAATCGCACCGCGGCTACCCTGACGCCCACGGTGAGTCTCGCCCGGGAGCTGGCCAACTGTCGTTATCACAACCCCCAGGTGCTGCCCAGGGGGGTGGACACCCGTCGCTTTGCGCCGAGCCGCCGCTCTGGGGGGCTACGCTGGGAGTGGGGGCTCGGGGATTCGTCCCTGGCCGTGCTCTATGTCGGGCGCCTGGCACCGGAAAAGAACCTGGATCTGCTCGTGCGGGGATTCCGCGCGGTGCAGGCGCTTCGACCCAACGCGCGCATGGTGCTGGTGGGCGATGGGCCCATGCGCCGCTCCCTGGCCCGCCGACACCCGGACCTCATCTTCGCCGGGCAGCACACCGGCGATCTCCTGGCTGCGCACTTCGCCTCGGCGGACATTTGCCTGCTGCCCAGTCTGAGCGAGACCTTTGGCAACGTGACCCTAGAGGCCATGGCCAGCGGCCTCGCGATCGTCGCATTCGATTATGCCGCCCCGCCAGGGCGCACCTGCGTCACGGCGAGAGCGCCATGCTGGTGGTGCCGGGTGATTCAGAGGCATTCCTCCAGGGAGCGACGGCCTTAGCGATGAGTCCCGTGCTGGTCGCGAGACTGGGCCGCGCCGCTCGACAGGCTGCGGAAGCGTTGGATTGGGCACGAGTGGAGGCTCGCTTCGAGGCGCTGCTGCGGGAGCACGCACGCTAAGGGCGAGGGGCCGCCGGCGCACACGCCCGCATTACTCCAGGGTGGAGAATCGATAGCCGACACTGCGCACGGTCTGGATGAAGCGATCGTAGCCATGCTGGGACAAGGCCTTGCGCAGGCGCCGCACATAGACGTCCACGGCCCGGTCACCGACGGCGGATCGGCCTCCCCAGACCCGGCGCACCAGGTGGTCACGGGAATGGGCGACTTCCGGGTTGGACATCAGGAAATGCAGCAGCCGGAACTCGGTCCCACTGACCCTGACGGGTCTGCCTCTGGCTGTGATGCGGTAGACGATGGGATCGATCTTCAGTCCCTGGATCTCAACGGGACTGCCGCGGTCATCGGCGAATCCATCCACCAGGCCCTGCGGCCTGGCGACTTGCACGACCTCAGGCATCGAAGCGTTCCTTAACATCTGGCAGTCGGTCCATCATGCCACTGGGACTATTGGCATCGATTTTAGGCACAAGAGGTGACAACTACATGACAGCCACATGACGAGTGGCTTGCAAGAGGAGCGCCGGCGTCACAAAAATGCAACATCCGTCGCCTAGGATTGCGTTGTCCTGGGCAACGACTACCGTGATCATGGGTAAAGCGACCAGCCCGACGACGCTGAATTTCGGCTCCCGCATCGGCGACGTCCTCACCTGGCAGCGCCCCATCTTCCCCAGATCACGCCAGGCCGGGCGGAACCGTGGCCGCCACGCTCGAATTCAGCTGTTGGTGGTGTTGCAGGTCTTGCTGGGCGTCGGCAGTCTGGCCTTCGGAGGACTGCTGCCATTGTCGCTGCTGCTGCTGGTGTGGGGCGCCACGCTCAGCTAGCCCGGCGCAGGCAGTCCAGATAGTCCTGCTCCGAGGGCGCAGAGTCGCTGCGCCGCGCTTGCCACAGGCTCTCCGCCAGACAATCCAGCATGTGGTGCTCGGCCTCGTGGGCATCCGGGTAGCGTGCCCGCAATGCTCCGTGGGCCGCGCGGATGCCCGGCGGCCGGTCGGTGTCCAGCTGCTCCCGAATGGCGATGTGCAAGGCCATGTGCAGGAAGGGGTTGGTCTCACCAAGCTCCGGCGGGTAGTCGCGGTCCCGGGCCTGCGGGTCGTCCAGTATGCGGTGATACTCCGGGTGCATCTGGATCACTTCGGCCACCATGGCCTCCATCGGCTCCAGCGGCTGCCTCTCCCTGAGCTTCCGCCAGACGGTATAGAACCTGTCACGGAGCTCCCCGCGCTGTTGTCCGTAGAGCATCGCCGACCCGTCTTAGGACTCCGGCTTAGCCGGATACTCGCACAGATCCTGGATCAGGCAGGCGCCGCAGCGTGGCTTGCGCGCGAGGCACACGTAGCGGCCATGGAGGATCAGCCAGTGGTGGGCATCGTGCTGGAATTCCGCGGGCGTGCTGCGCAGCAGCTTCTTTTCCACTTCCAGCGGCGTCTTGCCGCGGGCCAGCCCGGTGCGATTCGCCACCCTGAAGATGTGGGTGTCCACCGCGATGGCAGGCTCACCGAAGGCGGTGTTGAGGATGACGTTGGCCGTCTTGCGACCGACTCCCGGCAGCTCCTCGAGGGCTTGACGCTGTCGCGGCACCTCGCCCCCATGCTCGTGCACCAGGATCGCGCAGGTTCTGAGGATGTTGCGAGCCTTGCTGTTGTAAAGACCGATGGTCTTGATGTGCTCCTTGAGCCCCGCCTCGCCCAGACCGAGGATGGCGGCCGGCGTGTCGGCGGTGGCGAACAGCCCCGCAGTGGCTCTGTTGACCCCGCGGTCGGTGGCCTGGGCCGAGAGCACTACCGCCACCAGCAGCTCGAAGGGTGTGCGGTAGCGCAGCTCTGTGGTCGGGTGGGGGTTGCCCTCGCGCAGGCGGCGAAAGATCTCGCCGCGCCGCTCCCGATTCATGTCGCCTCGCCTGGCACAGGGATCCCACCCGGCGGCACGGAGACGGTCGCCGCCTGACGCCGGGCCAGGCGCTCGTCGATGATGTGCTTCAAGGCGATGAGCAGACCCAGGCCGATGAAGGCCCCGGGCGGCAGAATGGCGAGCAAGAAGCCCCGGTAGTGGTGAATGACGGTGATGCTCAGCCAGCGGGCCGAGTCGCCGAACATGAGATGGGCCTGGGCCAGCAGGGTGCCCTGGCCGACCAGCTCGCGCATGGCGCCTAGCACGAACAGGACCGCGGTGAAACCCAGCCCGATAGTGAGTCCGTCGACCAGGGCGTAGCTCATGGGGTGCTTGGAGGCGAAGGCCTCGGCGCGACCGATGAGGGCACAGTTGGTGACGATGAGCGGGATGAAGATGCCCAGGATCTTGTGCAGCTCATGGAAATAGGCGTTCATCCCCAGCTCGATGGCGGTGACGATGGAGGCGATGACCAGCACGAACACCGGCAGCCTGATCTCGGGTGGCACCACGTGTCGGATCGAAGACACGGTGACATTGGAGGCGATCAGCGCCGCTGTGGTGGCCAGGCCCAGGCCTAGGCCGTTGATGGCCGTGCCCGTCACGGCCAGCAGGGGGCACAGGCCCAGTAGCTGCACCAGACCGGTGTTGTTGCGCCACAGGCCGTCCAGGGCGATCTGGGAGTAGGTGGTCTCAGGCATGGGGTGTCTCCTTCGCGAAGGGCGGCGGAGCGGTAGGGTGAGCCGGCTCGAACAGCTGCTCGCGGCGGTCGGCATAGAACTTCAGGGCACGGTGGACGGCCTTGACCACTGCGCGCGGGGTAATGGTCGCGCCGGTGAGCTGGTCGAACTGGCCGCCATCGCGACGCACCCCCCAGCCGACTTCATTGGGATTGCGCAGGGACTTGCCGGCGAATTGCTGGATCCAGGGACTGCGGTCGGCCTCGATGCCGTCTCCCAAACCCGGCGTCTCTCGTTGGCTCAGCACCCGCACCCCGGCCAGGGTGCCGTCATAGCGTATGGCCACCAGTAGTCGAATGCTGCCATTGTACCCATCGGGTGCCACCGGTGTCAGGATGACCGCCACCGGCTTGCCATCCTTGCGCGCCCGGTAAGCGGTCATCGGGTCGCGGGTGCCCAGCAGTAGGGGCTCTCTCACTTCCTCGGTATCGCGAAAGAGGTCGTTGTCATGGGACGTCGGCGGGATCAGCACGTGGATGGTGCGCAGCAGCGCCTCCCGCTCATTGTCGGCGATGCGCTGGCGGGTGCTTGCCTCCGTGAACGCCAGCAGGGCCGTGCCGAGCACGGCGAACACGCCCAGCAGCACCGCGTTGCGGCCCATGGAGCGCAGGATCACGACGGCGGCTGCTCGCCGAACACCCGTGGCTGGGTGTAGTAGTCGATGGTCGGCACCGCCATGTTCATCAGCAGCACGCCGAAGGCCACGCCGTCTGGATACCCGCCCCAGGTGCGAATGACATAGGCGATGATCCCGATTCCGGCGCCGTAGACCAGGCGCCCGCGGGCCGTGGTGCTGGCCGTCACCGGGTCGGTGGCGATGAAGAAGGCACCCAGCATGGCGGCGCCGCTGAACAGATGGAACAGCGGTGAGGCATAGGTGTCCGGGTCGTAGGCGTAGAAGCACAGGGCAGTCATAGCCAGTCCCCCCAGCATCGCCACAGGTATCTGCCAGCTGATGACCCGCCGCGCCAGCAGCGCCAGCCCCCCCAGCAGGTAGGCCGCGTTGACCCATTGCCAGCCGGCACCGCCGAGGGCGCCGAAGATTGGATTGTCGGCCATGATCTCGGTGATGGTGCGCATGAGCCCAAGCTGGGTCTTCAGGCTGTCCAGCGGGGTGGCCGCACTTAGGCTGTCGATGCCAGGGCCCGGCGGCGGCGCCCCGGTGAAGACGAAGCTCGCGGTGTGTACCAGGCCGAGATGATCTCCCCCGGGCGGCAGCCATTGGGTCATTTCCCGGGGAAAGGAGATCAGCAGCACCGTATAGCCAATCATGGCCGGATTGAAGGGGTTGTAGCCCAGCCCGCCGTAGAGGTGCTTGGCGAAGACCAGCGCAAAGGCAATGCCGACGGCGGTGAGCCACCAGGGCGCCAGCGGCGGCAGGGACAGGGCTAGCAGGGCTGCCGTCACCGCCGCACTGCCGTCGCTCAGGCTGGGCAGGATGGGCCGCGCGCGCAGCCAGAGCATTGCCGCCTCGCAGCACAGGGCCACCGCCATCGCGATGGCGAGATTGAGCAGGGGGCCCCAGCCGAAAAGCCACAGCAGGACGGCCAGGCCGGGCAGCAGAGAAAGCAGCACCTCCACCATCAGCCGCGAGACGCTGGCGTCCCCGTGAGTGTGGGGCGAGCTCGGCGTATGCAGCGCCACGGTCAGGATTCCGTCTTATCCGTGGAAGGCTGGCTCGCGGCGGTGCCGTCCGCGGCCCCGCGGCCCGCGCGCTTGGCCCGGGCCCGGGCGATGGCTTCCTGGATTGCCAGCTTCTTGCCCTCCTCGGCGGGCTGCTTCTTGAGCACGGCACGCTTCTCCTGATGCTTGCGCTGGCGCTCCAGCTTCTCCCGCTCGATGCGCTGGAGCCGAAACTCGTACCGGCGGCGGGCGAGGTCAGCCCTCTCCTTGATGCGCTCTTCGGCCCAGATCTCGGTCTTGGCATAGCGGTAGTAGTGCACCAGCGGGATGTGGCTGGGACAGACGTAGGCGCAGCAGCCGCACTCGATACAGTCGAACAGGTGATGGTCCTGGGTCTTGTCGAACTCCTTCGCCCGGGCGTGCCAGTAGAGCTGCTGGGGCAGCAGTCGGGCAGGACAGACCCGGGCACACTCGCCGCAGCGTATGCACGGTCGGGGCGCCACCTCAGGCTCGGCCTCCTCGGTGGTCAGGGCCAGGATGCAGTTGCTGGTCTTGACCACCGGGGCTGCGAGATCGTGGAGGGCGAAGCCCATCATCGGCCCACCCATGAGCACTCGGTCCAGGCTCTCGCGCCGGGCATCGCAGGCCTGCAGCAGGGTCTCCACCGGGGTGCCGAGCCGCACCCGGAGGTTGCCCGGCGCATCGACGCCGTCTCCGGCGACCGTGACCAGACGGGAAGTCAGCGCCTCACCGTGGAGCACCGCCCGGTGCACGGCGGCCACCGTCGCCACGTTTTGACACACCAGGCCCACATGGGCCGGCAGCCCCTGGCTGGGCACTTCCTTGCCGGTCAGCACCCGAATCAGCTGCTTCTCCCCGCCGGTAGGGTAGATGGTCGGAACCTGCACCACCCGTATGTCCGTCCCCGCGGTGGCCCGGCGCATGGCCTCCAACGCCTCGGGCTTGTTGTCCTCGATACCGACGATGCAGGCCTTGGCGCCCAGCGCGTGGCGCACGATGTGGATTCCGGCGACGATCTCTGCAGCCTGCTCGCGCATGAGCACGTCGTCGCAGGTGATATAGGGCTCGCATTCGGCACCGTTGACCACCAGGGCGTCGACGGGCTGCCGCGCGCCGGGGTTGAGCTTGATGAAGGTCGGGAAGCCCGCGCCGCCCATGCCGCTGATGCCGGCGTCGCGAATCATGTTCCGCAAGCCGCTGGGATCCATCTGCCGGAAGTCGGATCGGGGCCGAGGCTCGACGAAGGCGTCCTCGCCGTCCACGGCGACCACGATGCAGGGCGCCGGCAGTCCCGAGGGATGCGGCACCGGACGCTCTTCGATGGCGACCACCACACCGGACGTGCTGGCGTGCACGGGCAGGCTCACGTAGCCTTCGGCGCGGGCCAGCAACTCGCCGCCGAGCACCCGCTGCCCCACTTTGATCACCGGCTCCGCCGGCTCGCCGATGTGCTGCTGCAGGGGCAGCACCAGCTCCTCGGGCAGGGGGCAGTCCCGCGCGGGGCTTGCCGCGGACTGCTCCTTGCGTGCGGCCAGATGCAGCCCGCCGGGAAACTCCCAGAGACTCGGCGCCGCCTCGGTCATGGCCGGGCGCCAGAGCTTGCCGCTCGCGGATATCCGGTGTGTGGCATCACGGTGCCGGCTCCGCGCCGGCGTGCAGCCGTTCTGCCGTGGCCTCCGGGAACGGCCACTTCCATGAGTGCAGGCTCTCCGTCAGCGGCTGCATGTCGATGCACTCCACCGGACAGGGCGGCAGACATAGCTCGCAGCCCGTGCACTCGCCGGCGATGATGGTGTGCATGTGCTTGGCGGCGCCGAGTATGGCATCCACCGGGCAGGCCTGGATGCAAAGCGTGCAGCCGATGCAGGTCTGCTCGTCGATTACCGCCACCATCTTGGGCTTCTCGACACCGCGCTCCGGATCTAGCGGCTTGGGGTCCCGTCCCAGTAGGTCGGCCAAGGCGCTGATGGTGGCCTCGCCGCCCGGCGGGCAACGGTTGATATCCGCCTCACCGCCGGCGATGGACTCGGCGTAGGGTCGGCAGCCGGCGAAGCCGCACTGGCCGCACTGGGTCTGAGGCAGCAGTGTGTCGATCTTGTCTACCATCGGATCGCTGTCCACCCGGAAGCGCACCGCGGCATAGCCCAGCAGCAGGCCGAAGCCGGTGGCCAGCAGTCCGATGGAGACGATCGCGACGATCATGCGCTAGCCCGCATATTTCCGATTTTCCACTGACACCCGGCAACCAATGTGTGCCCACCTTTGACCTGGGGGGGAAACGCGGACTAACCCCTGACCAGCCCCGCGAAGCCCATGAAGGCCAGGGACATCAGACCGGCAGTGACCAGGGCGATGGCAGGGCCCTTGAATGGGGTCGGCACGTCGGCGACGGTGACGCGCTCGCGCATGGCGGCGAACAGCACCAGCACCAGCGAGAAGCCGACCGCGGCGCCAAAGCCGTAGACGGCGGACTCCAGCAGCCCGTGCTCGTACTGCACGTTGAGCAGGGCGACGCCTAGCACCGCACAGTTGGTGGTGATGAGGGGCAGGAATATCCCCAGCACCTGGTACAGCACCGGACTGGTCTTGTGCACCACCATCTCGGTGAGCTGCACGACCGCGGCGATGACCAGAATGAAGGTTAAGGTGCGCAGATATTCCAGGCCCAGCGGCGCCAGCAGGTATTCGTTGGCCAGATAGCTGCACACCGAGGACAAGGTGAGCACGAACGTGGTGGCCAGCCCCATTCCGGTGGCGGTCTCCAGCTTGCGCGAGACGCCCATGAAGGGGCACAAGCCGAGGAACTTCACCAGCACGAAGTTGTTGACCAGGATCGTGCTGACAAGGATGAGTGCGTATTCGGTCATGCCGATGCTCCGCCGTGTCCAGACACTAAAAGGAGGCACTACTCGGACCGACAACCCGCCGCGGCGCTCGCTCACTTGACCTTCATGCCGGGCTGTGCGCCGCCGTCGGGCTGCAGAATCCACAGGTCCTTGCCGCCCGGTCCCGCCGCCAGCACCATGCCCTCGGAGACCCCGAAGCGCATCTTGCGCGGCGCCAGATTGGCGACCATCACCGTGAGCCTGCCTTCCAGCTTGGCCGGGTCGTAGGCCGACTTGATGCCAGCAAGGACGTTGCGAGTCTCACCGCCCAGATCAAGGGTCAGGCGCAGCAGCTTGTCGGCGCCCTCCACTGGCTCGGCCCTGGCGATCCGGGCGATGCGTAGATCGACCTTGGCGAAGTCCTCGTAGCCGATCTCGGGCGCGATGGGATCGGCCAGTAGCTGGACCGGCGGGGCGGGCTTCTTTGGTGCCAGCTGCTCCTTGGAGGCCTCCAGCAGGGCATCGATGTCCTTCTGCTCGACCCGGGTCATGAGCGGCTTGAAGGGCTGAATCCGGTGGTCCACCAGCGGGGCCTGAATATCCTCCCACCGCAGCGGAGGCAGGTCCAGAAAGTCCTCGACTTGTTGGGACATTAGCGGCAGCACGGGCTTCAGGTAGACCATCAGCAGCCGGAACAGGTTCAGTCCCACGCTACAGACCGCTTGCAGCTCGGCTTCTCGACCCGGCTGCCTGGCAATCACCCAGGGCTTGTGCTCGTCGATGTACTGATTGGCCCGATCCGCCAGGGCCATGATCTCCCGGACGGCCCGGGAATATTCGCGGCTCTCGTAGGCGGCCTCGATGGACTCGCCGGCGCCGACCACCTCCCGATACAGCGCCGAGTCGGCACATTTCGCGGCCAGTCTGCCATCGAAGCGCTTGGTGATGAAGCCCGCGCAACGCGAGGCGATGTTCACTACCTTGCCCACCAGGTCCGAATTTACCCGCGCCACGAAGTCGTCCAGGTTGAGATCCAGGTCGTCGATGCCGCTGCCGAGCTTGGCGGCGAAGTAGTAGCGCAGGTACTCGGGCCGCAAGTGGCGCAGATAGTTACGAGCGGTGATGAAGGTGCCGCGCGACTTGGACATCTTCTCTCCGTTGACCGTGAGAAAGCCGTGGGCGCAGATGGCGGTGGGTCGGCGGAAGTTGGCCCCGCCCAGCATCGCCGGAAAGAACAGGGCGTGGAAATAGATGATGTCCTTACCGATGAAGTGGTAGACCTCGGCCGTGCTGTCGGCGCCCCAGTAGGCATCGAAGTCCAGGTCCGGGCGGCGGTCGCACAGATTCCTGAAGCTCGCCAGGTAGCCGATGGGGGCGTCCAGCCACACATAGAAGTACTTGCCCGGGGCCTCCGGAATCTCGAAGCCGAAATAGGGGGCATCGCGGCTGATGTCCCAGTCCTGCAGGCCCGCCTCGAACCATTCCTCGAGCTTGCGCGCCACCTGCTCCTGCACGTGCCCGGCACCGGTCCATTGGCGCAGGGATTCGCTGAAGTCCTGCAGCCGCAGGAAGTAATGCTCGGACTCCCGCTCGATCGGCGTGCTGCCCGAGAGGACGGAGACCGGGTCGATGAGGTCGGTGGGGCTGTAGGTCGCACCGCACATCTCGCAGGAGTCGCCGTACTGGTCCTTCGCGCCGCAGCGGGGGCACTGGCCCTTGATGAAGCGATCCGGCAGGAACATCTCCCGCTCGGCGTCATAGGCCTGACGGAGGATGCGGGTGGTGATGTGGCCGGCCTCCCGCAGACGCGTATAGATCAGCTCCGAGTAGTAACGGTTCTCCGTGGAGTGGGTCGTGTAGTAGTTGTCGAAACCGATGGCGAACTCGGCGAAATCCGCGCGATGCTCTTCGCCGACCTGGGCCACCAGCTCCTCGGGCGTGATGCCGGCCTCCTGGGCACGCAGCATGATGGGGGTGCCATGGGCGTCGTCGGCGCAGACATAGGTGCAGTGGTGGCCCCGCATCTTCTGGAAACGTGTCCAAATGTCCGTCTGGATGTATTCCACCAGATGCCCGAGGTGAATGGAGCCGTTGGCGTACGGCAGGGCGCTGGTGACCAGGATGGTGCGCGGTGTTTGGGGCATGTCTGCTGCTTCTGAAAGGTGGACGCCGCAAAGAAGCGGGGCGGGGGCGAAAGCCTGTAAGTTACCAGGATCAGGGGCGCTTTGTCAGCCGAGAGCCGGCGCCAGGGCTGCCGACGGGGCCGCCCGGGGCTGGCACGCGGCGCCCGCTGCAATGCCCTTGGGGGGGCTGGGATTATTGCATGCCGTTGGGGGGCCGCAGATGCCCCTATGCTACAATGCGCCATCATATTTCGTGATTTCGTGGGGTGGGAGCCGTGGCGCCCGTCCCGAGTGCGAGTCAGCTAGGAGGTCGTAATGGCAAACGTCTCGCAGACGCAGGTCGAGGAAGC
>Ga0307417_10001334_pt1 | contig 10326 bp, 8 predicted proteins | sample SalMarWE160210MG_2_FD_202514 | JGI IMG/M metagenome (GOLD analysis project Ga0307417, IMG submission 202514) | Salt marsh sediment microbial communities from the Plum Island Ecosystem LTER, Massachusetts, United States - WE1602-10 | ecosystem: Environmental > Aquatic > Marine > Intertidal zone >...
AGAGCTGGCTGGAACAGGACGGTAAACTTCTGGACAAGGAAGCGGTGCTCACCAATACCCGGTTCACCTTGAAGATCCAGGGCCCGGACGGCGCCGCGGACATCCCGCTGTACGATACGGGGCAGTACGGCGACAGGAAAGCGGCCGACGGGATTTATTCCAACACCCTGTCTTATGAACATCCGGGCGCCTACCGGATGGATATTATTGCCGAAGGCGAGACCTTCAAGCGTCAGAAGACTGTCCACTTCGAAGTCGCCGCGGCAGCGCCGGGGCTGAAACCACCGGCGCCAGAGCCGGCTGCGGCCGCGCCAGAAGCAAAACCGCCTGCGAGTCCGCAAGCGCCGCCCGAGGGGGCCGCCCTGCCTGCGGAACCGCAAAAGCCGGTCGAGCAGCCGCCCGTCGCTGAACCGCCGCAGCTGAAAAAGGCAAGCAAGCTCGGCGTGGCTGTCGGCATCTTCGTCGGCGTCAACCTGTTGCTGGGTCTGATCGGGTTCGGCGTATGGTGGCTGCTGAAGAAACGCAAAGCGAAAGCCGCCGAGCAGGAGCAGGGGGAGGACGCCGACGAGATTTAGGCAGGTCCACGCCTGCACATCAATCCGCTGTCGACAATACGACTGCCAATGGACGACTCTCAGATCGATATTTATGCCCTTTTCGCGGTGGCCGAGTTTAGCGTCGTGCTGCTGGTGCTGGCGGTCGTGTTCGTGCTGCGCAGCAAGGCGTTGAGCGCGCGCGTGCGGATGTTGCAGGGGGAGTTGAAGAAGGCCAGGGCCGAGACTGATCCGATCGGCTTCGATCAATACCTGCGCGATGCGATCATCCGTAACCAGGCGCTGATCGAGGGCGCCGCAGTGGCCGAGGACAAAGCGGAAAAAAAAGCCGGTGAACTGCTGGGCCTGCGCAAGAAATTTCTCGAACTGGAACTCACGGCGCACGCGCTGGAAAAAAACCCGGTGCAGTTCCAGCAGACCCTGGCCGCCGGTTTCAGCGAACTGATCGAGCAAATGCGGCCGGAGGCCGAAACGGTGACACTGGCCGCGGCGTCGGAGCCGTCGGCGCAGCCGTCGTCAGCGGAGCCGGCGACCGCAGATGAACCTGCCGCGCCACGCAGTACGCTGGATACTCACGATCAGGAATTCAATCGCCTGAAGCAGGTCATCAACAACCAGCAGGACGCCATGTCGGCGCTGCGCGCCGAACTCAAGGCGCGCGAATCCGACATCGAGGACCTGGACGGTATTCTGCGCAAGCTCGATGAGTTCGAGCAGCACGACGGCGAGTTGCAGCAGTGTCTGAAGATGCTTGAGCATGAAAATGAACAACTCAAGGCGGCGAAATCGGCGGACCAGGGCAATGGCGCAAAGGTTGCAAGCTTGAGTTCGGCGCAGCTGGGCGGGTTGAAAAACATGATCGGCAACCAGCAGGAAACCATCGCCAATCTGCAGGATCTGATCAAAGAACTCGCGCCGGAGGCCAGCAAGGCCGCCGACCTGGAAGCCGCCATCAACGGTATTCAACGAGCCAACCAGGAACTGAACAGTTGTGTGGCGGTGCTGGAAGACGAAAACTCCATGCTGCGCGCCGAACTGGAGGCAGTCAATGCACAGCTTGACCGCGAGGAGGCGCTGCGGGATGCGGCCGCCGACGCGGTGGACGTTGTGCCGGACGCAGGCGAGCCGGACGCCGACGGGGGTGCGGCCGAGGAAGAAAAACAGCAGCTCGAGATCAAGGTGCAGGAGCTGGAGGCGCTGGTCGAATTCAAGGATGCCGCCATCGAGGAGCTGGAAAAACAATACAACAAGCTGGAAGCGAAGTACCACGCGCTGAGCGGGGGGAAATAGGCCGGCCTGTTGCCGGTTGCCGACAGTTTGCGCCGACGGCTCTGCACCAAGCTGCTCTCGAGGGTATACTAGGGCTTTTACGCCGCCTTCGGGTGGGTACCTACCGGTTCGGACTGTTGTATTGAATGCCGCCTAAAAAGCCGACAAACGGACGCCGCCGCACACGCAAGAAACGGCGCCGTTCCCGCAAATCCTCGTCGTTTCCCTGGGCCAAGATCATCGTCAGCGTGCTGGTGGTGGTAGTCGCCTACGTGGCGTTTCTCGATTTCCAGATCTACCGCAAGTTCGAGGGCAACCGCTGGTCGTTGCCGGCGCGCGTGTATGCGCGTCCGCTGGAGCTGTACACAGGGCTCCAACTGAGCGCTGCACAGTTCGCCAACGAACTGAAGGCGTTGGGTTACCGGTTTGTGAGCCGGCCGCGCCGGGCCGGCGAAGTGTCGCGAAACGGCAATGATTTTCAGCTCATCAGCCGGCCCTTCGATTTCTGGGACGGCCGTGAGGAGTCGCGTGCCCTGCGCGTGAGTTTCACAGAATCGCATCTGGGGCAATTGAAGGATGACCGCAGCGGACAGTCCGTGGCTCTCGCGCGGCTGGATCCCCTCGCAATCGGCAGTATTCACACGGCTCGCCAGGAGGACCGGATCCTGCTGCGGCTCGACGAGGTTCCCGACACCCTGGTGAAGGCGCTGATCGCCGTGGAGGATCGCGGCTTCTACCAGCATTCAGGCGTTTCGCCGCGTTCGGTGGCGCGCGCCCTGTGGGTCAACCTCCGCTCGGGGCGGGTGGTGCAGGGAGGCAGCACGCTGACCCAGCAGCTGGTGAAGAATTTTTTCCTCAGCAACCAGCGCAGTCTGTGGCGCAAAATCAACGAGGCGATCATGGCCCTGTTGCTGGAGAGGCGCTACGACAAGAATGAAATTCTCGAAGCCTACCTGAACGAGGTCTACCTGGCCCAGGATGGGCAGCGTTCGATTCACGGTTTCGGGCTGGGCAGCCGGTTTCTGTTCCAGCGACCGGTCGGTGAACTGAGTACCGCGCAGGTGGCGTTGCTGGTCGGGATGGTGAAAGGACCGTCTTACTACGATCCGCGCCGTCACCCGGAGCGCGCGCTGAAACGCCGTGACCTGGTGCTCCAGGTGATGCTGGAGCAGGGTATCCTGGATCGCACCCAATACCAGAAGGCCCGTAATGAAAAGCTCGGCCTGGTGACCGCGGCCGCCGGTACCAGCAAGACCTTCCCCGCGTTTCTCGACCTGGTACGCCGCCAGTTGCGGCGCGATTATAACGAGGCGGACCTGGTAGGTGAGGGTCTGCGTATTTTCACCACGCTGGATCCCCAGGTGCAATGGGCCCTGCAGAAGAGCCTGGACCGGCGTATCCGACCGCTGCTCAAGCAGCAGCCGGATCTGCAGGGTGCCGGGGTGGTGACGCATTCCGCCAATGGCGAAGTGCTGGCGCTGGCCGGCGGACGCCAGGCCGGATTCGCGGGTTACAATCGGGCGCTGGACGCACAGCGCCAGGTGGGGTCGCTGATCAAACCGGCGATCTACCTGACTGCGCTGGAACACGCCGAGCGCTACAATCTGGCCACCCCGCTGGACGATTCCGTTCTCCAGTACGAACAATCGGGACAGCTCTGGTCGCCGGACAACTACGACCACCAGTTTCACGGCAAGGTCATGCTGTACCAGGCGCTGGCGCATTCCTATAACGTGGCGACGGCCCGGCTCGGTTTGAACCTCGGCGTCAACAGCGTGGTGTCGACGCTGCGGCGCCTGGGTATAGACGCGCCGCTGAATCCCTATCCGTCGCTGTTTCTCGGGGCTACCAACATGAGCCCTATCGATGTTGCCCGCTTGTACCTGAACTTTGCCAGCGGCGGATTCCACGTGCCGCTGCGCAGTATCCGCGAAGTCCTTGATGCAAACGGGAAACCCCTGCAGCGCTACGATCTGAGTGTCGAGCGGGTGATAGATCCCGCGCCCGCGTTCCTCGTAAACCGCGCCTTGCAGATGGTGGTCGCCGAGGGTACTGCGCGTGCGCTCAACCAGCGTTTTGCCGCCGCGCTGGGGCTGGCCGGCAAGACCGGTACCACCAACGATCTGCGCGATTCCTGGTTTGCCGGCTATGACGGCGAAAAACTCGGGGTTGTCTGGATAGGCCGCGACGACAATCAACCCATGGGGCTTACCGGCTCGACCGGCGCGATGCGGGTCTGGTCGGATCTTTACGCCGAAGCCGGGGTGGTGCCGCAGCAGGCGCTGAAACCGGAGGCGGTCGTCTGGCACGGTGTCGACCGCGACAGCCTCGGTCTGGCGGACAACGGCTGTCAGGATACCGTACAATTGCCGTTTATCGAATCCGGTTCGCTGCCGGCGCGCGCTCCCTGCGCCACCGGCGGCGGGCCCGACTGGTTACCCGGATGGTTACGATGATGAAACGACTGGTGGCGCCCCTGTTTCTGCTGCTGGGCGCCTGCAGCAGCACGCCGACGCGGCCGTTACCGCCGGTGATCGACGGGCAGACCGGCGAGCCGGCGCCGGGCGTGCCGTACGAGCCTCCCGAGCAAACGGTGCCGGTGCCGCTGCCGCCGTCGTCGTCCAGCGGCGGAGCAGTGGTTGCGCTGCTGGATCAGGCCGAGACCTATCACCGCTCGGGTGATAGCGATAACGAAGCGGCCACGATAGAGCGGGCGCTGCGCATCGATCCGAAAAACGCCAGCCTCTGGAGCCGCCTGGCTGCGGTGCGGCTCGAGCAGGGGCGGCCCGCGCAGGCCGAGCAGCTGGCTCTGAAGTCCAATGCGTTGGCCGGTGAGGACAACGCGCTGCAGGCACGCAACTGGCGTCTGGTAGCGCGCGCGCGCTGGTCGGTCAATGACGGCAGCGGCGCCCGGGCGGCCGAGAAAAAGGCCAGGGATCTGGGCGGTTAAGCGTTGATTTGTGTACAATCCCTGCCTTGAATCGGCAGATTGCTGGATTTGACTTGGACAGTTCCGACCGCACACCTGGTAATGCACCCGCGGCGACTCCTGTGGCCGCAAGCGGGGACAGGAGGCTGCCACTGCGCATCCGGGGCGCCGTTGCGGGCCGCCTGTTGCCCATACGCCGGGCGCTGCCTGAGCTCCGCCAACCTGACAAGAAGCGCCGGCCACGTGGGCATTTATTCAGTCGATAAGCTCATCAGCGAGGCCCGCCGCCTGGCTGCCGAATTCCGCCGCACCACGGGCAAGCCCCTGCCGGGTGTCAGCGGCGAAATCGCCGAACACGACGCGGCGCGCCTGTTGAGCCTGAAGATCTGTGAAGACCGCAGCCTCGGCTATGACGCAGTGGGCGAGGGCAACCGCGAGGGCAAGCGGATCCAGATCAAGGCGCGGGTGATTTTCGACGAGGAGAAATCCGGACAGCGGGTCGGCCAGCTGAGGCTCGATCACGACTGGGACAGCGTGCTACTGGTCATCATGGACGACGACTATGAACCCTTTGAGATCTACGAAGCCGAGCGGGACGACATCATGGACGCCATGGACGAAGCCGCCAGCAGCAACCGCAAGAAGCGCGGCGCCATGAGCGTTGCGCGTTTCAAGATTCTTTCGCGGCTGGTGTGGACCCGCGAGGAAGGCGTCATAGAAGACGAAATCTGGGATAACCGCTCCGGTTCCTGACCGGCGGTCGACAGCTCGCTTATGTATCCCCTTGAACAAGGCGGCCCGGGACAGGCGGCGCACTGCCTGAGCGACAGCGGCGCGCTGGCCGGCGAAGTGGCCGGATTCGCCGTTCGCCCGCAGCAGGTGCAGATGGCGGACGCGGTCGAACAGGCGCTCGAGGACGGCACGCCGCTGATTGTCGAGGCCGGTACCGGCATCGGCAAAACATTCGCCTACCTGGTGCCCGCGCTGTTGTCGGGCAAGCGGGTGATTATCTCCACCGGGACGCGTCACCTGCAGGACCAGCTGTTTCACCGCGATCTGCCCACGGTCCGCTCTGCACTGGCGGCGCCGGTCACCGCGGCGCTGCTGAAAGGCCGCGCAAACTACCTCTGCCATCACCGCCTGGCGGTTACCCGCAGCGAGGGACGTCTGGAATCCCGCCAGCAGATCATTCAGCTGGAAGCCATCCGCGACTGGGCCGGGCGCACGCGCAGCGGCGATATCGCCGAGCTGTCGGGTATCCCGGAGGATGCGCCCATCTGGCCGCGGGTCACGTCGACGGCGGAGAACTGCCTGGGCCAGGAGTGTGAGTGGTACCAGCAGTGTCACGTGGTCAAGGCGCGGCGCACGGCCCAGGATGCGGACCTGGTGATTATCAATCACCACTTGCTGTGTGCCGACCTCGCGCTCAAGGAAGAAGGCTTCGGCGAGTTGTTACCCGGCGCCGAGGTTTTCATCGTCGATGAGGCGCATCAACTGCCGGAAACCGCCACGCGCTTTTTCGGTATCAGCCTGTCCAGCCGCCAGTTGCAGGAACTCGCCCGCGACAGCATCGACGAGTATGTGCGCGAGACCGCGCTGCTCGAAGGCCTGCCCGACCTGGCGCGCGCACTGGAACGGGCCCTGCGCGAACTGCGCCTGGCGCTTGGACAGGACGAACAGCGGGCGCCCTGGGCGCGCGTAGCCGCTGACAACGGCGTGCAGGAAAGCCTGCCGCGCCTTAGCGAGGCGCTGCGTGAACTGGCTGAAGCACTGTCACAGGAAGCCGAGCGCAGCCGCGGCCTGGAAAACTGCCACCAGCGTGCGCTGAAACTGCAGGCCCAGCTGCAACAGACCACCGCGCAACCGCCGGAGAACCACATTCACTGGTTCGAAACCTGGAAAAGCGCATTCCGCATCAACCTCACACCGCTCGATGTTGCGGAGAACTTCGACAGCCAGCGCCGCACCTTGCCCAGCTGCTGGGTGTTTACCTCGGCGACCCTGTCAGTGAACGGTGACTTCGAACACTTCGCCCGGCGCCTGGGGCTGGAGGCTGCCCGAACCCTGCAGCTGGACAGCCCGTTCGATTACCGGCATAACGCGCTGTTCTATTTGCCCAAGGGTCTGCCGGAGCCGGGCGCCCCGGATTTCACCGAACGTATGCTGGATGTCGCCGAAACCGTCATTCAGGCATCGCGTGGCCGCACCTTCGTGTTGTTTACCAGTTACCGCGCCCTGCACCTCGCGCGTCGGCGGCTGCAGGCGAGCTGCGACTACCCGTTGCTGGTCCAGGGCAGTGCACCGCGTAACGAGCTGCTGGAACGCTTCCGGGAACTGGGCAACGCAGTGTTGCTGGGCACCAGCAGTTTCTGGGAGGGGGTGGACGTGCGCGGCGAGGCCTTGTCCTGTGTGATTATCGACAAACTGCCATTCGCCTCGCCGGGCGATCCGGTGTGGCAGGCGCGTATCGATGCCCTGAAATCCCGGGGTGGCAACCCTTTTGTGGAGGAGCAGTTGCCGCACGCCGTGATCACTCTCAAACAAGGTGTCGGGCGCCTGATCCGCGACGTCACCGACCGCGGGGTACTGGTAGTGTGTGACTCGCGCCTGGTCAGCAAGAGCTACGGCAAGGTCTTCATCAACAGTCTCCCTGACATGAAGCGCACCCGGGATCTTGACGAAGTGACAGCTTTCTTCGAGGCCGACGACGTCGCGAGGCTGTCATGAGCGCAGCGTGCATTCTTGCCCTGGAAACCGCCACAGACGCCTGTTCGGCAGCACTCAGTATCGGCGGCGAGATCCGTGAGCGTTTCGAGATCGCCCCGCGACGCCATGTCGCCCTGGTGTTACCGTTCGTCGAAAGCCTGCTCGCCGAAGCGGGACTTGGCATCGCCCGGCTGGACGCAGTCGCCTTCGGGCGCGGTCCCGGTTCGTTTACGGGCCTGCGCATCGCCGCGAGCATGGCGCAGGGCATCGCCTTCGGTGCCGACATCCCGGTGGTTCCGGTATCGACCCTGGCGGCCGTGGCCCAATGCTGTGTGCGTGAATGCAACGCCGGAGCCGTGCTGGCAGCCCTCGACGCGCGCATGCAGGAAGTGTATTTCGGGGCGTTCCGGGTCGCCCACAACGGTCTGGTGACGGCGACCGGCGAGGAAGTTGTATGTCCGCCCGACAGCGTGCCGGTCCCCGACGGTGCCGACTGGTACGGCGCGGGCGACGGCTGGTTGAGTTATGCGGCCCTGTTGCAGGCGCGGCTGTCGCGTGCGACTGTCGGCACGCTGGCCAGTGCCAGCCCGCACGCCGCGGATGTGGCCGCGTTGGCGCTACCGCTGCTGCAAGCCGGCGGCGGATTGCCGGCAGAACAGGCCGCGCCCGTTTACCTGCGCAACAAGGTCGCCGACAAACCCAGGCCCAGGGTGTGATATGTCCCAGGAAGCACTCCAGCAGGTCGTTGACCTTGTCAAAGCCGATCCCCACGGGGGCGCCAGCCTGAATCTGTATGCCCTGGTGAGTACGCTGCGTATGGACAAGGGCGGCTACATGTATATGCTGCGCAAACTGCGCGATCTGAATCCCGAGCATCGCCGGCTGGCCTATGGCCTGATGGAACTGATGGCCGAGCACGGCAACCGCGGCGAGGTCTGGGAGCAGGCGCTTGCCGAGATGGATGCAGCCATAAGGCGCGGCTGACGATCTGGCTGTGTCACCGTCAAGCCTGAACATGTCGGCAGGTTGGGCCGAACAAAGTGAAGCCCGACAACAGCGCTTGCGGGCAGCCTGCGACGTGGGGCTTGGCCGGCTCGGCCCAACTTGCGGGGTGCGGACATACCCCGGCAATCTCGCGGCTTTTGCGGCTTGCCCCCTCCGGGCGCGGGGTTTATTGTCGCCTCTGGCCTGATCAGACCGGATAAACCATGAACGCACCTGAACTGCTGGCGCCTGCGGGCACGCTGCGCAATCTCCGCTACGCCATTGCGTATGGCGCCGACGCGGTCTATGCGGGCATGCCGCGCTACAGCCTGCGCGTGCGCAATAACGACTTCAACCGGGTCGAGAACCTGGCAGCCGGTATCGAGCACGTGCACGCGCACGGCAAGGCGTTCTTCATGGCCACCAATGCGCTGCCGCACAATGCCAAAGTGAAAACCTTTCTCGCCGATATGGCACCCATTATGGAACTCGGGCCGGACGCGCTTATCATGGCGGATCCGGGACTGATCATGCTGGTGCGCGAGCGCTGGCCGGATGTCGCCATACACTTGTCGGTCCAGGCCAACACCATGAACTATGCCAGCGTGAAATTCTGGCAGCGCATGGGTATCCGGCGCATCATCCTCTCGCGCGAGCTGTCGCTCGACCAGGTCGAGGAAATCCGCCAGGAATGTCCCGACATGGAGCTGGAAGTCTTCGTGCATGGTGCGCTGTGCATCGCCTACTCCGGGCGTTGCCTGCTGTCGGGTTATTTCAATCATCGCGATGCCAACCAGGGTAGCTGCACGAACGCCTGCCGCTGGGACTACAAGGTGCAGCCGGGGCAGGAAGATATCAGCGGCGATATCCGCCCGGCCACGGTGGGGCTGATCGAGGAGTCCCAGCGGCCCGGTGAACTGATGCCCATCGAGGAAGACGAGCACGGCACCTACATTATGAACTCCAGGGACCTGCGCGCCGTGGAACACGTCGAACGCCTGGTGAAAATGGGTATCGACAGTCTCAAAATCGAGGGGCGCACCAAGTCCCATTACTACGCCGCCCGCACGGCGCAGGTGTACCGCCAGGCGATCGACGATGCGGTGGCCGGACGACCGTTCGATGCCGCGTTGCTGGGCAAGCTGGAAAATCTCGCCAGTCGGGGTTATACCGACGGCTTCTTTCAGCGCCATCATCACGGCGACTACCAGAACTACCTGGATAACCACTCGAAAAGTGTCCGGCAGCGTTTCGTCGGCGAACTGGTCGGTTATGACGACGCGACCGGACTGGCTGAAGTGGATGTCAAGAACCGGTTTGCCGTCGGCGACGAACTGGAGCTGATTACGCCCGCGGGCAACCGCGTTTTTCGCCTCGAAGACATGCGCGACATGCAGGGTAACGCCGCCGCGGTGGCGCCGGGCAGTGGCCACCGCGTGCGGATTCCGCTGGCGGGCGCGGACTGCGGGATGGCTTTGCTGGCGGTCACTCTGTGACCAACGGTTTGTCTGTGTTTGCAGTCGCGGCCATAGCATGTTTCCATTCATAACAGGGAGTCTGCCGATGAAACGCATTGTATTGCTGTTCGCCTGTCTGTGGCTGACGCCGGTTCATGCCGGCGGTGACAACGTCCGGGTATGGGCTGTCGACAAGACCCTGACCGCCGTGTACAAGGTGGTGTACCAGCACCTCGAGAGCAACAATTTCTTTGTCGTGTTCGAGCCCGATATCCAGGACAACCTGAGCCATTTCGCCGAGCGCTGGGGCGAGGACTACAATCGCAACAAGCTCGAAGGCATCCGCGCGATGGTGTTCTGCAACGGCTGGTATGCGAACCAGGTCAGCAACGCCGATCCCGACATGCTGGCCATGTGTCCGCTGCAC
>Ga0307417_10001336_pt1 | contig 10318 bp, 9 predicted proteins | sample SalMarWE160210MG_2_FD_202514 | JGI IMG/M metagenome (GOLD analysis project Ga0307417, IMG submission 202514) | Salt marsh sediment microbial communities from the Plum Island Ecosystem LTER, Massachusetts, United States - WE1602-10 | ecosystem: Environmental > Aquatic > Marine > Intertidal zone >...
ATCACATCGAGTTGGTCGGTGCACGTCTGATGGCCGAGTCCCCTGCTTCCGCAGTGGATCATCACACAGACCATCCCCTCGACCAGGCCGAATACCCCCGCCGTCTGCACATCCACGACCTGATCGATTACCTGGATCTCGAGAAAGTGGTTGCCGGCACCGAGCGATCCGAGCTGGTCGGCACCACGACGCTTCGCACGATCGGTGATCGACAGACGGTCCGCACCTTCGGAACAGCCTTGCTCCTCACACCGTTCGAGGTCCCTCTCGACGCCGTAGCCGGCCGCGAGCACTGCCCGAACCCCCTCCTCGAGCACCCTGTCGACGTCGACGCGAGCCGCAATCGCTCCTTTGCCGAGGCCCCTCGGAGTTGTTCGATCGAGTTCGTCCATCAACGGGGCACGCTTGGTATTGAAGTCCTGTTCTGAGAATCTCGAGGCGAGAAGCCGAACACCACAACCGATGTCGAACCCGACGCCACCAGGTGAGACCACACCACCCCGGCCGATGTCGGTAGCGGCAACGCCGCCGATCGGAAACCCGTATCCCCAATGCACATCGGGCATTGCGAAGGACGCCTTCGCTATGCCTGGAAGATGTGCCACGTTGCACACCTGAACGAGAGCCTGCTCCACATCGGGTATCTGTGCGCCGGTCAGGAACACCCTGCCGGGCACACGCATGCCTCCCTGCCGGGGCAACTCCCAGGTGACATCGTCGATAGATCGGAGGTCCATCACCCCCGAGCCTACGAGCCGGCCAGGGAGTCTCTGATCTGACGGAGCAGCTGCACATCCTCTGGCGGCTCGGCCGGGGCAGCTTCTTCCTTCGCCTTCATCCGGTTGTACGCCTTGACGACGAGGAACATGACGAAAGCCACGATCACGAAGTTGATGAACGCGCCGACGAAGGCGCCGACGCTCCCTGATTTGAGTCCGGTCGCCTCGTCGACATTGCCGAACATGGCCCACGTATCCAGACTCGATGCGTTGAAGAGCAGCCCGATCAACGGATTCACGATCTTGCCGACGAACGCGGTAACCACGCCGGCGAACGCAACACCCATCACGAACCCGACCGCGATATCGATCAGGCTTCCGCGGCTGATGAAGTCCTTGAACTCCTTGATCACCATCGACTCCTATCCGACTAAGCGTCGAAGAGGACTGTAGCTGCCCAGTCCCTGGCATACCCTTCGATCTGCAGGCCGTGGAAGGTGACCGCCTTGATGGGTGCCCCCCGCAGCTCGACCCCCGAAGTGCCCGTCCCCTGAACTCGGGCGTTCAGACCCTCCGGAGCGAAGCTCACGTCGAATCTGCACCACACCGTTTCATCCACTTCGAACCGGAAGAGAAGCTCAGAAAGCCATCGATACAGGAGCCCAGCGGGATCCTCGCCGGAAACGGTGAGTTGGATGTCGGTGTCGGGCTCCAAGCTCGACAGATCGAACATGAGGTCGAACATGCCGAAGGCTGCGTTCTCGAACAGCTCCTCTCGCGACGCGCCGTAGGCGACGATCCCCGAGTCCGCCGTGTGGTCGATGGTCTCGTACCGCACACCGCCATTGTGCCAGCCAGGCTCGCTTCGCAGAGCGGGCTACGTCCGCCGTACCGGGTATCTCGTACGCGATCGGGTCACGTCGACAGACCGCAAGGCGAGCCGTATCTCAGATCCAGCTCTCTTTCGCCTTTCCAGCGCAGAACGCGAGATACAAGGTACGAGGTACGGGCGGCCGCGGCCGCCCTCCCGAATTCCTCAGTGTCCCGACGAGTCTGGGCGATACACCTAGTCATGGACAATGCCGCGGATCTCAAGGTGCTGCTCGCGTCGCAGTACCCCCTGCTGGTGGTCGCGACCGACGAAGAGCCACGGTTCCTGGACCTACTCAGGAGCGCGGCAGACGAACTTCACATGTCTGTCTGGACCTGGTCGGTCGCGCAAGGGCTCATGCGCGATGGTCAGCAGCCGCAATATCAAAGCGCCGACCCGAACAGAGCGCTCGCGTTCGTTGCCGAGTTGACTACACCGGGTGCGTTCGTGTTCGCAGACGCCAACCCTTTTCTCAAAGATCCAGTCGCCGTCCGCAGAATCAAGGAACTCGCCCAACGGCAACGACGGGGTCAAACACTCATCCTCACCGCCTCGCATCCCGACCTGCCGGAAGAGCTCGACGGCATCGCCCACCGCTGGCGTCTCAGACCTCCCGGCAAGGCGGAGCTGATCAAGCTCGTCCGCTCCACCGTTCGCCAACTCGCCGATCGCGGCTTCCCCGTCCTCGTCGGTGGTGATCGTATCGAGGACATGGCCGATGCTCTGAGAGGTATCACACTCGAAGAGGCCGCCCGACTGATCAGGCGGCAGGTGCTCGAAGACGGAACCCTCGCATCCATCCCCGACCTACGAGCAGCGAAGGCTGAACTGCTCAACACCGATGGCGTCCTCGAGATCATCGACAGCGACGCCGGCACACTCGACGAGGTCGGTGGACTCGAAGGGTTGAAGTCATGGCTGCGGTTGAGAAAGATCGCCCTCGACACACCCGAACTCGATCCCCCCAAGGGAATCCTCCTCACCGGAGTACCAGGGTGCGGAAAGTCTCTCATCGCCAAGACGCTCGCCCGCAGCTGGGGACTTCCCCTCGTGCTACTCGACCCGTCCCGGCTGTACGACAAGTACCTCGGTGAGTCAGAACGGCGCCTCGATGCCTCACTTCACACCATCGAGGCCATGGCACCGGCAGTGCTGTGGATCGACGAGATCGAGAAGGGGTTCTCAACCGGCACCGCCGATGGCGGGGTTGCTCGGCGCCTCCTGGGCACCTACCTGCGCTGGATGCAAGACCACTCCGGAGAGATATTCACCGTCGCCACTGCCAACGACATCGCGTCGCTCCCCCCAGAGCTGCTTCGGAAAGGAAGGTTCGATCAGATCTTTTTTGTCGATCTGCCAGATGCGGCGAGCCGCCGGGAGATCTTCCGCGTCCACCTCGCAAAGCGCGGTGTGAACCCGGAGACCCTCGACATCACCCACCTCGTGGACGAGACGCAAGGCTTCTCCGGTGCAGAGATCGAAACGGCGATCGTCGGAGCCCGATATCGTGCCGCGGCCGACGGCGGTGCGCTGACCCTTTCGCAACTCGATGCCGAACTTGCTTGCAACGTCCCACTCTCTGTCACCCGTTCGGAGGACATCGCGGGCCTCCGCGCGTGGGCACGAGACCGGGCGATGGTCGCCTGAAGATCGCAGAATCACCATCCGTCGGGGTAGGCTCCGCCCATGCGATCACGACCTGCCATCGTCCACATCCAGGAGTCGGTCGATGGGGACGACGCCGCCGTCACCGTAACCCTCTCCTGGGAAGACGAGGAGTTCAGCGGCCAAGCGGTCGGAAGCCCCGAGCCGACGGCCCGACCGCGGCTCGTGGGAGAGGCCACTCTGAGCGCCATTCAGCATGCTGCGCACGACTCGCTCGTGCTCGACCTGGCAGCCATAGCGACACAAGAACTGGGCGTTGCCCGAGTCGCGGTTGCCCAGGTCCACATCAGGAACATGGACGAACGGCTCGTGGGCAGCGCCCTGATCCGTGACGATGACCCATCGCTCGCGACCGTTCGGGCAGTGCTCGATGCGCTGAACCGACGCCTGTCGCTTCTCTAGGGCTCGCCGAGCCGTTTTCGGTTCTGGGTTCTCGGTTTTCGGTAAGACAGTCACCTTGGAGCATCGGGGTGTCTCGGGCCGCGTTCCTACCGATGACCGAAAACTGAGAACTGGCCACCGCGGTCGGAGCCTCCAGGAATACGCAACTCCGGCTCGAAGTTGATATAGTTAGACTTAGATTTTCTAAAAGGTGACTATGGATTTCGAACACTTCACGCACAAGGCGCAGGAGGCACTTGCCCAGGCTCAGAAGCTCGCCGAGCATGCCCGCTCCGTTGAACCGGCGCATCTCGGTCTTGCGCTTCTCGCCCAAACCGACGGCATCGTCTACCCGGTTCTCACCGGCCTCGGCGTGCAGCCGCCGGCGCTTCGCATCGCACTCCAGGAGTACGTCGACACGCTTCCGAAGGTGTACGGCGGCGAGCTGTCCATGTCTCAAGCACTCTTGCGCGTCCTCCAGGCGGCGGATCGCCAGCGATCGGACATGCGGGACGAGTACGTCTCAGTCGATCATTTGCTTCTCGCCCTCGCCGGCAGCAGTGATCCCGCGGGCGAAGTCTTCCAACGCCTCGGCGCAACGCGGGAGGCGATCCTGTCCCGTTTGGTCGAAGTGCGCGGGTCACAGCGCGTGACCTCGCAGGATCCGGAAGCAACATTCAACGCCCTCGAGCAGTACGGACGCGATCTCACCGAGATGGCCCGCAACCAGAACCTCGATCCGGTCATCGGCCGGGACGAGGAAATCCGCCGTGTTATCCAGGTGCTGTCTCGCAGAACGAAGAACAACCCGGTGCTCATTGGTGAACCCGGCGTCGGCAAGACCGCCATCGTTGAAGGCCTGGCACGACGTATTGCCGACGGGGATGTTCCGGAAGGGCTCAAGTCCAAGAGGATTGTCGCGCTCGACCTGGGGGCAATGGTGGCCGGCGCCAAGTATCGGGGCGAGTTCGAACAGCGCCTCAAGGCCGTCTTGGACGAAATCAAGTCCGCACAGGGCAAGATCATCACCTTCCTCGACGAGATGCACACCCTGGTCGGCGCCGGGGCAGCCGAGGGCGCAATGGACGCCTCGAACATGCTGAAGCCGATGCTGGCCCGGGGTGAGTTGCGCATGATTGGCGCGACCACGCTCGACGAGTATCGCAAGCACATCGAGAAAGACGCCGCACTCGAACGGCGCTTCCAGCCCGTCTTCGTCGAACCACCGAGTGTCGAAGACACGATCGGCATTCTCAGGGGACTGAAGCAGCGGTACGAGGTCCACCACGGTGTTCGCATCACCGACGCGGCGATCGTCGCCGCAGCCGTTCTCTCCGACCGCTACCTCACAGGACGATTCCTTCCGGACAAAGCTATCGACCTCATCGATGAGGCGGCGTCGAAGCTTCGCATCGAGATCGACTCGATGCCGGAAGAGATCGACGATCTCGATCGGCGTATCAAGCAGCTAGAGATCGAGCGCGCGGCGCTCCAGAAGGAATCCGACGAGGCCTCCAAGGATCGACTCGAGGCGATCGAGAAAGACCTCGCCGACCTACGAGAGCAGATCGGAGCGCTCGACGCTCACTGGCAGCTCGAGAAGAAGGCGATCGGCGAGATCCAGACGAAGAAGTCGCAATTGGAGCAGGCCGAGGCAGACGCGGAACAGGCCGAACGTTCCGCCGACCTCGAACATGCAGCCGAGCTGCGCTACGGAACCCTTCCACGCCTCAAGGAGGAGTTGGCCGCACGCCAGGCGGACCTCGCCGACCTCCAAACGACCAACCGGATGCTCAAAGAAGAAGTGGATGATGAGGATGTCGCCGAGGTGGTCGCCCGGTGGACCGGAATCCCCATAGCCCGCCTCATGGAAGGCGAGCTGGAGAAACTCGTACACCTCGAGGAGTACTTGCACAGGCGGGTCGTCGGCCAGGACGATGCCGTCACCGTTGTCGCGAACGCGATCCGCCGAAGCAGAGCAGGCATTTCGGATCCGAACCGACCGATCGGCTCGTTCATCTTCCTCGGCCCGACGGGGGTCGGGAAGACCGAACTCGCGAGAGCGCTCGCCTGGTTCCTGTTCGACGACGAACGGGCCATGGTGCGGATCGACATGTCTGAGTACATGGAGAAGCACACGGTCAGTCGTCTCATCGGTGCGCCCCCCGGCTACGTGGGGTACGAGGAAGGTGGCCAGCTCACCGAGGCCGTCCGCCGTCGCCCGTACTCGGTGGTGCTCCTCGACGAGATCGAGAAGGCCCACCACGACGTGTTCAACGTGCTGCTCCAGGTTCTCGACGATGGCCGCCTCACCGATGGCCAGGGTCGAACGGTGGACTTCACGAACACTGTGCTGATCATGACCTCGAACCTCGGATCCGAGTTCATCGAGCCCGACCTGCCGGAAGAGGTCGTCAATCAACGGGTGATGGACGCCGTGCGATCTTCGTTTCGACCGGAGTTCCTGAACCGGGTCGACGACATCGTCGTGTTCCAACGGCTCAGCAGGGAGGACCTGCGGCACATCGTCGAGATCCAGGTCGAGCACCTGTCGAAACGGCTTCGAGACCGCCGGATCGACCTCGTGCTCACAGGCGGCTCGCTCGACTGGCTCGCCGACCACGGTTACGACCCGATCTACGGTGCCCGGCCGCTGAAACGTCTCATCCAGCGTGAGCTGGGAGACCGCCTTGCGCTCGCGCTGCTCGACGGGGAGATCGGCGATGACAGCACCGTGAAGGTCGAGACCGGCGACGACGGTCTGACGCTCGCGTCCTGACGCGGATCTGCACCAGGGGCTCAGCGTCGTCGCCGAGCCCACACGACCCTCACCATCTCGCGAACGACGGGTCCTGCCTGAATCAGGTGGAACCACGCGATTCTACGTGGCTTGACCGTTTCGACCAGGTCGATTGGAACGTCGATGACGGTCGCACCTCTTCGGATCGATTCGAGTGTGAGGACACCACAGATGCATCTGCCGTCGATGTCGAGAGAGTGAGCGAGATCAGATCGGAGAGCGCGCATGCCGGTGCCGCTATCTCCAACAGGTGCCACGAGGCCGGCGAGACAGGTGAGGATTGCCTCCGAGGGACGCGACACGCGCGGGCGAGCACCCTGCGTCATGTCGGCATCGTTGTCGATGATCGGTGCGATCAGGGTTGGGATGGCATCGGCGGGATGCTCACCATCTCCGTCGACCGTGACGATGATCCCTCCTGTCGCAGCTTGGAACCCGGCTTTGATTGCGCCGACGTAGCCGCGCCCTGGATCGAGCCTGACGACGTTCGCCCCGGCTGAGCGTGCCTCTTCTCCGGTGCTATCTGAACTCCCATCATCAACCACGATGACTTCGGTTGCGTGAGGAAGCACAGATCGCACGGTCGCTCCGATACGACCTGACTCATTGTGCGCGGGGATGACCACAATCACAGGGGCCGTCGCTCTGTCGCGATAGGAGCTTTCGGCTGCAGTCATCGCGCTAGGGTAGAGGCTCGAGGACCCCTCAATCCCCATAACAGCAGGGACATTCGGATACAAAGGAGCACTCTCGTGCGCGTCATGATCCTCGGCGGCGACGGCTATCTGGGCTGGGCGACCGCCATGCACTTCTCCAATCGCGGCCATGAGGTCGCGGTCGTCGACAACTTCCTCCGTCGCAGCCTCCTCACCGAACGCGGCGCGGACAGTCTGACTCCAATTCGTCCTCTCAGGGAACGCATCGACGTCTGGCACGAGGTAACGGGCAAGACCATCAAGTTCTACCACTTCGACATCACGGACTATCGCCATCTCGCGTCGGCATTCGGCGAGTTCCGCCCGGACACGATCGTCCACTACGGGGAGATGCCGTCAGCCCCGTACTCGATGGTCGACCGTGATCATGCCGTCTTCACGCAGACCAACAACGTTATCGGGACCCTCAACGTTATCTGGGGCATGCGAGAAGTGGTCCCAGATGCCCATCTCATCAAGCTCGGAACAATGGGCGAGTACGGCACGCCGAACATCGACATCGAAGAGGGCTACATCGAGATCGAGCACAAGGGTCGCAAGGACACATTGCTGTTCCCGAAGACGCCAGGCAGTTTCTATCACCTGACGAAGGTGCACGATTCCAACAATCTGCACTTTGCTGTTCGTATTTGGGGACTGAGGGTCACCGACCTCAATCAGGGCGTCGTGTACGGAACCGACACCGACGAGACGGTGCTCGACGAGCGGCTCGAGACCCGTTTCGACTACGACGAGATGTTCGGAACAGCCCTCAACCGGTTCGTTGTGCAATCGGTCATCGGCCATCCCCTCACCGTCTACGGGAAGGGCAACCAGACCCGCGGCTACCTGAACATCAAGGACACCATGCAGTGCGTTGAGCTGGCGGCGATGCACCCATCGGATACGGGCGAGATGAGGATTTACAACCAGTTCACCGAGGTGTTCTCGATCAACCAGCTTGCCGAGGAAGTAGTAGAGGCAGCTGATCACCTCGGCTACAGCGTCGAGCTTCGCAGCTTCTCGAACCCGAGGGTCGAGGCGGAGGATCACTATTACAACCCGACGCACACGAAGCTGCTCGATCTTGGTCTGAAGCCACAAATGCTCTCAGAAACGCTCGTCGAATCGATGATCCACAGGGTCGAGCAGTACAAGGACCGCGTCAACATCAACACGATTCCACCGGTCACAAAGTGGCGGTAAACGGCGACCCGTCGGTTCTCGTCACCGGTGGCTGCGGTTTCATCGGTGTCAATCTTGGACGTTCACTCGCTGATCGCGGATGGCGCACGATCGCCTTCGACAACTTCTCGACCGGCAAGAGAGAGGATGGGTTTGCTGCGGGCTATGACGTTGTCGAGGGGGACATCCGTGACCGCGAGGCCTTGACGCAGGCGGCCTCGGGAATCGACTATCTGGTCCACCTCGCCGCCCACACGAACGTGATCGAGTCGGTCGAGGACCCGGTCAACGATGTGGATCTGAATGTCGGCGGCGTACTCAACGCGCTTCTTGCCGCTCGTGATGCGAACGTCAAGGGTTTCGTGTTTGCATCATCGAACGCACCGTTGGGTGAGATTGAGCCGCCGAGTCACGAAGAACGGGTTCCCAAGCCGTTGTCGCCGTATGGGGCGACGAAGCTGGCAGGAGAAGCACTCTGTTCGGCGTTCGCCGGTTCATATGGCGTGCCGACAACGGTCCTGCGGTTCTCAAACGTCTACGGTCCATACAGCTACCACAAAGGCAGTGTCGTGGCCGCCTACATGAAGCAAGTCATGGCCGGAGAAAGACTGATCGTGTACGGCGACGGGGAGCAGACAAGGGATTTCGTCTTTGTGGGTGACCTCGTTGATGGCATCGCACAGGCACTGGCGTCAGGACTGTCAGGCGAGGTGTTCCATCTGGGAACGGGTGTTGAGACAAGTGTCAACGGCCTGGTCGAAGCGGTGCAGACGGTGTTCCCCGATCACGAGATCGAAGTCGAGCATCGACCAGAGCGGAAGGGCGAGATCTCCCGCAACTACTCGGATATCGCCAAAGCTCGACGGCTGCTCGATTTCCACCCCGACACGGATCTTGTTGACGGCCTCGCGTCTACACGGGCCTGGTTCGAGAGCAACACGACGACATGACCGTACGAGTCATCGGACTGGCAGCCGGCCTCCTCCTCATCGGGATCGCTGCTGTCGGCCATCGTCGCCAGAAGCTCGGCCGTGGCGACATGCTCCTGTGGGGCCTATTCGGTGCAATCGTCGCGATCCTCTCCGTGGTTCCTGGATTCGCCGATGCGGCTGCCCGGCTGCTCCTTCTCGAAAACCGTCTCTTCGCCGTGCTGGTCGTTGCGGTTGCAGTTCTGTTCCTACTGCTGTTCAGACAGCGCTCCCATCTCTCGTCCGTAGAGAAGCGCTTCGGCGATCTGGTTAGAAATCTCGCAATCCGAGACTTCGAACGCGAGACCGACTCCTCGAATCACCTGCCGACGGTTGCGATCGTCATCGCTGCGTACAACGAGGAGCACGCCATCGGAGGCGTGCTCGCGGACCTCCCGGAGGAGGTAAGTGGATACACCCTCGATCCGATCGTCGTGGTCGACGGAGGAACAGACGACACCGAGAGCGTCGTGCGCCGCGCAGGGTACTCGGTGGCAACGCATCCGGTGAACCGTGGACAGGGCGACGCGCTTCGAACCGGTTTCGCCATTGCCCTCGGGCGGGTGGACGACATCATCGTCACGATGGACGCAGACGGACAGCATCGCCCGGATGAACTCCCCCTGCTCCTGGCCCCCATCACCAACGGGGAAGCCGACTACGTGCAGGGCTCTCGATTCCTCGGTGACTACGACGACGCAGGCGGAGCTCGAGAGTATGGCATCAAGCTGTTCACCGCCATCATCAACCTGCTATCTCACGCAGGCATCACCGACTGCACAAATGGATATCGGGCAATCCGCGCGGACGCGCTCGCAAAACTCGACCTGCGCGAGGACCGCTTCTCGGCGGCGGAGATCATCATGGAGTCCGCCACCAAGAATCTCCGAATGGCCGAAGTTCCGGTCCACATTCAGAGCCGTTCTCACGGGGAGAGCAAGAAGCCAAGGCGACTCGGGTACCCGCTCGGCTATCTCAAGGTGGTGTTCGGGGTATGGCTGCGGTAGGCCGGAAGGCTCCGTCGGTTCATGGGT